>Ga0136653_10000227_pt1 | contig 28737 bp, 24 predicted proteins | sample LakKivw275mmetaG_FD_94866 | JGI IMG/M metagenome (GOLD analysis project Ga0136653, IMG submission 94866) | Anoxic lake water microbial communities from Lake Kivu, Rwanda to study Microbial Dark Matter (Phase II) - Lake Kivu water 275m metaG... | ecosystem: Environmental > Aquatic > Freshwater >...
AAGACAGTTTGGTCATCTGACCTTACCTCCACATTCGGTTCATTCCACGTGACGGGAGGCCTGGGGCCTGGTAATGCTACCTGATATTGCGACGAAGGCTCTGGCAGTACGCCCCAGCCAATCACGACTCCTAGTGGTGTGGAACCAAACCGCACGCGGCTCGTCTGATCTATTGAGAAAAGCTCCGTGGGACGATGGTTCCTATGTAGGTGCAGGCCAGAGTGCCTGACCAGAGGGTCCTTTGATGAATGTTACTGGTAGACGGATACTGTCGTTTTTGTTCGTGGCCGCTTTGGTTGTCGCGGTGTCGACGGCCGCATATTGCGTGCCGGATTCCGACCTGGGCGAAGCCGAGGTCAAGATGGGCAAAGAGGCAGTCGTTGAAATCAACAAAGCGTACAAGCTTAGCGAGAACGAAGCCGACATCAATCGGGTGCGCGAGATTGGCAACAAGATTGCGAAGTTTGCCAACGAAATGCACGTGCCAGCCTCCTACGGATCCTCGAAAATCACCCCTTTCGAGTTTGAGTTCTATGTTATAGACAGCAAGGACGTGAACGCGTTCAGCGTGCCCGGAGGCTTCATCTACGTGATGAAAGGTCTGCTGGACTTCGTTCAGTCCGATCACGAACTCGCCGCGGTACTCGCCCACGAGATTACCCATAACAGCCATCATCACATGGTCTTTCTTCTCAAGGAACAGGCTAAGCTGAACAACCAGGCCGCGATAGTTCTCCTTGCGGGACTTCTTGGCGGGGTGAGGAGCGGAGACCTCAGCAATGTAATGCTCGGAGCCCAGCTCTATCAGATGGCGGTGCTTAACGGTTACAGCATGAATGCCGAGCGCGACTCCGACCGCGGCGCGATTCACTATGCCATTGCGGCCGGCTACAACCCCGTAGGACTTCTGACATTTCTTGAGAGACTTGCCAAGCGGCCTGAACTCATAGAGTATGGCATCTACAGGTCTCACCCCATCGATGCTGAACGTGTCGCGAACGCGAAGAATCTACTCACGGATTTGAACATCAAGATCAACCGCCGCGAGACCACCAACGCACTCAAGGCTCTGGTCAAAGACGTGGAGACCGAGGGAGTCGTGTTGCCTCAGGTGTTTATTGACGGCAGACTCATCTTCTCTCCCGCGCCTCGTGCGGACACGACTGCGCAGCAGGTTGCCAGCGAGACCGCTGACAAGATCAACAAGGCTCTGGATTCCGGTATAAACTTCTATGAGCTCAGGGTTGATCCTATGGGAGGTGGAGTGCTTGCGCGCGCCGAACCCATACTTGTGCCCAACGAGGCTGACGCGGAGCTGATGGGTAAGACTACGGCGCAGATCACGGCTGATGCCGCGGCTATCCTTCGAAACGTGCTCTGGCAGCAGCTTGTGGGAACAATCCACTAGTAGGTTCTGTTGGGCGCGAGAACGGTCCTATCCGTCCGCGTGATGCCAACAAAGAAAGGGCATTCTGAGGTGAAGACTTCCGCTATTGCTCTCGTTTTCGTGAGCTCCACGTTGCTTTTAGGTGTTCCCTGCGCTCGTGCGAGCTCCGCCGGAGGCGACTCTACGTACTACACCTGGCTTCAAGAATGCCTCAAGGCGCTGAGGCAGGACGTGTCGAAAATGGGCGTTTCGAGCGAAGCCGCAGCTCGCCGGTTCGTGGTAGATGGATACTCAATAGGCGCGTGGGGTGATCCCGCGTTCGTGAGTGAGTTCTCAGGCAGGGCGGGCGGCCTGATGCCGGTTGTGTCCATAGATCCCGCGAAAACCGAGAAGACTGTGGTCCTCGCCACCCTCAGTGACAGCACTTTCGAGACTGGTATCAAACAACTTTCTGAGCTCTCGAAGCGTGATAACTTCGTTGTGCTGTTCGCCAGAAAGACACTCATCGACAAGGCGAAGGCGGCGGGCCTGAGAGTCGACGCAGCGATTGACAACCACGCGTGCGAGCACAACGGGATCATTGAGATGGATGGCAAGTGGGTGGTACCCACCGAACCGACCGCCAATATCGCCGCACTGTGGACGTGGACTGCGGAGTTTGTGTCGGCGTGCTCGCGTCTCGGCAAGCTACCAACTGTGTGGCAGTCGATCAGGGTTCCGGGTGCTGCAGACAGAAATCCGCTATACTACGGAATGAAGTTTTTGGCCGGGGAAACGGCGCCGGTTCGTAAACGGAAGCTGGGGTTGGAGTATCTGGACGGGGTTTCCAAGCTTCTGGCGGACATCCACAAGAATGACGAGAAGTTCATCCGGAAGGCAGGGGCACTCGCTGCTGAGGCGCGCCGGGCCGGCGCCGGTGTGCACATAGTGTTTCTCGGCCACGCTCTGGAAAGCCAACTCGGCTGCGACGGCGACCCTGGAATCTTCAAACGCTACACCGGAGGAAGCGTGAGCAAGGACGATTTTGTCCTTGGAGTGGGCTACGACATGCTGGTGAGAGACCCCACATTCAAGAGCGCGAGAGACGCGGCGCTTGTTTCCGGAGCCAAACGCGCGTGGAGTTTCACATCATACAGCGCCGAGGACGTGAAGAGCGTGCCGCCTGGCGACATCTACATCGATCAGCGCTGGGCACTGGGTGATGCGATCGTCACAGTGCCCGGATATGACGTGAAGATACTGCCTCCAAGCGGAGTTATCGGCGAGTATTTGTTCTGGGCGATCAATGCGGAGGCTTTGCGCCAGGCCCGCTAACGAACTACCAGATTCACCAGTCTTCCCTTGACGGCGATCACTTTGACCACCGTCTTTCCCTGGAGCTCAGTTGCTATTCGCTCGGAGTCCATCGCTATCTTCTCGAGCGTCTTCTCGTCCGCGTCGGCAGGCACTACAAGCCGGTCACGCACTTTTCCGTTGATCTGAAGCACAATCTCCACTGAATCCTCGCGTGCGACCTCGGGGTCCGACTCAGGCCAGGAAGCGTCGAGCGTGAAGCCTTGCATGCCCAAGGCATCCCAGAGTTCGTCGGCGATGTGCGGCGCGATGGGTGAGAGCATAAGGACAAGACTCTCCACTGCCTCGCTCATCACAGCGGACCGCGCTGCTTCCGCGCCTTGTTCTGAGCTGGGCCGAAGGGTCTGCGCGAATGAGGTCATCTCGTTGCTAAGCTCCATAAGAGCGGCGACTGCTGTGTTGAACCGGAAACCCTCGATATCCACCGACACCTTGGCTGTCGTCTGGTGCGTCTTCCGGCGCAGCGACTTAGCTTTGTCATCCGCAGCGGCCTCATCGTTGACGCGTGTTCGCCAGTCGGTGTCGAACCGCTCAACGAAGTCGGTTACCAGACGCCAGATTCGGCCCATAAACCTGTATGCGCCGTTGACGCCCTCATCGCTCCACTGCACCGCCTCTTCAAACGGCGCCACAAAAAGCTCGTAGGTGCGGAGAGCGTCCGCGCCGAACTTCTCAGCCATTGCGTCCGGTGTCACGACATTGCGCTTAGACTTGCTCATCTTCACGAACTTGTAGATGATCTTGTCCTTCGGGTAGTCGCCTACTTCTTCAGGGAACAGGGGGATCAGATCGTGAGATTCGTCTTCGTCACTCTCACTATCAGTTGTCTCGCCCATCTCCATAGTCCTGTGCGGAGTGTTGGCAAGCACCATCCCCTGGTTCATCAGTCGGGCAAACGGCTCCGTAAACGGCACCAGGCCTTCATCGTGGAGTACCTTTGTCCAGAACCGTGCGTACAGAAGATGCATTACCGCGTGCTCCGCACCGCCAACATACAGGTCAACAGGTAGCCAGTAGGCCGCAAGCTGTTGGTCAAATGCGGCGGTATCCAGATGCGGGCTCGCGAAGCGCAGGAAATACCAACTGGAACATGCAAAGCCGCCCATAGTATCTGTCTCTCGCTTTGCCTGCTGGTTGCAGCGCGGGCACATAACGTCAACGAAATCGCCAATTGCAGCCAGTGGAGATTCGCCGGAGGGGCTGGGTTTGTAGTTCTCGACATCCGGCAGCAGCACCGGCAAATCCTTGTCCGGCACCGGAACCTCACCGCAGCTTGGGCAGTGAATGATGGGAATTGGCGCTCCCCAGTATCTCTGCCGGCTGATGAGCCAGTCGCGAAGCTTGTGGTTGACGGCGAACTTGCCCTTGCCCAGTTCCTGCAGCCAGGCGGTGACGTCCTTCTTGGCGTGCGAGCCTCGAGTCCCGGAAAATATCCCCGAGTTTATCATGTCCCCGTATTCGGAGTGAAAAGTGTTGCCGCCCCAGTCTTCGGCTGGGTCCGGAACGTAGTCCGCTGGCGCGTTGGGGTTTCGTATCACGGGCACTATCGCTATGCCGAACTTGCGAGCGAAGGCAAAGTCGCGTTCGTCGTGAGCGGGAACAGCCATGATCGCGCCAGTTCCATAGCCCATCATTACGTAGTCGGCAATCCAGATTGGTATCTTCTCGTCATTGACCGGGTTTGTTGCATAGGCTCCTATGAATACTCCGGTCTTTTCCTTCTCTGTCGATTGTCTTTCGATGGCGCTCTGGCGCTGCGCCAGCTTGCGATACTCGTCAACCTCGGCGGCTTTCTCAGGCGCCGTAAGCTTCTCCACCAGAGTATGCTCTGGAGCGAGGACCATAAACGTCGCGCCCCACAGAGTGTCCGGACGGGTCGTATACACAACTATCTCGTCGCCGCGCTCAGAGTGGAACGTGACCTCCGCGCCCTCGCTGCGTCCAATCCAGTTCTTCTGCATCAGCTTTATCGACTCCGGCCAGTCGATAGTATCCAAATCATCGATGAGGCGATCCGCGTAGTCGGTTATCTTGAAGAACCATTGCGGAAGGTCCTTCTTCTCAATAAACGAGCTGCATCGCCAGCACTTTCCGTCCTTTACTTCTTCGTTGGCCAGCACTGTCGAGCAGGATGGGCACCAGTTGGCCGGGGCGAACGACCGATACGCCAGGCCGCGTTTGTAGAGGAGAAGGAATATCCACTGCGTCCACTTGTAGTAGTCAGGGCTGCTGGAGTTGATTTCGCGTGACCAGTCGTAACCGATGCCGATCAGGTCCATCTGTCGCTTGTACGTCTCGATGTACTTCGGAACAGTCTCCTTGGGATGGCTGTTTTGTTTGATCGCCTCATTCTCTGCAGGAAGCCCGAACGCGTCCCATCCCATCGGATGCAACACATTGAAGCCTTTCATGCGCTTGTAGCGGCAGGCTACGTCGGTAGGCACGTAGTTCCGGCAGTGACCTACGGACAGCCCCGCCCCGCTGGGGTAGGGAAAGAAGTCCAGTCCATAGAACTTGGGCTTGTCCGTGGAGTCGTCAATCCGGAAGATATCGGCATCTTTCCATAGCTTCTGCCACTTGGCTTCAATTGCAGCGAAATTATACTTACTGTCAGCCATCCGTCTATTAGTCCTTGGTTGAGTATGTCTCGTCTTGAGCCGTGTTCAGAAGAATCGCCGTGTTTCCGTCGGCCCGCGCACTGCCGTTAACCGCCAACACCCTCATACTGCCACTCCCTATTGTCCACTTCTCTACGATTCAGGCATAGAATATCACAAAATGGCCATCTATAACAAGACTGACACGGGTCGGAGGAACCTCGTGACGGGACTGTTTTTGGTACGAAATGCGCTGCTCAGAGTAATCCTGCAAGCGGACAGGCACCGCCGTGTAGGTGTTTTTCCGAGGAATCGCCCCCACCGGCGAAGGAAACAGTGGCGTCAACGTCAAAGATATAGAGTGGGAATCGGAGGTGACAACAATGAGACCGTATCACTTGCCTGGGCTGCTGATCGTGATTACGCTGCTGGCGTGCGGTGCATGGGGACAGGCTTTGCCGGGCATGAAGCGCGATCTGACGTACAAAGCAGGAGACGGGTTCGTGGATGTGCTCAAAGGCGATGTCACCATTGCCAGGTACGTTTACAAAGATGTGCAAGTGCCGTTTGTCTACCCGCTGTCCGCCACGGGCGGCCCGTCTATCACCATGGACTGCGGCAGCAAGGATCTTACGAAGGATGAACTGTCCAGGTTATGTGACAGCCCCGCGAGCCGTTCGTTCTGGGTTGGCCTCGGCAAGATTGGCGGAGTGGACTTCTGGAACCCCGGCAGCAGGAATGGACGTGTTGTGCAGACCGATCTGGCGTTTGACTCCGTCACTCCGGACTACTGGAACATTCACGCTAACTATGAGTACCGCAACGCCAGGGGCAAGAAGATATGCTCCGAGGAGCGCAGATACGCTTTCCATTCGTATGAGGGCGGGATTCTGGTCTCGCTTGCAGTGATCATCAGCGCGGACGTCTCTGATCTGACCTACTCTGACTCCGCCGATGGATTCGTAGGCGTGAAGATGGTGCCCGGCAAACCAGTGATCACCAACAGCGAAGGCCGGACGGGTATGGCGTGTCGCGGCCAGCGGGCCACCTGGGTGGACTACACCGTCGAAATGGAAGACCGGAAGTGCGGAATAACGATGTTTGACCTGCCGATCAATCCCAACTATCCTGCTTTCTGGAACGTATCCGAGAAGGGCCTCCTGGCAGCGAATCCTTTTGGCGGCTTCGCCCTGACGGGAGACGCTAAGAATGATTCAACACTCAAGGTCGATCTTGGTGGGACCTTGTTATTTGCGTACGTTCTATATCTCCACGAAGGCGCCGTAAACCCGAAAGTGGTCAACGGGATTGCAGAAGGAATTGCGCAGATGGGCAAATGAGTCGGGTCTATCGAGGCGGCGTTGTCGAGCTGCGGCACTCTGGTTGTGCCCGGCAGAGTCCTGAAAAACGAAAATCTAACTAAAGAGGAATTGCTATGTCCCGTGAGAATATTGGCTCCGTGTCTGTAGATGAACTGGAGGATCGGCTCCTTAGTTTCGACGCCGATGTCAGAAGTGACGCACTGCGAGAACTGGCGGCCAGGGCGGACTCCGGAGAGATTGCTGTGCCCGCGTCCAAACCTGAGGTCAATCTGCATCTGCATACGTTCTTCAGCTTCAATGCTAACCGCTGGTCACCCAGCCGGATTGTCTGGGAGGCGAAGAAACACGGTTTGTCTGTGGTTGGTGGAGTTGACTTTGACGTGCTCGACGGAATGGACGAGTTTCTTGCATCGGGCGAGATGTTGAATGTTCCTGCGACTTTTGCCGTTGAGACGAGGGTCTTTATGGGCGAGTACGCCGATCTGGTCACCAACTCCCCAAACGAACCTGGTATCAGCTACTACATGAGCGCTGGCTGCTATCGACATCCTGACGCAGGCTCTTACTCCGCTCAGATACTGAAGTCCATGCGCGATATGGCCGCGAAGCGCAACATGCAGGTTATGGAGCGAGTCAACGCACACCTGCAAACGGTGCAAATCGACTACGGCAAGGACGTCCTGCCTCTGACCCCGTCCGGGAATGCCACCGAACGTCACATGCTCGCGGCCTATGATGCCAAGGCCAGAGAAGTATATCCAGGCGACGCCGCGCTTGCTGAGTTCTGGGCACAGGGCCTGGGAATGTCAACTTACGACGCGTCCGTCATAGTAAATGACACTCCCAGGTTCCACGAAAGGATGCGGTCCGCGCTCATGAAGTACGGTGGAGTAGGGTATGTGAAGCCGGAGTCTGATTCGTTCCCGTCACTGGAGACCGTGGTGGAAATGACTCGAGGCATGGGCGCTCTGCCTTCTCCGACCTGGCTCGATGGCGTCTTCCCAGGGGAAAGTGATACTGCTTCCCTGCTTGAATATCACATAGCTAAGGGCGCGCTCACGGTAAACATCGTCCCTGACCGCAACTGGAACATCAAGGACAAGTCGGAGCGCGAGATGAAAGTCGCCAATCTGGGCAAACTCGTTGAGGCGTCCCGGAAGCTCGACTTGCCAATCGGAGCCGGCACCGAGATGAACAAAGCAGGCTTGAAGTTCGTTGACGACTTTTCGGCGCCTGAGCTCCAGCCGTTCGTTCAAGACTTGCTTGACGGCGCACATTTCACGTGGGGCCATACGGTGCTCGGGAGCCTGGGTAGTGCGGGCGCAGGCAGCGAGTGGTGCCAGGCGCACTTTGGCAATGATAGACGCAAGATGAACGCATTCTACACTGAGGTCGGCAGACGCACTGACCAGCGCAACGCACGATCCCCGCTGGCCGGCATTGATTTGTCCAACGCTGCGCCTGCAGATATTCTGGCAAAGCTTGGATAGAACGTCAATCAACGGACACGGTCAAATGGACAACAGGGCTCCCCGTAGTCTAATATGTCCGTGACCGTGTTCCGGAGACAGTGCAGCCCAAGACTAGACTTTGGCCGGTTTTCTTTTCCGCGAATGTCCAGCGGTGGTTGACACCACACGCCCGATGGACTCTATGCGCATCCGCATACACCCGTGGCATAGCTCCGGGTCTTCGGAGATGCATCGTTTGTTGGGATATATCTCGTAGTTCTCGCGATACTTGAGAGGGGTGTAGTTGGGCATAACGACGTCCGCTCCCGCCTCAAGCGCCATTTCCCTACCGAGCTCTTCTATGGATCCGATAGCAGTGGTGGCGGGAAGGAGTGCGTCGCGGGTGACGATCCGTGCCAGGGCTACCATCTTGAGCGTCATCTGCACCGTCCCGGTCGGGCACTCAGCGTACGGAGTCTCGGGATGCGGTATAAACGGCCCAATGCCCGCCATGTCCGGCTGGAAATCGCGGAAGAACTCAATGTCATCGGCCATGTTTTCAATCGTCTGACCCGGCATACCAACCATGCACCCTGCTCCGGTCTGATATCCGAGCTCGCGAAGCCATCTAAGACACTGCATTCTAGCGTCAAAGTCAGTGTCGGGGTGCAGTTTCTTAAACAGCTCTCTGCTTGCCGTCTCGTGGCGCAGTAGGTACCTGTCGGCGCCGGCCTCTTTCCACAGCTTGTAGTCTTCGTATGGCCTCTCCCCAACGCACAAAGTGATCGCCATGTCGGCCCCGGCCTTGATCCGGCGGACGATATCCGCTATCATCTCTCCGCTGTAGTGCGGATCTTCACCGGACTGCAGCACGACCGTATGGATGTCTTTCTTGGCGAGGTTAAGTGCTGTTTCTACTATCTCATCGGGTGACATTCGATAGCGAGTCACCTTGCTGTTCGGGGCACGAAGCCCGCAGTAGTTGCAGCTCTTGCGACAGACGTTCGAGAACTCGATGAGCCCCCGGACGTGGACGTCATCGCCGCACAGTTCTTGCCGAACGGCACTGGCCGTGGCGATCAGCCGATCGATGTCCGCCTCGTCCTGAAGAGACAGCAGTTCGATTATCTCCGCACGTGTCAGGTCGCCGGTAGTGCGGCATTTCCCCAGTAGTTGGTCGATATTGCTCATACGTATACGTCCCGTTCCCCTTGGTCGATCTTGCTCAGAAGCTCGGATGTACGCGCCCTGAGTTTTGGAGAGAGCTCAGCGAGTGATTCGCTTATCAAGCGTTCACCTTCCGCGCGGGTCTGCGGATCGGCGTAGTCGATGAGATACTCTTTGAGCGAGAGAAGCGCATTCGGTCCGCACATGTGCTGGATGTCGCCGTGCTTTGCGAGGCCCATGAAGTGCTCACCAGTCCGTCCGGCTCTGTAACAGGCAGTGCAGAAGCTGGGGATGTAGTTGCCCTCCGCCAGTTCATACAGCACTTCAGAGAGTGAGCGCGAATCTCCAATCGAGAACTGCTCGGTCTCAGGTTTGTGGGCCTGGGCGTCGTGATATCCGCCTGGCGAAGTACGCGAACCGGCGCTGACCTGGCTTACTCCCAGCGCAATAAGCTCCTTTCGGAACTCAGCCCGCTCCCTGGTTGACAGGATGATGCCCGTGTAGGGCACTGCCAGGCGGAAACACGCGACAATCCGCCGCATATCGTCGTCGGTCACCGCGCGAGGCGGTCTGTTTGCCGCGGGAGCGTTGAGGGCCGGCTCGAGGCGTGGAACTGAGATCGTGTGCGGTCCGACGCCATAGGTGCTATCCAGATACTGAGCGTGCATCAGTGTGGCCATGACCTCGTATCTGTAGTCAGTCAGACCGAAAAGCGCCCCGACTCCGACGTCGTCGATGCCTGCTTCCATAGCTCGACTGGGAGCAAGAAGCCTCCAGAGATAGTCCGATTTCGGGCCGGAGGGATGCATAACCTTGTATGTATCCAGATGATACGTTTCCTGGAAGCACTGGTATGTGCCAATGCCGCACGCCTTCAGCCGCTTGAAGTCGTCCACGGACAACGGAGCGCAGTTGACATTGACTCTCCGGATGCTGGCGTTGCCCAACTTCACGGCATACACGGCCTCCACCGACTTCTCAATGTAGTCGATGCCGGAGAGTGTCGGGTGCTCACCGGCCACGAGGAGAATTCGCTTGTGACCCTCGGACAAGAGTATCTCAATCTCGCGCTTGATCTCGTCGGGCGTCAGAACGCGCCTCACGAGGTCCTTGTTATCCTTCCTGAATCCGCAGTACAGGCAGTTGTTGGCGCAAACGTTGCTCACGTAGAGGGGAGCAAAGAAGACGATGCGACGGCCATATATCTTGTTCTTTACATGCAGCGCCGCGTCGTATATGCCCGCTAGAACCTCTGGATCGTCAGCCTGCAGCAGCACTGCCAGCTCGTCAAGCTCCAGCCCGTTGGCTTGCCTTGCCTTGGCGACAATATCGTTGGCCCTCTGCTTGTCCGCGTTCTTTCCGGTCTCGAGCAGCGAGACAATCTTCTCGTCATCTATGAATCCGACAGCGTTCTCAGTCAAACTGGACATAACTAACCTCTGGTTATCTAGACCGAACCCACGCAGGATGTCTGCAAGCGATGGCTCTCTGCTCGACGGACGTATCCTCAAGTCGCAGTCCCGGCAGCATTTTACACTGTGTCCATGTTAGCACATTCAACCGGCAGAAGGAAAAGAACGGGCGACTGTTCAAACTATACTGGTGAGGTGAGTGCGGATGCAGTCTTTCAATTGGTTAAGTGAGTCTCTGCTGGAGCATCAGTCGGAAAGCAGTATGGTGCGCGAAGACGAGCTCTCGGCCGCTTGCGCGTGGATGGACGCCTTGCTGGAGGGCGTAGACTCCCATACGGAAGAGTGGGTTGATGGCTGGATTGACGGCAACCGGTTGTTCGGATTTGTGTGTGGCGATGAGGACTCAGAGGAGTTGCTGGGCAGAGCTAAGCGTCAAGCTACGACTCCTGTTTCCGCCGACGGCAAAGCTTCCTGTCAACTGACGTGGCAGGACGCCCGCACAGGACTTCGCGTCACCTGTGACCTCAAGCGATACGAGTGTTTTCCGGCTCTTGAATGGTTGGTTACGCTCAGCAATGATAGTCGCCAGGATACGCCTCTGATCACGGATGTCGATGCTCTGCGGTTGCGTCTGCGCCGCGGCGCAGACGTGGGAGACTTTGTGGTTCACGGAGCGAGCGGCGGGCGCAGCAAACGGGACGATCTGATGCCGTTTTCCGTGCCCGTTCCGTCGGATAATCCCAATTCGCATTTGATCTCGTTTGACGGTGGGTTTCCTTCCAGCAACGTCTACCTCCCGTTCTTCAACTTCGAGGCCCCGGGTGAGCGGGGTATAGTACTCGGGATAGGCTGGTCGGGGCACTGGAAGTCCACCGCCGCGGCCGTCGACGATGATCTCTGTGTTTCGGCGTCACTGGGTGAGGTGAGTATGGTCTTGAGACCCGGCGAGAGTGTTCGCTTGCCGAAAATGCTGGCGCTAATATGGAAAGGGCGGAGGCTGCACGGTCAGAATGTCTTCCGAAGACTGCTGCACACAGAGTATGTTCCTGGGCTGTTTGGAGAACCGCAAAGACCGTTGGTATCCATTAACGTGGGCTTCACTCACCATGGATACGGCAGGTTTCTTGAGGACGCCGACGAAAAGAATGTGCTCTCGCTGGTAGAGCCATCCGCGAAGCTTGGCGCTGAGCTTGTCACGATCGATGCCGGATGGTATGACTGTGAGGGTGATTGGTCTCATCCGTCGTCTTACTGGCGCCACGACCGCAACAGGTATCCCGAGGGGTTTGCGCGCATTTTCGAACAATTGGACGCGCGCAAGATGATACTTGGATTGTGGTTTGCGCCGGAGTGGGGGATCGAAGACCTGGAAGAGTTCGCGGAGCATCCGGAATGGGCAGTCGACGGTTTTCTTCAGATGAGTAATCCGGAAGCCAGGGAACTATTCCTGTCAAGGGTCGATGACTACGTCGAGAACCAGGGGCTTAGTTGCTTTCGACAGGACATGTTGGGGCGCTATGACGATGAGGAGCCCGACCGAGCTGGTATGTCGGAGCTTGCCAATATCGACGGACTGTATGAGTGCTGGAAGCAGATATCAAGGCGTCACCCAGGTATCGTGATGGAAGGCTGTTGCGGAGGAGGACAGAGAATAGACTTGCAGACGCTCTCTTTCTTTCATTGGCACCAAAAATCAGACCGGTGGTTCGATCCTGAGAGCGACCAGTGCGGCCTGTACGGCTCCAGTCTGTTCCTTCCCGGTGGCGTGATCAATATCCCGACTAAGGCAACGGATGACTACGGCGCGTGGTCGAGCTTTGCCGGACAACTGTGCCTCGCGTGGCACCCTGTCGATGTGGATTTTCCATCACGTGAGGCAGCAAGACAGGTGGATCGTTACAAGCGGATTCGCAACTTGCTTTCCGGCGATTTCTACCCGCTGACTTCGTGCTCTCTCGACTCGGAATGGATGGGGTATCAGTTCCACCGGCACGATCTGGACAAAGGGTTCGCACTCGTTTTCCGACGGGCCGGAGTAGCTGCAGCGCCTTGCCCAGCCAGTACCAGTTTCATTCTGAGGCTCCGGGGCCTGACTCCCGGGAGCACATATTCGACCACATTCGAGCGAAGCGGAAAGATCCTCGACCTGACATGCGCGAAACTCGCGGAGGGGGTGGAGCTTATAATGCGGAACGCTCCTTGCGCCGAGATGGTGATCTACGAGCGAAACCGTTAGCGATAATCCCCGCAACCCTACCTGTTTATGGCCGTCATACAGTTGATAATATCAAACACGCCCTGTCTTCTGGTATGAATACAATGAGGGTGAACAATCCTCGCAAGCGTTGATTGAAACAGGGAGGTGCTCATAAGCATGCAATGTAAGTGTGGAAGGACAATTCAGAATGTGCCGGACCGACTGCGAGATTTGGCTCAATGGGTCTGCTGGGAGTGTGGAAGCGCTCACAAGGGCGATCGAGGTGACACCTCGACGATTCTCTCAGCGGTCATATCGAGCAGAGCCCGCCGACTGGGCTAGAGACTTCTTCGAATCACAGTCTATATACGTGTCCCGCTGGTGTATCCGGCGGGACACGTATGTATGTGCCGGCACGAATACCCAGGTCTGCAAGCTCCCGACTGCACCATCTCCCGGTCTTCGCTGACCGCGTCCCTGGCCGCCGATCTGCCATCTGACGCGAACACACTTCTGGATTTCGTGCCTCTGGTTGTGAGATAATTAGAGTCCCATATTCGGTGTCTGGAATGCCGGACGGGGGTTGGCAGGATTTCGGGGGAGGTTATATGACGAAGATAGTTATGATCGGCGCGGGAAGCGCTGGGTTCTGCAGAATCCTGGTGCAGGATATATTATCGGTTTGTGGACACGAGGACATACACATCGCACTCACGGACGTGGATGCGGAACGCCTTGAGACTACGTTCAAGGTAATGAACCGTATCAAAGAGCAGAACGGCCTCAGGTGTACTTTTTCGGCCTCGACGGACAGGCGTGAGTGCCTCAAAGACGCGGGCTTCGCCATATCAATGATTCAGGTGGGTGGGCTGGAACCATACCAGACGGACATTTCGATTCCGCTCAAATACGGCGTCGATCAGTGTGTTGGCGACACTGTTGGGCCCGGAGGGGTTTTCCGAGGACTGCGTCACGTGCCTGCGCTTCTTGCCATGCTTGACGACATGCAGGAACTGTGCCCCGACATCATATTTATGAACTACGCCAACCCTATGGCTATATGCTCCTGGGCTATGCAGAAAACGTACCCCAAAGTGCTATCCGTCGGATTGTGTCACGGTGTTCAGCACACAACCAACATGCTCTGCCAGTGGTTGGGCATCGCGGCGCAGGAGGTGGATGTTGTCACGGCAGGTATCAACCATATGGCCTGGTTCCTGAAGTTCTCGCATCAGGGGGTTGACCTGTATCCCGCAATCTGTGAAAGGCTACGAGACGACGGCCCGATCGAGGGCGAGGAATACCGTTTTGAGATGATGAAGGCCTCGGGATACTTCATGACCGAAAGCCCGGGGCACTTGTCGGAATACCTTCCGTACTTCCGGACTCGCCGGGAGATACAGGACTTGTTCGGTGGTGCGGGATTCTCGGGTGAGACCGGTGCGTATCTGCGAATGTGCCAGCAAGGCTTCGAATACTACAATCAGCAGATGGCCAACTACGCCGCTGGAAAGGAACGTGTGCCTTTTGCCCTGGGGGAGACTTCGGTTGAGTATGCCGCTGACATAATACAGGCGAGAGTGACGGGTGCGCCGTTCAGATTCGCCGGCAATGTTCTCAACAAGGGCTACATCACAAATCTGCCGTACGATTGCTGCGTCGAAGTGCCGGTCTTCGTTGATCGGGACGGATTGCACGGTTCATTTGTCGGTGAGTTGCCTCCACAATGTGCGGCCCTGAACCAGTCGAACATATCAATGCAGGAACTGGCTGTTAAGGCCGCAATTGAGGGGGATAGAGAAGCAGCTTTCCACGCAGTAATGCTAGACCCGTTAACGGCGGCTGTGCTTGCTCCGCACGAGATTCGGAATATGGTAGAGGAAATGTTTGAGGCGCAGTCCGAGTGGCTGCCCCAGTTCCGAGGCAAGGTAAACTCTTCGCCTTGCGCCAGCATCGGAAGGCTGCCTACTGGGGCGACCAGCCGACAGAAGACAAGCAGCCTTCAGCGTGTAATAGGCCACTACGACAAGAAGGAATCTGAATAACAGGGACAAGCAGTCGGCTCAGGCACGTTTCGCGCCTCTCAGTCGGTGGTATAAACTAGTTGTGCTGCGCATGCTCTGGTTATGACCGGGGGATCAGCTCCCCGGCCTGGCTAAGCGTGGCCGACTAAGGAGACCGATGAGATGAGAAATGCGACAATGTGTGTTGCGCTGCTGTGTTTCGCTTTGGGTTTGTGTTCAGGTGTTGCGGGAGATGATTTGTACTCTCCGCCCTGGACCAGGGGAATTCAAGGTGCGACCAACCAGCAATGGACGTTCAGCACGAGCGCCATCTATGCTCTGCCTGAGATCAAATACAACCCGTACGGGCAGCCTTACGCGGATGTTCTGATGCCGGCAAGCCGGTGGTTCGACATGACGTTCGTTGTGCCTAACATGCGGGGGATATGGGCAATGACGGCCTGCTGTCCCGGAATGGATATGCACATTCCTGTGTGCCCGGACATGCCAGCCGGATCGACTGTTGAGACGTGGATACAGGTGACCTACGCGGTCAACAACCAGATGCTGTACGGAAAACCAACAATAGAGTTCGGGTCGCCTGCCACGCTTGAGGACGAGGCATTCTATACAGTAGTGACCACGCCGCCGACCCTTTTCCCAAACAGTTGGTGTTTGTGGAGATCGAAGTGGAGCGTCACCCCGGTGGATGGACGGATCAGTTTCAGGCTTGACCACGACCCAAATCTGCGCGCCGCGATCGATCAGGTTGTAGTGGACACGCTATGTGTCCCGAAAGATGTGGTGCCGGAGCCTTCCGGGCTGATTGCGCTGACTTCGGGACTGGCTGCGGCTGCGGCGTTTCGACGGTCGCGAGCAAGCTGATCGGCGAACGCGCCCGTGCCGCTAGATTGCAGAATGCAGGGCCGGTGTGTCATAATCGGCTCGAGTATAATCACGCCTACGGAGGAATCAGTTGTCATCAAGGAAGTTGGGATTCATCGGTCTGGGAATTATGGGGCGCGCCATGGCGGAGAACCTGCTGAAATCTGGTTCTTCGGTCACGGTTTACAATCGCACAAGGGCACGGGCGGAGGAGATGAAGTCGCTTGGAGCCCGTGTAGCGGATACTGCCGCCGATGCCGCACGGGGAAGTGACGTCGTTATCAGCATGGTCAGTGATCCGGCTGCGGTTCGCGATGTCATTCTTGGCCATGGTGGCGCGGTCGAGGGGCTGGGGCAGGGCGCGGTATTGATAGACTGCAGCACCATAGATCCCAAGACCACCATGGAAGTGTCCGAAGCGGCAAGGAGCAGGGGCGCAAGCTTCCTCGATGCGCCGGTTACGGGCAGTAAGATCGGTGCGGAAAAGGGCGAGCTGATCATGATTGTTGGCGGCACACCGGAACTCATCGCTTCGGTACAGGACGTCTTCGACGTGATCAGCAAGAAGGTAGTGATCGCCGGACCGACGGGCAGCGGTGTCTGGATGAAACTCTGCTTCAACACCCTGGTAGGACAGATGATAGTTGGAATCTCGCAGGCTGTTGTTACCGCGAAGGCCGCAGGGCTTGACCCTCGCGTGTTCCTGGATTTGGTTATGTCCGGGGCGATCCAGTCACCGTTCTACGCATGGAAGGGCGGATGCATACTTGATCGGGACTTCTCGACGAACTTCTCCACCAAGCTGATGCGAAAGGACGCTGATCTGGCAATAGGGGCTGCCAGAGATCTCGGCATTCCCCTGATAGCTACTGAATCTGTACGAGATGCGTTGGATCGCGCCATAGAAGCCGGTTACGGCGAAGACGATATGTGTTCGTACGCCCGAGTTCTCGAGCAGCTTGCGGGAGTCGAAGCAAAGGACTGATCGGAATGTGCCGCTCCGAGTCGCCTTGGGGTGGCACACTGCACACATTGATCGTGACCTAATGTCTCCTCTGGCGGACTGCTTCATAAAGCAGAACGGACGCCGCGACGGCTATGTTCAGTGAGTTGATCCGACCGAGCATTGCGATGCGGACGACAACGTCTGCCGCGTCGCGCAGTTGATCGGATATACCCACGTGTTCATTTCCTACAGCCAGCGCAACAGGCCCGGCGTAGTCAATGTCGGTGTGAGCAGTATCGGCTCTGGCTGACGAGGCCACAAGGCGGACGCCGTAAGTTCTCATAGCTTGAACCACTGCCGTCACGTCAGGCTCGATGCATATTGGCACGTTGAACACAGCGCCCCTCGAACCGCGCACGACCCTGCGAGCGAACGGGTCTGTTGTGTCGCCTGTGAGCACAACCGCTGACACTCCGGCCGCTTCGGTGGAACGTAGAAGCATGCCGAGGTTGTCCGCGTTCTCGCACGACTCCACAACCTGTATAAGCGCGCCAGGCGTTGACGCCACGCGGTCAATATCTGCAGTGGTTCGTTGGACAATCGCAACACAGCTCGGAACAGGTTTTGCGTCCATCACCTTACCGATCAGTCCGCTTGTGGCTGCGTATACGGGAGTGCGACTTTCATATGCGGCCTGGAGAAGTGCAGCGGTCTCCGAAGTGTCGGGCAGCTTTTCTGTGACGACGAGCGATTCAACGATCGCGCCAAAGTCGAACGCTCGCCGGACGATCTCGGCTTCTTCTGCAAAGAAGCGTTTGTGTTTCTTGCGGCCTTGGCTGCTTTGCAGTTCTCGGAGCAAAGCGATTATGGGGTCTTTCTGGCCGGACACGCGGATCATAGGCTCCCTGCTTCGCGCAAACCGTCACAATCGGGCACTGACGCCGCACGAATGACGCATGAATCGGGTTACATGAACAAAAGCGGACGACGCTACTGCATCGCCCGCCATACTGGTCGGGGAGACAGGATTCGAACCTGCGACCCCCTGAACCCCATTCAGGTGCGCTACCAAACTGCGCTACTCCCCGCAGACCAGCAACAATAGTTTACTACCATCCGCCGCCTGAAGTCAACAGATGCGGTCAAACGGCAGAGAGTTTGCTGTAATGGCCGTCTTGTGCTATACTCTATGGGCCGTAAGGCTTCACAACGACATGGCTTCTCACATCAAGCTCCCTGTTGACATCCTGGCAATCGTCGGGCCGACAGCCGTTGGCAAGACGATGGCTTCGATATGTGTGGCAGAGGTGGCTGGGGGCGAGATCGTGTCCGCCGACTCGATGGCCATCTACCGCGGAATGGATGTCGGGACAGCGAAGCCTAATGCGGAGGAAAGGGCCAGGGCTATCTTTCATCTCGTTGATGTTGCCGATCCGAGGCAGGCATTCAGCGTTGGTGAGTTTCAGCGACTGGCTCATCGGGCAATAGAGAAGATCTCGAAATCAAACCCGCCGGCCATAGTCGTAGGCGGCAGCGGCTTGTACGTGAGGGCGGCGATCGACGGGCTGGACGATTCACTTCCAGTGGGTGATGAGAGCTTTCGCGCCGAGATGGGCGCTCTCGCGGAAACAAATGGGCGGGAGGCTGTGCATTCGCTTCTCGCGAGCGTTGATCCTGTGAGCGCTGCTCGTATTCATCCGAGCAATCTCAAACGCGTTGTGAGGGCTCTGGAGATAGCGCGACTGACCGGCGTACCTGCGTCGGAACACTTCGGCCAGTCAACGAGGCAGTCCGGATGGCCAGGTCGCAAGCGAATGTTTGGCTTAAGAATCAATCGCGACGATCTTTACGCCAGAATAGACGTCCGCGTAGACCTGATGATGGAGAGAGGTCTTGTCGAAGAGACGAGATTGCTTCTCGACTCAGGAGTTGACGCTGGATGTACGGCTCTGCAGGGGCTTGGCTACAAACAGATTGCCGGGTATCTCCGCGGGGAACTTACGCTCGAGGAAGCCGTATACCTAATTAAGCGCGACACCAGGCGATTTGCGCGAAGGCAGTTCACATGGTTTAACGCTGACGATCGAATTGAGTGGATAGACGCCGACGGTCTCGACGCACAGGAAGTAGCGAGCGAGATTGTCAGCCGTGTAGTAGAATGACAAATAGGCTGTTCGTGGAGGACATCTAATGAGCAAAGGTCAAGCCAATCTGCAGGATCATTTCCTGAATCAGACGAGAAAAGATAACATACCGGTTACCGTGTATCTCGTGAGCGGTGTTCAGCTCCGAGGCATAGTGCGTGGATTCGACCCATTCACTGTGGTGCTCGAAAGCCCTGGGAAACCGGCACAGTTGGTATACAAGCACGCAATAGCCTCTGTTGTTCCTGCCAGGCCGGTGCGCGATCTCACCGTGCATCCTGACTACAAGGCCGAAGGTGAAACCGAGGAAGGGACTCCGCCGGCAGCCGGAGCGTCTGAGAGCGCAGAGGAGTAACTGCAATTGGAATTCGTTAAGATGCACGGAGCCGGAAACGACTTCGTGGTCATTGACGCCGAAGGTGAACCCATACCCGAAGGTCAACTCGAATCCGTGGCGCGGGGCGTCTGCGATAGGCATTTCGGAATCGGGGCTGACGGCCTTATCATGGTATTGCCGTCAAGGCTGGCGAATTTCCGGATGCGAATGCTCAACCCCGATGGAAGCGAAGCCGAGATGTGCGGGAACGGCATCCGCGTGTTTGCGAAGTACCTCTATGATCGCAAACTGCACACGGATGTCGTGATGACCGTGGAAACACTCGGCGGGATCAAGACGCTCAAACTGAACGCACCGGGGGGAGTGGTCAGGTCCGTCAGAGTGGACATGGGCGAGCCGCGTCTGAACCGCTCAGATATCCCAATGCGCGGTTCTGATAATGGCAGAGTGGTGTCGGAGGGCCTGAAGGCAGCGGGCAAGAAGTTCGAGATTACCTGTGTGTCTATGGGTAACCCACACTGTGTGACTTTCGTTGACAACGTAGATATGTTTCCTGTGGAGAAGATTGGTCCGGCAGTCGAGAACCATGCCAGCTTCCCTCAGAGGACAAACGTAGAGTTCGTCGAGGTCATCAGCAAGGATGAACTCAAGATGCGCGTCTGGGAGCGTGGGGCAGGGGAGACTCTGGCCTGCGGAACAGGCGCTTGTGCCAGTGCGGTGGCTGCGATGCTGAACGAAAAGACTGCTCGCAAGGTCACTGTGCATCTCAAGGGAGGCGATCTGTTCATCGAGTGGTTGGGGGACAGCAAGGTGTTCATGACCGGGCCTGCTGAAGAGGTGTTTCAGGGCAGAGTCACCAGCGCCGCATTCACTAGATGGACATCAGGCTCGTCATAGAGAGACTGAGTTGGTCTGTGCGGAGCCGTTCGGCGTGCAGCCGGACGGCTTTTTGTCATAAGCCCCGGCTCACATAGTAGTTTGCGTGCCACGCGCACGCAGGTATTTACAGGAGGAGTAGATTGCAGAGAGCTATGCGACTTGACCTTATCCCGCCGTATCTGTTCGGAGAAATATCCCGCCTCAAGTCACAGGCCATTTCCGAGGGTCGTGACCTGATAGACCTTGGAATTGGCGATCCGGACCAACCTACGCCCCAGTCCGTGATTGACAGGCTTTGCGAGGCGGCCAACGACCCCGAAACCCACAGGTATGACGAGTCAGAAGCCGGATGGCCGGTATTCCTGGAGTCTGTTGCTCGATGGTATGGCAGGCGATTTGGCGTGGATATCGATCATTCCGGAGAGGCTATGCTGTTGCTGGGGTCCAAAGACGGCCTGGCTCATCTCGTGTGGGCGATGATAGACCCGGGTGATGTCAGCCTGGTTCCCGACCCCGGTTACACGGTATACAAGGTCAACACTCTGATGGCTGGCGGCGAAGCAGTGGCGATGCCGTTGGTTGAGAAGAACGGTTTTGTTCCCGACCTGTCTGCAATAGATACCGGTAAGGCCAGGGCCGCGAAGCTGCTCTTTCTAAACTACCCGAACAACCCGACCGGTGCCATCGCTACACTGGATTTCTATAACGACGTTGTCAGGTTTGCGAAAGAGTACGATATCGCCGTCTGCAGCGACCTGGCGTATTCCGAGGTTACCTACGACGGTTACGACGCCCCAAGCTTCCTGCAGGCCGAGGGCGCCAAGGACGTTTGCATAGAGATGCACTCCCTGTCGAAGACCTACAATATGACCGGTTGGCGCATCGGGTTTGCGGTCGGAAACCGCGACCTTGTGTCTCATCTAAACAAGCTCAAATCAAACCTGGATTCCCGGCAGTTTCCTGCCATTGACATCGCAGCGGCACACGCCCTTGACAGCGTTTCCAATGCTCAGACACTCGCGCTCTACAAGAAGCGAAGGGACATACTGGTCGATGGGCTGAACTCGATCGGATGGAAGGTGAACAAACCTGTTGCGTCACTGTACGTGTGGGCGAGAATCCCCGAAGGCTACACATCCGCGGACTTCGCCAAGCTGCTACTAACTGAGGCAGGCGTCTTGGTAATTCCCGGGAACGGCTATGGGCAGTATGGAGAAGGCTATGTAAGGATGTCACTGACGGTCTCTGGCGATGTGTACGGAGAGAGGTTGGCCGAGGCAGTCGAGCGGATTCGCGCAATCGACATCAACTGGGGCTGATTTGTCACATCAGGTAGAGGATCGGGAAAAGGCTGTTCTCCTCATTGTGGAGACAAGAGCAGGCGCTGAACTTGATTCGGGGGAGAATGTCCCCTCTGAAGCGAATGCTGAAGAGCTCCGCATGCTGGCTGATTCGGCGGGCGTCGAATTGGTTGACGAGATGCGTGCGCAGAGGCGGAGCCCCGATCCCAGATACCACGTAGGCCGGGGCTCCGCCGATGAGCTTGCAGTCAGGGTTGACGACAGCGGCGCCGACGTTGTTATCGTCGGTCGTGATCTGACTCCCAGCCAGCAGCGAAATCTGGAGGATGTCTGCGGCACACGCGTGGTGGATCGCAGTCAGCTCATCCTGGACATCTTCGCACGGCGCGCTCGAACTAGTGAAGGCAAGATCCAGGTCGAACTGGCGCAGCTTCAGTATCTTCTGCCTCGCTTGACCGGACGCGGAATCGAAATGTCAAGGATCGGCGGAGGCAAGTCGGGAGTTGCCACAAGAGGCCCCGGCGAGACAAAGCTTGAGACCGACCGCAGGCGTGTGCGAAGCCGCATATCAGTTCTAAAGAAAGAACTCGAGGAAGTTGTAAAGCATCGAACTGTTCAGAAAAGGCTTCGTGAACGTCTGAATCTGCCCAGAGCGGCTCTGGTAGGCTACACAAGCGCAGGCAAGTCCACGCTAATGAACCTGCTAAGCGGCTCAGAACTTGAGACAGACGCCAGACTGTTTGCGACCCTTGATCCGACCACCAGGAAAGTGGACATGCCTGACTGCGGGTCGATGATGCTTTCCGACACCGTGGGGTTTCTTCACAGCCTGCCCCATCACCTTATCGCGGCATTTCGCGCTACTCTTGAGGAAGTCACTGACGCGGACCTGCTGATCCACGTAGTCGATGCGAGCCACCCATATATGCGGCGACAGATGGAGGCCGTTCCTGAGGTGCTGAGCGGACTCGGAATCACCGACACGCCAACAATCACAGTGTTCAACAAGATAGACCTCGTAAAGGATCAGTATGAAGTGAGGAGGACCGTCGCTGAAACACAGGACTCGTGCTACATCAGCGCCCTCACCGGCGACGGTCTCAAGCAGCTCATCGATGTCATCTGCAGAGTTCTAAGGAGAACGCTGAGCCGTATTGAGGTGGTGATTCCTTATTCGCGCCAGGATCTGCTTGCCCTGTGCCACGAGAAAGGCAGAGTCTTGAACACGGAGTTTCGCCCGGAAGGCACGCATGCCACGGTAGAGGCCCCGCCCGACGTCATCTCGAGGCTGCGTGAGTTCGAGTCTGGTGGATTGGACTGATGCCGAAGTTCTCGAGGATCGTACTGAGCCTGTAGAGCGGCAATCCGACGACATTGAAATAGCATCCGGCTATCCCTTTCACCAACACGCATCCGCGACCCTGTATCGCATACGCCCCGGCTTTGTCCATCGGCTCCCCGGTCTGCACATACCAGCGGATAGTCTCATCATCAAGCACGCGGAACGTCACTCCAGTCGACTCCACAACGGACTCTTCATTGGCCTCGCAGGCTACCGTAACTCCGGTAACCACGTGGTGCGTCCTGCCCGAAAGCATCACTAGCATCTGCCTGGCGTGTTCCTCATTCTCGGGTTTACCAAGTATCGTGCCGTCTATTGTTACGACTGTGTCAGCGCTGATTACTATGTGGTCTTCAGCTCCCGCGATCACGTCACGGGCCTTCATTCTACTGGAATAGAGCACGTGGTCGGCTGGTCCAAGTTCCTCAGGTGTCAGCGATTCGTCATACCTGCTTGGTATGACTTCGTAGGCGTCGAGTATGAGTGAAAGCAGCTCGTTCCTGCGGGGCGACGCTGATGCCAGAACGACCGGCCGGCCCGAGCGTGATTCGGGGCGTGTTTTGGATTTGCCGATGATTGTCATAGTAGTCTCAGGATCGCTTGAGCCAGTTTGTCCGGGTCGTGACGGACGACTTCCGTCTGGCTTATGAAGTCCCCCGTTAGCGGTCTGTAACCCATCTCGCGGATCTTGTGCACGTCAGGCTCGACAAACCGCTGGTTCTCCTGCTCGTACTTCTGCAGCAAGAGACTGCTGGGCCTGACGGTGTTGACGATCGCGTAGTGGAATATCCGCGACTCAGTATGCCGCATAATTGCCGCTATGTGGTCGCTCGCAGTGAACCCGTCGGTCTCGCCGGGCTGAGTCATAACGTTGCACACGAACGCCTTGACCGCAGGCGAGAGCTCGATGGCTTCCGGTATGCCGTGGACAAGCAAATTGGGCACTATGCTCGTGTAGACGCTACCCGGCCCCAGCACTATGCAGTCTGCCAGTTCTATCGACCGGAGGGCCTCGTCCAGAGGCTTCACTGTGGATGGATGGAGCATGATGTGCTTAATGGGGAGTGGGCTGCCCACGATGCTGGTTTCACCTTCAATAAACGATCCATCCGCGAGCTCCGCCTGAAGTCGCACATCATCTATCGTGGATGGAAGAACCAGGCCGCGAATCGCCAAGATATTGCTTGTTTCTTTCACTGCACGCTCAAAGTCGCCGGTAATGCGGGTCATGGCGGCGATCAGCAGGTTGCCGAACGTATGGCCGTCTAACCCGTCAATGTTCTCCGCAAACCTGTACTGGAAGAGCTCGGTCATCAGGGGCTCGGCGTCAGCCATCGCTACCAGGCAGTTTCTTATGTCGCCTGGAGGCATCATTCCCATCTCGCGCTGCAGGCGTCCAGAGCTTCCACCGTCATCCGTCACGGTGACAATCGCGACAAGATTGCTGGAGAACTGCTTCAAACCGCGCAACATCGTGGAAAGCCCTGTCCCACCGCCTATTACCACGATCCGTTGTCCCTGGGATAGGTACCGCCGCTGGAATATCACGTCCGCAAGTCTTCCCTGAGCTTCAGGGCTAACTACGCTGGTTATGGAGCGAACAACCTGCCGGAGTGCGCTGAAAGTGAGCGCCAATCCGGCAATGATTGTCCCGAGTCCGATTGGGATCACCCAGGACGGAGAGCCGATGTTGACTCCCGTCTGCTGGAATATCCACGCGCCAAAACGGTTGAGGGCTACATCCAGACGCCAGTTGGCCAACAGAATCACTCCGGCCACCACAAGCGCTATGCCCACAGGAACCAGCACTAGCCAGCGTTTGACACGCATCCCCGGATACAGCCATTTGATCGAACTTGTCAGCGTCCTACCGGGCATCAGTCTGACCCTTAGGCTGGTTCAAGTCGCGATGCTCCAGCCGGACGTTGTAGTTCGAACGCCTCAAGAAGGATGCCAGCTCGTCAGCCACGACCACGGAGCGGTGCTTTCCGCCCGTGCACCCTATTGCTATGGTCAGATAAGCCTTACCTTCTTTGACGTACTGCGGGATACTGAACTCAACCAGATCGAACAGTTTCTCGAGAAGCGGTTCTGTCAGGGGATCGGAAAGCACGAATCGCTGCACGTTGCCGTCGGTTCCGTTGAGATGTTTAAGCTCCGGGTCCCAGAAAGGATTTGCTAGAAAACGCACATCGAAAACCAGGTCAGCATCGAGTGGAACTCCGTGCTTGAACCCAAACGACACCACAGCTACCATCAGGCGTTCCTTGGAGTCGGATGGGCCGAAGAACTCCCGTATGAGCCGGCGAAGTCCCTCCGGTTCGAGGTTTGTGGTGTCGATAATCTTGTCGGTCTGTTCGAGGACGTCAGCCATCATCTCGCGCTCAAGGATAATGGCGTCGGGCACACCGCGTTCCTCAGTAACGAGTGGGTGTTTGCGCCGTGTTTCCTTAAATCGCTTGACCAGTTCGGCGTCACTTGCATCGATAAACAAGATGACTGGTTTGCTCAGCCATCCGTGTGTTTCACTTTTCAGTGCCTTGCACACAGGCAGCAGGCTGCTGAAGAACTCCCCCGCGCGAACGTCAACGACCACCGCCAGGTCCTGTGGTTTCTCCGCGTTGTTCCAGAGGTCAATGACCGTAGGCAGCAGATTTGGAGGCAGGTTGTCAATGCAGTAGAAGTCCAAGTCCTCAAACGTGTTTGCAGCCATGGACTTGCCTGCGCCGGAGAGTCCGGTGAGAATGACCAGTTGTTTCTGTTTGTTCACTTGTCTTTGTCCTGCCTGTCTCTGATTAGCGACGCCACTACCGAAGAAACGACGGTTACACACACTGATCCGAACAGCGCACCCCAGAAGTCCGTCTCTCCTCCGGTCAGTTCAACTGCCGTCCAGAATACTATAGCATTAACTACAAACCCAAACAAGCCGAGAGTAATACACGTCACTGGAAGGCAGAGTAAGCGGATCAGTGTGCCCATAGAGACATTGACGAGAGCCAGCACCGGCACGAACACCAGCACCCTCCAGGAATCGGGCCACTCCAGACGAAGCCCGACAGCGGACGTCAGTCGCACACAGACATAAACGGCCAGAACGCCTATGAGCCACTTAATAGTCATGCTCATCGATACGCTATGCCCTCGAGTCGAAGAAGTTCTGCTTTCACGTTAGCCCCGGAAGAAAACCCGCCTGTTCGTCCACCTGCACCCAGCACCCTGTGGCAAGGTATCACAATCGGAATCCGGTTGCAGGCCATAGCCTGACCCGCAGCCCGAGCCGCCCGTGGACTGCCCGCCATTGCCGCAAGCTCTGCATAACTCACCGAAGCTCCGTAAACTACAGTTCGAAGAACCTCTCTTACTCTACGGTGGAATGGTCCGCCGTGTTCCTCCACAGGCACATTTGAGAAATCCACAGGCACGCCTGAAAAATACTGCTGGAGGCGGCTGGGAAGCGAGATCATCTCTTCAACGCCGGATTCTGATAAGGGCCTTCGGTTCAACGGCAGGCTCGCTCTCGCTATGTCATCTCCGGTGGGCATTTCCAGAGTAACGACGGCGCCTTCACGCCATCCGAGCCGGATGAGGCCCCATTCAGTCTCAATAACATCCACAAATATCATTGTCATTCTTGCTCCCTGGACCTGAAAAAGTCAAAGACGGCCTGGGCTGTCGTGCGAGTCATACCCGGGGCCGCTGCCAGTTCCTCCACTGAGGCGTTCTTGATCCGCTCAATGGATTGCAGTGATTTCAGCAACTGCTTTCTGCGTTTGGGACCTATACCTGGAATTGTGCTCAGAATTGACGTTCTAACCGACTTGCCTCTCAACTGACGGTGGAAAGTGATAGCGAATCTGTGGGTTTCGTCTCTTATCCGCTGAACCAGGCGAAGTGCGGGAGACGATCGCGGGAGGATTACTGGTTCAGTCCGGCCGGGCACATATATCTCTTCGTTGCGTTTCGCAATAGAAATCGTGGGGACAGACTCGCCGGCGGTGCGCAGTGCCTCCAAAGCCGCGTTCAACTGACCCTTGCCGCCGTCAATCAAGAAGAGGTCCGGTAGATCTGCCATTGCTTTGGAGCGCCTCGACGTTCCGGTTAGCCTTCTCGTGATAGCCTCGCCCAGGGACGCGTAGTCGTCAGGCTCTCCGTCTGATCGTCTAATCTTGAACTTGCGATAGTCGCTCTTCTTCGGTTGACCGTTCTCAAAGACTACCAGTGATGCCACGGTGTCGGAGCCCTGGGTGTTTGATATGTCGTAGCATTCAATGCGGCAAGGCAGATTCGGTAGCCCAGCGGCGTGCTGAAGCTCTCGCAGTTCCTGCTCGACGCGTCTCTGGTCAGACTGCAGTTTGACTCGCAGCTGGGCAAGGAAACCCTGTGCGTTCTTTGCGGCCATATCAACCAGCTTCTTGCGCTGGCCTCGCTTTGGAGTGATGAGCTCAACCTTTGAGCCTCGCTTTGACCTGAGCCAGTTCTCTATGGTGGAGGCATCGCCAATCTCGGCGCTAGTCAGAACTTGTCGAGGCACGTGCGGAGCAGTCTTGTAGTAGTGAAGCATGAACGCTTCCAGGCTTTCTTCAATATCGTCCTCCCAGGCATTTTCCAGCAAGAAGTGGTCTTGCCCAATAAGCTTGCCACTTCGCACGAAGAACACTTCCACGCACGTGTTCTCTCTGTCAGTGACTACTGCGATGACATCCTGGTCCTGGCAGTCCGTGCAGACTACTTTCTGCCCGGCAATCAGTTTTCGTATTGACAGCACCTGGTCGCGTATTCTGGCGGCTTTTTCAAACGACAGGTTTTCAGCCGCGCTCTCCATCTCTCGCTCCAACTTGGCCACGAGCTCATCCCTGCGGCCGTCCAGGAAGGCCATCGCGTCGTTGACAGCAGACAAATACTCCTCTCGGTCAGCGACACCGGCGCAGATTCCTGTGCATTGCCCGATGTGATAGTACATACACGCTCTGCCCTTCGACTGGTCAGGTGACTTATACCCGCACGGTATCTTGAACAACTGGCGAATCAGTTTTAGTGTATCCCTTACAGCCAGACTGTCAGTGTATGGGCCGTAGTATCTATCGGCCTCTGCCTGGGTCATTCTGAGCTTTCGCATAAAGACAGGACGCGGCCACGGTTCGCTCAAGGTGACAGCGATGTATGGATAGCTCTTGTCGTCACGCAACCTGACGTTGTAGTACGGCTTGTGCTTCTTAATCAGGTTGCTTTCGAGGATGAGTGCTTCAAGCTCAGTGTCAGTGACTATCCATTCGATGTCGGCAACTTCGTGAACCATCCTGCGAATGCGGCGGCTGAGATCGGCTCCCTTCTGAAAGTACTGCCGGACCCTGCTGCGCAGAATCTTGGCCTTGCCAACGTATATAGCCTGGCCGGCACTGTTCTTCATCAAATAACAACCCGGATCGCCCGGAACGACCTTGAGCTTCTCCAAGACTGCAGTCTGTCTTCGACGATTGAGCGATTCCCAGTCCAGGCTTTCTGATGATTGTTCCAGGGGTCTTGCGTCAACCATCTTCGTGTTCCAGACCGTGGTAGACTCGTGGCACGCGGGAGCTGAGGGCGCACGTCACTTCCTGCGCCACTGTACTTGCAAGCTGGGCGATCCTGTTTGTCGTGAGATACTCGATGCCTCCGCCCATTAGGATGACCTCCTCACCCACCGTCACCCCGGGGACATCGGATACATCCAGCATCACCTGATCCATACAGACCCGTCCGACGACAGGCACACGCACTCCGCGCACACACGCAAGCCCCCTGTTTGACAGCATCCTGGAGTAACCGTCAGCGTAACCAACGGGAATGGTAGCGATGATCGATCGGCCGCGCGTTTCGTATGTTCTGCCATAGCTGATTGGGTCACCCACAGCCGTCTCTTTCAGAAATACTATCCTCGTCTTCAGAGTGAGAGCGCCTCTGACCTCAATCTGACGGGCTGGACGGACGCTGGAGCCCTCGAATGGATGGGCTCCGTAAAGGATAATGCCAGG
>Ga0136653_10000230_pt1 | contig 28545 bp, 18 predicted proteins | sample LakKivw275mmetaG_FD_94866 | JGI IMG/M metagenome (GOLD analysis project Ga0136653, IMG submission 94866) | Anoxic lake water microbial communities from Lake Kivu, Rwanda to study Microbial Dark Matter (Phase II) - Lake Kivu water 275m metaG... | ecosystem: Environmental > Aquatic > Freshwater >...
AAAAAAGAGCCCTGGAATCGCTGAATTCCAGGGCTTTGTATATGTGGTCAGAGAGAAGGGTATCAGAATCCGAACCAGGGTCCGATGGAAACTGTTATTCCTTCGAACTTGGTGTCGGGAGATCCATTTATAAAGAAGGTCTCATTATCCATGGCTGTAACACGCCAGCCCTTGCGCGGAGCGTAACCATAGACATATCCACCTTCGGCACGCAATCCCAGCCAAGGCAGTAAACGGATCATGAATTCGACACGTGGTTGTACAACCATGTAGCCCTTGCCTATCTTGGCATTGTAATTACCTGTGGTGAAGGGTGTTGTTGCTGTCGGCCAATTGTAATCGGCATTACTGTGCAGGATTTCCACTTCATGGTTTCCACCACCGACCATCACACCGAGAGAGGCGATCAAGCCTCGAGTGATAGGGATGCGTTTATCAAGAGAAAACCCAAGCAAGGCTGAGTGGTAGTTCATCCAATTGTGAAAACCTATGTTCGAAGGATTACCCACTGTATCAGCTGCTGCTTTGCCATAGTCATTATAAGATGTTACATATCCTCCAACGAAGAAGCCTTTCCCTACAGGTAGTTTTCCTCCCAAACCTTGCATGATCATACCATTTTCGCCCACCCCGTCTTCGAATCCTAATCCCTTCAGCAGGTTATTTAAATCATCCATATCCGTGGATACCCACATCGGGATCCAGGTTCCTCCACCATAACCAGTGGACAGCTTTTTCTTCTTGGTTATTTTCTCAACCTCAGCGGGTGATTCTGCAGGGGGAGTCCGGCCGGACATTTCCATCTCAAAGCTAACGATCTCGCCGGCGCGCCACAGTTTGATGTTCACCTTGTCGCCTACGCGCAGCTGTTTGCGCACCTTGTCGAACTCCGCCTTGTTGGAGATGACCTTGCCTCCGATCTCCATGATCACATCATCCTCCTGCATGCGATAGTTCCAGGCAGGGGAATTGGGCACCACACCGGTGATCAAAATGCCATAGAGGGCTTTGTATCCCAGCGCCTGGGCCTTGGGGAAGGTGATATCCTCCGTGTAAATGCCAAAGAACACTGTACTGGGATCGGGATCAGGAATCTTGGGCAGCGGGGGAGTTTTCATCATGATCCTGATATTTTTAAGGTCAGGATCACTTTCAAATTCCTCCTGCAGCTCTTTGATGATCTCTTCTTTCACCTGTGCCAGCTCCCGGATCTGAGGCTGGGCGTTGAGCAAAGGCAACAACACCAGCAGCAATATGCTTGCGACAATCAGCTTTTTCATTGTGAACCTCCATGTTCGATAATTTTCTTGGATGCAATAAATGCAAGCCGGGAGCCAATTTGTCCCTTAAAGTGTAACTGTAAGTGTAGATGGGGATTATCAAACCCATTAGACACCTGCGTTGTGGCGGCCTATATCAAATTGATATGAAACTCTGATATAATATTAGGGTTTGGAAGCTCATCGGGAGAGCAGTTCAGAATCCCCAACAGGAGTGATTGGGCTTGGGAAGCGGATCGGGCAGGGGGATATTGATTTCGGGCAAATGCGGAATGGATATTGCTCTTTAAGTAAGAAAATACGACAAGGTCAAGGATAAAAAGATGAAAAAGTATGTGTTGCTGGCTGTTCTCCTGGCTGCGGTGGCGTTCATCTCCGCCAGGGCTGCGATCGTGGCTGTGCCCAGTTCCGAACTCCAATCCGAGCTGGAGCTGTCCGATCTGCGCACCGCAGTGCAGGCGCTGTCCCTGCAGGGCTATGATGTGCTGCACTATGACCGGGAATATGTGATCGCCATTCAACGGGAGGATGCCCTGAAGCGCTATTCCTCCTCCCGATTCCTTTCGGATTGCCCTCCGGCCGCCAATCTGTATCTGGTGGGCAAACTGGAAGGTGTGGACGATCGAGCGCTATCTCTTGCGGGAAGGATTTTGCTGGAGCTGCAGGATGCATCGCTGCTCAGCAGCTCTTTGGACGAGGTGGCTCTGCGGGCTTTGATCCGCCAGCCCTTCACCCTGCTGGAACTGGTCCCCATGCGCTTTCCGGATACTCAGTTGCGTATTCAGGCCAGTGAGGAGACCCGCACCAGCATCAGCCAACTGATCTCCTATGTGGATACCAATTCGGTGCAGAGCATGCTGCAGAGCCTGCAGGATTTCCAGACCCGTTATGCCCTGGCGGATAACCGCCTGACCGTGGCGAACTGGATCCGCCAGCAATTCATCAATTTCGGAGTTGGCAATGCCCAACTGCATCCCTTCACCTGGAACAACACGCAACAATACAATGTGGTGGCCACCATCACCGGAACCGTCTATCCCGATCAGTATATCATCGTGGGCGGGCATCACGACTCGGTCTCGAACAACAGTGATCCCATGTTGCTGGCACCGGGTGCGGACGACAATGCCAGCGGTACTGTGGCGGCTTTGGAGATGGCGCGGGTGATCATGCAAAGCGGCTATCAACCCAAAACCTCCATCCGCTTTATCACCTTTGCCGCCGAGGAATTCGGGCTCTGGGGCTCCAAAGCCTATTCCGCCTATGCCCAGGCCAACAACATGAATATCCGCCTGATGATGAATCATGACATGATCGCCCATTGCACAGCCGATTCCACCTCCTGGCAGGTGCGCCTGATGCCCTATGACGGTTCTTTGGATCACAGCGCCTATGCCGCCATGATCACCGAGCAATATACCTCACTGGATACCTTCTATGGTTCCTACAACAGCGGCAGCAGCGACAGCCATCCCTTCTGGCAGCGGGGCTATAATGTGATCTATTTCTTTGAGGCGGAATTTTGCCCCTATTACCACTCATCGAACGATGTGGTGGCAAACACCAATCCCAGCTACTGCGCTGAAGTGATCAAAGCCTCCGCAGCGGTGGCAGCCACCTTTTCCGATATGCCGGCGGCACCAGCCAATCTCCAGGTGATCGACACCGGCAACGGAAGCTCCATGCTGGCTACCTGGGAGGGCTACAACGATCCTTCCATATCCCATTACAATGTGTATTACAGCCTCACCCTGGGACAGTGGGGAAATCCCCATACCACCACCCAGACCTCATATATGGTAACTGGTCTGACCGAGGGACTGCTCTATTACTTTGCCGTTGGCAGCGTGGATACCTTTGGCAATGAAAGCTATCTGGTCTATTCCGCCGGAGTGCCCCTCTCGATTCCCCTCATCCCACAGAATTTCAGCGATCAACCCCTCTATCAGAGCATATACCTGAGTTGGACGCCCAATCAGGAACTCGACCTGGCTGGATACCGGCTTTATCGCTCGCAATCCGAATCCGAGCTCGGTGATCTGGTGCAGGCCGGCTTGATCACGGACGATTTCTACCAGGACAATTCCGTTACCGGCTCTCCAAACTATTACTACTACCGCTTGTGCGCCGTGGACCAGGATGGCAATGCCAGTCCCTATACCCAGGAGTTGAAAACCCGCCCCATCTCTCTGGATCATGGGATACTGATCGTGGACGAGACTGCCAACCTGGGCGGAGCCACGCCCTTCCAGCCCACCGATGCACAGGTGGATGACTTCTATGACCTGATCACCTCCCATTTCAGTGTCAGCCACCTCGATCTGGACGAATTGGGAACCCAACTGCGGTTGGCGGACATTGGCATCTATTCCACCCTGATCTGGCATGGCAACGATTTTTCCTCCATGGATTATCCCTACACGGTCAGAGACGCCCTGCAGCAATATCTGGAGGCGGGGGGAAACATTCTGTTCAGCATCTATGTGCCGTCCCAGGCCTTTGAACTGAATGCGACCTATCCGGTGGATTTTACGGAGCAGCAGTTCATCAACAGCGTGATCGGGATCGCTTCCGCCAACTATGACATCAATGCCCGGTTCCGCTATGCCGAGCCCCTGTATGGCAGTTTTCCAGCATTGGAAGTGGACCCTCTGAAAACCCAAAGCGCCTTGAACGGGCATATCCTGCGGGTGGAGGGTATCGAGCCCACGGACAGCTGCATCGGCGTGTATCAGTTCGCCTCAGATTATGAGAATTCCACGCCCCAGGGCTCGCTGAACGGCGCTTGCGTGGCTGTGCTCAATCTCAACCACAGCGGGAAACTGCTCACCACCAGCGTCCCACTCTACCATATCTATGAAAGCCAGGCGCAACAGCTCATTGATCATGTGCTGACCACCTATTTCAATGAGGAATCCAGCTCCGCGGACGATCCCGGAGCCATTCCCGGAGCACAATTGAGCATTTCTGCCAACAGCCCCAATCCCTTCAGCGGAAAGACCTCCTTCCGGGTGGAAACCAGGGACAATCTCAATCCATTGAGGATCGGGATCTACAACCTGCGTGGACAACTGGTCAGAACCATCCACTCCGGCCTGGCTCCCAAATCCTTCCTCTATGAATGGGATGGACAGGATGATCAGGGCCGGGCAGCCGCCTCCGGGCTATATATCGTCAAAGCCAGCCAGAAGGATGCCATCACTACCCGCAAGATGATGCTGATCCGCCAATAGGTGTTTCCGCAATCCCAATAAACAAGAGCAGAGACCGGATTTACCTGGTCTCTGCTCTTTTCTTTGCTTTATGGCTGTTTACGGATAAACCAACGTGCAGGGCTCGCTCACCCTGATCCAATAGCCCTTGCCGGGTTCCATCTGCGCCAGAGTGTTGCGCGCGGCGGGAGTCCAGGTTTGGTTCAGGTATCTCACTTCCTGCAACAGAGGCAGGATTGAGGCCAGGGCTGTTTCCACGGCAAGAGGGCTCTGGGGCAGATAGGAGACCAGGTTCCAGCCGCCTTTCAGGACAATGGGGGTGGCGGCGCAATTCACCGGTGTTCCCGGTATTTCCAGTACAGCCGGCGAGGAGAGCTTTACCCAATAGCCTTTGCCCGGATCGAGCAGGCTGAGAGTGTTGAACCAGGAAGGCACCATTGGAGAGTGGCTGCGGCTCTCATCCTTCACCTGCTGCAGGGTGGTGATTCCTTCAAAGACAAAGTCCACAGCAGGGGAGGAAGGCACCACATTCAGGCTGATCAGGTTCCAGCCGCTTTGCAGGGAGATCTCCTGCTGGGGTGGCTGGCCCAGAACCACTGTCAGGGGAGTGGCTTGGTTTGAGGTTACCACCACATCGTTGACCGTTGCGGAGGGCATCCCGTCGGCTTCCACCAAAAGGGTGTAGGTTCCGGGGCTGAGAAACCGGTAGAAATCGCCGTGGGTGGGATGGGTTCTGATGATGGAATAGCTGTTGTCGTGCCCAACCACGGTGATGGTGGCGCTTAAGGGCGTGCCCCAGGGATCGGTCACGCTGCCGTGGATGCCGTAATAGGCGGTTTCCAGATAGGTGAGCAGGGCGTCGTAGTTATAGATCCAATAGTTCGGCAGGGTGGAGGCGGGGGGATTCTTGGTGTTGGAGATCTCGATCGTAACTTCCCTTCCCTTGGCAGTGTAGCCCATCCAATCCTGGCGCCCGCCGGTGATCACATACCAGGCGGCGCCGTTGGTGATGCCGGTGGGGGAAATCCCGGTGAAATAACCCGCCGGGCTGTTCGTCTGCACGCTTTGGGCATAGGCGAGGCTGGTGGAGATATACCAGTCATTGTCCGGATGCAGGGTGTAGGTGTGGTCCCAGGGATAGTTCACCACTTCCGCCCCGCCATGGAAGTTGGCGGAGAGCGCAAATCGGTTGGATGATGCCAGATTCATCATCAGGGTGGTCTCCGGCTGGCGGGGCTGTCCCGGATATTGGTTGCCATTGGGAGCGGGGAAATTGCGGTTCAAATCATAGCCATTGGCATTATAGCGGCGGGCTCCGCTCACGGTGTGATTCCCCCCATAATAGGTTCCGTCCGGGTTGGCATTGGGATTGATCCAGATTTCCAGGTTGTCCAGCAGATTGGTGATGCGGGGATCGCTGCCATATTCACTGAGCAGAGTGTCGATCAGGCGCAGCATCAACACAAAGCCGGTGGTTTCATCACCGTGGATGGTGGACGAGTACATCACCTGAGGTTCGGCTTCCCGGGTGCCGACATTGGCAGAGATAATCGCAAACAGGATCTGGCGCCCGTTCACCGAAGTTCCGGCATTGACCACGCGGCAGAGATTGGGATAGGTGCTGGCAAAGGCATACATCATATTCACATAGCCATCATAGGTGGGATAGCTGTCCCACTCCCGCAGCCGGGAAAGGTTGGAGCTCATGATGGGCTCGATCACATCCCCGGGATTGGGTAGAATCTGTGCCCGGTATCCCAGCCGGTTGAACTCCGCCCATTCCCAATCGTTGGCATAGGCATAGACCCAATTGCCACGGACATTATCGATGGAAATGATCTGGGTGAGGTGGTTCAGTTCAGCCCTGTCCCTGATCTCGAACCGGAAGTAATACTGGGTCCATTCCGCCGCCAGCAAAGGCAGGCAGAGCAGGAGCAGCAGGACTATAGCCAGGGTATGCTTCATGGCTTGTATCAGCGGGTGGGGATGGTGCGGATCGCCTTCAGGTAATAGAAGGCTCGTTCAACCGGATCGGGATCAGTGAATTGCAGATCGCTGAGGGTGGCGATCAGGGAATACTCACCATAGGGCTCCCAGGAGCGCCAAACCTGATAATGCGTGGCATTGGGAACTGCTCCCCACTGCAGGATCAACCCCGAACCGGTCATCTGAACCTGGCTGATGGCAGGCGCTTCCAGCGTGATCAGCAAAGTGCCATTGATGGGAACGGGATCAATTTCACCCAAAACTTCGCCGAATGCGAGGTCAAAAACCCCTTCCACAGGATAAACCTGATCCTGGGCATGGGAATAGACCTGCAGCGTGATGAGCTCCCGGTCACCGGAAAGCTGTACCAGCAGGGTTACATAAGCGATCCCTTCATTGATGGCCACATCGGCGGTGCCGCGGCATTCATCTCCGCTGAAGGCACCCACCAGATCGTTCAGAGCGGCGGGAATCCCTTCGATCGTTACCACTCCATAGATGGTGGCAGGATTGGTGGGATAGATCACCGGTTCCCAATCAGGCAGGTTGACCGGATTCACATTCACGCTGGTGACATCGCTGGCAAAGGCGATGCCATCGCTCACGGTGAAGGTGATCAGCTCATTGCCCGTCCAGTTCTGAGTGGCGGAGAAGGTTACCAGCAGGCCGGTTATCCCGATCAGGATATTGCTGTTTCCGGAATATTCCAGGGTGAGTGGATCGCCATCGGGATCGTGGACGTAGGGGGTGAAATCCACCTGCAGGCTGCCGTTGCGGTCAAAGGCAAAGGCTTCCGGAAGGTCGATGGTGGGGGCTGTGTTACCTTGGGGTTCATAGCCGCTGCCGATCAGGATGATCTCATAGGAGGGATAGTTCACCGCATTGCTATTGATCTGAACCACTCCATCATAGGCGATGGCTTCCTCGGGGGTGAAGCTGAGATTGTAGGTTCTGGCCTCTCCTTCAGGTATCATGAACATCAGCACATTGCGGGCTTCCCCGGTAGCGGGCTGCAAAAATTCAGAGGTCTCGCGGGTGGAGCTGGACACCGAATATCCTTCAGGGGTGATGATCGATCCCGATATGGACTGGCTGCCGCTGCTCTCGATGGTAAATTGGAGAGTACTGGTGGAGCCCACGGCCACATTGCCGAAATCCAGCAGAAGCGGGTCTACGGCAATGCTGGGGCCAGTAAGATCGGGTTGGAAACCGAGCCTGACATTGGGACGGTTGGTGGAGGTGGTGTTGTTGGTACCGGCTCCGGAGAAGACATTGGTCTGGTCGGCGCTGTTGCTGCGGGCATAGCGGTAGCCATTGGTCACATAGGTGTATTGGACGGTTCCGCTCTGTGCCTGAGAGCCGATCAGGCCGAAGGCGGTGTCGATCAGGAGGTTGTCCGTGCCATTCCAGATGAAGGGAGTGGAGAGGGTCAGCATGTCCCAGCCAGTGGTTGCAGGCTGATAGGATGGCGCACTGAATACCGTAACCATCCCGGTGGCATTGATCCAGTTGGCAGCGTTGGTAGCCGAGGTGTGTTTCATGCGTACCAGGAAGTTCGGCATGGCCAAAGATGGCACTCCGTTGATGTAAAAGCCCAGTTGGTTGATTGCCACCGGTCCGAAGACTCCGGCAGCATTGAGTTCGGCAGCGGTATAGACGGATTGCCCATGCAAGCTTTGGAAGCTTACGTTGACCGGCGCAGCGGCGGTGCTTGACGTGGCGGTGCTTCCACTTCCCAAAACCACATAGGGGGGTACACCAATTTGCTGCAAGAGTGTGGTGGAACTGGCATAGGCGCCGGCAGCGGCGGTGAATTCAAATTCCGCCAATGAGCCATGCGGAACATCGGGAGCCGCCGTCACGGAGAAGACCAGGTTGGCGGAGCCAGCCGTCGTGATCGGATCGAAATCCACTTCCGGGTTGTTTACCGTGATGCCCAGAGTGGGGCTGGCCAGGGTTGCGATACCCGCAGGAGATGCCGCTCCACCGGAATTGGCCAGGGGGATCACCAAGGAGACAGTTTCACCGGGATCGAAGCGGCCGTTGTTATTTCCGGTGGGATCGAGCACAGTGATGGAACCAAAATCCAGCAGCGGGGCATTCAGTTCCAACGTGAAGTCATGCTGCCAGAGTTCGCTCTCCCAAGCCAGGCTGAGGGTGAATTCCGCCAGGGTGCCGTGGGCGATATTATCAGCTATGGCAAAGGAGAAAGCTTCATTGATGGCAACCGATGCCTCCGCATCCACCAGGGGGATGGAAAGGGCGCTATCGGTAATGTTGATGCCTGCAGTGGCGCAGGTGAGAGTGGCCAGGATATTAGTGGCGGCCACGGAGCCGACATTTTCGATGATAATATCGAAGGATCCCGTCTCAGCGTATTCAGGGACGCCGTTGTTGGCATCCGCATAGCTGATATCACTCACGGTCAGATAGGGTCCGCTGTTGGGGATCACCTGCACATCGGCCATGATGGTGATGCGGTTTTGCCGGGTGATCACCAGCTTGGCGGTTCCCACAATGGCAAAGGGGATGATCGGCAGGACCAGGGTGCCGCTTTCGGGAACCAGAGCGGTTCCATGAAGGGCGCCATCCAGGGTGAGGGCGACGCGGGACCAGGGATCGGCGTTGACGGTAATGGAGCTTAGGCCGATCAGGATCTGATTGGGATAGGAGGCAGTGTTCATTGCGGGAACGCCATAATAGGGCATCAGGGAGGGATCGCCCATCAGGGAATAGATTTCCCAATAGTAGTTTTTCATGGAGCTGGTGGATTGCTGCACCGCCATATTGCCCATATAGATCGTTTCGCCGGTGGTGGTTGCCCAATCGGTGAAGGCTTCGCCATGGGTATGGAACATGGCGTCGTAAGCGCCCAGGGTGCCGGCATTGTAGGGATGAGGATTGGCTTGCACAGGTGTCTTGAAACCGACTGCCCACCAATAGTCCTCGTTCCAGTAGGTGTTGTTGGTGCCTCCGATATAGGCGACTCCCGCTTTGTTGGCGGCACGGATCACCACCTCGCCAAAGCAGGGGCTGGAATAGTTGAAGGCATTGGTGAGGCAGCAGTTGCCCACTGCCACGAAATACTTGTTGGTGTTGGTCATGGCATTCAGGTTGGTGGTGGTCATGGCGGGATTAGACCAACTGGTCTGGCTGCCATGGGCGGTGTAATTTATATAGCCTCTGCCGGCATTGGCGTTGGCGATGATCTGGGCAGCGGCAGAACCGGAGGCAGGATACAGATAGTTGTCCGAAACAATTCCATTGCTGGCGTTGAAATAATGCGTGCTGCCATAGTTTATCTGTCCGTTGCCATGAGTGGCTGCATAGTTGGCGTCCACACCAGCGATCAGGATGGTCTGGCCCAGGTAGCTCATGTCCGGCATTGTGGTCTGCTCAAATTGCAGGGTCTTGTTGATCACATTGGTCAATTCCGTAGCAGAGGACACCGAAAACCTTCCGTAGTACATTTCCGGCAGGTAATCGGTTCCATTCAGGCGCACATAGGTGAGGTCGGTAACATGCGAACCGGTGGTCCCGCTATTGGCAATGATATTGTCCCCGGAGGTGGAAGTGTCGCCCACGATCAGCAGGTAGGTGGGGGCCGGGTCTTCGGTGGTGGCGGCGTTCCACAGATTCTGCAGATAGTTCTTGATGGCGGTGGTGTTGTTGGCCACCGTTGCACCGCTTCCCACGGTGGTAACCATCACATTGAAGCCCTGTTGCCGCTTCCAATCCACAAAGGGCTGCATAGTGGAAACATAGTTGGGTGGGCACAGAATGAGCATCTTGGTGGGATAGCGCACCACGCTGGGACGGCCGTCCCGCTGCCAGTTGAAGATGATCTTGGCATAGAGAGAATCAAACTCATAAGAACCCGTTTTGGCCAGCAGCTCAGCCGTGGCGGGGAGGTCGGGAGAGTGGAATTCCACCCGCAGGATGAGCTCTTCCATCACGCTGAGGGAATGGTTGGATGGATCATACCGCACCGGATAAAAATCCAGCTCGAACAGGCGCACTCCGCGCAGAAAACCGATCTCATTGATCTGGATATATTCCCGGTCGTTGAATCCGGCGGCATAGACTTCCTCATTGAATGCAAATGGCACCGTGGCGGGATCGGTGGATTTGGACACCGATTCCTGGCTGGGAACGATGCGGTGCAACAGCTTGCTGTCCTCCTTGTCCAGTATCCGTGACGAAGTGGAAAGTACTTCGAAGCTAAGCTCCGCCCCCAAAGGAACGGCGATCAGTTGCCGCTGCATCGGTAATTGCGGCTCGCCCACCTCGCCGGTGAAACCATAATCCGGGATGGACAATTCATCGAAAACCCCGCCCTTGGTGGTCACGCTACGGAGTTGGAGGGTTGAAACCCGGAAGAAAACCTCGAAACCAAGATCACTGTTGTTGCGCAGCTCCATCTGGTTGGGCACTGCTGAAAGATCCAGCTGCCGGTTCTGGGCGGCCAGGCTGCAAGCGAGAATAGCGAGTATTGCGGCTAAAAACAATACCTTGCCAAAGCTGGTAAACATCATGTTTGCTCCATTCATTTATTCATTATCTGGCTACAAGTGGTGCAATAACTGTTCCCAGAATCAGCATAATTGACTGATCCGGATCAATCCATGGCAGGTCTTGGTTGGGAAGATTCACGAAAAGCTGCAAACAGGCTCATCAAGATTGCCACCTGCGCTTCCAAACACGGGGTCGAGGCGGACAACGATACATCAGATCAAACATCCTCATCTCGCTCCGCTTTATCAATTTATCAAAATGACCCTGATTTGTATTTTTCAGAGACTTTTTGCAATAACCCTTTCAGAAACTGTGGATTGCGAAAAAGCTTGACAGGTTCCTTCAAAAAATAAAGGTTGGTTTATACTTAAAAAAGAGAGGTGAGTACAATGTTTATGCGCACAATCATGCCCTTGCTCCTGTTGTGTATAGTCGTATCTTTATCATCACAGGCGATCCATTCCACCGTGTATGGCGGTGAATGGCACCATAACGCTACCTGGGTGGGCGGAATCGTCCCCTCGGCATCAGATGATGTGGTGATTAACGGACCAGTGTATCTTACTTACACTGCCACCTGCAACAACCTCGAAATTACTGAGCCCTACGGTGTGATCAACAACACATCACTGGGCTACATGACACTGAATGTGAACGGCAGTCTGACCAACCATGGCACGGTACGTAATAATCCCCTTGGTTTTACGCTCACGGTCTATGTCGGCGGCGATCTGCTCAACTATGGGACATTCACTCCGGTAACCCTGTATCTGAACGGTTCCGGGGCGCAAACGATCAGTTTCGGGGAGGATCATCCCTTCGGAGGTCAATATTTGTATCGGACCGTATCTGCGGAACCGATCATCCTGCTGGATGACTTCTACGCCTCAAATTGCACTATCCACTGGGGCAATTCCCCGCTTCAGTTCAGCCCGGCGGCGTCCAAGATCGTAACCCTGAATGTGTTGATACAAAATGCGTCTGTGGCCTCAACTCTCAGCCACGAAATGCACATGAGCGAGACCTGCCGGATACACAACCTCAGCTTCGGTGGCATCACCAACCTGGGATATCTGACCATGTCATCCAACACCCCGGTCAGTGGCGAACTGGTCAACCACGGAACCATACAGAACTGGGGCACCTATCCGGTGATGACCGTGGATGGAACCCTGACCAATTATGGCACGATCAGTAACAATCCCGGAGGTTTTTGGCTGACCGTCACGCCCAAGGAGATGTGCTCAACTATAGGACATTCTATGTGAATGAATTGTACCTTAACGGTCCCGCGGCTCAACACATCAGTTTCGGGGAGAACCATCCCTTCGGTGGCACCAATTTGAACCGGACCGTATCCACTGAACCGATCATCCTGCTGGATGATTTTTATGCCTCGAATTGCACGGTTCACTGGGGCAATTCCCCGCTTCAGTTCAGCCCGGCGGCGTCCAAGATCGTAACCCAGAATGTGGTGATGCGAAATGCGTCTGTGGCCTCAACTCTCAGCCACGAAATGCACATGAGCGAAAGCTGCCGGATACACACCCTGTCTTTCGCTTCCATCACCAACATGGGATTTATGACCTTGCTAACCGACATCCCGGTCAGCGGCGAACTGGTCAACCACGGAACGATACGGAACTGGGGCGGCTATCAAGTGCTGATTGTGGATGGAACCCTGACCAATTTCGGCACGATCACGAATAGCGGTTTCTACCTGACCGTGCATGCCAAAGGCGATGTGGTAAACCGCGGGGTTTGGACGATCACCATGCTGCATATCAATGGAATCCAAGACCAGAGTTTCCTGATTGGCGGTAATCTGGAAATCCAATACATCCGCCTCTACTCCGAGATTGGAACGGCGCAATGGTGGCATAACGGTGTCTATAGTGGAACCAATGGCGCTTATATCTCGTTGTCTTCCACCGCCCCCAATCTCTATGGCACCTGGCAGCCCTATGAGCCAGGCCAGAACCTTTGGGGAAGATTGATCAACATAATCGATGGAACCCCGGACGTGCCGGGCGTACTGACGATCAATTACGCGGGCGGTTTCATCATCCTGGAGTGGGATGAGGTTCCGGATGCCGCCGCCTACAAAATCTATGCCTCGGATAATCCCGGGCAGGGCTTCGTGGTAATCGTCCCTGCCGTGATCGATCCCAATCCAGGAAGCGGCAGAGTGCAATATAGTTTGGTTCCGGATGCTGACAGACGCTTTTTCCAGGTAACTGCGATCGACCGACCAATATCCTATGAAATAAACACGCAGCATGGCAGCACCAGGACAAGGTTGTGCCGGGCTACGGAATTGGGGTGCGATCGTGCGGCTTGATCCAAGCGTATAAACAAAGTTCATTACCCAAGCTTATTGCCTGATCGGGGCAAACTAAGAGGTTTGCCCAGACCGAGCCGGGTCACCGGCCTATTCCTGAGTGGCCTAAAGCTCTGCCAGATAGGCCACAACTTATCTTCTTCTCTCTTTCGGGGCTCTTTTTGCTTGACACAGAAAGGGTGGGGCAGGATAGTTGCACTGTGTGTGAAAATACATGAGAGACAAGGGATTGAGTGTTCCCGAAGCCGGGATCTGTTGCTCTTTCCCTGCTAATTGAGTTGGCAGCGCTGCCAGTAACGATTTAGCCCCAGGGAGGATAACATGCAAACCGGACATCCCAGGATTCAGATGATCCATTTGAACGGACTGGACCGCATTCCCCAGTTGAAACTATTGCCAGCCCGGTTTATCCGCCAGATGAAAAGGGTGGGGCAGGTGTTTCCTTTTATGACCAACAACTATGTGGTGAACGAACTGATCGACTGGAGCCATGTTCCGGACGATCCCATCTTCCGGCTGAATTTTCCCCATCCGGACATGCTGCTCCCCTTCAACCACAAGCTGCTAAAATCGGTGGAGCACGCCGGCGAGGAGGTGAAACGGGCGATGGTGCATCAGATCCGGATGTCCCTGAACCCCCATCCCGCCGGGCAAAAGGACAATGTCCCGCGCCTCAACGACGAACCGGTGAAGGGTCTGCAACACAAATACAAGGAGACAGTGCTGGTCTTCCCCTCCCAGGGGCAGGTCTGCCATGCCTATTGCACCTTCTGTTTCCGCTGGCCCCAGTTCATCGGCATCAACGATCTCAAATTTGCCACCAACCATTCGCTGCGTTGGCAGGAATATATCCGGGAGCACAAGGAGATCACCGACATTCTGCTCACCGGCGGCGATCCCATGGTGATGTCCCATTCCCTGCTCAAACACTACATCGAGCCCTTTCTGGGGGCGGGATTCGAGCATATCCAAACCATCCGCATCGGTTCCAAATCCCTGGCCTACTGGCCGTTGCGCTATCTGACGGATGCGGACAGCGGCGATATCCTGAGGCTGTTTGAAAAAGTGGTGAAAGCCAAAAAGCACCTGGCGTTCCAGGCTCATTTCAGCCATTTCCGGGAGTTGCAGACCTCCCCGGTGCGCAAGGCCATCAAAGCCATCCAGTCCACCGGGGCGATCATCCGCAGCCAAACCCCCATTCTGAACCACATCAACAACGATCCCGAAATCCTGGCCGAGCTCTGGAACAACCAGTTGCGTCTGGGCATCATACCCTACTATCTGTTCATCGCCAGAAACACCGGCGCCCACCATTACTTTGCTGTGCCCCTGGCCCGGGCCTACGCCATCTTTAACGAAGTGATCTCCAATATCTCCGGGCTGTGCAAGACGGTGAGGGGCCCCTCCATGTCCACCCGGCAGGGCAAGGTGAAAGTGGACGGCACCACCCGCATTCAGGGCAGCAAGGTATTTATCCTGTCCTTCTTGGAAGCCCGCCATCCGGAATGGATCAACCGCCCCTTCTTTGCCAAATATGACGAGAACGCCACCTGGCTGGACGAACTGGAACCTGTCTTCGACGAGACCGGCTTCTTCTTTGAGCGCAAACCCCAGCGGATCAAATTTGTCTACAAAGGAAAGCGGCTCTCCGGAGACCTGAGGGCGGGAAGCGGCGAACAGAAAACAGTTCAGTAAGGAGCGGTGGAATAAACTTTCTGCCCCAAGACAATCACAGTTCGATTCCAATCCCTGGTTTTCAGTCTCTGATCGGTCATCGCTCCCATTAGCAATACGGAATCATTACGGAGTCATTACGGAGTTAATCCGTAATGACTCCGTAATGATTCCGTATTGCTAACGGGGGGGAAGAGGAAATCAGGCTACCTTCTGGCTGGATTCTCCAGTGGATTCTGCAGCTATGTCTGCCACGCTGGAACACTGGAATTATCCGGTCGTATCGCCGGATTTATCCGGTGAATATAGCCCCGGACATAGCCCCATGTACAAAAATCCGGGTGTGGTTTGGGGATGGGAAAATGCCGGCTGAAGCCAGCGAAACGACCGGCTGAAGCCTGTGTTACCCACCAGAACCGTCTCCCGATATCACCAATATATACCTTTGCTTTCAATAAATGGGACTGGTGTTGCAAATGGGACTGGTGTTGCAAATGGGACTGGTGCTGCAAATGGGACTGGTGTTGCAAATGGGACCGGTGCTGTAAATGGGGTTGGTGCTGCAAATGGGACTGGTGCTGCAAATGGGACTGGTGTTGCAAATGGGACTGGTGCTGCAAATGGGACTGGTGTTGCAAATGGGACTGGTGCTGCAGCCTGTGCCGCCGGATCGGCATCCGGCTGTTACAACACGATCAGCATCGTATGCTACGGCGCATCGTATGCTGCGGCGAATCGTATGTTACTTTCACACCCTGCGCAGCATTAACCATTCACCACTAACCATTCACCACTAACCATTAACCAATACTCCTCCTTCCCAGCTCTCATTCCAGCTTCAGGATGCGGTGCAACTGGAGCTGCAGGCGGGCGGTGACACCATCGGCCAGCATCCAGCGGGCAAGGAGTTCCGCGGGCAGGACGCTTAACACCGGCGAAAAGAGCAGGATTCTGCCTTCCAGGCTGTGCTCCCGGATAAAATTCAGGGCGAAGCGGTAGTCGGGGTGGTTGGTCAGCACGAATTTGAGTTCATCGGCGGGTTGGAGGCAGTTCAGGTTCCCTTTCAGGAAGCTGCCGCCCTGTCCGCTGCCGGGGCATTTGACATCCATGATCTTGATCACATGGGGCGGGACATCACCCAAATAGAGGGAACCGTTGGTTTCCAGCATGATTTTATAGCCGTCCTGATGCAGAGCCTCCATCAACTCTATCACCCCATCCTGCAGCAGGGGTTCGCCGCCGGTGATTTCCACCAGCCGGGTGGGAAAGCCGGCCAGGGCTTTGATGATGGCAGAGATATCCATGCTGGTCCCACCCGAAAGAGCCTGGGGAGTGTCGCAATAGGAGCAGCGCAGGTTGCAGCCGCTGAGGCGGACAAAGGCGCAGGGTTGTCCGGCGCGGGTGGATTCGCCCTGCAGGCTGTAAAAGATCTCGCAAACGTTAAGGTTTGGCATCAGAAGGGCTGAGCGAGGATCAAAAGCGATCAGAAGGGCAGATAGGGAAAATCCTTGTGATAACCCAGGGCGGCATCGATCCGGTCGTTTATCTGTTGGGGATCGCCGAGAACGAATTTTTCCTTGTGCCCGGTGCGGAAGACAGTGTAATCATCCTCATTCAAACTGAGGATCTCCAGCCACTCGCTGTTGCCATAGCGGGGAATGCCATCCAGCACCAGCAGATCGATGGTGGAGGCATCCAGCTCGAGCAGGTTTTCAAAGGGGTCTTTATCCACCGCCTCCACCAGAAGCAGATTGGAAGTGTGTTCCGGATCGAGGCTGGCATACTGGGCAGGCAGCATCAAAGCCCGCGCCGCATTGGCAGTGCACATTTGATACATCGTTCGGGCCGAAATGGCGGGGTGGGTTTCCCTGATCTTGAGGAATTCGTCGATCAGATTGATCCCGCCGGACATGGTGCTGTCCGTTCCCAGACACACATTTACCCCGGCGGCCAGGGCGGCGTTGATATTCAGTGTCTTGCCGATCAGATAATAGTTTGAAGTGGGACACCAGCAGATGGAGGCCCCCGCCTTGGCAGTGCGCTCGATCTCTTTGCGGCTGAAGGCGATGCCATGGATCAGCAAAGTATTCGGTTGCAGCAGGCCTTCCTTGGTCAATTCGCTGAATTCCGCCTTCGTAACCTCGTCCACGCCCTCGCCCAGATGAATGATGAAAGGAATCCGGCCCGCGGTAAGTTTCATTTCCTCGCGGGCGGTTCTGCCTCCCCACCAGTTGCCCAAGGTGATGGAATGGCACTGGCGGTAGTGGCGGACAACCAGGAGCGGCATCTGGTCGTAATAGCTGTCCTCCTGCAAAGGGGCATGGTCGTGCACAATGCTGCAACCGGAAAACAGGCTTTTATAGCAGCCCAGAGCCGCCAACTGGATCGCTTCGGGTTCGCTGAGCTGGAAGGAGCCGTCATTCACCCAGAAGCGGTTGCGTTCCTTGAAGCTGAAGGAATGCTTCATATCCTCCACCCAGTAATGGGAACTGGGATAGGGACGCTTGTCCCCGGCGCGGGGTACCCAGTTTCCGATCAGATGGTCGTGGGAGTTGATCAGGGGGGAATAGGCATAGGTGTTGGGCAGGGCCATGTTCTTGTGGTGCTCGCCGCCCGGTACCTGAAGTTGTAAAACCAGTCCTTCCTGGACAGAATCGGCTCTGATCACGCTGAGCGATGGTTTGATGTTCATGATCGCAACTCTTTTACCCTTTTGATTAGCAGCGGCAGCACTTCAAAGAGGTCGCCCACGATGCCCAGATCCGCCACTTTGAAGATCGGGGCGTCGGCATCTTTATTGATGGCAACGATGTAATCAGCGGAGGACATTCCCGCCAGGTGCTGGATGGCACCGGAGATGCCCACGGCCAGATAGATGTTTGGTTTGACCGTCTTGCCGGTCTGGCCCACCTGGTGCGAATAGGGTATCCACTCGGCATCCACGGCGGCGCGAGAAGCGCCCACGGCACCTTCCAAAGCTTCAGCAAGCTCCTCCAGCAGCACGAAGTTCTTCGCCTCCTTCATGCCGCGGCCACCGGAAACGATGATGTTGGCCTCGGTGATGTTGACCAGGGTGGTCTTTTCCTTTTCAAAGCCCAGCCAGACGATCTCCTCCTCGTCAAAATCGAACACCACCTGTTCCCGGATCACGATCCCGGAGCGGGAGTCGTCCCGGGGCAGGGGATTCATCACCTTGTGGCGGACGGTTGCCATTTGAGGGCGGTGGTTGGCGGTGATGATGGTGGCCATTATGTTGCCTCCGAAGGCGGGACGGGTCTGCAGCAGGTTGGAAGTTTCGGGGTCAAATTCCAAGCCGGTGCAATCGGCAGTAAGGCCGGTTTCCAGTTGAATCGCCACACGGGGAATGAAGGATCTGCCGGTGACTGTGGCTCCGGCGAGAATGATGGCGGGTTTGTATTTGGTGGCGAGCTCGGAGAGGGCCTTGGCATAGCGGTCGTCCCGGAAGTGTTTCAGTTCGGGATCGTCCACCTCGATCACCTGGTCGGCGCCATAGGCGATCAATTCCGAGGCCAATGCTTCGATCCCGCTGCCCAAAACCACGGCGCTGAGCTCGGCACCCATCTGGTCTGCCAAATCCCTGCCCTTGCCCAGCAGTTCCAGCACCACCGGGGCGATGATCCCGTCCTTCTGCTCGGCAAAGACCCAGATGCCCTGATAGTCGCTCTTGTCCATCCGGGCGGTAGATTTTTTACGGATAACGATGGCATCAAAGGGACAGGATTGCACACAGGCTCCACACAGCACACATTTCTCGAGGTCAATAATCGCAAGTTTGTTTTCCAGTCTGATCGCATCATAAGCGCAGGCCTTGATGCAGAGACCGCAGCCGACACAATTCTGGTCGATTACTTCAATCATACTATCATTCTCCTGAGAGTGAACCTGATTTCGAGAGTTGTTTCTTGTCAAGCCGAAAATGCGCTGCTCTGGTTCCGAGCCCCGCAGGGCGGAGTAATTCCATGCTATTATCGGCTTTGCGCAGGTGGATATTTTGATTGACGAATCCGCTGCCGGTCAAATCCTGACGCCAAATTTCCCAAGGATAACCAAATGAAAAAGATATTGATAATAGCAGGGTTCTGTCTGATGGCTCTCTCCCTGGCGGCGCAAATGGGGCTGTTCGGCCTTTCCTATGGCGACCACCTGGCCACCGCCGATTCGCTGATGTCCTATAGTGGCTTTGTGGCGGAGGAGGTGGAGGGCAGCATGGTGAAATACTATTCGGACTTCAATCCCCTGATCGATGCGGTGGTGCTGTTTGTGAATCCGGAAACCGAGATCCTGGTGGGTTGGTTCGTGAAATATAGCGCCAACAACACAGAAGAGCAGGATCACTATGTGGTTGACCGCCTGAGTGGGATGCACGGCGAAGCCACCCACTTCGATCCCGAGACCCAGCAACTGATCTGGATCTTCTCCCCCTCGCGCAGCCTGCATGTGCTGTATGTGGACCCCAAAAATCTCACCGCCCTCTATCGGGATTCGGACTATGAGGAGCTATTCAAGGTGAAACCACCGCTGCAGCCCCGGCCGGCGGTTACTCCGGAAGAACCTGTTGAACAGAGATAGAGGGGAGGGGCTTTCAACCAGGATCAAGGGTTTGTGAGGCTCTGAAGCAGAGTTTTTTATGCCATAAGACAACAGCCGGTGGCGGTATCGCACACCGGCTATTGCATATTATCTGAGGTTGTTTCCCGAGTAGGCTCAGCAGCCCAGGGTGGCCACCATCACGGCTTTGATGGTGTGCATGCGGTTTTCTGCCTCGTCAAAGACCACGGAATTGGGTGATTCGAACACCTCATCGGTTACTTCCATGGCGGTGAGCCCGTATTTCTCGTGGATTTGCTTTCCGATCGCGGTCTTGAGGTCGTGGAAGGAAGGCAGGCAGTGCATGAAGAGGGTTCCCGGCTTGCCAGTCTTCTTCATCATGGCTTTGTTCACCTGGAAAGGTTTGAGCAGTTTGATGCGGGATTCCCACACGCTTTCCGGCTCGCCCATGGACACCCAGACATCGGTGTAGATCACATCGGCGTTTTTCACGCCTTCGGCGATGTCGTCGGTGATGGTGATGCTGGCGCCGACCTCTTTGACCACGTCCTTGCATTTCTTCAGCAGCTTGGCGTCCGGGAACAGCTCTTTGGGGCTCACGATGCGAAAGTCCATTCCGGTCTTGGCGGCTCCGATCATCAGGGCGTTGGCCACATTGTTGCGTCCGTCTCCGACATAGACGAAGACCATTTCATGCAGCGGTTTGTTCAGATGTTCAATGGCAGTTAAAAAATCCGCCAGCACCTGGGTGGGATGGTCCTGGTCGGTAAGCCCGTTCCACACCGGCACTCCGGCATACCTGGCCAGTTCTTCCACGATTTCCTGCCCATAGCCGCGATATTCGATGCCGTCATACATTCTGCCCAGCACGCGGGCGGTGTCGGCAATGGATTCCTTTTTGCCCATCTGGCTGCCGGTGGGTCCCAGATAGGTTACATGGGCACCCTGGTCCAGGGCAGCGACCTCAAAGGCGCAGCGGGTGCGGGTACTGTCCTTTTCAAAGATGAGGGCAATGTTCTTGCCGGTCAGGCGGGGCTGCTCGATGCCGGCATACTTGGCTTTCTTCAGCTGCAGGGAAAGCTCCAGCAGGAAATTGATCTCCTGGGTGCTGAAATCCATCAGCGTGAGGAAGTGGCGGTTCCTGAGATTGAAGGACATGATCTCTCCTTTTTGGTTTGTTTTCTCTTTGATGCCAATTTTCCGGAGGGCGGATTCCCGGCAAGGATTTTCCTTGTTAAAATCCCGACCTTGGCAAAATTGTCTTCCGCTGTGCTTTGCCTGTCCATAAAATGAGAAAAAAGTGCAGGACTGGCACCGCTGAGGGGTATCAATTAGTGAATCCGGAACCTCTACAGTGCTTGATGAATATGATAAAAATATCCGCAAACAGAGGAGATATGAAACACAGTTTACTTGTGATCCTGCTATTGCCGCTGGCGCTTGTGGCGCAACAGTATACACTGGACGAGCTGATCGAACATGGCCTCAAACATAGTTGGACGATGCAGCGCTCGACCCTCAGTTACCAAAGTAGTGCCTCCAACCTCAGTACCGCCCGGTGGAACCTGTTACCGGATGCCGATCTGGGGTTCAAAGCAGGCTATGACCTTCATAATACTGCCGTACCCAAGGTTTCCGACCTGAGCAGCTCCGCCGGCATCACCATCAGCAAAAATGTCAGCCTGAACGATGCCTCCTGGTTCAACTACCGCTTTGCCACCTTGGACGAAAGCAAAGCCCGGTTGGAACTGGAACGCAGCGCCACCGGCTATGCCTATGAGGTGTTCAGCGCCTATCTGGCGGTGCTCAGTGCCCAGAAGCAATTGGCCTCGCTCACCGAAAACCTTGCCATCCAGACCCGGGTGTGGGAACAAAGCAAGGTGCTGCTGCAATTGGGCAAGGTAACCTCCTTTGAGGTGAAGCAAAACGAGATCGCCGTGATGAATTCCAACATCTCCATCATCAAGCTGCAGAACACGATCTCCACCAACCGCCAGAAGCTGTTCGGCCTTGTCTTGGTCGATGACCAGGGCTTTGAATTGGCCGATCTGGAGCCGGACAAGGACTTACTGCTGCCCGAGCCCGACACGGAACAGATCTCCGAAGTGCAACTCCTGAAGGCGGACATCAAGCGCAGCGAACTGAGCCGGACCCAGGATTGGCTGAACTATTTCCCCCGCGTGAATCTGGCCTACAATTTCTCCCGCAACGTGGGTGGCGAGGATTTCGACTTCGACCGCTACACCACCTCTCACACGGTTTCCCTGAATCTCAGCTATTCCTTGTGGAACCACTTCAAGCAGAGCCAGTCCGCCAAACGCGCCAATTTCAGCCTGCGCCTGGCAGAGCTGAACCTGAATGACCGCATCGATGAGATCAACCGCCAATATCGCATCCTGAAACAGGAACTGGAATATCTGCAGCGCCTCGACCAGCTCTATGAGGAAAAACTGAACCAATCCCGCCAGCAGATCAGGATCGCCGAGGAACGCTATCGCCTGGGCTTGATCGAACTGCTGGAACTGGACAAGACCCGCACCGACTACATCGATGCCGATATCGCTTTCAACACCAACCGTTACGACATCATCGCCAAGCAGCAGGCGATCAACTATCTGCTCTCGCGGTCCCTGCTGGGCAAGTGGTAACATTTCCAAGGAATTATCATGAGAAAATACCTTAAATACATCATCATCGTGCTTTTGATCGCCGCCGCTGTGGTGGTCTGGGGTCAGATCAGAAAGAAGAAAAGTCGCCCCGAATGGCGCACCGATACACCTTCCACTGGTTTCATCCGCGAGGTGGTGACCGCCACCGGCTCGCTCAATCCTTATGTGCTGGTGGAGGTGGGCACCGAGGTTTCCGGCAAGATCGAAAAGCTCTACAAGGACTTCAACGACCGTGTGCGTAAAGGTGAACTGCTGGCCAAGCTGGACACCGAGATCCTGCGCACCAATCTGGAATCCGCCAAAGCCGATCTGGACAAAGCCACCATCTCCGCCAACGAGGCCAGGTTGGATTATGACCTGCTGCAGGAATTGGTGAGAAAGGACATGGCCCCGGAATATGACATGAAGAAGGCGCAGTTCAAATATGAGCAGGCGCAGCAAACCCTTGCCACGGCGAGGCTTAATCTGCAGCGGGCGCAGAAAAACCTGGACAATGCCTACATCACTTCACCCATCGATGGCGTGATCGTTGCCCGCAGCGTGGATGAAGGGCAGACCGTGGCAGCCAGCCTGAATGCCCCCACCCTGTTCAAGATCGCCAACAACCTGGACCAGATGCAGATCAGGGCCAATGTGGACGAAGCCGATATCGGCAAGGTCAAGCTCGACCAGCCGGTGGAATTCAGCGTGGACGCCTATCCCAATCAGCAATTCACCGGCTTTGTCAAACAGATCCGCCTCAATCCCACCACCGAGCAGAACGTGGTGAGCTACAGCGTGATCATCGACGCCGCCAATCCCGAGCGCAAGCTGCTGCCAGGCATGACCACCAATGTAACCATCATCATCCAGGCCAAGCAGGGCGTACTCCGGATTCCTGAAACCGCCACCCGCTTCCGCCCCAGCAAGGAGATCTGGGAGCAGTTTGGCCTGAAATGGGAGGACGACCTGATCGCCAATGCCCGTAAGAAAGCGATGGAAGCTGCCATGGCAAAGGCTGATCCCGCTGCCGTTCCTGCTGCAACGGGGAAATCAGCCTCTCCACCTACTACGCAGGCTCCGGCCCAGCGATCCAACCAGCCTGCCCGTCCCGATTCTGCCACTGTGAGAGGGCAACGGCGCTTTCCGGGACCTCCGGCTGGCGGGGCAAATCCCTTTGCGGCAATGATGTCCGGTGGAGGAGGGGGTAGGATCAGCAGTGCCACGGTGTGGGTGCTGAAGGATAAAACCCCCGAATTGGTGATGGTGCGCACCGGGGTCTCCGACGGCGCTTTCGTGGAAGTACTGGACGGGCTTCAACCCGGAGATACCATCATCACCGGCGTGATCCTCAAAGACAACAAACAGGCTGCTTCCAACACCTTTCAGGGTCCCGGCATGAGAAGGTTCTGAGCATGGCGGAAGGCATGCTGATCAACACCCGCGGGCTCACCAAGACCTATCAGATGGGCGACATCCAGGTGCATGCCCTGCGCGGGATCGATCTGGACATCCAACAGGGTGAATTCATCGCCATCATGGGCGCCAGCGGCTCGGGCAAGACCACTTTCATGAACCTGTTGGGCTGCCTGGACAAACCCAGTTCCGGCACCTACACCCTGGATGGCATCAAAGTGCATGAAATGGACGAATCTGCCATCACCCAAGTGCGCAACCGCAAGATCGGTTATGTGTTCCAATCCTTCTATCTGTTGCCTCGAACCACTGCCTTGGAGAATGTGGAGCTTCCCTTGCTCTACAGCCGGCACATCAGTTTGAAGGAACGCCACGAAAAGTCCCTGCAGGCATTGAAGACGGTTAGTTTGGACGACCGGGCGCGCCACTTTCCCAATCAGCTTTCCGGCGGGCAGCAACAGCGTGTGGCCATCGCCCGCGCCATTGTCAACGATCCCGTGTTCCTGCTGGCGGATGAACCCACCGGCAATCTGGACACCCGCACCAGCATTGAGGTAATGGCGGTGTTCCAGCAATTGCACCAGCAGGGCAAGACCATCATCCTGGTCACCCATGAACGGGACATCTCCCAATATGCCGATCGCATCGTGATCTTCCGCGACGGCAGGGTGGTGTCCGATCAGCCCAATTCCCGCCGCCATGTGGCAGCCGAGGACTTGGAAAAACTGCCCCAGCCCGATCCGGAAGAGGAGGTCTGACATGTCCATCCTGGGAATCATCCGCATTGCCCTCAAATCCCTCACCCGCAACAAGACCCGCACCTTTCTGACCATGCTGGGCATCATCATCGGCGTGGCGGCGGTGATCACCATGCTCGCCATCGGCCAGGGCGCCAAAAAGATCGTGGACGACCAGATCAGCGCCATGGGCACCAATGTGATCATGGTAACCTCCAATTTTTCGAACACCCAAAGCACCGTCCGGCAGCAGGCTGGCTCCGGAAACACCCTCGAGGAAGCCGATGTGGATGCCATCCGGGACCAGGTGGACGGAGTGCTCTATGCCTCCCCCATCTACACCACCTGGGGGCAGCTCAAATTCGATAAGAACAACTGGCGGGGCAGCATCATGGGCGTGGATGTGGACTATTTCCTGATCCGCGACCTCCGCATCGCCAGTGGCGATTTCTTCCACAGCTCCGAAGTGGATAACGGCGCTAAGGTGTGCGTGATCGGCAAAACCATCGCGGACAACCTCTTTGGCGATATTGACCCCGTGGACAAGATCATCCGCATCCGCAACATCCCCTTCACCGTGAAGGGCGTGCTCAGCCCCAAGGGACAGAATGTGATGGGGATGGATCAGGACGACATCGTGCTGGCGCCCTATACCACTGTGAGCACACGATTAATGGGGCATCGCTGGCGTTTTCTGATGATCATGGTCTCCGCCGAGTCCAAAGAACGCATCCCCCGGGTGCAGAGTGAGATCCTGAACCTGATGCAAGCCCGCCATCGCGGCACCACCAGTCAGGATTTCATGGTCAATTCCCAGACCGATGTGGCTCAGGCCGCGAGCAGCGTGTCCAACACCATGACCATCCTGCTGGCCAGCATCGCCAGCATCTCCCTGCTGGTGGGCGGGATCGGCATCATGAACATCATGCTGGTCTCGGTAACCGAACGCATCAAGGAGATCGGCATCCGCATGGCGGTGGGCGCCGGGAAACGCGATGTCCTGCTCCAATTCATCATCGAGGCTGTAACGATCAGCATTTTGGGTGGACTGGTGGGCATCCTGCTCGGCTTCGGTGCCGCCCGCATCGTGGGCCAATCCATGAAGTGGAGCATTGCCGTAACTCCTTGGTCGGTATTCCTGGCGGTGGGTTTTTCCTGCGCCATCGGCATCTTCTTTGGCTGGTATCCCGCCAAGAAAGCCGCCAATCTGAATCTGATCGACGCCCTGCGCTACGAGTAAATCCAGCATCAAACCCTGATTTGCAGCCTGGCCTGTATCTGCTGCCGAGGTTGTGAAAAGCCGGTTCCGGCACCCTTTTTCCCTTCCTCTCCAAGAGTCATGCTACCGGGGCGGATCGGCGTCCGCCCTTACATCCCTCCCGTTACCAATACGGAATCATTACGGAGTCATTACGGAGTTAATCCGTAATGACTCCGTAATGATTCCGTAATGCTAATGGGAGCGGCAGGAAATTGGGCAGCGAAAGTTGTTGACAAAAAACCATCTTTTCCTGCAAATGGACAGATTAAGCAACGCAAGAGGAATTATGGCACGCCTGTTCAGCAAGGACTATCATGAGCGTTCGGCCTCATGGTATTTCAATCATGCAGTGATCGGACTGGACAAGGGCGATCTGCAACATTGGAAATCGGTGGATGAAATGGGCTGTTTTCACCTGCATTTCTTCCCGGTGCCGGACAAGGCTGAGTATTTCAGCGATTGGGTGGACATCGTGTATGATCCCTCCAGCCAGTCCATCCGCAGCCATGTGTGCCATGATTGCGGCGAAGACGAAACCTGCCGGCATTACCTTTCCATCCTGCGTTATGCCTATCTGTATCTGCGCACGGACATCTTCGACTATCCGGTGGTGGAAATCTGCAATGGCACAGCCCTGCGGGCGGATGAGCACTGGCAGGCGGTGTTGGAACACGCCGTCATCAGCTTGGAAGGCATCTACAATCCCGATACAGACAAGATACGCTTCTACCACGAAACCTACCATCCGCTGGACCTGCCGGCGCTGCTCCGCATCCTCGACGGGGAGGAACCCGAGGGCATTCCGGCCAAGCTGGCGGAGGAATACCGCTCCAATCAAGAACTGATCAGCGATTACGAGATCAACCTGTTCCGCTGGCTCTCCCGCCACAAGGCGGCCTACAGCGCCAAAGGCAGGTTCTATTCGCTATATAAGAAGGATTTTACCCAGGCGCTGGCGTTGCTGATGCCCCTGGGTGAAAAGGTGGTGGTGCGGGAAACCGGCGAGGCGCTGCGTTTCGTGAACCAGCCCTATCCGCTCAGTCTGCGGATCGCCCCCGCTGGGAAGCAAAACTATGTGGTGCAGCCGATTATCGTGGAGGAGCTGTCCGTGGTCTATGCCGGATATCCCACCTGGCTGTTCTTCCGCAATGAAGTCCACCGCGTCTTTCTGCCACTGAATGATGAAACCATCCGCCGCCTGTTCGACCGCGACTTGATCCTGAGCGCCAAAGACCTGGTCTACTATCGCACCATCGTCTATCAACAGCTCAGAAAACAGGAGATCTATCTGGATTTCGATCCCGGCATCGTCCTGCCCAGGATCATCGATTCTCCACCCCGCATCCGGCTGCAGATCACCAAACAGCAGGAGCAGTATCTGATCGAGGGCAGCCTTTCCTACGCCGCGCCCCCGGAATACGGAAGCGACGCCCGGCTGCTGGTTCCGCTTTCCGTGGTGAGGTTCCAGGCGCCGCTGATCCGCAGCGATTTCAGTTGCGAAGAGCAGAGCGGAAACGCCTGGTTCTACATTCCGCCCCGGGTCTTCGCTCAGGTGAAGACGCTGCTGGACACCCTGCCGGAAGCGGAATTGAGCCGGCTGGAGCAGTTCTCGCAACTGGTCTTTGAGGGGGAGGATATCCTCAAGCGCTTGCGGCAGAGTATATTTGAACTCAGTGGGGAGGATTGGGACATCGAGATGGCCCCTGAGCTGAGCGGTGAATTCGTGCACAAGGTCACGCTGCAGGTGGAACTGACCGCTCGCCAGTCAGATGAGATCGACTGGTTCAGCTATGACATTCAATACCGTTACAAGGATCTGGGTTTCACCCATGAGGAGCTGGGCAGATTCTTCCGTTCCCACGAACAGTTTCTGCACACCCAGGATGGCCGGATCATCTTCATCGCCAATCCGGAGGTGTTTCAGGAAACTGAACGCCTGCTGGCACGCAGCGAACGGCTGGCCGATTCCACCTATCGTGCCCGTATCCTCAATCTGCCCTATTATCAGAGGTTGATCCAGGAAAACCCCTCCTTTCATCTGAGCACCGACAACTGGCTGCAGAAGATGTCCTCCGACCTGCTGCGCGGCCACCTGGAGCGCACCGATCCGCTGCCGCTGTATCTGCAGACCGTGCTGCGGGGCTACCAGAAAGCAGGTTATGCCTGGCTGAAGCTGCTGCAGCACTATCGGTTGGGTGGTGTGCTGGCGGATGAGATGGGTCTGGGGAAAACGATCCAGGCTCTCTCCGCCATCCTGAATAGCAGTTCCCCCAAACCCAGCTTGGTGGTGTGTCCCAAAACGCTGCTCTACAACTGGGCGGCGGAGATCGAGAAATTCCACACCAACATCCCCTGCCAGATCGTGGAAGGGGACAAGAACACCCGACTGGAACTGCTGACCAATCCCAATGCCCGGCTCTTCATCATCTCCTACACGGTGGTGCTGAACGATATCGCCCGGCTGAGGGAAATGGAATTCGAATGGTTGGTGCTGGATGAGGCGCAAAACATCAAAAACGTTGGTGCCCTGCGCACCCACGCCATCAAGAAACTGAACGCGGAGCACCGCCTAGCGCTGTCCGGAACCCCGGTGGAAAACAATCTCACCGAGTTGTGGTCCATCTTTGATTTCCTGATGCCGGGCTATCTGGGCACCCTGAAACATTTCAAATCCGAATATATGGAACAACCGGAAAGTGGAGCGGCAAGGCTGCACCGCAGTGTGGCGCCCTTCCTGCTGCGGCGCATCAAAAAGGAGGTGCTGCTGGAGCTGCCCGACAAACAGGAACAGGTTTCCTGGTGCAAACTCCATCCCGTGCAGGAAAAGCTCTATCTGCAGATCCTGGATCTGGTGCATAAAAAACTCTTTCCGGAGCAGGCTTCGGCCCCACTGAACTACATCCACA
>Ga0136653_10000231_pt1 | contig 28527 bp, 23 predicted proteins | sample LakKivw275mmetaG_FD_94866 | JGI IMG/M metagenome (GOLD analysis project Ga0136653, IMG submission 94866) | Anoxic lake water microbial communities from Lake Kivu, Rwanda to study Microbial Dark Matter (Phase II) - Lake Kivu water 275m metaG... | ecosystem: Environmental > Aquatic > Freshwater >...
ACATCGCCGCACTCGAAGCCCGGCGTATCATCGAAGGGATGCACAAGGATGAAATCACGCTGCCGGTCAGCCCCTACGAGTACGCGCTCGACCTTACCCTCAACGGCAAGGTCAAGTGGGCGAAGATGACCGAGGCGGACATCGAAGCGCTGGCCCGCGAGGGCTTCGAGGAGCCGCCCATCAGCCGGATGCCGTTCGTTCCGCAGCCGATGCTCTAGTCCTGGCCCGCGCCTCAACAATGGTCCAGCGAGCCGGCCGCGCCGCCCGGTCGCGCGGCAACCCCCCAGCCGACGACGAACACCGAACGTCGCGCTGTCTGACCGGGGCCGCTGCGGCCAACGTCGAAGTCCGGCGTCCAGACTTCGGACTTCGGCATTCGGACTTCGCAGTTGGTTCGTGCCGGGTCCTGCTTGGCGTCACCGGCGGCATCGCCGCGTACAAAGCGCTGGAGCTCGTCCGGCTGTTCCGTAAGGCCGGCTGGGACGTCCAGGCGGTGATGACCGAATCAGCCCGCAAGTTCGTCGGCCCGGAGTCGTTCCGCGCCCTGACCGGCCACCCGGTAGCGCTCGAGCTGTTTCCGAAGAATCGTCCGACCGATCCGACCAGTCCGACTCGTCGGACATCCGGCTCCGTCGAGCACGTGGACCTCGCGACATCTGCTGACCTGATCGTGGTGGCTCCTGCGACCGCCAACATCATCGGCAAGCTCGCGTCCGGAATCGCCGATGACCTGCTCTCGACCCTCTTGCTCGCCGTCCCCAAGGCAACGGTGCAGGATGGAAGGGTTCTGTTCGCGCCAGCCATGAACACAAACATGTGGCAAAATCAAGCAGTAATGACCAACGTCAGGCGATTGGCCGCCGCCGGGTACCGGTTCGTCGCGCCGGGTGAGGGCGAGCTTGCCTGCGGGACGTCCGGACCGGGCCGAATGGCAGAACCCCAGGCAATTTTCGACCGCTGCCGCGCCGCGCTCGCCGCGCGCCAGTCCTCAATCGGCCGCTCTCCCCTGTTCTCCGGCGTACGCGTTGTCGTGACCGCGGGCCGCACCGAGGAACCTCTCGACCGCGTGCGGGTGATTACCAACCGTTCCTCCGGCCGGATGGGGATCGAGATCGCCCGCGCTTTCCTGGACGCGGGCGCCGAGGTGCGTCTCATCGCCGGCGAACTCTCCGTGCCGCTGCCGCCGGGCGTCACGGTCACGCAGGCGACGACCGCCAAGAAGATGCTCAGCGCGGTTCTGGCCGCGCTGCCAAGAGCCGATGTGCTGGTCATGTGCGCAGCGGTCGGCGACTATCGTCCGGCGCGCACTGCCAGTGGCAAGCACCACGAATCCTCGATAACGGTCCGGTTCGAACGGACACCCGACATCCTGGCGGAGGTCAGCCGACATCGCCACCACGCGGTGGTGGTCGGCTTCTCGCTCGACGACTCGGCGGCCCGCGCCCGGACCAAACTCAAGGAGAAGGACCTCGACCTGATTGTCGCCAACCCATTCACGACCGTCGGCTCAGGCACCATCAAGCCCCGGCTCTTCTTCGCCAGTCAATCGCCCAAAGTCAGTAGTCCAAGGTCCCTCAGGCCGATGTCCAAGCCCGACTTCGCCCGGCTCCTCGTGGCCGAGGTCGCCGGATTGCTCCGAAAACCGGGACTGCACCCGCAGGGGGCTGTACCGGCTTTCGGCAAGTGAAGGATCACCCAATGAGCACGGAACCCGTCCCCGAATCTTCACTCCGCAAGCCGCCGCAGGCACTCGAAGCCGAGGCCGCGGTCCTCGGCGCAATGTTGCTCAACCCTGACACCGTGCCCACCGTATTGCAGTATCTCAAGCCCCACGACTTCTACCTCCAGACCCACCGCCGGGTCTACGAAGCCATCATCACCCTGTTTGAGCAGAACTCGCCGACCGACATCGTCACGGTCACCACCGAGTTGAAGCGAATGAAGGAACTCGAGGCGGTCGGCGGGCAGCCGTTTCTGTCCGGCCTGCTCGACGGCGTGTTGACCACGGCCAACTGCGAGGAGCATGCCCAGTTAGTGCTTGAGAAGTCGCTGCAGCGCCAGCTCATCACGACCGCGACCGAAATCGTCCAGGCCAGCTACGACGAATCGCGCCACGCCAACGAACTGGTGGAAGAGGCCGAACAGAAGATCTTCAACATCCGTGAAGCCGGCTCGCGCCGCAGCTTCGCCGAGATGAAGGACCTGCTCAAGGTCGAGATGGAGCGCGTGGAAAAGGCGATGTCCGAGAAGAAGATGATAACCGGCGTCGAAACCGGGTTCCAGGACCTGGACGAGAGGACCAGCGGGTTCCAGCCCGGAGACCTCATCATCATCGCTGGCCGTCCCGGAATGGGCAAGACCGCCTTCGCGCTCTCGATCGCCGCCAAGGCCAACTCGCGGCACCCGGTGCCGACCGCGATATTCAGCCTGGAGATGTCGGCCGAGGCCCTGACCCAGCGGATGATGTGCTCGGAGGCGGGCTTGAGCATGCACGCTCTGCGCCGGGGCATGTTGACTCCGCGCCAGCGTACGCGGCTTGCCGCCGCGCTCGGCAACTTATACGAGGCTCCCCTCTACGTGGACGACACGCCCGGGCTGACCGCCCTCGACATGCGGGCCCGAGCCAGGCGCCTGAAGTCCCAGGGTCCTCTCGCCATGGTCATCATCGACTACCTGCAGCTCATGGAGGCGACCACCAAGCGCCGGGAGGCCAATCGCCAGCAGGAGATAACCGAGATCACGCGCGCGCTCAAGGCCATGGCCAAGGAACTGGACGTTCCCGTGGTCGTGCTCTCCCAGCTCTCGCGGGCGACCGAGAAACGTGATGACCGCCGGCCCCAGCTCGCTGACCTGCGCGAGTCCGGCTCAATCGAACAGGACGCGGATGTGGTGCTCTTCCTGTTCCGGCCGATAATGTACAAGAAGGGCGAAATTACCGACCCCAATCTCGAGCGGGAGGCCTACCTCGACGTGGCCAAGCAGCGGAACGGTCCGACCGGTGAGATACCGCTTGCCTACTTGCCGGAATGTATGCGTTTCGAGAACGCAGCCGGCCGTGAGCTGCGGGAACCGCTGAGCCCGCTTGACGAGGAAGAAGCCGAGGACGCCCTGCCGGAATGATACTCGTCGTTCATCGTTCTTCGTTCATCGTTCGTCGTCTGTCGTCCCCGTCCGTCATTCCGCTTTCTGACTGCTGCCTTGGCCTCAGCGGCCCCTGTCGGACAGTGCCGACTTCTGCCTTCGCCCTCCTGCTTCATCCTTCATCCCTCATCCTTCACCCTTCGGCATGAAGTCTTCCGCTTTCGTCTGCCAGAACTGCGGGTTCGAGACCGCGCGCTGGCTCGGCCGTTGCCCGTCCTGCGGCCAGTGGAACACCCTGGTCGAGGAACAGCGGGTCGCCAAGCGCGCCAAAGTCAACGAGCGGGTCCGCGTCGCGACAAGCGGTGCCCGCCCAATCAAGCTCAGCCAGGTCGTCTCCAGAACCGCCAGACGCAGCTCCACCGGCATCGGCGAACTCGACCGCGTGCTCGGCGGGGGCTTGGTTCCGGGTTCGCTCCTGCTCATCGGCGGCGAGCCGGGCATCGGCAAGTCCACCCTTACCCTGCAGGTCTGCAACGAGCTCGCCAAGGCCGGCCCCAAGGTGCTCTACGTAACCGGCGAGGAGTCGGCTGAACAGGTCCGCCTCCGCGCCGAGCGGCTCTCCGCCAATGCTGACAGCATCCACATCCTGTGCGCGATTGACCTCGACGACATCCTGGCCGCAGCCGAGGAGCTATCGCCCGGCCTGCTTGTCGTCGACTCGATTCAGACGATGTTCCGGTCCAGCCTCACCAGCGCGCCGGGCTCGGTCGGCCAAGTCCGCGAGTGTACGGCCGAACTGCTCCGGCTCGCCAAGTCGCGCACGGTGACCACGTTCATCGTCGGCCACGTCACCAAGTCCGGTGCCGTCGCCGGCCCCCGCACCCTTGAACACATGGTCGACACTGTGCTCTACTTCGAGGGTGAAGGATTCCAGCAGTATCGCATTGTCCGCGCCGCCAAGAACCGGTACGGCTCGACCAACGAAATCGGCGTCTTCGAGATGACCGAATCCGGTCTCGCCGAAGTCGCCAATCCTTCCGAGTTCTTTCTTTCCGGCCGCCGCCCGGACGTATCCGGGTCAGCGGTCGTTTCAACCATCGAAGGCACCCGGCCCCTGCTCGTCGAAATCCAGGCGCTCGCCGCGGCCACTCCCTTTGCCCTGCCGCAGCGCGTCGCCACCGGGTTCGACGCCAGGCGCCTGAGCATGCTCCTCTGCGTACTTGAGCGCCGGGCCGGAATACTCGCCGCCGGCCAGGACATCTTCGTCAACATCGCCGGCGGCCTCAAGATACAGGAGCCAGCCGCTGACCTCGCGGTCGTGGCGGCCCTGGCGTCTTCGATTCGCAACCAGCCGTTGCCCCAGAACGCGGCATTCATCGGCGAAGTCGGGCTGGGCGGCGAGGTCCGCTCGGTCGCCCGCACCGAGTCGCGCATCGCCGAGGCGGCGCGGCTCGGTTTCACCAATGTCATCCTACCTCGGCGCGGCGTCACGAAGAAGACGCGCACTGCCGGGGCGGAACTGAAGCCTGTTGATACGGTCCGCGAGGCGCTTGATGCGACTATCGCATCCTGATGCGCCGACGCCGGACCACCGGCGCGCAGCAAGACCCAGACGAATTCAGAAGTCAGAGACCAGAATGCAGAACGCAGAAGTTCGGAGCACTCTGACTTCTACGTTCGGCCTGATGTTTGTGTCGTCCCGCGCCGGAATAACCAGTAGTAGCCCGAGGACCAGACGACTGCAGATGCCGGAGACTAGAGTGCAGAATTCAGAACTCCGAACCACTCTAGCTTCCGTGTTCTCGCTTCTCGCTTCTGACTTCGACTGCGAGTCTTCGTCTGTGCTCTCGGGCATCACACTGCCTCCGGGAACCTGCCCGGGGCGGAGGAACTATGCTTTTCGGCAACAAGAAGACCTACGTCATCGACTACGAGACACTGACCGACCCGCGCATCGCGGAGTTCGTCTCTTTCGGCCTGATGCAGGGCAAGCTGCTCTTGCCTGAGCCGGACCATCCATCAGACAAAGGCGGGAACGACCACGCCAAGCGACGCGCCTGGAAGACAATCGAGAAACTGAAGACGGTCTCCGGCGTCACGGTCAAGCTCGACAAGGCCCTTCTCAAGAAGGACGCCCTGCTCGCGGCCGTGAAGGAACACAAGGCGACGCTCGTCACCGGCGACCCGAGCTTGAAGGCAGCGGCCGGTGCCGCAAACGCCGTCACGACAAGCGAGATATACAACCTGTTCCGGCCCACCTACCTGCCTGGCACCGAACTGAGGATTCGTATTGCCAAGAAGGGCAAGGAAACGGATGAGGGCATCGGCTACCTGGAGGGCGGAATCAAGGTCGTGGTGTCCGGCGGGGCCAACGCGGTCGGCACCGAAATCGACGTCGTCATCCAGGGCGGCCTTGATACCGACGTCGGCCGGGTCGTGTTCGCCAAGCCCCGCTTCGCGGAAGTCAAGTAGCGGATGCGAGTCGCACAACCGAGACGCCCGAGGCGGAGACAAGAAAGCCGCCGAGTACTAGGCTTCACGGCTTCCTGGACTGAGTAAGTCCCGAGCGCCGGCTCGCTCACATCATCCGCTCCAAGTACGGGTCAGGAACGTTCCTGCGGCTTGACCGTGTCGATTCGGTCAGCTACTCTTAGTCTCCCATGCCAGACAGCCAAGTGGAGAGAACGCCAGTTGCCAGTGGCCAGTCGCCAAACGATGTCATCAGTATCCGTGGAGCGCGGGAGCACAATCTCAAGAACATCGACCTCGACATCCCACGCAATAAGCTGGTGGTCATCACCGGCCTTTCCGGCTCGGGCAAGTCGTCGCTCGCTTTCGACACCATCTACGCGGAAGGTCAACGCCGCTACATCGAGTCGCTCTCTGCGTACGCCCGGCAGTTCCTCGGCATGCTGGAGAAACCGGACTGCGACCAGATAACCGGCCTCTCCCCTGCCATCGCCATCGAGCAGCGCACCTCGGCCCGCAACCCGCGCTCCACGGTCGGCACTGTCACCGAAATCTATGACTATCTGCGCCTCCTATTCGCCCGCATCGGCAAGCCTTATTGCCCGAAGTGCGGCAAGCCGATTTCCTCGCAGACTACGGACCAGATTGTGGACAACCTACTGGCCCTGCCCGAGGGTGAGAGCCTGACTGTTCTCGCCCCGCTCGTGCGCAGCCGCAAGGGCGAGTACAAGGAGCTGCTGGTCAAGGCCAAACGCCGCGGCTACATCCGGGTTCGTGTTGACCGGAAGTTGTACGAGATCGACGAAGTGCCGGAACTGGAACGGTACAAGAAGCATGACATCGAAGTCGTAGTGGACCGGCTGCAGGTCAAGCCCGACGCAAGGAAACGCCTCGCTGACTCGGTCGAACTGGCCCTCAAAGAAGGCAATGGGCTGTGCATCGTGGCAACACAGCCGAAGGTAGAAGCTAGAGCAACGGCGGCGGATGGCGCCGGGCATTTGATGGCTGGCGACTTGGTCTTCTCCGCTGCGCTTGCCTGCCCGGAGTGCGGGTTCAGCTTTGGCGAGATATCGCCTCGCTTGTTCTCTTTCAACGCCCCGCAGGGCGCCTGCCCGACCTGCCACGGTTTGGGCACGAAGATGGAAATCGACCCGGACCGCGTAATCGCTGATCCTGACCTTTCGGTGCTGGACGGCGCGCTCGCACCTTGGGGCGAGGCGCGCGTTCGCAGCCAGTGGTTCACCGCGCCGCTCCGCACTCTTGCGCGCCGTCACGGGTTCAGGCTCGACACCCCTTGGCGCAAGCTGCCGGCCTTTGCCAGGCGACTCATACTCTACGGCTCCGAGGAGGAGCTGAACGTCAAGTATACGCGCTGGGATGACAGCGAGTTTTACTGGCAGCACAAGTTCGAGGGCCTAGTCCCGAACCTGCTCCGCTTGCACCGCGAGACCGAATCCGAATCGCGGCGCCAGTGGATAGAAGGGTTCATGACTCTCCTCCCCTGCCCGGCCTGTAATGGCCAGCGCCTGAAGCCGGAGGCGCTCGCGGTGCACATCGGCGACCTGAACATCGCCGACGTCAGCGCCTTCTCAGTCCGCCGTTGCCACGACTACTTCACTCGCGAGTTGAAGCTCACCGGTCGCGACGAGGAAGTCTCGCGCGAGGTCGTGAAGGAGCTGCGGAAGCGACTCGGGTTCCTGACCGCAGTCGGGCTCGACTACCTGACGCTCGACCGCACCGCCGAGACCCTGGGCGGCGGCGAGGCCCAGCGCGTCCGGCTGGCCACACAGATCGGCTCCGGACTTGTCGGTGTAGTGTACATCCTCGACGAACCGTCCATCGGGCTGCACCAGCGCGACAACCGCAAGCTGCTCGCCACGCTCACGCGGTTGCGCGACCTCGGCAATACCGTCATCGTGGTCGAGCACGACGAGGAGACGATCCTCGAGGCCGACCACGTCATCGACCTTGGGCCGGGCGCAGGCGACTCCGGCGGCAGGGTCGTGGCTCAGGGCAAGCCCGCGGATATCAAGCGCAGTCCGGAGTCACTAACCGGCGCCTACCTTTCCGGCCGCCGCAGCATCACGGTGCCAGCGGAGCGGCGCGCGCCCCGGCTCGGGTGGCTCACGGTTCGCGGCTGCAAGGAGAACAACCTTAAGAACGCGGACATCGCGGTCCCGCTTGGTCTGTTTGTGAACGTGACCGGGGTCTCGGGTTCCGGCAAGAGCACCTTCGTCTCCGACATCCTCTACCGGGCGCTCGCCCGCCACTTCTACGACTCGCGCGAGAAGCCCGGCGCACACGACCGCATCTCCGGAATCCAGAAGATCGACAAGGCCATCAACATCGACCAGTCGCCAATCGGCCGGACCCCGCGCTCTAACTCCGCAACCTATACCGGCGCCTTCGGGCCGATTCGCGACCTCTTTGCCCGGACCAAGGACGCTCGGATGCGTGGGTACAAGCCGGGACGGTTCTCCTTCAACGTCAAGGGCGGCCGCTGCGAGGCCTGCGGCGGCGACGGAATCATCAAGGTCGAGATGCACTTCCTGCCGGATGTCTACGTCACTTGCGACGTATGCAAAGGCAAACGGTACAACCGCGAGACGCTCGAGGTGAAGTACAAGATGAAGAGCATCAGCGATGTACTCGCCCTGTCGGTGGACGAGGGAGTTGACTTCTTCGCCAACGTGCCGGCGATTGCCCGCAAGCTGAAGCTGTTGAAGGACGTCGGCCTTGGCTACATCAAACTCGGCCAGCCCGCACCGACGCTATCCGGCGGCGAAGCCCAGCGCATCAAGCTCGCCCGCGAGTTGTCGAAGATTGCCACCGGCCGGACTCTGTATCTGCTTGACGAACCGACGACCGGCCTCCACTTCGAGGACGTCCGGCTGCTGCTCGGCGTCCTCGACCGGCTGGTCGAGCGCGGCAACACCGTACTCGTCATCGAACATAACCTGGAGGTCATCAAGTGCGCGGATTGGGTAATCGACCTTGGACCTGAAGGCGGAGACGAAGGCGGCGAAGTCGTCGTGGTCGGGACGCCCGAGCAGGTCGCCGCGTGCGAATTCTCGCACACCGGCCGATACCTGAAGCCGCTGCTCAAGCTCTAGACTCCGCGCGCAGCGCTGCGGGCCAGGGGTGCCGGGCACGATGCGTTCGGCGTGGCGCGTCTGCCGCAGGTCTTTGGAAACAGCACCCGGCACAGGTCTCCGACCGACTTCACGAAGTGGAACTTCAGTCCCTTCCTGACGTTGGCCGGAACGTCCTTCAGGTCGCGACTATTCTCGGCCGGCAGGATGACTGACCTGATGCCAGCCCGGCTTGCGGCCAGCACCTTCTCCTTCACCCCGCCGATGGGCAGGACCCGGCCGCTGAGGGTAATCTCGCCGGTCATGGCGATGCGGGGGTCGAGCGGCTCCCGGCGCAAGAGCGAAAGCAGCGAAGCGGCGATGGCAATGCCGGCTGATGGCCCGTCCTTCGGGGTTGCCCCGGCCGGGATGTGGATGTGGACGTCGGACTCTTCATAGAACTCCTGGTCAACCCCCAGTTCCAGGGCGTGCGCGCGCACATAGGTGAGCGCGGCCTCGGCCGATTCCTTCATGACGTCGCCGAGCAGCCCGGTAAGAAGCAACTGCTTCTTACCCTTCATCAGCGAGGACTCGATGAAGAGGATCTCGCCGCCGAACGCCGTGACCGCGAGTCCGGTCGAGACGCCGGGCTGCATCTTGCGGGCCGCAACCTCTGAAGAGAAACGCCGCGGCCCGAGCAGCTTCCGCACCTCAGCCGGGGCGACGACTGTGGCCTTGGCACGGCCTTCGGCAAAGCGGCGCGCGAGCTTGCGCATCACCGAGCCGACTTCGCGCTCCAGGTTTCTGACTCCGGCTTCGCGCGTGTACTCGCTCACAATCAGCTTCAAGGCCTCGTCCTTGAACTGGACTTGCTCCTTGGTCAGCCCGTTTTGATCAAGCTGCCTCGGTACGAGGAAACCCTTGGCGATTGAGAGCTTTTCCTCATCGGTGTAGCCCGGGAGTTCGAGTGTTTCCATCCGGTCGCGCAGGGCCGATATGATGGTGTCGACTACGTTCGCAGTGGTAATGAACATCACCTGCGACAGGTCGACCGGCACTTCCAGGTAATGGTCGGAGAAGCTGAAGTTCTGCTCCGGGTCCAGCACTTCGAGCAGGGCCGTAGACGGGTCGCCGCGGAAGTCGGTCCCGACCTTGTCGATTTCGTCCAGCATGAACACCGGGTTCATCGAACCGGCCGTGCGCAGGCCCTGCACAACGCGCCCGGGCAGCGCCCCGACATAAGTGCGGCGGTGGCCACGGATTTCGGCCTCGTCCCGGATTCCGCCCAGGGAGAACCGCAGGAACTTCCGGCCAAGAGCCCGGGCTATCGAGCGGCCTAGCGAAGTCTTGCCCACGCCCGGCGGGCCCACGAAGCAGAGTATCGGCCCCTTGGAGTCCGGCTTCAGCTTCCGAACCGACAGGTACTCGAGAATCCGCTGCTTCACCTTCTCAAGGTCGTAGTGGTCCTCGTCCAGAATCCTGCCTGCCCGGCGTACGTCCAGGCTATCCTCTGTCCGCACCTTCCACGGAACCGCCAGCAGCCAGTCGAAGTAGTTGCGGGTAACCGAGTACTCCGAAGCGGCCGGCGACATCCGCGCCAGCCGGTCCAGCTCCCGACGGGCCGCCTCAAGCGCGGCCTGCGGCATCCCGGCCTCCTCGACCTTCTTCCGCAACTCCTCGATTTCGGCTGTAGCCTGGTCCGTCTCGCCCAGCTCCTTCTGAATCGCCTTCATCTGCTCGCGCAGGAAGTACTCACGCTGGGACTTGTCGAGTTCGCCCTTGACCTGGTCGCGGATTTTCGCGCCCAACTCCAGGATGCCGATCTCCTTGGACAGGAGCGGCAGCAACGCCTGCAACCGTTCCTTCACGTCCGGCATCTCGAGCAGACGTTGCTTCTCCGACAGGTCGAAATTAACGTAGGTTGCCGCGAAATCCGCCAACCGGCCAGGCGAGTCGATGTTTGTGACTACGGCGGCGACGTCGTCCGGCAGGTACGGCGCCAACTCGGCAAGCTTGGCGAACGTGTCTTGAACGCTCCGCATCAGGGCCCGGGTCGCGACGTCTTTCTGACCGATGTCCTCGAGTGGTTTCACCTTCGCCCGGAGGTATGGAGCGTTCGACACGTATTCCTCGACCCGCGCCCGGCGCATCCCCTGCAGGAGCAGCCGCATGGTCCCGTCCGGGAACCGTAGCATCTTGAGGATCACGGAGATGGTGCCGACCTGGTACAGGTCGACCGGTTCGGCTTCGTGGTCGAGCGACGAGTCACGCTGGGTCACGGCACAAACCAGCTTGTCTCCAGCAAGTGCATCATCGACCAGCTTCGCCGAGCGCTCGGTCGAAACCACAAGCGGAGAGACCAAGCCGGGGAATACCACCCCGCCCTTCACCACCAGAACCGGCAATTCCGCCGGGAACTGGCCGATGCGACCTTGGAGCAGATCCCCCGGTCCGCCGTTCAACTGCTCTCTTGTCTTGACGTCCGTCTCTGGATTGTCACTCAACTCGTATCACCTTAACCGTGCTGCCGCTCATCCGGTCCAACTCCAGGCTCAGCACACCGTCCTTGATGTTGATCTTGATGCTGTCGGGATTGACTGGGAACGGCAGGCTCACGCGTTTCTCGAACCCCCCGTAGGGAATCTGAGATTCGTAGAATGTCACTCCTCGCCGCAGCTTCCCTGGGGGGCGCTTTATACCGAGGATCTGAACCACCCGTGACCCGACCCGGACGTGCACCTCCGACCCGGGTACCCCCGGCACCTCCGCCATCAGATGGACTTTGTGTTCGCTTACGAAGAGGTCGACCGGCGGCTCCCAGATGGCATTGGTCTCGTCGCTTCCGAAGAACCGCTCGAACAGCTCATCAATGTCACGGCTGACAGACACTATTGCGCCAAACGGCCGGAAGCGATCCATCTGGTTATTTGACGCTACCCGGCCGGTGCCTGATTCCGGACGAATGCGACGGATTGGGCCGGACGACCGATCGCCAGTGCCCGCCCGCTTGCGGGCTCGACGTCCACCCACACTCCGTTGATGCGCACGTCGTCCGCCGCCGGGCGGAGCCGCACCGGCACCATTTCTATCATCCTCCGCAAGGATTGGTCCTTGTTCATCCCCAGCACCGAGTCGAAGGAACCGCACATGCCTGAGTCGTTGATGTAGGCGGTGCCGCCGTCCAGTATAGCCTCATCCGCGGTCTGGACGTGGGTGTGGCTACCGAACACGCCTGAAACCCGGCCGTCCAGAAACCAGCCCATCGCCTGTTTCTCAGCCGTCGCCTTGGCGTGCATGTCTCCGAACACTATCTGAGCCTCGCGCCGGATTCCATCCAGCGCGGGCAGAACCCGGCGAGTCCCTGCTCCACCGCCTCCGCCCCGGCTCCCGCACACGTCGCCGAGGAAGAGCACTCGCAACGCCCCGAGAAGAAGCTGAGGCTGAGGTCGAGATTCGGAAGGACTCATGTGCTGTCTTAACCTTAACCTTGACCTTAACCTGTCCCGTCCTACCGTGCGTAGTCGACTGCACGTGTCTCGCGGATGACGGTGACTCTTATTTGCCCTGGGTACTTGAGCTCGGCCTGGATCAGCGCCGCGACCTTGGCGGCAAGCTCAGCCGAGTCTCGGTCGGTGACCTTGTCCGGCTCCACCAAGACCCGGATTTCCCGACCTGCCTGAATCGCGTACGCCCGCTCGACCCCCTCCAATGAGGATGCAATCGTCTCGAGCGTCTCCACGCGTTTGACATAGGTTTCGAAGCTCTCGCGCCTGGCTCCCGGACGGGAACCGGAGACGCCGTCCGCGGCGGCAACCAGAAAAGCATATGGAGAGTCGAGCGTCGCCTCTTCGTGATGTGCGGCGACCGCGTTCGCTACCAACTCGTCCTCGCCATAGCGGCGAGCGAGTTCCGCGCCGATGCTCGCATGCGGACCTTCGATGGACTGGTCCGCGGCCTTGCCGATGTCGTGGAGCAACCCGGCGCGCTTGGCCAGCGCCGGGTCGAGGTCGAGTTCCTGTGCCATCAGACTAGAGAGGTACGCGACCTCCTTTGAGTGAACCAAAACGTTCTGGCCGTAGCTCGTCCGGTACTTCAGCCGGCCCAGCAGCTTGGAGAGCTCCGGGTGGAGCCCGACGATGCCGAGTTCGAGCACGACCGCTTCGCCGGTCGCTTTGATGATGGCGTTCATCTCGTCCCGTGTGCGGCCGACAATCTCCTCGATGCGTGCCGGGTGAATCCGGCCGTCGGCCACGAGCTTCTCCATCGCCAGCTTGGCGACTTCGCGCCGGACCGGGTCGAAGCCGGAAATGATTATCGCGCCGGGTGTGTCGTCGATCATCACCTCGACGCCGGTCAGGCTTTCGAAGGTACGGATGTTGCGCCCCTCGCGGCCGATGATCCTGCCCTTCAGCTCATCCGACGGCAAGCTCACGACCGAAACGGTGGTCTCGGCCGCGTGCGACACCGCGCAGCGTTGGATCGCCCGGATGATAATCTCCCGCGCCTCTTCCTCCGCCTGCCCGCGGGCCTCTTCTTTGATGTCCCGCACAATCTGTGCCGCCTCGAGCCGGGCCTGGTTCTCGAGGTTACGGCACAACTCTCGGCGCGCCTCCTCCGAAGAGAGTCCGGCGATGCGCTCGAGCTTTGTGTTCTCCTGGCTTATGAGCTGGTCCAGCCGCTCCATCTTGGCCCGGACGACCTTGTCCCTGGCCGCGATGTCGCGGTCCTTGCGAATCAGGTCCGCCTCCTTCTGTGTAAGAACGCTGTCCCGCCGGCCCAGGAAGTTCTCGCGTTCGGAAAGCTTCGCCTCCAGTCGTTCCAGCTCCCGCCGCGTGGTGGCGGTCTGGGTCTCGAACTTCAGCTTCTCTCGCTCCCACTCGAGCTTGGCCGCGGCCTCGGACTTCTCGCGCGCCCGGTCCGCCTCCTCCTGCGCCTGCTTGATGGTCCGTTCGCGCTCCTGCTCGGCGCCGTTCACGAGTTGCCGGGCAGCACGGCGGCTGATGACTAGCCCGACCCAGAATCCTGCGACCCCAAGAACTAAGAAACCGGCAATTGCCAGAACTATTTCCACCAGACTCATGCTTCCTCCAGGCAAAACAAGACCCCGCGGTGCCGTGTAGTGACAAGTCTATGAACCCGTCGTAAACAGGGGCACTTCAGGACCGCTTCGCGCCGCTCAGTTAAGAGTGGCAGTCCACGGCCCTATCGAGCGCCCGCATCACGGGTGTTGGCTCAAGACTCAGCCAACTATCACGAACACAGCAGGGAGCCTTGTGATTTCAGGGCCGGACTACCGGCCCCCAAGAACGGACTCTAGTTTGTCGATCAACACGCCGACCCGGCGCGACACCCAGCGGGCGTCCTCCTGACGCTGAAGAAGTTGCTCGTCAACCAGGTTCATGCAGGCCAGCACCGCCGTGCGAGTGCTCGATCCCTGACAGAACTGGCGGTCGATTTCCCTCATTTTCCGGTCGACGATTCCCGCCACTTCCTGAACGTGTTCGCCGTCGCTGTCGGCTCTCACATTATAGTCACTGCCAAAGACGTTAACGATAACTGATTTCATCGGCTCCCGACGGACTCCAATCTATAAAAGGCCATCAATCTTGTCAATCAGATCATCAATCCGCTTCACCGCTTCGGACCGAGCCCGGTTCGCTTCGTCAAGCCTGGCCTCGAGCCTTCGCTCGTTCTGCCTCAGCTCCCCTATTGTCCGGGCCGCCTCATCGACCGTGGCCTCCAATTCCAGGAACCTCTCGGCCAGCTCCGGCGTTGGGCCGTCTTCGTCTGGACCCGTCTCTCCGGGTCTGGATCCGCCCCAGCTCGACTTCGTCACACGAACTCCGGACATATTCTCAGTGCCGGGTCAACCTCAGACCGGGCAAAAGCTGGTACCACGTCTCAAGCAACACGCGACGTTGCTCGACGTCAGCCGATAGGACTTTCACAAGCGCGTAGTGGCTGTCCGCAGTCAAACAGCCAATCCGGCATGGCGAATTCAGGATATCAGTGTAGTTAAAGTAGGTCGCTTGAGAGAACGGAGGCAGCAGCACGTTCTCATCCCGCAGCGAATCGGTAAGGGCGCTCACCCGCCAGGAATCGGTTGGCACGACATTGCCGGGGTCGCTCGGACCCATGTCCGGGCTGGCGACCGAGTATGGCTTCTGATTCAGGCTCGCCGGCTTGAAGTCGGTGATGTAGAAGTCTGCCGAGCCGGCGCTACGCACGTCGGTCATCGAGTACGAGCGGCCATGGCCGGTGCGAGGGTCCCAGCCGTAGCCCGAATTGCCCGCGCCGTTCAGTTCGACCAGAGCCACAGTTTCGGTCCGGACCGGAACCGTGCTCGGCGTCATGCTCGCGGCATAGGTCTCGGTACCGAAGCGGGCCTCAACGCGGTACCAGCCGGTAGCGCCGTGCGGGTTGTGAATACACAGGTTCGCGGTCGTCTCTGCCACCAGGCTATAGCTCGTCTCACCGACGGTGCGGAAATAGACCAGATACCGGTCCGGCGTCGCATCGAAGGGCACGCTCCAGATGACCTTTACCGTGCTGTCGGTATCAGCCTCAAGCCTCAGGTTTGTGGGCGCCCGCCCTGACCCGCCGCATCCTGCCAGCACTGCCATGCCCGCCACACATAGCCCGGCGCAGACGATGACACAAGATAGTCGCGCCTCGCCGTTTGTGATTCGCACTTCGTCTTTCGCCATTCCTCGTCAGTGTCGCATCAACCTCAGTCCCGGCACAAGCTGATACCACGACTGAAGCCAGGCACGGCCCGTTGCCAGGTCCGTACTATCGACCTGAATCAGGGCGTAGCGCTTCACCGTATCGCCGGCGGTATAGCACGGAACACAGCACGGCGACTGGTTAATCACGGTGAATATGAAGTAGTTGCCGTTCGGCGGCGACACAAAGCTCGGGACCGGGCTCATCGGGTCCGAGACGGGGTTCGCGAACCCGTTGCGCCGCCATGCTGCCGACGGTACGATTCCGGCGCCCGAATCAATGCTATCGACGTTCGGGCTGATGATGTCCAGCAGGGAATCGCCGAATCCGGCCTGACGGTCGGAAACGTAGAAATCGACGGAGGCGCAATTGGCGCTCTCGGTCATCGCGAATACCCTGCCGATGCCGGAATCGCGCGACCAGCCGAACGCGCACCGGCTCGAATCAGCGTTAATCTCGAACAGCGTGACCGCGCCGCCCGCAACCGGCACCGTGGTCGGCTTCTCCGCAGCCTCGAAAGAATCCGCGCCGAACACGGCCGTGACCCTGTACTGGCCGGTCATGCCGTGAGGATTGTGAGCGTACGATGTCGCCCTCGTCTCCCCGACTGCTGTAAAGCCCGAACCCGTGACCGGCTGAAAGTGCACGATGTACTTGTCGGGTGCTCCCTCGGCCGGCGTGGTCCAGGAAATCACTACCGTGCTGTCCGAATCGCCGGGCCCGGCGCTTACCGCCGCGCCCGTCGGCGGCCCGCCCAGTACGCCGCAGCCCTGCATCGCGACCGTGGCGGCCAGCATCGCGGCCCCGGTCAGGACGGCCGTTACGATACACTTCATCTGGCGCTCCTTATCATCTTGCGCAATCTCATGGGACTCCCCAGCCGGGGCTGTCCCACAGAACCACTGTTAGGCTACTGCCAAAACCCGCACTGTCAAGAAACAGGATGGCGGCCCGTCGCGCCCTCAAGACCCTGGACCACTGGAACACTCTCCCTGGAACACTCTCCCTCGCTTGACATTTCCTCTCCCCCGTCTAAGCTACACTTATCTGGACCAATAAGGAGAACCAATGGGACTGACTGTACTCCGAATTGAGATAGGAAACCCCGCCAACCCCGAGCGGACCGAGGCGCTCGATTTCCTCGTTGACTCCGGCGCGGTCTATTCAGTGGTGCCGCGCCCGGTGCTGGAAAGACTCGGCATCAAACCACTCGCCGAGCAGGAATTCCGTCTGGCCGATGGCTCGCGCATCACCCGACAAAAGGGCGGCGCCATGTTCAAGTACCGCGATGCAGTAGGAGTGGCGGACGTTATCTTCGGCGAGGAAGGAGACAGCGTGCTCCTTGGGGCCATGACCCTTGAGGCGCTCGGTCTGGCCCTCGACCCCCTCAAGCGCGAACTTCGGCCCCTACCGATGGTCCTCGCCGCGTGTAATCCCGTCCCATGTCGGACTCCCGCCCGCTCGCTCGCCCAATGGCCGTGAGCCGCAAGCCGATAGCCGCCGGCCCACGCCGCTCAACGGCCGCAAGCTGCAAGCTGTCAGCCGTGAGCGCGCCACGCCCGCCGGCCAACGGCAACGCACCGGAAGCGTTCTGCTACACTGAGGCATGAATCCACGAGTTCAGCTCGACCGTGAGAAGCTGGCCGAGTTCTGCCGGCGCAATCACATCCAAAGGCTGTCGCTGTTCGGCTCAGTGCTAACCGACCACTTCGGCCCGGACAGCGACATAGATTTCCTCGTGGAGTTCGAGCCGGAGCACGTCCCCGGCTACTTCGGCCTCGCACGGATGGAACTTGAGTTGACCGACATGATAGGCCGCAAGGTTGACCTACGGACTCCTGCCGAACTCAGCCGGTACTTCCGGGATGAGGTCTGCGCCAATGCCCAAGTACAGTATTCCGCGGCCTGACGCAATCCGGCTGCACCACATGCTCGACGCCGCCCGCGAGGCACGGTCTTTCGTAGAAGGCAAGTCGCTCGTCGATGTCACTCGGAACCGACAACTTGCCCTGAGCCTGATCAAGGATATCGAAACCATCGGGGAAGCCGCAAGCAACGTGTCACCGGAAACACAGGCAGCACTTCCGGCAATCGGCTGGCGCATGATAATTGCGACCCGCAATCGGCTGGTACACGTCTACTTCGACGTTGACTTCAAGGTCGTCTGGGAAACAGCAACTCAAGACCTTGGCCCGCTGATTGCCGCTCTTGAGAGCGCCTTGAGACCCGAGCAGTAGCGCGGCCTGCGGTCCGGCTGAAACCCTGAGTCAGGAGTCCGCGTTGGTGCGGTTTCTGACTCTGGCGTCTACCAGACGCCGGGCCTTGCTCGGGCTCATACCATAGGCAATCAGGGTCCAGCCGCGGGTGCGGATGCGGGTCAGAGCCGATACAGGAAAAGGCAGTCGAGCGACTCCGGCACGTGGGACATAACCCTCGTATTATCTGCTGCTTGAGACGGGATGCAGGGCGGATAATTCAAGGGTAGGGGTCGCACCCCCCGTAACTACGGCGGTTACCTTGGCCGTAATCCTGGCCGTTACTCTGCCCGTCATTCTAACCGCCACTTTGGCCGTGATTTAGACCGTCACCTCAACCGCTACCTTGGCCAGAGCTCTGGCCGTTACCTTGGCCTCCGCTGTAACCATCACGCTGCCCGCTACCGTGACTGCTACTTCGGCCGTTACTCTGACGGTTACTCTCAGAATCACTCTGACCACTACTTCGGCCGTTACTCTGACCGCTATTGTGCCTGCTACCTTGACCGTCGCTTCGTCCGTTCCTCCGACTGCTGCTCACGACGGCTCTGCTTCAGTTGCGCGGAGTCGAGGGAAGAGTATGATAGAGCCCGTGCCTGAGACCCCGCTCGCGCCTCAGCAACAATCCGGACCGCTGCCGCCCTTCTCCGGCCGGCCGGTTCCCCCCAAGCCAAGAGAGCCGCTCGGCTGTGGCCGCTGGTTCGCGGTCGGCGTGACCGCAGCGTTCGCCGTGGCTCTTGTCCTGCTTGCTGTCTTCGTCCCCCGTGTCCATCGCTCTCGCGCGGCGAAGCTCTCCGCTCAAGCTCAGGCGCTGGCTGCTGCAGCAGCGCGCGTCTACGACACGGCTGCGTACGCTGTCAAACCGAACGAGGTAATGACGACGCTGCTCTCCCGCGCCGGGTTCTCGACCCGGGACATCGGCCGCATCGTGCCGGCCCTGCGCGCCGCGGGATTCGGTTTCAGGGCGATGCGGCCGGGTGACAGTCTGTTTGTGCTGAGACGGCTTGGGACGGGTTCGGAGACGACTCGGGACACGACCCCAAATGTCGGACATTTGGGTCATGTCCCTGCGTCGGTCATGTCACCGCCGCAACGCCTGCTCTACCGACGGAGCGTCGGGAATATCTACCTTGTAGACATCGATTCGGCGGACGTCCGCGTCTCAATGCTCCTGAAGTACATCACGAGGTCCGCCGCGTTTGTGAAGGGAACCATCACCAGCTCGCTCTACGAGACGATGATGGCGATGGGTGAAGCGCCCCAGCTTATCATGGACTATACCGACATCTTCGGCTGGGAAATCGATTTCTTCTCCGAAGTCCAGCCGAACGACAGCTTCTCGATCCTCTTCGAGCGGAAGTACTGCGACTCGGCCTGTATCGGGTACGGCCGGATACTCGCTGCTACCTACTCGGGTCAGGCCGGTTCGTTCGCAGGGTACAGGTTCACCGACCCGGAGAGCACGACCGACTACTACAACGCCGAAGGCCAGAACCTGCGCAAGACTTTCCAGAAGTCGCCGCTGCGCTTCTCGCGCGTCTCATCGTTCTTCGGCCGCCGCTTCCATCCGATCCTGCGCCGGGTGCGCCAGCACACGCGGGAGTTGACTACGTTGCACCCAAGGGCACGCCGGTCGAAGCGGTCGCTGATGGCCGCGTCATCTCCGCCGGATGGTCCGGAGGCTACGGAAGGCTGGTCGTCGTCGGCCATGCCGAAGGCTACCAGACCCGGTACGGCCACTTGTCCGGATTCGCAAAAGGAATCAGGTCAGGTGCTCCGGTCCACCAGGGACAGGTCGTCGGCTACGTCGGCGCCACCGGGCTGGCGACCGGCCCGCATCTGCACTACGAGGTGCGCAAGTTCGGCGCTTGCGTGAACCCGCTCCGGCTCAACCCGCCGCGCCGCAGCCCGGTCAAGAAGGAATTCCTGCCTCAGTTCGCGCTGACGCGGGACTCGCTGGCGCGAGTCATGACGAGCCTCCAGCGTGGGCAGCCGCCACCACCACCCCCAGCACGCTGGCGGCCCCGCCCTTAAGCAACGGTTGCGCCGCCTGGTCCAGCGTCGCTCCAGTCGTCATCACATCGTCCACGAGCAGCACCCTCTTGCCTTCGACCCGTGCATCGGGCCTCAGTCGGAACGCGTCTGAGAGGTTCTTGAGCCGGTCCTTGGGTGTGTGCTTGGCAGTCTGCGTCGGCGTGTTCTTGATGCGGTTTATGAACTCAGCCAGCGATATGCCGGTGCTCATCGCGATGGCAGCAGCCAGAAGGAGAGACTGATTGAACCCGCGCTCGCGCAGGCGCGCCGGGTGGAGCGGGACCGGGCAAATCGCATCGGCGGCTGAGAGAATCTCGTCCTGCCGGACGAGCGCCGCCAGCGCCCGACCGAGCAGTTCTCCGACTTTGGTCTTGCCTGAGTACTTGAAGGCCTGAACCAGCTTGTCGAAAGGCGGAACGTACAGGCCCAATGCTCGCACGCGGTGCAGGCTGAATGACGTCCGGCACTGCCCACAGGTCTCGGCGGCCCGAGTGCAAGGCCGACCGCACTTCGGACAGACCGCGAGCTCGTGCGTGAAGAGGGCAAGTCGGCAACCTTCGCACACCAGCCCTTCCTCGACTTCGGTATCGCAGCCGTAGCAGATGGGCGGGTAGACGAAGTCGGAGAGAGACTTGAGGAAAAAGCGGACGCTACTTGCGAGCACCCGCATCGGCCCGCGCCTGCTTGAACGGCCAGCGGAGGAAAAGGACGAGCAGCGCGACCCCGACCGCGGTCATCACGAGGGCCGCGACCTGGTTACCCCAGAGGTTCGCGTTGTTCTCGTAGTACCGGACGAAGTCGATTCCGAACCGGAACAGCGAGTAGATGACAAGCAGGATTGCGGCCAGCACACCGGGCTTCAGGCTTCTCTTCTCTAACCACAGCGCGAAGAAGAACATGAGGAATCCGGCGGCTGAGGAATATAGCTGGGTCGGGTGAATCGCCTGGCCCGGGAAAGTCGCCCCTGCCGGCGAATTCGGCGGGAAGACGACGCTGAAGGGGTTGCAGGTCGGTTGGCCGAAGCAGCAGCCGTTCAGGAAGCAGCCGATGCGGGTGAAACCCTCGCCGAGCACTATCGCCGGGGCCACCGCGTCAATCAGCTCCCGCGCCGGCAGCTTGTTGAGCCAGACGAACAGGACGCCGGCGATGATGCCGCCGAGGAACCCGCCGTAGAACATCAGCCCGGCCAGTCCTCCCCGCCAGAAAGCAATGATGCCGATGAGGTCGTGGCTGAACTCCTGCCAATGGAACGCGACGTAAAAGAGTCTTGAGCCGACCACGACCGCAAGCAGCACCCACAGCGCGAGGTCCGTGATTTTCTTCGGGTCAACACCGAACTTCTTCGCCCGGTGCTCGACCACCGCGATACCGCAGACGAACGAGATAAACAGCATCACTCCATAGGAGTAAATATGCAGATTGCCGATTCGAAGCACAGTTGGGAACATCGCACTATCCTAGGGACAGCAGGGTGTCAGTCAAGAAAATGGCAAGGAAAGCTCGAAGCACGAAATTCGAATGACGATTCAATCTCGAATGACTCAATCCGAGCGGCCAATTGGGTATTCTCCGTCATTCGGACTTGATTCGGAACTCGGACTTCGGATTTCGGACTTGCGGTTGCTAGAATCGGACCGAACCGAACGGCGCGGGCGTGAATGTCAACACAATAATGAGCACCGCGACCGCGACCAGTCGCCAGTCGGCCTTGTTGAGCGGAGTCAGGTCGTCGAGCGGCGGCGGATGACGCAGGCCAAGCACAATAGCGAGCGCGGCCCAGAACGGCCAGCCCAGCCAGAAGAAACCAAGCAGCGCGAGCACGGCTATCACCGCCCAGCTCAACTTCTGCCAGCGTCTGCCGAACACCGCGTAGGCGACGTGGCCGCCGTCGAGTTGCCCGATCGGCAATAAGTTGAGTGCGGTCACGAACAGCCCGAGCCAGCCGGCAAAGGCGACCGGGTGCAATAGCAGGTCCCAACCCGGGCCGAGGTTCGGGTGAAGCAGTTCGGACATCGCCCAGAAGATGAGCGGCGAACCAAGCCGGATGCCCGGTGACGCACTCACCGCAACTGGCTTCGACAGCATCAGCCCGATGAAGCTGACCGGCAAGGCGACGAGGAACCCGACCATCGGACCCGAGACGCCGACTCGTACCAGCGCGCTTTTGGTTGGGACCGGCGATTGAATTCGGATAAAGGCGCCCATCGTGCCGGTCATCGGGTGTGGGATGGGTAGGAAGTAGGGAGGCGTGGCGTCAACGCCGAGTCGCCGGGCCGTGAGGAAGTGTGCCAGCTCGTGGCTGCCAAGCACGAGGATGATGCTCACCGAGAACGGCCAGCCAAGCAGCAGCAGGTCAAGCGGGCGCTTGAACGGGTCTCCGCCGCGATTGAGAGAACCGACCAGCAGCGTGGTGCCGACCGTCAACACGAACAGAAGCACGTTGACCCACAGCCTTCGCTTGCGCCGGGGCGGCGCGTAGCCGTAGGTTATCATGTGACCGTCAGGCGTCCGCTCGAAGTAGGCGATGGCTCCGGCCTCCTCGAAGACCCTCTTCAGCGCGGGCAGGTTCTCGTCAACCGGTTCGTTGATGCGCCCGGTTATGCGGTTGCCCGTGATGCCCTCAATCTGCATGTACCGGCTGAGCTGGTCCAGCGTGAACCCGACCTCAGTAACGGCGTCTCTCTCAATTGCCATTGTTGTTAGACGACCGCTTCAGTCCCAGCGACTCAGGCCTGCCACATTCGACAATCGCCAATCATCACTCGTCAATTCCTCTAGCAGATTCTCGGCAGTTGCTCGCCCTCGAGCATTATCAGCGGCCGGAGCGACCCGATTCGAGTCCTGAGCCACACGCCCTCCGGCTTCTTCACGACCTCACCGATGCTCGCGGCCCTTTTGCCAAGCTGATGTCTGCGCATCTCCGAGAGCAGTCGTCCCTCCGCATTGCGTTCGGCAATCACCACGACCTTGCCCTCGTTCGCCATGTAGAACGGGCTCAAGCCAAGCAGTTCGGCGACGCCGCGGACATGGCTTGGTATCGGCAGAGTCTCTTCATCAATGACGAATCCGAGCCCGGTCGCCTCCGCGAATTCGTTGAGGGTTGTGGCCAGCCCGCCCCGCGTCGGGTCACGCATCACTCTGACGCCCGGCTTTGTCAAGAACGGCAGGACCAGGTCGTCGAGCGCGGCGCAGTCGCTCTCTGCCTTGCCCTTGAAACGGTACGCCCCACGCGCGACCGCAATCGCCGCCTCGTGCTCGCCAATCGGGCCGTTAATGAGAATCCTGTCGCCCGGCTTCACCCGCTCCGGTCCGAGTTCCACGCGCGCAAGCAGCGTGCCGAGGCCGGTCGTGTTGACGTACAGCTCGTCCTCCTCTCCCCGCTCCACCACCTTGGTGTCGCCGGTAACGACCTGCACGCCTGCCTTCCGGCACGCTGTGGCAATCGACCGGCAGATGGCCTCGAGCTTCGTCACCTCAAGCCCCTCGCGGATGATGAACGCCAGCGAGATGTACAGCGGTTTGGCGCCCATCACCGCTAGGTCGTTGATCGTGCCGCAGACTGAGAGCTTGCCGATGTCTCCGCCCGGGAAGAACAGGGGCTGCACGACGTAGGAATCGGTGGTCATCACCGGCTTTCCGTGCAGCTCGGGGAGGACTGCGGCATCCGCGAGCTTGTTGAGCGCCGGGCTGCCGAAGCACTTAATAAAGACGTTTCTTATCAACCGGTGCATCTTTCTGCCGCCCGCCCCATGCCCCATCACGATACGCGGGTCCACGATATCGCCGACTATCGCCGGCGGATGGGTCTCCAACTCTTCCACCTTTGTCCTTACCACTTTGTCCTTTGTCTTTGCCGTGCTACGCCCGCTCATACTTGTAGTATGCCGCGCACGCCCCTTCGGTCGAGACCATGCATGGCCCGACCGGCGACTCTGGAGTACAGGCTCTGGCGAAAAGCTTGCACTGCGGCGGCACTATCACGCCCAGCATAACGTCTCCGCACCGGCAGGCCGAATGGCGAATGGCGAATGGCGAATGGTGAATGGTGATTCGGAATCGACGCCGGGCGTCGAATTGGGAGAACTCCTTCCTGAAAGCAAGTCCGCTGCCGGAAATTCGCCCGAGCCCGCGCCAGACAGCGTTGCAGGGCTCAAACACCGTCCCCATCACCTGCTGCGCTTTCTTGTTACCTCCCGGCCCTACGCTCCGCTTGTACTGGTTCTCGACTTCCGGCCGGGTCTTCATCTGCAGGAGCAGCATGTAAATGCCCTGCAAGACGTCGAGCGCCTCGAAACCCACAACACAGCTCGGCAGCCGGTACTTGTCGCGCAGGAACTCGTACGGCCGGGTGCCGATAATGGTCGAAACGTGGCCGGGCAGGATGAACCCGTCCACGTTCACCCGGTCCGAAGACGCAATCGCATCGAGCGCAGGCGGAATGGTCTTGAACATCGGTAGGACAGAGAGGTTCGAGACCCGGGATTCCCGGGCAGCCAGCACTGTCGCCGCAACGGTCGGTGCAGTCGTTTCGAACCCGACCCCAAGGAACACAAACTGCCGGCTCGGCTCGGCCTCGGCCAGCCGAAGTGCATCCAGTGCTGAGTATACGACCCGCACATCCGCGCCCTCTGCCTTCTCCTGCTCCAGCGAATTCCGCGCTCGCGCAGCGGTCGCGGAGCGACTACCCGGCACACGCATCATGTCACCGAACGTAGCGACGGCCACGTCCGGCTTGCCTGCGACACCGACTGCCGCGTCAATCTCTTCCTGGGAAGTGACGCAGACCGGGCAGCCTGGCCCGGAAAGCAGACGCAACCTTGGGTCCACCGCCCGCCGGATGCCGAAACCCGAGATCGCCATAGTGTGGGTGCCGCAGACTTCCATCAGATTGATAGTCTTTCGGGTCTTACACAGCTCGGCGATTAGCTCGTTCACCTTGCCGAGCAGGGCGCGCTCCAGCACGCCCTCGTCGAGCTTCCTTGCCGCCTTGTGCTGCTCAGCTTTCACTGCTTGATTCTATCCGCGCGTCGCCCCGGGTCAACCAACCCGAACCTTCGCGGTGTTTCCAGAAAGCGATACTCCTGCTTGACGTGGACAGGGCAGGGTATACAATTCCGCAGGAGCGTTGAACGTGAGTGCCTGTCGTCTCGCTGTACGTGCCTTCTCAACAGCAGACCGTGAGGGTCCTATCCGTGCCGGAGGCTAATGTGATACGTGTTCGCAGAATGAAGCTGACTCGTTTGTCTAGACATTTGTGCGGTGCGTCGGCGCCGGGCTGTGGGCGTTCGGTGTGCCCCGGCGCGCTCCTGCTGCTCGCTCTGCTGGTTCTCAGCGGGCCGGCATGGGCCACGGGAATGGACTGGTTCAGGGCAACCGACTCGGCCCCGTGGCATGGTCGGGAAGTGTTTGCTAGCCTTTCGTACAATGGTCAGATGTGGGTCCTTGGTGGCATGACTGGCGGTGGCTGGACGGGCAATGACGTCTGGCACTCACCGGATGGTGTCACGTGGACTGAAGCAACCGACTCGGCAGGATGGTGCAAACGCGAAGGACACGCCGCGGTCGTCTTCGACAACAAGATGTGGGTGCTCGGCGGAATCGGTGAAGACACCGCGGGCAGGTGGCAGCTCTGCGACGACGTTTGGTGGTCCTCGGACGGCGTGAGATGGGCTCGCGCCACCGCCTCTGCAGCCTGGTCAGCCCGAGTGGGTCATTCGGTCCTGGTGCTGGGTGGAAAGATGTGGCTCTTCGGCGGCGCGGATAGCTTCGGCTTCAAGGGCGATGTCTGGTCTTCTATCGACGGCACCGATTGGACCCGAGAATGTGACTCAGCCGGCTGGTACGGAAGGGCGTCGAACGCGGCAGTCATGCTTGGCGGACGAATGTCTGTTATGGGAGGTTGGGACGGCCAGGACCACTACTTCGGAGACGTCTGGTCTTCGTCTGATGGAAAGAACTGGTCGCTTGTGACAGACTCCGCTCCCTGGGGCCCGCGTGCCGGACACAGCACGGCGGTTCATGATAGCATGATGTGGGTTCTGGCTGGGGCGAATCTGACGCGCCGTTTCAATGATGTCTGGTGTTCGACGAACGGAAGTGACTGGACTGAAGCAACTGACTCAGCCCAGTGGGCCGGGCGTGTCTTCGCCCAGGCCCTGTCTTTCGATGGCAAGATATGGATACTGGGAGGCGCAACGGAGACTTCGTACCCTAGCGACGCCTGGTACTCAGCCGGTCTCGGAGTGGATGAAGAGAAGCCGATGTCAGCAATGCGTGCACGCGCTGTCCGCCTTGAGCCGAATCCTTTCCGCAACCGTGTCGCGCTGACGTGCGGGGTGAGACGGAATTCCATTGTGAGGGCGGTAATCCGAGATTGCAGCGGCACAGTTGTCCGTGAACTCGTCTCGCGTGCCGGCAAGTCCGGCGCGTGCAGAATAGACTGGGACGGAAGAGACCGGTTAGGCAAATCGGTTCCGGCCGGAGTCTATCTTGTGGTCATCAGCGATGGAGGCGTGCATGTGGAACGCAAGCTGGTCAGACTACGTTAGCCCCGTAGTAGCGAAAGACACAAGAGGAGTGGTCGGTATGACCGAGCAACCTTGGAGGTAATGATGCGAAGAACGTTCGTTCTGAGTCTGATGTGCGCTTCAGCCGGATTCTTGAATGTCGCGACCGCGAGCTGGTCGGTCAAGGTTATCGTGAAGCGCCCATTCATTTCGAGTTGGCAAGACACAAGCGGACAGGTGCACTACGACAGCCTGGCCCGCTTCTACCCGTTGAGGATGACGGTCTTCAGAAGCGAGTCTGAGAGCTTGTTCATGGCCGACACGACCGGGGATTCCGGTTACGCGACCTTCGTCTTTGGCCGCTGGACCGATTCAACGTCGGTGGATACGAACTCGATTTCGCGCGCGGTCGTAGATTTCCCCAACGCGCACAGGGCCATCCCTGTTGCGGGCCAGACCAGGTTCGCACCCATGAAGTATGATAACATCGACTACAAGAAACCAGAGGTCGACCTACTGCTGGATCCTGCTGTGTGGCCAGACGAGTTCACGATCGGCGACGCGGGTGTTAACGTTCTCAACTTCGTGGTGATGAATGACATGCACGTCGGTGGGGCCTACGGCGATTTTGGCACCACTGGCTGGAACGATGTCGACGATGGCTCCAAGCAAGGCCGGGAGGTTGTGAACGACTCGCTCATCCTTGAATACCTGCTGGGGTATCGGAACTCATGTCTCGCGAACTTCATGATTGCGCTTGGAGACATTAGCTCAAGCGGGGAACGTTCGGAGTTCAACCGAGCGGACAAGCTACTGAGCTCTTTCACCTATCGAAATGGCATCCCAAAGTGCCCATGGTTTCCGGTCATCGGGAATCACGACATGTGGCCGTACACCAGCGACTCGGAGGCCAACTGGAATGAGTTCCCAAGAGGGACAGTCTTCGGGGAAGAGCTCGGGGCATACTACGACAGCTTCTACTACTGGTTTCCCGACGCCCGGTCCCAGGTCTTCTATTCAGACGGGACGGGCGGGAATCCTCCAAGCGGGTGGCCTACGTACTACTTTCCGGCATACTTCGACTTGCAGGGCTTCCGGTTCATCATCGGAGACTTCAACACCCGCGACCATGCTCTGAATGAGAGAGGAGTGAACGGTAGTGCCGAACTCGACGCGGCCCGTCTCGACACATTTGCTGCTGTAGTGAGGGAGGCAAGGACGCAGAAACGGCGGCTGGTCGTGCTCGCCCATCATCCATTCAATACTTGGCCTCGTCTGATACCTTGGAACTTGCCTTTCGACAATGACGACTACCACAAGTTTGGCGGCGTAGGAGAAGATTTGCTCCGGTACTACCCGGAGTCCATCCCTGACTGGATTGGCGGTCATGTCCACGGCTGGGGGAATCGCATCCAGAGAGAAGAGCTGGTCAAGGATGGGAATGACCCGATTGGCAACGCCAAGACGCTCAGACAAGCGTGCTCGGACGGCTGGTTCGGCTACTTCAGCGTCTGGGATGTCGTCAAAACCTCATTGCGTCATGACCCGGTCACGCATCCGCCGACAGTGACGTTCCACGCCACGTTTCGCTGCTATGACGGGTCTCAGGCACCCTCACAATACAGATTCGATTTCGGCGACGGTAGCATTGTCCAGACGTTTGACATATCGGCATTGGACTTCACGCCACCACCACATACGTATCCTACTCTCGACTACGACTGCCTATACAGAGCGACGGTCACAGTTGTCACCAGCCTGGGCAGGTACGTGACGATGTCTGACACGGTTCGGGTATACGCACCGGGTTCGCAGCTTGGCCCATGGACCGAGCAGGACCGCCTTCCAGGGACGAAGCCGGTCTACGAAGGCGGGTGCATGGCTTACGATGCCCAGACCAACCTGATCTATGCGTCGAAAGGCAACAGGTCAGGCGAGTTCTACGCGTTCGACCCGGCCGGCACTTGGACAACCAAGCAGAGCATCCCACTTGGCGGCGAAGGCAAACAAGCGTACTACGGTTCGGCAATCTGCTCCGATGGGCAGGGCAATCTATACCTTACCAAAGGCTACAACACGAGAGGCTTCTGGAAGTACAGCACTCAGACGCAGCAATGGGCCCAGATGGCGAACGTCTGGCGCGTGCCGTATGGGGACAAGGTAAAGCAAGGTTCCACGGTCGCCTTTGCTCAGTGCTACGGCCGAGGATACGTGTACCTGCTCAAAGGTGGTCGTAGCAACGAGTTCGGCAGGTACGACCCGGTTTACAACACCTGGACTCAGCTTGCCGATGCTCCGTCCGGGCAGACACCCCGCGAAAGCTGGGGGGCTGGTTCGTGGCTGGTTGCAGACCCTACGCCAGGTTCGCGCCTGATCTATGCGTTC
>Ga0136653_10000233_pt1 | contig 28499 bp, 34 predicted proteins | sample LakKivw275mmetaG_FD_94866 | JGI IMG/M metagenome (GOLD analysis project Ga0136653, IMG submission 94866) | Anoxic lake water microbial communities from Lake Kivu, Rwanda to study Microbial Dark Matter (Phase II) - Lake Kivu water 275m metaG... | ecosystem: Environmental > Aquatic > Freshwater >...
ACATCAATCTCGGGGCCGGACACAGCGAGCTCGATCTCCGCGACCTCAACCTCACGAAGGTCGAGATCGACATGGGGGTCGGCGAGGTCGACCTCGACCTCCGCGGCCCCCACGCCGCGGGCTTCCTGGTCAAGATCGACGGCGGCGTCGGCAGCGCCAAGCTGGCCCTGCCGTACGAGGTCGGGGTCCGGGTCAAGGTCGACGGGGGGCTGGGCTCGGTCAATCCGCGCGGCCTGACGAAGCAGTCCAAGGGCGTTTATGTCAACGACGCCTACGGCAAGAGCCCGGTCACGATCGAAGTCGACATCGACGCCGGCATCGGCAGCCTCGACCTCAACGCCGAGCCTTCCTCTCAAATCAGGATTTGAAGCCTCCGCGGCATGTCATCCGCCGCCAGCCTCGCCTAAAGAGTCCTCTCAAGAAGACTGCCTGCGCTAACGAGGAGATGCGCAGGTAATTTCTCAGCCTGGACATGCCCGAGTGCCGTGAGGTCGCGGAAGAAGGAGTCGAGGGGTGTCGTTAGAGTGAGCATAAAGCGGTGATTTAGCCTTCAGCGCGACGGAGACGCGGAGTCTTTAACCCGGCTTCGGAGCGGGAAGGCGTCTTCAAATCACCGCAGCGAACGGAAACGACCCCCGAAACCCCTCCGCGACCGATCTCGCTAAAAGCTTAAAAACCTGCCTCTAGAGCAGGCGACCTTTTTTAGACTTCTTCTAATTGGGCGGTGAAGTGACGCAGGAACGGAGATTCCCGCACGATCCGCAGCCCTTTGACCTTGTCGCGGTTCTTGTAGAGATCGATCAATGATTCGGCCACGTACCGCATGTGGGAGGCCGTGTAGACGCGGCGCGGGATGGCCAGCCGGACGAGCTCGAGCGCGGGGAATTTCTCTTCCTTGCCCTGGCCCGTCTTCTGCCCGAACATGACCCCCCCGATCTCGACGGCCCGGATGCCGGATTCGCGGTAAAGGGCCACGGTCAGGGCCCAGCCGGGATACTGGGCCCGGGGGATGTGGGGCAGGAACCGGTCGGCCAGGACGTAAACGGCGTGCCCCCCGAAGGGCCTGAAGACCGGGACGCCCGCGGCGGCGAGCAGGCCGCCGAGATAGGCGACCTGGGCCGTGCGGTGCTCAAGGTAATCTTCGTCCAGGGCCTCCCGGAGGCCGCGGGCCATGGCCTCGAGATCGCGGCCGGCGAGGCCGCCGTAGGTCGGGAAGCCCTCGCTGATGATGAGGATGTTCTTGATCCGCTCCGCCAGGCCGTCGTCGTCGAGGGTGACGAAGCCGCCGATGTTGACGAGCGCGTCCTTCTTGCCGCTCATGGTCGCCCCGTCGGCATAAGAGAACATCTCCTGGGCGATCTCGAGGACGCTCTTCTTGCCGTAGCCCTTCTCGCGCTGCTTGATGAACCAGGCGTTCTCGGCGAAGCGGCAGGCGTCGAAGAAGAACGGGATGCCGTAATGGGCGCAGACTTCGCTCGTCTCCTTGATGTTCTTTAGGGAGACCGGCTGGCCGCCGCCGCTGTTGTTGGTCACGGTCAGCATGACAAGCGGCACCCGGTCCTTGCCCCGCTTCTCGATGCACTTCTTCAGCTTGGCCGGGTCCATGTCACCTTTGAAGGGCAGGTCGGCGTCGGGATCGTAAGCGACCGCGCCGGCCAGGTCCTCGGCCTTGGCCTCGAGGACCTCGATGTTGGCCCGGGTCGTGTCGAAATGGATGTTGTTGGGGACGCTGTCGCCCTTTTTCAGGATGGCCCCGAAGAGGACCCGCTCGGCGGCCCGGCCCTGATGGGTCGGGATGACGTGGCGGAAGCCGAAGATCGAGCGCACGGACTCCTCGAGATGGAAGAAGTTCCGGGCGCCGGCATAGGATTCGTCGCCCGTCACAAGGCCGGCCCACTGGTCGTCGCTCATGGCCGACGTGCCGGAGTCGGTCAGGAGGTCGATCATGACCTTCTCGGCCGGGATGCCGAAGGGGTTGAGCCCGGCCTGCTTGAGCAGGGCCTCCCGCTCGCGTCGCGGGGTGGGACGGATGGGCTCGACCGTCTTGATGCGGAACGGTTCCATCGGGGGCTTGATGTCGGCCATGCGCATCCTCCGTGACCGGACCCGGGCGGCCGGGACCGGGACTCGTCTCAAAATGCCGTGAGCCGGCGGAACTGCCGGAACCGGGCCTCGACCAGGTCCCGGTCTAGGGCGAGGAACCGCCCGATGCCGAAATCCTCGATGGCGAACGAGGCCATGACGCTGCCGTAGACCGCGGCCCGGCGGACGTCGCGGGTCGAGAGCCCGGGGGTCCTGTCGAGGTATCCCAGGAAGCCGCCGGCAAAGCTGTCCCCTGCCCCGGTCGGATCGATGACGTGCTCGCAGGGATGGGCCAGGACGCCGAAGACGAAATCGCGGCCGAAGACGAGCGCCCCGTGCTCGCCCTTCTTGAGCAGCACGAGAGACGGGCCCATGCCGATCAGGGCCTTGCCGGCGCTGATGAGGTTCGCCTCGCCGCTGATCAGCCGGGCTTCTTCATCGTTGGCGAAGAAGATGCCGGCCCGGCCGATCTCCCGCAGCAGCGCCTCCCGCTTCGTGTCGATCCAGAGTCGGATCGTGTCCATGGCGACCACGGCCGGCTTGCGGAACTGGCCCAGGACGAATTCGTGGTGCTCCGGATTCAGGTTAGCCAGATAGACGATGCGCGAGTTCCGGTAGGCAGCCGGGATCTCGGGACGGAAGTCGGCGAAGACGTTGAGCTCGGTCTTGAGGGTCGTCCGGCGGTTGGGGTCTTCCTCGTACTGCCCTTCCCAATGGAAGGTCTTGCCGGCTTTGATCTTGAGCCCGGCCAGGTCGACGCCCCGGGACCGGAGCAGGGCCAGGGTCTTTCGGGGGAAATCGCGGCCGACGACGCCGACGATGCGCGGCCGGGTGAAATAGCTCGCGGCGAGCGAACAGTAGGTCCCGGAGCCGCCGACGATCTTCTCCCGGTCGCCCCAGGGCGTCCGGATGGTGTCGAAGGCGACCGACCCGACAATGACCAGGCTCATGCTCCTCTCCCCCTGTCCTCAGCCGAGATACTTGCCGACGAGGAGTTTCAGCTTCTTCCTCGTCACGGGCGGGATGGCCTTCGGGCTGGTCACGATCGCGTTCTTGAGGGCCGAGCCGCAGTCGCAGCCCGAACCCCGGTGCCTGGCGAGCGCCGGCAGGGCCTTCCGGATGATCTCCCGGGCGTTGGCGATGTTCGCGGACAGGTTCTGGAGCACAAGCTCGACTGTGACCGGCTCTTCCGTCTCGTGCCAGACATCGTAGTCCGTGGCCAGGCTCAGAGTGGCATAGCAGATCTCGGCCTCGCGGCAGAGCTTGGCCTCGGTCGCCGCGGTCATGCCGATGACGTCGCCGCCCCAGGCACGATAGGCCTTGGATTCGGCCTTGGTGGAGAAGGCCGGCCCGTCGATGCAGATAGAGGCCCCGCCAAAATGGGACCTCAGGCCCAGCCCCACGGCAGCCTCATGAAGGACTCTTGCCAGCTCGGCACAGACCGGCTGGGCCAGCCCGACATGGGCCACGATGCCGCCGCCGAAGAACGTATTCGGCCGGCGGGTCCGGTCGAAGAACTGGTCGGGCAGGACGATGTCGCGCGGCCGGATCTCCTCGCGGAGCGAGCCGACGGAATTGACGGAGATGATCCGCTCGACGCCGAGCGCCTTGAAGCCGTAGATGTTGGCCCGGTAGTTGACCTCGGCCGGGAGGAACCGATGACCCCGCCCGTGCCGGGCCAAGAAGGCCACGCGGCAGCCTTCGAGGGTCCCGATGACGTAGGCGCAGGAGGGAGAGCCGAACGGTGTGCGGACGCGGACCTCGCGCTTGGCCCTGAGCCCTTCGATCTCGTAAAGCCCGGTGCCGCCGAGGATGCCGATCGCGGCATGCGGCGGCGGGGTCTTGTTCGTCCCGGCCATGGCTCCTCCTCGCCTCCATATACCTTTTTCCGAGGGACGGGTCAAGCGCGGCCGGGTGGCCGCTCTTTGCATTTTCCGGGTGAAAACGATATCCTTGATGGGCTATGAAATACGTCTATCTCGATGCCTCCTCGGGGGTTAGCGGCGATATGTGCCTCGGCGCCCTCCTCGACCTGGGCGTCGATCCCGCCCTCTTTAAAGAGAAGATGGCCGGTCTGCGCCTCCCCGTCGAGATCGCCGTGCGACGCGTCCGCCGCGGCGGCTTCGCCGCCCTCAAGGTGGACGTCGAGATCAAGCGGCACGCGCACGTCGGGCGGACCTTCGCCGACGTCGAGCGGATCATCGCCAAGAGCCGCCTCGCTCCCGCCGTCAAGGGCCGGGCCCTGGCCGTCTTCAAGCGGCTGTTCGAAGCCGAGGCCAAGGTCCACGGCCGCAAGTTCGCGGGGGCCCACCTTCACGAGGCGGGGGCCGACGACGCCCTGGTCGACATCGCCGGCACGGCCTTCCTCCTCGAGGAGCTCGGCGTCGCCGATGTTCACTGCTCGCCCCTCAACGTCGGCTCCGGCTGGGTCCAGACCTCCCACGGCCGTCTCGCGGTCCCGCCCCCGGCCGTGGCCGAGCTCCTGAAAACGGCTCCGGTCTACTCCGCCTGGGTCGAATCGGAGCTCGTCACCCCGACCGGCGCGGCCATCGTCTCGGCCCTGGCCAGGACGACGGCCCGGCTCCCGGAGCTCGTCTACGACCGGATCGGCTGCGGCGCCGGGGCCAAGGAATTCCCGGAGATCCCGAACATCCTGAGGGTCTATTACGGCGACGCGGCCCCGTTCGACGCCGGGAAGAGCGTCTATATCGTCGAGGCCACGGTCGACGACGCCTCGCCTCAGCTCCTGGCCCACTTTCTCGAGCAGGCGTTCGAAGAGGGGGCCCTCGACGCCACCCTCTCCCCCGTCGTCATGAAAAAGAACAGGTTGGGGACGAAGCTCACCCTCCTCGTCGAGGCCGGCCGCATGGACGCCCTCGTCGAGGCCGTCTTCCGGGAAACGACGTCGATCGGCATCCGCTATTTCCCCGTCGGCCGGCGCGTCCTCGACCGCTCGTTCGAGAGCGTCAAGGTCGACGGCCAGACGATCGGCGTCAAGCTGGCCGGACGCGGCGGCCGGACGCTCAACGTCCAGCCCGAATTCGAAGACCTCGTCCAGGCGGCCCGGACGACGGGGACACCGCTCAAGGAGATCGCCCACCGGGCCGTCTGCGCTTTTCGGAAGGCGCGCTGACCGCGGCGGGCGGAAGGACGACGATGGATACCAAGAAGATCGAAAAGGGCGTCAGCCTCATCCTCGAGGGCGTCGGCGAGGACATCCGCCGTCCCGGCATCCGGGCGACGCCGCGCCGGGTGGCCCGCATGCTGACCGAGATCCTCGGCGGCACGGAGCGGGAGGCGACGCGGAACCTGCGCGTCATCGAGGACGAGAAGCACGACGAAATGGTCCTTATCAAGAACATCCCCCTCTATTCGATGTGCGAGCACCATCTCCTCCCCTTCGCGGGAGTGGCCCACGTGGCCTATATTCCGAAAGCCGGGCGGATCGTCGGGTTGAGCAAGATCGCCCGGGTCGTGGAGGCCCTGTCCCGGCGGCTCCAGGTCCAGGAGCGGTTGACGAAGCAGATCGCCGACCTGCTCGACAAGCACCTCGAGCCCCTGGGCGTCATGGTCGTGATCGAGGCCGAGCACATGTGCATGTCCATGCGCGGGGCGAAAAAGCCCAAGTCGATCACGGTGACCTCGGCCGTCCGCGGCTCGTTCCGGAAGAACCCGGCGACGCGGGCCGAGGCCATGATGCTCATCCGGGGAGGACCCAGCCATGTCCAAGAATTCTAAAAAGACGTTCTACGTCACGACGCCGATCTACTACGTCAACGACGTGCCCCACATCGGGCACGCCTACACGACGATCATCGCCGACACCCTGGCCCGCTTCCAGAAGCTCGCGGGCAAGGACGTTTTCTTCCTGACCGGGACCGACGAGCACGGCCAGAAGATCGAGAAGGCCGCGGCGGAGAAAGGGATGACCCCCCTGGCCCTGGCGGACGCGGTCGTCGGCCGGGCCATGGACCTGTGGAAGGCCCTCGACATCCAGTACGATTTCTTCGTCCGGACCTCCATGGAGTTCCACGAGAAGGGGGTCCAGAAGCTCTTCCAGGTCCTCCTCGACAAGGGGGACATCTACAAGGGCGAATACAAGGGCTGGTACTGCGTGTCCGACGAGAATTTCCTGCCCGAGGACGTGCCGCTCGAGCCCGATGGCGGCAAGACCTGCCCCGACTGCGGCAAAAAGGCCTCGCTCGTTTCGGAGGAGACCTACTTCTTCCGCCTCTCGGCCTACGAGGAGCGGCTCCTGGCGCACTATGAGGCCCATCCCGAGTTCGTCCGGCCGCAGAGCCGCCTCAACGAGGTCGCGAGCTTCGTCCGCGGCGGCCTCAAGGACCTCAGCATCACCCGGACGACCGTGAAGTGGGGCATCCCCGTCCCGGGCGACCCGAAGCACACGATCTACGTCTGGTTCGACGCCCTCCACAACTACGTCACGGCCATCGGCTACGATTGGAACATGCCGCGCTACGAGACGTTCTGGCCGGCCGACGTCCATCTTGTGGGCAAGGACATCCTGCGCTTCCACGCCGTCTACTGGCCGGCTTTTCTGATGGCCTCGGGCCTGCCCCTGCCGCGCGCCGTCTTCGGGCACGGCTGGTGGCTCAAGGACGACACCAAGATGTCCAAGTCGAAGGGCAACGTCCTCGACCCGCACGTGCTGCTGAACGTCTTCGGCCCGGACCCCCTGCGCTACTTCCTGCTCCGGGAGATCCCCATCGGCCAGGACGGCAACTTCTCCCATGAGGGGTTCCTCCACCGGGTCAACTCGGACCTCGCCAACGACTTCGGCAACCTCGTCCAGCGGACCCTCACGATGATCGGCAATTACTTCGGAGGCGCGATCGAGGACCCCGAGGCCGAGACGGCCGCGGACGCCGCGATCCGGACGGACTTCGACGATCTCAAGGCCCGCGTTTACGGTCTCTACGACAGCTGCGCCCTTAACAGGGCCCTCGAGGAGATCTGGGCCTACATCGGGCGGGTCAATAAGTACCTGGCCGAGAACGAGCCGTGGATCATGGCCAAGGACCCGGCCCGGCGCCGGCGCCTGGCCCGCGTGCTGCTGCAGGCCGCCGCAGCCATCCGCGGCGCGAGCTACCTCGCCTTCCCGGTCATGCCCCGCTCGATGGAAAAGGTCTGGGGGTTCCTGGGGGAGCCCGCCAAGCCCGCTGACGTCCGCTGGGAAGCGATCGATTTCGGCGGTTTCGGCCCCGGCCGCAAGGTCGGGATGCCGCTCGCCCTCTTCCCGCGGGTGGCCCTGAAGGATTTCCTGGGCGAGGAAAGCAAAGACCCGGCGCCGGCCTCTCCGGCCGCCCCGCCCGCCGCACCGACCATGAAGGGAGTGATGGCCATGGACCAGATCACCTACGACGAATTCCGGAAAATGGACCTCCGCGTAGCCCAGATCCTCGAGGCCGAGCGCGTCCCGGGCGCGACCAAGATCCTCAAGCTCAAGGTCGACCTCGGCGCGGAGCAGCGGCAGATGGTGGCGGGGGTCGCGGAAACCTACGCGCCCGAGGAGCTCGTCGGCAAGAAGCTCATCGTCATCGTCAACCTGAAGCCGGCGGTCATCCGCGGCATCGAGTCGCAGGCCATGCTTCTCGCCGCGATCACCCCGGACAACAAAGCGATCATCCCCTTCTTCGACCGCGAGATCGCGGCCGGGGCCCTCGTCAAGTAGAGCCGCGCAGAACCGCCTCGATCCGCGCGGCCGGGATCCGTCCTTCGCGCAAGACCCGCGGTTTCTCGCCGCTGAGGTCGACGATCGTCGAAGGCTGGCCGCCGGGCGCCGGCCCGCCGTCCACGACGATCTCCACCCGGCCCTCGAAAAGCGCCCGGACCTCGGCCGGGTCGGCCAGCTCCCGGCCGCCGGCGAGGTTGGCGCTGGTCGCCGTCAGCGGCTCGCCGAGATCCCGGACGAGGCCCCGCAGCCAGGCGAGCGGCGGGAGGCGCACGGCGATCGTCCTTCCCGGGCCCAGGACATGCTCGGGCAGCCGGGACGCCGCCGGCAGGACCAGGGTCAGCGGGCCCGGCCAGAATTCCGCGGCCAGGGCCGCAAAGCCCGGAGGCAGCTCCGCGACGAGGCCGCCGAGCATGTCCATGTCGGCAACGATGAACGGCAGGGGTTTCGACGCGTCCCGTTCTTTCAGGCGGTAAATCTTGTGCACGGCCGGCCTGGAAAACGCGGCCGAGCCCAGGGCATAGAACGTCTCCGTGGGATAGGCGGCCACGCCTCCTTCGAGAAGGGCCCTGGCCACGTCCCCGGCCGCCGCGAGCTCGGCGGCTTCCGGCTCGATCGAAACGATCCTGGTCTTGATCAATTCCGCCCTCTTCGACGGCGATGGTAGCCGGGCCATGTCCAAAAGTCAAACGGCGAGGCGGGCGATCCTGCCGGAAGATCCTCCGATAAGAAATTTTTTCAGATATTTACCAGAGGCGCAGCTTCGTGTTTCTCCGCTGCGCCTCTGGGCCTCCGCTCCCTTCGGTCGCTTCGGGTAGTAGGACACCTGACCTATTTTGGCCACATCCCCCCAGGACGGCCGGCCGTCATTGCCCTGGAACGGGCTGGCATATTTTTTGCTATAATGCCGGGTGAAGAGGAGGAATGACATGAAAAAGATGCTAGCTCTGGCGACGGCCCTGATCCTGCTTGTCCCCGCCCTGTCCTTCGCGGACCAGCTCCAGATCCGTCTCGGCTTTTTCCTTCCCAAGGCCGTGACCAGCTCTTATCTTGGCCAGCACCCCGACGGCCTCTGGACGATCGAGCTCGACCAGATGAGTTTCCTGCCGAAGGATTACAACGGCGGCATCCTCGGCGTCAGCTATGATTTCTTCGTCAACAAGTATGTCAGCCTGGACCTAGGCCTCGACTTCTACAACCGGAGCCAGGTCGGCTTCTACAACGACTGGGTCGTGAACACTCTGGACGAGGGCGATTTCGCCTTCCCCTATGAATTCTACCTCGGCAACGACATCGTCCATTCCTTCAAGGTCGGCATCACCCCGCTCCAGGCCTCGGTCAAGTTCCTGCCGATGGGGCGCAAAGCCAGGATCGTCCCCTATGTCGGCGGCGGCGCCAGCCTGGTCTTCTGGAGCGTCCGGATGTTCGGCGACATGGTCGATTTCTCCGACCCCTACATCTATACCGATCCCGATCTCGGCGACGTGGATATCTACCCGGTGGTGCCGGTCGCCAGCCACGAGAGCGGCACGTCCTTCGGCTGGCAAGCCTTCGGCGGCTTCCAGGTGCCGGTCGGCTACCGGGTCACGATCGATGCCGAGGCGCGCTATCACGGCGGGGCCAAGGCCCATCTCCACGACTTGTTCGAGGGCTTCGAACCCTTCGATCTCGGCGGCTGGCAGTTCTCGGCCGGATTGAGCTTCTGGTTCTAGTTCCGACCGCAGCGAACGGCGTGAGCGGAGGGCAGAAATCCCTGGAGATACACGAAGGGGATTTCTGCGAGATATCTTCGAAAAGCGTTCCGATAAAAACTACTGCAGGTGTGACTTTTTGGACAGCCTGAGCGGCTGGGCCGTATCGAAGCGGATGACGAGCGGGCCCCAGACCGAGGCGATCCGGATCTGGCCGGTGAAGCGGCAGGGGAACTCGTCCTTGGCGAAACCGGCCCGGACGTCGTCGCCGGCCTCGAAGAAATCGACCAGGAAGGGCAGGGCGGAGACCTTTTCGCCCTTCTGCGGCAGGCTTTTGTCCCCGGCCAGGGCCCCGGCCAGGACCTGATGGCCGCTGAACGAGAGCTCATAGTCGATGGCGTCGACGACGAGATCGTAGCCGTTCGGGTTCTTAAAGCGGGGATGGAAGACGACGTCCGCGCCGCCGACGGTCAGGTCAAGGACATCGAGCGGGAGCCAATCCACCTCGGGGTCCTTGAAGATCGGGAACTCGCCGCTCCAGGCGAAGGGCGCCTTCTGTTCCTTGCCCTTGTCCGTCAGGAAATACATCTCGCCGACGATATCGCAGAGGGCCTGGCCCTCGATCGGGCCGATCGCCTGGCGAAGCAGGTCATAGGTGATCTTGACGGGGAGGGCGACGAGCGTCCGGCCCTCGGCCGGCACGGTCAGCGGCTCGCTCATGGTCGTCGTCGTATTGATATATTCCTTCTGATCGATCCGCACGCGGTAGCGGTAGCGGACGAGGCCGCAGGGCGCGGGGGCGGGATTCGCGATCTCGACGTGGAAGGCCAGGGTGAGGCCGGCGGAGCTCAGGTTCTTGATGACCTTGTCCTTGAGGGTCAAGGTGATGTCGTCCCTGGCCGGCGCGCCCGGGAGCGAAGCCCCGAAGCCGAGCGACACGCCCAAAAGGACAGCCGGGAGCGCCATCCCCGTCCGGAACGTCCCCGCTCGTCTTGGGCCTCTCATGTCAGTCTACCAGAATACCGAAAAGCCCCTCGCCTGACAAGAACAATGGGATCGGCGGCGTTTTTCGGGACATTGAAGTTCCGCGGCCGCGGCCCTATAATGGGGGTCCTTGCCCGGGACCGGATGCCCGGGAGGAGGGATCACGATGCCTAAGCTCAAGTCCGCCGCGCTCGCTCTGGCCGTGATCATGATCGGCGGGACGGCCCTGTCGTGCGGCCAGGCGGCCCCCCGGCGGGCCGCAGGGCCGCTGCCCCGCCACGACAAGGCCGTCTACGCGACGGGGGGCTCGGAGAACAAGGACGCGGCTTTCCTCGCCGACGACCTCACGGGCTTCGCCCATCCGGCCGATCCGCTGGAATTCACCCAGCTCTTTCATCTGCCTCCCGTCGAGCAGGGCGCGACCGGGACCTGCTGGTCGTTCGCGACCACGTCCCTCCTCGAGTCCGAGCTGCGCCGCCAGGGGCAGGCCCCGGTCAAGCTCTCGGAGATGTACACCGTTTACTGGGAGTACGTCGAAAAGGCCCGCCGCTTTCTCCGTGAGAAGGGGAACTCCTTCCTCGGCCAGGGCTCGGAGCCAAACTCCGCGCTGGCCCGGATCAAGCAATACGGCCTTGTCCGCGAGACGGACTACAACGGCCTGCCGAACGGGGCGGCCGCCCACGATCACCGGGCGCTTTTCCGCGAGTTCAAGGCCTATCTCGGCGGGCTCGCCGGGAAGGGCGCCTGGGACGAGGCCGCCGGGCTGGCCGGCGTCCGGGCCATCCTCGACCGCCATCTCGGACGCCCGCCCGACCGCATCACCGTCGACGGCCGCTCGCTCGCGCCGCTCGAATACCTGGCCGCGCTCGGCCTCAAGCCGGACGATTACGTCTCGTTCCTCAGCTTCATGTCCCTCCCCTTCTACGCCCGCGGCGAATACAAGGTCCCCGACAACTGGTCCCACTTCTCGGGCTATCTGAACCTGCCGCTCTACGAGTTCCGGCTGGCCTTCCTTCGCTCCCTGCGCAAAGGCTACACGGCCACCCTGGCCGTCGATTTCACCGAGCCCGGCTACCTCGGCCGGGACAACGTGGCCGTGGTCCCGACCTTCGACATCCCCTCGGCCTACATCGACCAGTCGAGCCGGGAGCTCCGCTTCGTGAGCGGCACTTCGGCCGACGACCACGCCGTCCACTGCGTCGGCTATCTCGAGTCCGCCCAGGGCAATTGGTTCCTGATCAAGGACTCCTGGGAGAATGCCTGGTGGGGCAAGGTCAAGGGCTATTTCTTCTACCAGGACGACTACATCCGGCTCAAGACGCTGATGTTCATGGTCCACAAGGACGCGGTTAAGGAGATCCTCCAGAAGTTCCCGGCGGCCGAATGATCCATCTCGCGTATGACTTTCCCGACCGGGCCCTGTTCGTACGGCTCTTCGGCGGGGACGTTTATGCCGTCGGCGGCTCGGTCCGCGATCTCCTCCTGAAGCGCCCGTCCACCGAGGTCGATCTCCTCGTCGCCCGCCGCCCGCTCGACGAGATCGTCCGGCGGCTCGAGACGCGCGGCCGTGCCGACCTCGTCGGCAAGAGCTTCGGCATCATCAAGTTCACCCTCGAGGGCCGGACCTACGACGTCGCCCTGCCGCGGACCGACCGGGCCCCGGCGGCCGAGACGAGGAGCCACAAGGACATCGTCGTCGCCGCCGACCCCTTCCTGCCGATCGAGAAGGACCTCGAGCGCCGCGACTTCCGCTGCAACAGCATGGCCCTGCGGCTCAAGGACGGCCTTGTCATCGACCCGTTCGAGGGCCGGCAGGACATCCGGGCCAAGCGGCTGCGCCTGACCAACCCGGCCGCCTTCCCGGACGATCCCCTGCGCGTCATCCGGGTCGCCCGCTTTGCCTCGGTCCTGGGCTTCAAGGTCGATCCGGCCATTTACCCCGCGGCCCGGGCCGTCGACCTCCGCGGCCTGAGCGTCGAGCGCGTCAACGATGAGATGTTCAAGCTCCTCCTCCACTCGCCGCGCCCCTCGATCGGGCTCGAGGAGATGTTCCGCCTGGGCGTTCTCGAGCAGTGGTTCCCCGAGCTCCAGGCCCTGGCTCTGGTCATCCAGGACTCGCTCTTCCATCCCGAGCAGGACGCGTTCGGTCACCACACGGTCTGGGCCCACATCAAGCTCAGCGTCGACCAGGCCGCGGCCTTGGCCCGGCTCTCGTCCCTCCCGGTCCCGAAGCGGTTGGCCCTGCTCCTGGCCGCCCTCTACCACGACGTGGGCAAGACGACCACGACCCGTTGGGAATACAAACGCGGCCGAATGGCCGTGACCTCCGCCGGCCACGACGTCCAGAGCGAGAGGACGGCCCGCAAGGCCCTGGCCCGGTTCAAGGTCCAGGCGTGGACCGGCTATCCCATCGGCCGCATGGTGCCGGTCCTCATCCGCACCCACCACCGGGCCGGCGAGCTCTGGGCCAATCGCCACGAGGTCACCAAGAAGGCCTTCAACCGGCTGGCGGCCGAGGTCGACGGCGAGATCGAGCTCGTCGTCCTCCTCGACGCGGCCGACCGGGCCGGCCGGCGGACCCGCATCGTCCGCGGCCTCGACCGGCAGGCCCGCTGGCTATTCAAGAAGTTCGAGGACCTCCGCGTCAACCGCGAGACCATCAAGCCGCTCGTCATGGGCCGCGACCTCATCAAGCTGGGCGTCCCCCCGGGGCCCGAGATGGGCCGCCTCCTCAAGCGGCTCTATCAGAAGCAGCTCGACAACGGCTTCGAGACCAAGTCCGCCGGCCTGGCCAAGGCCCGCCGCCTCATCGAAAGGACGGCCCCATGACCATCCTCGTCGCCGGCGGCGCCGGCTACATCGGCTCTCACACGGTCCAGGAGCTTGTCCGCGAGGGTTTCGACGTCCTCGTCCTCGACAACCTCTCGAGCGGCCGCCCCGAGCTCGTGGGCCGCGTTCCGCTCATCCGGGCCGATCTCCTCGACCGCCAGGCCTTGGCCCGCGTTTTCAAGGCGTACCGCTTCGGGGCCGTCCTCCATTTCGCCTCGCTCATCCAGGTCGGCGAATCCTACGCCGATCCGCGGAAATACTACACCCACAATCTGACGACGAGCCTCAACCTCTTCGACGCCATGCTCGACGCCGGGACCCCGGCCCTCATCTTCTCCTCGACCGCCGCGGTCTACGGCGAGCCTCAGGAGACGCCGATCCCGGAGAGCCATCCGACACGGCCAGCCAACCCCTACGGCCGGGCCAAGCTCATGGTCGAGGACATCCTGCGCGACTATGAGCGGGCCCACGGCCTGCGCTCGACCTCGCTCCGCTACTTCAACGCGGCCGGCGCGGCCCTCGACGGCACGACGGGCGAATGCCACGACCCGGAAACGCACCTCGTTCCCAACATCCTTCTCAGCCTCCTCGGCCGGCGCCCGCGCCTTCAAGTCTTCGGGGACGACTTCCCGACCCCCGACGGGACGGCCCTCAGGGACTACATCCATGTCACGGACCTGGCCCGGGCCCACGTCCTGGCCTTGAAGGCCCTTTTGGCCGGCGGGCCCGGCGACGTCATCAACCTGGGCACGGAGACCGGCCATTCGGTCCTCGAGGTCATCCATACGGCCGAAAAAGTGACCGGCCGGAAGGTCCCCTACGATCTCGCGCCGCGCCGGCAGGGCGACGTGGCCGCGCTCCTCGCCTCTAGGGCCAAGGCCGAGAAGGCCCTGGGATGGACGGCCCGGCTTTCGTCCCTCGAAACGATCGTCGGCTCGGCCTGGGCCTGGCACCGTAAGGCCGCCTAGGCCCCTCTTTTGGCGATTCCTCGTTGACGCTGCCTGGGTTGATGTGGTAAAACTCCTCTGAGATGAAGTCGAATCAAACCTCGCCTCTGCTCGGTACAGCCCTTTTCCTGACGGTCCTCCTGATCGCGGCCTGCGGAGCGGGCCCCAAACCCGCCCAAACGGCCCCCAAGCCCGCGCCGCAGCCGACAGCGGCTCAGCCGGCGGCCGTCGAGACGGCCAAGCCCCGGGCCCAGAACCCCCCGCCGGCCGTGCCCGCGCCCAGGCCGGCCCAACCCGAAGACAAGGATGCCGCAGGGGCTCAAGCGGTCAAGCCCGACGCCGGCGAGAGGGACCCGGCGGTCCTGCTCGACGCCGCGCTGGCCACGGTCGAAGAGGCCCAGACGGCCCTCGACCGGGAGGACATGGAGGGGGCGCTCGTCAAGCTCGACGAAGCCTACGGCTATCTCCTGCGGATGTCGATCCCGGCCGATTCGGCGCTCTGGCAGGAAAAGCACGATCTTCGCGTCCTCATCGCCCAGCGCATCCAGACGATCTCCGCCTCCCATACGACCCTGGCCTCCTCGGTCAACGGCTCCATCCCGCTCGTCGAGAACCAATGGGTCCAGAAGGAGATCAAGTCCTTCCAGACGGTCGAGCGGGCCGCCTTCGAGGACGCTTATAAGCGCTCCGGCCTCTATCGGGGCATGATCCTCGAGGAGCTGCGCCAGGAGCATCTCCCCGAGCAACTGTCCTGGATCCCCCTCATCGAGAGCGCTTTCCGCCCCCGCGCCCTGTCGCGGGCCCGAGCCCTGGGCATGTGGCAGTTCATCCGCTCGACCGGCTACCGGTACGGATTGAAGCAGGACAAGTACGTCGACGAGCGCATGGACCCGGTCAAGGCCACCCGGGCCGCCATCCGGTACATGATCGAGCTCCACGACATGTTCGGCGACTGGACCTCGGCCATCGCCGCCTACAACTGCGGCGAAGCCCAGGTCCAGAAGGTCATCCGCTACCAGAAGGCGGGGTATTTCGACAGCTTCTGGGACATCTTCGCCAACCTGCCGTTCGAAACCGCCCGGCATGTGCCGCGGTTCATCGCCACCCTGCTCATCGTCGGCGATCCGGCCAAGTACGGCTTCAGCCTGCCGGCCCCCGATCCGCCGCTCCAGACCGAGACGGCGCGGGTCGACGCGGCCGTCAAGCTGGCCACCCTGTCCCAGAACCTCGGGCTCGATCCCGCCCTGCTCGTCAACCTGAACTCCGAGCTCCGCCACGACTCGACACCGAACTACGCCTACGATCTCCGCGTCCCGGCCGGGTACGGCGATAAATGCCTGGCCTGCATCGCTTCGCTGCCTCAGTACATCCCGCCCGACGTGGTCACCGACCGCTATACCGTGCGTCCCGGGGACAACCTGGGCGCCATCGCCCGCCGCTACAGAACCTCGGTCGACAGCCTGGCCCGCCTCAATAGCCTGAGGAGCCGGACGCTCATTTATCCGGGCCAGGTGCTCCGAGTCCCGGGGGGGGCGGGCTCGGAGACCTCCGCGCCGGCGGCCACGGCCGCGGCCGGGGAAAAGATCACCTACACCGTCCGGGGCGGCGACACGCTCTTCTCGATCGCCCAGGCGTTCAAGACGACGGTCGACAAGATCAAGGCCGCGAATGGCCTCTCCTCCGACATCCTGTTCGTCGGCCAGAAGCTCTCGATCGAGGTCGGCAAGACCTCCTGAGCGGCCCGCCTACCAGACGCTGCCTTCGACCCCGAGGCCCGGCTTGTCGTTGAGGACCAGCTGCCCCTTGATCGTTTTCACGCCCTTGAAGGGGTCCGTCGCCGAAAGGAGATTGCCGTCGAGGTCCGCGTGATCGAACAGGGGCGTAATCGCGGCCGCCGCGGAGATGGCCAGGGACGTCTCGACCATGCAGCCGATCATCAGCTTTAGGCCCAGGGCCCGGGCCATGGCGACCATGCGCACGGCCTCCTGGATCCCGCCGCACTTCATGAGCTTGATGTTGAGGCCGTCGAAATAGGGGGCGATGCGCGGGATGTCCTGGGCCTTCATCAGGCTCTCGTCGGCGTAGATCGGGAGCTTGGCGCGCTCCTTGAGCCAGGCGAAGTCCTGGATCATCTCGGCGGGCATGGGCTGCTCGACGTACTCGACCCCCATGCCTGCCATCCAATCGATGTTTGCGAGGGCCTCTTCCTTCGTCTTCCAGCCCTCGTTGGCGTCGACCCGGAGCGGTTTAGAGGTGACGGCCCGGATGCCCTCGAGGATCTTCCGGTCATCCTTGGTGCCGACCTTGATCTTGTAAACAGGGAAATCCGGGTAGGCGCGGACTTTTTCCTGCATCACCGGGACCTCGTCGATGCCGATGGAATAGGTCGTTTTCAGGGCCGCGCTCTTGTCGAGGCCGAGGAGCTTCCAGACCGGGACGCCGAGCTTCTTGCCGACCCAGTCGAGAAGGGCCATGTCGAGGGCCGCCTTGGCGGCGTGCTCCGCCGGGGCCAGGGACTCGATCTCGTTCCAGCGGACGTAGTACTCCCACAGGTCGCGCTCGAGGACCGGGCGGGCCCTCTCGAAGAAAACGGCGGCGCCCTCGGCGTTCTCGTTATACCGGGCGATCGGGGCGGCCTCGCCCAGGCCGGCGACGCCGTCGCGCTCGATCCGGACGAAGGCGTTGCGGCGCGTCGTCCAGGTCCCCCGCGACAGGCCCCAGGCATACTGGAGCTTGAGGTCCATGACCTTGACGGAGAGCTTGGTCTTGCCGCCGCCTGTGGACAGGGCCCGGGCCAGGCCCGATCGGAACGAGACGAGCGAGCCGCCCGCGGCCGCGAGCCCGATCCTGAGAAACTCTTTGCGTTGCATGTCCTCTCCTCTCCCCGTGATTATAATCCCGGGAAAATCCGGGACACAAGGGCTTTTCCGGGTACTTCGTCCAGATCTTCGGACTCCGCTCTTGCGTCTCCGGGGGCTTGGGTTTATGATATTTTTTCCGATTCCTTCAAGGAGGCTGCCGATGTCGAAGACGTGGACCGCGATCCTCCTGATCGCCCTCTCCCCTGCCCTGGCCCTCGCGTCGGGCCAGGCCGCGACGCCGCAGACGGCGGTCGTGATCAACACCGCCGAGAATATGTTCCGCACCGCCACGGTCGACACCGATGTCGTCAGCCAGGCCCTGCTCGGCGAGAACGTCAAGGTCCTGAAGACCGAGAAGGCGGCCAACGGCGAGACGTGGTGCCAGATCGAGACACCCGACACCTACCAGGGCTGGGTCGTGGCCTCGTCCCTGCGGATGGTCAAGCCCGGCGAGAAGGCCTACGCCTCGACCGGCAAGGTCTTCGTCGTCACCGCCCTCCTTGCCAATACATACCGCGAACCCGACGTGACCGAGCACAAGCCGGTCAAGGTCGCGCCGATCAGCGCGGTGCTGGAGATCGCCTCCGACCGCAACGAGCGCTGGTTCGAGATCACTCTCCCGTGCGGCGGCAAGGCCTTTGTCCAGAAAGGCGACGGCGAGGCCCACGACACCCCCTGGACCTGGCCGCGCCTGCCGGGCGCCGACATGGTCGCCCTGTCGAAGCGCTTTCTGGGGATCAACTACCTTTGGGCCGGCCGGTCCCCGCTCGGCCTCGACTGCTCCGGTTTCGCCCAGCTCATCTACCGCATGGGCGGCATTCCCATCCTGCGCGACGCCGACATCCAGATGACGAAGAGCGGCCTCGTCGAGGTTCCCAAGGGGCAGGAGCAGGCCGGCGACCTCGTCTTTTTCGGCCGGGACATCGGTCACATCAGCCATGTCGGGATGATGATCGACGGCGAGAACTTCATCAACGACACGACCTACCAGACGCCCTGTGTCCGGATCGACAACCTCAAGGTCGATCGCTGGGCGAAGATCTACGTGGCTGCGCGCCGTCCGACCGAAGCGAAGCGTTAGCGAGCGGAGGGCAAGCCGACCGCAGCGAACGACGTGAGCGGAGGGCAGAAATCCCCCGGAGATACACGGAGGGGGATTTCTGCGAAATATCCTGATCGAGCTATTTTCTCTTCGGCTGGGCAAACGCAGCCGGATTTCTGCGACCTTAGTCGAGGGATTTTCTAGGCAAAAAAAGGGGGCACGTACGAAGCGTACATGCCCCCGGGGATGACTTACTTCGCTGCGGCGGCCGGTTTCTTCTCTTTCTTCTTCTTGGTCTTGGCCTTGAATTCCGTGCCGACGAGCTCGATCATGGCCATGGCCGCGCCGTCGCCGGAGCGGCGGTCGAGCTTGACGATCCGGGTGTAGCCGCCGGGCCGTTCGGTGAACCGCGGCCCGATGTCCTCGAAGAGCTTCTTGACCGCGGCCTCCTTGGTCATATAGGCCAGGGCCTGGCGCCGCGCGTGCAGCGTGTTCCGCTTGGCCAGGGTGATCATCTTCTCAGCCAGCGGCCTGGTCTCCCGGGCCTTGGCCAGGGTCGTCCGCATCCGTTCCTTCTCGAGGAAGGACGTCACGAGATTGCGCAACAACGCCCGCCGGTGGGCCGTGTTGCGCCCTAGATTGCCTTTCTTGACCTGATGCCTCACGACTGCGTCTCCTTCTCGGGCGCGCTGGTCTTGATCTCCGCCTGGATCCGCTCGATGAGCTTGGGGTGGAGCTCGATGTTCAGCCCGAGGTTCAGATTGGCCAGGGTGTCCTTGATCTCGGCCAGCGACTTGCGGCCGAAGTTCTTGGTCTTGAGGAGCTCGTCCTCGGTCTTCTGCACGAGCTCGTAGATCCGCTCGATGCCGGCCGACCGCAGGCAGTTGTTGGACCGGACCGAGAGCTCCAGGTGATCGATCGTCTTGGCCAGGACGTCGACCTGGTTGAGGTACGGGATCTCTTTCTTCGACGGGGCCAGCTCGTGCTCGAGCGGCTCATCGACGACGTTGAGGAAGATGCCGAGGTGGTCGCGCATGAGCTTGGCCGCCTGCGACAGGGCGTCCATGGGCCGAATGGCCCCCGTCGTCCAGATCTCGAGGGTCAGGCCCTCGTAATCGATGCGCTTGCCGACGCGGGCCGGCTCGACCTTGTAGTTGACCTTGAGGACGGGCGAATGCGAGGAGTCGAGCGGGATGGTGTCGAGGCTCTGGTCTTCGTCGAAGTTCTGGTCGGCGGGGATGTAGCCCCGGCCGTTCTTGACGACCATCTCGACCTCGAGCGTCCCGTCGATGTCGAGGGAGGCGATCGGGATCGTGGCGTCGAGGATCTCGATGTCGGCGTCGTGGCTGATGTCGGCCGCAGTCACAGTGGCCGGGCCGGTCTTCTTGATCGTCATCCGCCGCGGCTCGTCGCCTTTGTGCTTCAGAGGGATGCTCTTGAGGTTGAGGATGATGTCGGTGACGTCCTCGACGACGCCGGGGATGGTCGAGAACTCGTGGAGCACGCCGTGAATGCGGACCGCGGTGATGGCCGCGCCGGTGATCGAGGAGAGCAGGATGCGCCGCAGGGCGTTGCCCACCGTGACCCCATAGCCCCGCTCGAACGGCTGGGCCTGGAAGCGCCCGTGCTGCGGCGTCAGGGTCTCGAAATCGACCTCCAGGAACTTCGGCCTCTGGAAATTCGTCTCTGTCATGGGACCTCTCCTTCCCCTTACTTGGAGTACAGCTCGACGACCAGGTGTTCCTCGACCGGCAGCGTGACGTCGGCGCGCGTCGGCAGCGCCAGGACCCGGGCCTTCAGGTTCTCCCAGTCGACCTCGAGCCAGCCCGGGACGGTCTTGGAGCGGTTCGAGGCCACAACGGCCTGGACATCCTCGCTCTTGGCCGAGCGGGGCCGAAAGGCGATGAGGTCGCCCGGCTTGACGAGGGCGGAGGCGATGTCGGCCTTGTGCTCATTGAGCCGGAAGTGGCCGTGCCCGATGAGCTGGCGGGCGTGGGCCCGGGACAGGGAGAAGCCGCAGAGGAACACGGCGTTGTCCAGACGGCGTTCGAGCATCGACAGCAGGTTCTCGCCGGTGACGCCCTTCTGGCGCTCGGCCCGCTCGAAGAAGAAGCGGAACTGCTCCTCGGACATGCCGTAATACCTTTTCAGCTTCTGCTTCTCGCGGAGCTGGATGGCATAGCCGAGGACCCGCTTGCGGGAGCGGCCGTGCTGGCCCGGGGCGTAGGCCCGGCGCTCGAGCGGGCACTTGTCCGTCAGGCACTTGGCCCCCTTGAAATAGAGCTTGTTCTTTTCGACGCGGCAGAGCCGGCACTCGGCTCCTTGATATTTCGCCATGGGTTTTCTCTCTCCTCCCGGCCTCAGACGCGCCGGCGGCGGCGGACGCGGCAGCCGTTGTGCGGGATCGGCGTCACATCCTTGATGGACCTGATCTCGATGCCGGCGGCCTGCATGGCGCGGATGGACGACTCGCGCCCGGCGCCGGGCCCGTTGAGCCGGACGTCGACGTAGCGGACGCCGAACTCGCGAGCCTTGGTCGCGGCGTCCTTGGCCGCGAGCTGGGCGGCGAAGGGCGTCCCCTTCCGGGCGCCTTTGAAGCCGGACGTGCCGGCGCTGGCCCAGACGACCGTCGCGCCCGAGTGGTCGGTGATGGTGATGATCGTGTTGTTGAAGGTCGATTGGATGTGGGCCACCCCGAATCCGACCTCCTTGCGGGCTTTTTTCTTTTTTGCGCTCGTTTTTGGCGGCATGGCGGCTGGCCCTCCTTACGCTTTCTTCTCTTTGAGCTTCTTGATCCGCTGGCCCTTGCTCCCCTTGCGGGTCCGGGCGTTGGTCTTGGTCCGCTGGCCCCGGACGGGCAGTTTCTTCTTGTGCCGGAGGCCGCGGTAGCAGCCGATGTCGACCAGCCGCTTGATGTTCATGGTGACGTCCTTGCGGAGGTCGCCTTCGATCTTCTCCCGTTTCTCGATGATCTGGCGGATCTTGTTGACCTCGTCATCGGACAGGGCCTTGACCTTTTTGTTCTTGTCGATCTTGGCCTCGGCCAGGATCTGGTTGCTCTTGGACCGGCCGATGCCGTAGATGTAGGTCAGTCCGACCTCGATCCGCTTGTCCGGCGGGAGGGTGATGCCTGCGATTCGTGCCATGGGTGTACCTCGTTATCCCTGTTTTTGTTTGTGCCGCGGGTTGGAACAGATGACCCGCACCACGCCCTTGCGCCGGACGATCTTGCAGTTCCGGCAGATCTTCTTGACGGAGGCTTTGACTTTCATCGGCTCGTCCTTTGTCCTCGATTATTTAAACCGGTAGGTGATCCGGCCCTTGGTCAGGTCGTAGGGCGACAGCTCCAGGAGGACCCGGTCGCCCGGCAGGATGCGGATGAAGTGCTTGCGCATCTTGCCGGAGATGTGGGCCAGGATGATGTGCTTGTTCTGCAGCTCGACGCGGAACATGGCGTTCGGCAGGGTTTCCAGGACGACGCCCTCCGCTTCGAACATGTCCTGTCTAGGCATGGGGGCCCTCTTTGGGGACGCCGCCTCCCGGCCGGGCGTCCGCCGGCGGCCGGGCGCTCAGGATCTCCGGCCCGTTCTCGGTCATGGCCACCGTGTGCTCATAATGGGCGGAGAGGCTCCGGTCGCGGGTGATGGCCGTCCAGCCGTCGTCGAGGATCTCGACCTCGTAGCCGCCGGCGGCGATCATCGGCTCGATGGCCAGCGTCAGGCCGGGGCGGATCTTCGGCCCGCGGCCGGCCGGCCCGAAGTTCGGGACCTGGGGCTCCTCGTGGAGAGCCCGGCCGATGCCGTGGCCGACGAACTGGCGGATGACCGAGTAACCCTCGCTCTCGACCGAGGCCTGGATAGCCGCCGAGATGTCCGATAGGCGGCCTCCCTCTTTCATCTGCTCGAGGCCCTTATAGAACGAGCGCTCGGCGGCGGCGATCAGCCGCTGGGCCTCGGCCGAGGCCCGGCCGACGGGGGCCGTCAGGGCCGAGTCGCTGTAGAACCCCTCGTAGAGGACGCCGAAATCCAGGCTGACGACGTCGCCTTCCTGGAGCAGGCGCCCCGAGGGGATGCCGTGGATGATCTCCTCGTTGACCGAGATGCAGACCGAGGCCGGATAGCCGCGGTAGCCCTTGAAGGCCGGCACCGCGCCGAGCTCGCGGGTCCGCTTCTCGGCGTAGAGGTCGAGGTCGCGGGTCCGGAGGCCGGGACGGATGAGCGGCTCGAGCTCGCCAAGGACAACGGCCACGATGCGGCTGCTCTGCCGCATGGCCTCGAGCTCGGCGCCGGACTTTAAGGTGATCATCGTCACTTCACCGCCTCTCCCGCTCTCCCGAGAAGGGCCTCGAGGACGCGGTGGACCTCGCGGAGGACGTCCCCGGCCGGCCCGTTGCCGTCGACGACATGGAGCTCGCCCTTGGCGGCATAGCGGGCGACGAGGGGCTCGGTCTTGGCGTGGTAGGTCTTCATCCGCTCGAGGATGACCTCGGGCGTGTCGTCCTTCCGCTGGACCAGGGCCGTGCCGCAGACGTCGCAGATCCCGGCCTTTTTCGGCGGCTTGTTGACCAGGTGGTAGATGGCCTCGCAGTGGGGGCAGGTCCGGCGGTTGGCGAGCCGGCTGAGGACGACCTTGTCCGTGACCTGGAGGTCGAAGACGATCTCCGGGCCTTCGGACCCGAGGGCCTCGAGGGAGTCCGCTTGGGACAGGTTCCGGGGGAAGCCGTCGAGGACGTAGCCGCCCTGGCAGTCCGCCCGGGCCAGGCGCTCGCGGAGCAGGGCCAGCACGGTCGCATCGTCGACGAGACCGCCCTTGCCCATCTGGGACGCGGCGACGAGCCCGAGAGGGGTCTTGTCCCGGACGGCCTCGCGGAGCAGGTCTCCCGTGGAGATCTTGGGGAAGCCGTAGGCCCCGCGCAGGGCTTCGGCCACGGTCCCCTTGCCGCTCCCGGGCGCACCGAGAAGGATGATCCTCATCCGCGCCTCCCGCGGATGCGGCTGCGGCGCATGAAGCCGTCGTAGTGGCGCATGACGAGCTGGGCCTCGATCTGCTGCATCGTGTCCATGGCCACGCCGACGACGATCAGGATCGAGGTGCCGCCGAAGAGGAAGTCGATGCCCAGGCCCTGGGTGATGAACTTGGGCAGGTTGGCCTCGAGCCAGGGCCCGACCCACGGCAGGGCCTGGATCTTGAAGCCGGTGATCAGGAACTCCGGCAGGATGGCCACGGCCGCGAGGTAGACGGCGCCGGCCAGGGTGATCCGGCTGAGGACGTCGTCGATGAAGTCGGACGTGTTCTTGCCGGGCCGGATGCCGGGGATGAACCCGCCGTATTTGCGGAGGTTGTCGGCCACGTCGACGGGATTGAAGATGATCGAGATGTAGAAGTACGTGAAGAAGATGATGGCCGCGACGTAGACGATGGTATACAGGGGCATGCCCATCCCGAACTGGGCGGCGATCGACTGCATCCACGGGATCTTGATAAGGTTGGCGATCGTCGCCGGGATGGTGATGACCGAGGCGGCGAAGATGATCGGGATGACGCCGCCGGTGTTGACGCGCAGCGGCAGGTGCGTGCTCTGGCCGCCGTAGACCTTGCGGCCCACGACCCGCTTCGCGTAGGAGACGGGGATGCGGCGCTGGCCGCGCTCGACGAAGACGATGAAGGCGATGACGACCGTCATCAGGGCGCCCAGGAAGATCATCTTCAGCGGGTCCATGGCCCCGGTCCGCAGCCCGGAGACCATGTTGAGCAGGCCGCTCGGGAAGCTGACGACGATGCCGGCGAAGATGATGAGCGAAATGCCGTTGCCGATGCCGCGCTCGGAGATCTGCTCGCCGAGCCACATGACGAAGACGGTCCCCGTCGTCATGGTCAGCACGGTCAATAATTTGAAGCCCCAGCCCGGGTTGATGACGATCGACGCCCCGGCCGGCGTCCGGATGGCCTCGAGGAAGATGGCGATGCCGAAGGCCTGGATGAGGCAGATGCCGATCGTTCCGTAGCGGGTGTACTGGGTGATCTTCTTGCGGCCGAGCTCGCCTTCCTTCGACAGCCGCTCGAGGTAGGGCCAGACGACGGTCAGGAGCTGGAGGATGATCGAGGCCGAGATGTAGGGCATGATGCCCAGGGCGAAGATGGTCATCCGGGACATATTCCGCCCGGAGAACAGGTCGACGAACCCGAAGAGAGAGCCCTTCTGGGACTGCCAGAACTCCTTGAGGGCTACGGCGTTGAGGCCGGGGTTCGGGATCTGCCCGCCGATCCGGTAGACCGCGAGCAGGAGGAGGGTGAAGATGACCCTCTTGCGGAGCTCCGGGATGCTGAAGATGTTGCGGATGCTGTCTAACATTAGTCTTTCTCGATGACGACGGCCCGGCCGCCCTTGGCTTCGATCTTTTTCACGGCCGAGCCCGAGAAGGCGTGGGCCTTGACGGTCTTGGCCGAGCCGAGCTCGCCGCGGCCGAGGACCTTGACCTTGTCCGCGGCGCTCCCGATGAGCCGGTGGTCGGCCATTTCCTGGGGCCCGATCTCGTCCTTGCGCAGCTTGGCCAGGCGGTCGAGGTTGACGACGGCCATCTCCTCGCGGAAGATGTTCGTGAAGCCCCGCTTGGGGATGCGCCGCGTCAGGGGCATTTGGCCGCCCTCGAAGCCGCGCTTGCGGGAATAGCCGCTGCCCTGGAGCTGGCCCTTGCTGCCGGCCCCGGCGGTCTTGCCCCAGCCCGAGCCCGGGCCGCGGCCGACGCGCTTGCGGCCTTTCTTCGATCCTTTGGCCGGTTTCAGGTTGCTGAGGTTCATGGCTTCTCCACGGTTTCGACCTTGAGGGCCCAGCCGATCTTGCGGATCATGCCCCGGACCCCGGGGGTGTCCTTGAGGATCGCGCTCGATTGGGGCTTGCGCAGGCCCAGGCCCTTGGCCGTCGCCCTCTGGTCGGGGGGCGTGCTGATCAGGCTGCGGACCAGCGTGACCTTGATGGAACGTTCGCCGCCGCCGGCCTTTTCTGTCTTCTTCGGCGACTTGGCGGTTTTCGTCGGAACGTCGCTCATAGCGCACCTTTCGCCTTTCCGCGGAGCTTGGCCACGTCCTCCGGGTTCCGGATGTGCCGGAGGGCGTCCAGGGTCGCGTTGGCGACGCTGATGGGGTTGCTGCTGCGGATGGACTTCGTCAGGATGTCCCGGATGCCGGCGAGCTGCATGATGACGCGGACGGCGCCGCCGGCGATGACGCCCCTGCCCTTGGAGGCGGGGCGGAGGACGACCAGGCCCGCGCCGTCGACGCCCTTGACGAGGTGCGGGATGGTCGTGTCGGCGAGGGGCACGCGGATCATGCTCTTGCGGGCCGCCTCGACGCCCTTGGCGATGGCCTGGGGCACTTCGCGGGCCTTGCCCTTGCCGATGCCGACCCGGCCACGCTCGTCGCCGACGGCGACGAGGGCCGAGAAGCTCAGGTTCTTGCCGCCCTTGACGACCTTGGTGACCCGGCGGATGGAAATGACCTGGTCCTTGAGCTCCATGCCCTCTTCGTCGAGGACCCCAACTTTTCTCTGGTGTCTGCGATCGTCCACGTTGCTCTCCTTGTTCGTCCGCCCGATCAGAACTGGATGCCTTCCTTGCGGATGGCGTCGGCCAGGGTCTTGATGCGTCCGTGGTAGGGGTGGGTGCCGCGGTCGAAGACGACCTTCTCGATCTTGGCCGCCTTGAGCCGCCGGCCCACGATCTCGCCGAGCAGGGCGCAGGCGTCCTTGTTCTTGGTGTTCTTGGCCTTGGCCCGGAACTCCTTCTCGAGCGTCGACGCGGTCAGGAGGACGGCCCCCTTCCGGTCGTCGATGACCTGCGTATAGACGTAGGCGTTGCTCTTGTACACGTAGAGGCGCGGCCGCTCGGGCGTGCCCTGGACCCGCTCGCGGATCCGTTTCCGGAGACGGTCGTCCCGGACCTTGCGTTCAGTCGTCTTGTCTTTAAGCACCGGTCACTCCCGCTTTGCGTTCTTTCTTGATGAGCCGCTCGCCGAGGTACCGGACGCCCTTCTGCTTGTAGGGGTCCGGGATGCGGAGGCTCTTGATGTCGTCGGCGACCTGGCCGACCTTCTGCCGGTCGATGCCCCGCACCGTCAGGAGCGTGGGCTTCTCGGCCGCGATCTCGACGCCGGCCGGGATGTCGTAGCTGATCGGCCGGGAATAGCCGAGGCTGATCTCGAGCCTGCCCTTGTCGATTTTGGCCTTGTAGCCGACGCCGACGATCTCGAGCTTCTTCACGTAGCCGACCGTGACGCCGACGACGGCGTTGTGGGCCAGGGCCCGCCCGAGGCCGTGGTCGGCCCGGGCCTGCTTCGTATCGTCCGCCCGGTTCAGGACGAGCTGGCCGTCCTCGAGGGCGGCCGTGATGCCCGGCCGGAGGGGCGTTGTCAGCCCGCCCTTCGGGCCCTTGAAGTCGATCCGGTCCGGGTGGACCGTGACGGTCACGCCGGCCGGGATGGCGATGGGTTTCTTGCCGACTCTCGACATGATGCTCTCCCCTACCAGATGCTGGCGAGGACCTCGCCGCCGGCCCCGGCGTCCTCGCAGGCCTTCCCGGACATGACGCCGCGGGACGTCGAGACGATGACCAGGCCCAGGCCGTCCAGGACCTTGGGGACGGAGTCCCGGGTGCAGTAGATCCGGCAGCCGGGCGTGCTGACCCGCTTGAGGCCGCTGATGACGCTCCGGTTGTCCTCGGTGTATTTCAGGGTCACGTTAAGCAGGCCCTGCTTCTTGTCGTCGATGACCTTGTAGTTCTTGATGTAGCCCTCGTCCTTGAGGATCTTGACGACCTCGACCCCCAGGCGGAAGGCCGGGATGTTGACTTCCCGCTTCTTGGACTTCACGCCGTTGCGGATCCGGGTGAGCAGATCAGATAACGAATCCATGGCTGTTCCTTTCTCGATCTCACCACGACGACTTGGTCACGCCCGGGATCTCGCCCTTGAGCGCCAGCTCGCGGAAGCAGAGGCGGCAGAGATCGAACTTCCGGTAATACGCCCGGGGCCGGCCGCACTTGCGGCAGCGGTGGCGGACCCGGATCGCGTATTTGGGCTGCCGGACCATCTTGGCCATGCGCGCAGTAGTTGCCATATCGACCTCGATTCTCAGGATTCCCGGAAGGGCATGCCGAGGCGCTTGAGGAGCGCCAGGGCTTCCTTGTCGGTCCGGGCCGTCGTGACGATGGTGATGTTCATGCCCCGGGGCCGCTCGACCTTGGTGTAGTCGATCTCGGGGAAGACGAGCTGGTCGCGCATCCCCAGGGTGTAGTTGCCCCGGCCGTCGAAGGACGTGGCCGGGACGCCGCGGAAGTCGCGGACCCGCGGCAGGACGATGTTGACCAGCCGGTCGAGGAACTCGTACATCCGCCGGTTGCGGAGGGTGACGTAGCACGCGATCGGCACGCCCTTCCTCAGCTTGAACGCCGAGATGGACTTCTTGGCCCGGCCGACGCCGGGCAGCTGGCCGGTGATCTGGGCCAGCTCGGCCTTGGCCGCGTCCAGGAGCTTGCTGTTCGCGATCGCGTCGCCGACGCCGACGTTGACGATGATCTTGACCAGCCGGGGCACGGCCATGACGTTCTTGATGCCGAGCTCCTCCTGCAGGGCCGGGACGACCTCGGTTCTGTATTTGTCGTATAAGCGGCTCATCGCGGGTTCCTCACTTGCCTCGTTCGATCATCGTCTCGCAGCGGTGGCAGAGGCGGACCGTGCTGCCGTCCTCGAGGCGGCGCGTCCGCGTCCGGACGCCCTGGGCGCACTCCGAGCAGTAGAGCATGACGTTGGAGACCGCGATGGGCGCCTCCTTCTCCATGACCCCGCCCTGCTGGTTGCGGCCGCGGTCGGCCTTGACGAAGTGCTTGACGAAGTTGATCCGTTCGACGATGACCCGGTTCGTCTCCGGGAAGAGCTTCAGGACCTTGCCCTGTTTGCCCTTGTCCTTGCCCCGGATGACGATGACCTGGTCGTTCTTCTTCAGCGCGATCTTGGACATCAGAGGACCTCCGGCGCGAGCGAGATGATCTTGGTGAACTTCCGCTCGCGGAGCTCGCGCCCGACGGGCCCGAAGACGCGGGTCCCGATCGGCTCGCCGGCCTTGTCGATGATGACCGCGGCGTTGTCCTCGAAGCGGATATAGGAGCCGTCCCGGCGGCGGAGCTCCTTGCGGGTCCGGATGATGACGGCCCGGACGACCGTGCCCTTCTGGACCTTGCTCTCGGGGTCGGCTTCCTTGACCGTGGCCGAGATGATGTCGCCGATCCGGGCGATCGGGCCGACGCTCCCGCCGAGCGGCGTGATCGCCTGGATCCGCCGGGCGCCGGAGTTGTCGGCGACCTTCAGCATCGTGCGCATCTG
>Ga0136653_10000234_pt1 | contig 28365 bp, 21 predicted proteins | sample LakKivw275mmetaG_FD_94866 | JGI IMG/M metagenome (GOLD analysis project Ga0136653, IMG submission 94866) | Anoxic lake water microbial communities from Lake Kivu, Rwanda to study Microbial Dark Matter (Phase II) - Lake Kivu water 275m metaG... | ecosystem: Environmental > Aquatic > Freshwater >...
CAGTCATATATAATCTGTCGGGCATCGGATCCGGGCAGCTGAAGCTCACCGGCGACGTGCTGGCCGACATCTACATGAAAAAGATCACCAAATGGAACAATCCGGAGATAGCCTCTCTTAATCCGGATTTGAAATTGCCCGATGCGGCCATAGCCGTTGTGTTTCGTTCGGACGGTTCAGGCACAACCTACATCTTTACCAATTACCTGTCCAAGGTCAGCCAGGGCTTCAAGGCAAGCATCGGCAATGCCAAGGCTGTCAAATGGCCTGGAGATATCGGTGGTCAGGGCAATGCCGGCGTGGCCGGGCAGGTCCAGCAGATACCCAACTCCATAGGATATGTGGAGCTGGCCTATGCCGAACAGAACAAGCTGGCCTGGGCTCAACTTAAGAACGCAGCGGGCAACTTTATGGAACCCTCGCTGGAGGCGACCACCAAGGCGGCCGAGGGCGTGTCGCTGCCGGATGATATGAAGGTAATGCTGACAGACTCGTCCAATCCGGAAGCCTATCCCATCGCTGGATTCACCTGGATACTGGTATATGCCAACCAGAGGGATAAGGACAAGGGAGAAGCCCTTGCTAAAATGCTCTGGTGGGCGATTCACGACGGCCAGCATTATACCAGCGCGCTTAGCTATGGCAGCCTGGCAAGCACGGCGGTGACCAAGGCCGAAAACGCAATTCTGTCTATGAAATATGAAGGACAAACCTTGATCACCCGCTGATCTGGTGGTATTTAAGCAATAGATCCTGGAAATGCGGGAAGGGTTCACCTTTCCTGCATTTCCGCATTGTCCAGTTTATAATAAACGGTTGAAAAATATGGATAAGTGCAGACCTGATACATCACTCACGGCAGCCAGAAGCGATACTGGAAGCGCAGTGCCGGCGCGTGTCGGCGATAAAATCTTTTCCCGTCTGACACTATTTTTCAGCGTTTTAATGGTGGCAATACTGATCGCACTTCTTGTAGTGCTTGGTATCGATGCATGGCCGGCCATCCAGAAGTTCGGGCTTTCATTCATTACGTCCATCGAATGGGATCCGGTCAATGAGGTGTTCGGCGCCCTGCCGGCGATCTACGGCACGCTGCTGACCTCTCTGATCGGCCTTTTAATCGCCGTGCCCATCAGCCTGGGCTCAGCTGTGTTTTTGAGCGAGCTCGCCCCCGACTGGATGCGCAGGCCGTGTTCTTTTGTCATCGAGATGCTGGCCGCTATACCGAGCGTGATCATTGGACTATGGGGTCTATATGTGATGGTGCCCTTTATCAGGAGTCCCATCGAGACATGGCTGGGAAGCAACCTGGGCTTTTTACCCCTTTTCCAGGGGCCTCCTTTCGGAGTGGGTTTTCTCTCCGCCGGCATTATCCTGGCAATTATGGTGATACCCATCATCACGGCGGTCAGCCGTGAGGTTATAGCCGCGGTACCGCTGACTCAGCGTGAGGCCATGCTGGCTCTGGGGGCAACCCGCTGGGAGATGATCACCAGGTCTGTATTGCCCTATTGCCGCTCAGGCCTGGTGGGTGGTGTGATCCTGGGATTGGGCCGTGCGCTCGGAGAAACCATGGCGGTGACAATGGTTATCGGCAATTCCTACGCTCTTTCGCCTTCGCTGTTCTCTCCCGGTGCGACCATTGCCAGCAAAGTGGCAAGCGAATTCAATGAAGCCTCCGGGGACCTGTATATCGGCAGCCTGATCGAGCTGGCCTTAGTTCTCTTTGCCATCACGCTGCTGGTTAATATTATCGCCAGGTTACTGGTGTGGCGCACCGTTTCCGTGAGGGGGACGGGCGAATGAAAGCGCAAAGCGGCTATTTCAGACGCCAGCAGTTCAGCCGGATGATGCTCGTGTTGTGCGGAGTTGCCACAGCCATGGTGATACTGGTTCTCATCCTGATACTTGGTTATACGCTGGTTAATGGCATCTCTTATCTGAGCCTGGATTTCATAACCCAGCAGTCCAAACCGGTGGGTGAGGCGGGGGGCGGTATGCGGGACGATATCTATGGCACTTTTATACTGGTTGGGCTGGCTTCGCTCATCGCCCTGCCGGTGGGCCTGATGGCAGGCATATTTCTGGCCGAATTCGCCGGGCCTAAGATGGCGTCAGCCATCCGCTTTGCCGCCGATATACTTGCCGGCGTACCGTCGATTATCGTGGGCGTTTTCGCCTATGCCATTCTGGTACGTCCCATGCATACCTACTCGGCCCTTTCGGCAGGAGTTGCACTGGCAATAATCATGATTCCCGTGGTGGCGCGGACAGCCGAGGAATCGCTGCGCCTGGTGCCGAATTCACAGCGCGAGGCAGCTCTGGCCCTCGGCATCAGTCGATGGCGTATAACGCTGGGCGTGATCGTGCCGGGCGCTGTTACGGGTATAGTCACCGGCATCATGCTTGCCGTGGCGCGCATAGCGGGGGAGACGGCGCCGCTGATATTCACCGCCCTGGGCAGCGCCTTCGGTGTACAGGGCCTTACACAGCCCATAGGAGCTTTGCCTTTGCAGATATACCGCTACGCTCTGTCTCCCTACAGCGACTGGCAACAGCAGGCCTGGGCGGCCGCTTTCCTGCTGGTGATACTTGTTCTCGGTATAAATATCGTTGTGCGTTTGGTCAGCAGAAGGAAAAAGAAATAGAAGTCTGTAAGCAAGAGGAAGGACACGGTGCAATGATAAACAACATGCTGGGTCAGAATATCAAGGCTGGGGCTGTTGATGGTGAAGACAGCGGCCAATTGAGACCTCAAAAATGCATATTAACGGTGGAGCAACTGAGTGCATGGTATGGCAACAGGATGGCTATTCAAGATATAAGTATGGGCATTGGCGCTCAGCATATCACAGCCCTGATCGGCCCCTCCGGATGCGGTAAATCAACGTTTATCCGCTGTCTGAATCGTATGCACGAAGTGTCCGAGGGCGGAAGGGTGACAGGCCGCGTATTCATGGACGGGCAGGATATCTATGCTTCGCAGATCGACCCGGTCGCCGTGAGGCGCCGCATCGGCATGGTATTTCAGAAAGCCAGCGTCTTTCCGACCATGTCCATCTTCGGCAACGTAGCCTCGGGAATAAGCCTGACGCGTTTCTGGAGCCGGCGCAGGGATTTACATGATGTAGTGGAGCGCAGCCTCAAGAAAGCGGCCCTGTGGGAGGAGGTAAAAGACAAGCTCGACCAGCCCGGCGCCTCCCTGTCAGGAGGCCAGCAGCAGCGCCTCTGCATCGCGCGCGCGATCGCCATTGAGCCGGAAATCATACTGATGGACGAGCCCTGTTCGGCCCTGGACCCTATCTCTACTCTTAGGATAGAGGAGCTGATGCTTGAGTTGAAACGGGACTATACAGTGGTTATAGTAACGCACAATATGCAACAGGCTGCCCGCGTATCGGACTGGACCGGTTTCATGCTGCTGGGGCAATTGATAGAATACGCTCGTACCAAGGAGGTCTTCACCGTGCCCAAAGATAAAAGGACTGAAGATTACATCACAGGGCGTTTCGGTTAAAGGAGGTTGAATATGCCGAGAGAGTCTTATCAGAGAAATCTGCGCGAGTTACAGGACGATGTGCTGGCCCTGGGTAGCATGATAGAGAAAGCGCTGGAAAGGTCCATGCAGGCACTTAAGGAACGTGACCTTAACCTGGCTAAGATGGTGCTTGAGGAAGACCGCAATGTAAACAAAAAACGTTTTGAGATAGAGGAAAAAGCGCTGGATATCATATCGTGTCAGGCGCCCATGGCCAGCGATCTCAGAATACTGCTGGCCATCCTCTTCATTGTACAGGACCTGGAGAGGATGGGCGATCACGCGGCCGGCAATGCAAAAATAGTCATTATGATAGGCAATGAGCCGCCGCTCAAGCCGCTGATAGACTTGCCCCGCATGAATGAAAAGGCTATTGACATGCTGCACCGCAGCCTTAATGCATTCATTATTCATGATGCCGAAGCGGCCCGAAAAATTGTGCCGGAGGACGAAGAGATCGACCAGCTCTATGACCAGGTCTTCAGGGAGCTGCTGACGTTTATGATGGAGGATCCCCGCACCATTACCAGGGCCACCAGATTGATGTGGGTGGGACACAACCTGGAAAGGACCGGCGACAGGGTGACCAATATCTGCGAGCGCGTGGTGTTCATGGTGACCGGCAAGATGGAAGAGCTGAATGTATCGACCTACTGATCTGCGCTGTGCGTTTCGGAATGCATTGATATCCGGCGTGGATTGAAGTACTGATTAAGTGCTGCCTGGACGGGAAGAAGAACTACGGAGGTCTCACATGCTTATTATCGGTGGTAGTGATGCCGGGATCAGCGCAGCATTGCGTATTAAGGAGCTGAACCCCCGTGCCGATGTCACTGTGGTGTTGGCAGACTCATATCCCGGTTTCAGTATCTGCGGATTGCCATTTTTGCTGAGTGGAGAGGTCACAGACTGGCGTAAGTTAGCTCATCACAGAACTGACGAGCTCGAAAAGCAGGGCATTGCACTGCTGATAGATCAGCGGGCAGAGTCGATAATTCCGCAGGAAAAGAGCGTAAAGGTTGTCTCAAGGGATGGTCAGGCCAGGGATATAACCTATGACAGGTTGCTGATTGCAACCGGCGCTGAATCGACGCGGCCGCCCATAGCTGGATTGGATGAGGCCGGTGTTTTTCTTTTACGCTGGATGTCGGACGGGTTCGCTATGCAGCAGTTCATCGAACAGCATAAAACTAAGCAGGTCGTCATTATTGGTGGCGGGTATATCGGGCTTGAGATGGCGGATGCTATGGTCCGTCGCGGATTAGAAGTGACCATATTGGAGTTTGCTCCCGAAATACTGACCACGCTGGATACCTCCGTAGGCCGGTTAATCCATACGGAGCTTGAATACAAAGGCGTGAAGGTGATCACCGGCCGGGGTGTGAATAGCATTGAGCGTGAGGGAGGCAACCTGCTCGTCCGGACGACTGCCGCAGAAACTTATGCCGCAGATATGGTTTTAGTCGCTACAGGAGTCAAACCTGCCACACAGGTAGCCCAGAAATCAGGTATTGCCCTGGGAGTTGCCGGAGCAATCCGCATAGATCGGAAAATGAATACGAATATCCCGGATATTCTTGCCGCCGGCGATTGTGCCGAGACCTGGCATCATGTACTGGAGGAATCGGTTTACATGCCTCTGGGTACCACTGCACATAAGCAGGGACGCGTGGCAGGTGAAAATATGGCTGGCGGCAGTCGTGAATTTGAAGGTAGCCTGGGGACCCAGGTGGTAAAAGTATTTGATCTGATAGCAGCCGGGACGGGATTGCGGGATAAGCAGGCGGCCGCTGCCGGTTTCGATCCCTTGACGGTCACGTTTACCAGCCTGGATCGTAATGCATACTATCAGGGGGCAAAGGAAATGACCAGCTACATTACAGGTGACCGCCGTTCCGGAAGACTGCTGGGCGCACAAATCGTGGGACATCGAGACTCGGAGGTAGCCAAACGCATCGATATAATTGCTGCGTCGCTTTATAACGGCATGCAGGTTGAGGACCTGTGCGATCTTGATCTTTCCTATACTCCGCCTTTGTCCAGCCCCTGGGATCCAGTACAAAAAGCGGCTATGCAGTGGAGTAGCTTATCAAGAGCTAAACCTGATTAACGATAAAAATCTTCGGACAAGAGACATCATTCAACTTCGTCTTTGCTGACCAGTATACGTCCGTCCACCACCAGGTAGAACTGTCCTTCCGGCAATACCTTTACGGGATTTAAGTCCATTTCAAGTATTTGCGGGTGGTTCTCGGCCATGGCGGATATACGCAACAATAAATCCTCAATAGCGGGTATGTCGGCGCGCTTTGATCCCCTCCATCCTTCCAGCAACTGATAGGCCTTGACCGATTTGATCATCTCGTGTGCGTCTACATCGGTCAATGGATGGATGTTGAAAATAACGTCCTGGAAGAGCTCAACATATACCCCGCCCAGGCCGAACATCACAAGAGGACCGAAGGCCGGGTGCTGTGTTACGCCTACGATCACCTCGACACCACCCTGCACCATCTTCTGAACAATCACTCCCTCCATCTCTGCGCTCTTGCCTATCCCTTGCAGGTTCTCCTTGATCCGGGCGAAGGCTTTCCTTACCTCGTCACCTGAGCGGCAGTCGAGTATCACACCCTCGACTTCGGTCTTCTGCGTGATGGAGGGGGAGAGTATCTTTATTGCGACCGGACACCCGATCTCCTTTGCGGCGGCAGTAGCTTCTTCAGGAGTCCTGGCGATCTTAAGCGTTACGAATTTGATTCCGTAACACTCAAACAGGCCCAGGATGGACCCGGCGTCCAACCATACCTGGCGCTTGCCCGATTTCTCGATGGCCGAACTGATGATGCGGTCGGCCCTGTCTCTGTCGATGTCGGGGAACTCGGGTATTTTGCCCGCTGGTCGTTTCAAACGCTGGCTGAACTCAACTGCTCGCGCCAGTGCGCCGGCTGTGGATTCGGGGAAAGCGAAGGACGGTACGACCCTTCTCTCCTGTGGACCGAGACTGATGCCTGCGCCCCGTATGCCGAGGATGGATGTAACCAGCGGCTTTCCGGCTTCACGGTATAACGGAGCAACCTCGCGAATGACCGCGGCAAATTCCTCCGACAGCCTGGGAATGGGCTGTATAAAAATGACCACTACCATGTCCAGGCCGGTGTCTTTGAGCATCAGCTTGAGGGTTTGCTCGTATTGATCTGTAGACACTTCGGGCGACATATCGAGGGGATTTAATATATTGGCCCGCGAAGGCAGGAAGGTTTTAAGCCGCGATGCCAGACCATCGGACAGCGGAGGCATCTCAAGTCCCCTGCTTTTGCAGGCTTCGGCTGTTAGCAGCGCTGGGCCGCCCGCATTGGATATTATGGCCACTCTATTGCCCTGCGGCAACGGCTGGTTGGCCAGGAGATTGCCTGTGTCAAACAGGTCCTCCAGCGTATCGACCCGCAGTATGCCCGCCTGCTTGTAAAGCGCTTCGGTGGCCGCCTGGTCTGTGGCCATGGCGCCTGTGTGCGAGGTGAACTTTCTCTTCTGGATATTGCCGCGGTTTCCGGTCAGCGAGACGACCGGTTTCTTAGCTGTGATGCTGCGAGCTATGCGCGTAAATTTCCTGGGATTACCAAACGACTCCAGGTATTGAAGCACGACATCCGTGTCCGGATCATCCTCCCAGTACTGCAATAGCTCGTTGCTGGATATATCCGCACGGTTGCCTATACTAACGAAGGTGGAAAGGCCGATATTGAGGCTGGTTGCATACATCAGGATGGCGGAGCCCAGTACCCCGCTCTGGGTGGCGAAAGCTATATTGCCGTGGGGTGGCACTATGTTGGCGAACGTGGCGTTCAGGTTGACTTCGGGACTGGTATTCATCATACCCATACAGTTGGGCCCCAGCATGCGCATACCGTAACTACGAATGGTCGTGAGGAGCTTGTTCTGCCGCTCGAGCCCTTCGCCGCCTATATCGGCGAAGCCCGAGGATAACACAACCACGCCTCTGGCCCCTTTGTGCGCGCTCTCTTCCACCACCTGCTGCACTTTGTCAGCCGGTACGACGATGATGGCCAGGTCGATATCGCCCGGTATATCCAGGATGGAGGGATAGGCTTTGATGGCCGCCACCACCTCGGCGTTGGGATTGACCGGGTATACCACGCCCTTGAAATCCTGCTGTATAAGGTTGCGGAAGACGAAGTTGCCGATGGTATTAGGCCTCCTGGAGGCGCCGATAACCGCCACCGACTTCGGATTGAGGAAGGCCCGCAGTGAGGCGATGGAAGTGAACTTTTCTCGCTCGAACGACTTCTGCTCGACCACATCGGTAGGGGCCAGGTCGAGAAGACCTACATAGGTGGTGCCCTGATACTGCCTTTGCATATTGAAGCCGCTGTTGATAAGGACGTTCATCATGTCCTTGTTCTCCGCCAGCACCTCGGCCTCGAAGGTATTTATGCCCTTGTCGCGCGCGATATAAGCGAGCTGGTCCAGCAGATGCGTGCCGATACCCAGCCCCTGGTACTTATCCTCGACCTCGAAAGCTATTTGCGCCCGGTTGGCGCCCGGCTGTCTGGCATAGCGTCCAACTGCGATGATACGTTCTTCCGATCCCTCCCCCAGCGTGCCTACCAGGGCGAAAGTATCCTCGTAGTCAACCGTGCAGAAACGGCGCGCTTCCTCCCGGGACATATGTGTCAGGACGTGATGGAAGCGCAGATAAATGGTCTGTTTGCTCATGCGACTGAAAAGCGCCAGCAACCTTTCCTCATCCGACATGAGGATGGGCCGCAAATGCAGGCTGGAGCCGTCCTTGAGCGCTACGCTAATCGAATATTTCTCAAAGCTTTTACTGTCCAGGTCCGCCATCACCGTTCAACTCCTCAGGGGCGTTACAGGCTGATCAGCCCATATTATACAGAAATCGGAGAGACGGATATTCTGGCATCCGCCACCACGCAGCCTTCTCCAACCGGCATTGCTATGAGGGGATTCAGGTCCAGTTCCTGTATTTCGGGAATGTCCTCGATCATGGCTGAAATCCTGAGAAGCACGTCCTCTATGGCGGCTGTGTCGGAAGGCGGCGCGCCCCTCCACCCGTCCAGTATCTTATGTGCTTTAAATGAAGCCAGCATCTCGTGTGCATCGTAGTCGGTCAGAGGGTGTATTCTGAAATCCACATCCTTGAACAGCTCGGTGTAGATGCCGCCCAGGCCGAACATAATCAGCGGACCGAAGAATTTGTCCTCTGTCACACCCACAATCAGCTCGACGCTGCCTGACAGCATACTCTGCACCGTCACACCCTGCATCTCGGACCTGCGCGATATCTTCTCCAGGTTTTGCTCGATTTGCGCATAGGCTTTTTTAACCTCAGCTGCAGAGCCCAGGTTCAGCATTACGCCGCCCACATCGGTCTTGTGCGAGATAGTTGGCGAGAACAGCTTCAGCGCCACCGGGTAGCCGATACTGTCGGCCATCTTGACCGCCTGATGGGCAGTGGTAGCGACGCCGGACCGTGCGAATTTGATGCCGTAGGCGGAGAACAGCTCGACTATCTCTCCGGTGTCCAGCCAAACCGGATGTTTGTCCGTGCGGGCCAGCGCCGCCTGAATTACTTTTTCGGCGCCGGCTTTATTTATATCTGTAAATGAGGGGATGTTTCCCAGCGGACGTTTGAGCCGCTCGTTGTATTCATAGGCTTTTGTGAGCGCATACGCGGTGGATTCAGGGAAGACATAGGTGGGGACGTAACCCTCCTCTTTGGAGCCGACAACCAGCCTCGATTCCAGTCCGAGGAAGTTGGCCAGTACCGGTATGCCTTTAGCGCGGAATGATGGAGCCATTTCACGTATCACGCCCCTCATCAGCTCGATCATGAACTCCATGGGAGGGATATAGATGATTATAAGAGCGTCGATGTCCTCCTCCAGCAGCACCTTAAGTGCTTGCCTGTACTGGTCGGGAGACACAGCGGCTGTAGTGTCGATGGGATTCATATAGCTCGATTTGGGAGGCAGTAACGATTTGAGGGCGCTGCGGGCTTTGTCAGAGAGAATCGGCAGTTGAAAGCCGTGGGCTGCCAGCGCATCGGCCGCCATGATGCCTGCGCCGCCGCCGTTGGTCAGAATGGCGACCCGGTTGCCCTTCGGTATCGGCTGGTTCGACAGCAGCAGCGCCGTGTCGAAGAGCTCCTCCAGAGTATTGCACCTCAGCATGCCGGTCTGTTTGATAAGTGCTGTCGTGGCTGTGTCATCCGATGCCAGCGCGCCCGTGTGCGAGGCGGCGGCGCGCGCGCCCACCGCCGAGCGTCCGCTTTTCACTATTACGACAGGTTTTTTAAGGGTCGTTTCACGCGCGATGCGCGCGAATTTGCGTGGATTGCCGAATGACTCAAGGTAAAGAAGTATAAGGTTGGTGTCCGGGTCCTCCGCCCAGTATTGCAGCAGCTCGTTGCCGGTGACGTCCGCCCCGTTGCCGATGCTGACGAAATTGGAGAGGCCCAGGTTTATCTGTATAGCGTAACTGATGATGGCGCCGCCCAGCGCACCGCTCTGGCTGCCGAAGGCCGTTTTACCGTGCAGCGGATAGATCGGCGCAAAACTGGCGTTCATGTTGACAGTGGGGTTGGTATTCTGGATGCCGAGACAGTTGGGGCCGATGATGCGCATGCCGTATGCGCCGGCGGTATTCAACAGCTTCCTCTCCCTCTCGATGCCCTCCCCTCCCATTTCGGAGAAGCCGGCAGTGATGATGACCAGGCTTTTCACCCCTTTCCTGCCGCATTCTTCGATTATCGGCTGTATCCTCTCTGCGGCGACAGCAACAATAGCCAGATCCACCTGACCGGGTATATCAAGCACCGATGGGTAGGCCTTGATCGAAGATACGACCTCATCCTTGGGATTGACCGGGTAGATGACGCCGTTATATTCGTTCTTGATCAGGTCTTTGACCAGCGCATTGCCGATACCCGGCTTGTTGGATGCGCCGATTACAGCGATGGAGCGCGGGAACATAAATTTGCGTATGGAAGCGATGGAGGAGACTCTCTCGCGCTCGGCCGACTTCTGCTCCACCAGCGGTGTATGAGCGATGCTGTATACGCCCCTCCATCCGTGAGACTCCGTGATTTTATCGAGCTGTTTGAAGCCGCTGTCCTGCAGTACGTCGATCATGTCGGTATTTTCGGGCAGTACCTCGGCCTCGAATACACCTATCCCGTGCTCGCGTGCGGCCACGGCCAGCAACTCCAGCAGGTGTGTGCCGATCCCTTTGCGCTGGTGAGGGTCTTCTACGATGAAAGCGATCTCCGCCTTGTTGGGCTGTGACAGCCTCCAGTATCGGCCTACGCCGATGATGGTTTCATCGGCCCCTTCTCCCTGTATTCCCACCACGGCAAAGGTGTTGTCGTAATCAATATTAGAATACTGGTGCGCCTCCTCTCTGGAAAGGTCAGTTAGCACATGGTGATAGCGCAGATAGATGGTGCGTCCGCTCAGGCGCAGGAAGAAAGACATCAGGCGGTCTTCATCGTCAGGCATGATTGGCCGCAGATGTAAAACCGATCCGTCTTTGAGGGCGACGGTCCTGTTGAATCTGTCTAACTGGAGCGTATCTGTGCTCTGTGTCATTGTTTTACTCCCAAAAATACTGCTTGAAATACATAAAGATATTAGCACAATGGAGCGATATGAGGGGAGTAACCTGCTGAGGATAATAATCAGGGACGAGCCTGCAGGCCCGTCCCCTGATTATGACAGAATATGTAGATCGTCAGAGCTTGTCTGTATCTGCGAGCACTTTTTAAGCGGCCGGCTGTGGCGATTTAAAGCTTGGTTTGAAGCCCTTTGACGGTTTCCTCGGCCTCGGCTACGATGCGTTCGATGATCTCTTTGCAGGTGGGCAGGTCACGTATGCGGCCTACGACCTGTCCGAACGGCACCACGCCGTTCTCCAGGTCGCCATCGTCCAGGATTTTACCCAGCGCATCGATGCCGATGGCCTGCTGCGCCAGCTGCTGGACACCTCTCTTCTGAAGGCTTCCGATCAGCAGCTTCCAGACAGGGGTATCCACCTGTTTTCTCATCGCCCAGCCTGCCTTTAACGCTTCCATATATGATGTATTGCTGTTGGCCATCTCCAGAGCGCGCTTGTTGGCGTACCAGCGCCCGGGCAGGCCGTCGATGCCTGCCGAATAGATCGTCTCTTCCGCCTGGGTTTTCATGGCGGTCTGTTTGATGTTGGGGTGAGCGTCGCATTCCTGCGTGACCACAAATCTCGTGCCCATGGCAATGGCGTCAGCGCCCAGGGCCAGCGCTGCAGCCAGCCCGCGCCCGTCGCAGTATCCTCCCGCGGAGATGATGGGTATTTTTACCTTGCTTGCGATCAGGGGCAGCAGCACCATGCCCCCCACGTCGCCCCCATGAGCCGCGGCCTCGTGACCGGTGACTATAATCCCATCGGCGCCCTGTTCGGCCGCTTTGATAGCATGGCGTTCCGTGGCTACCGTGGATATGACCTTGCCTCCGTAGGTATGCGCCTGCTTTATGATCCAATCGCCCTTACCCAGTGCGAAGTTGATGATCGGGGCTTTCTCGGCCAGCGCCATCTCAGCATTCTCTTTTCCGTTGGGGAAGATGAGGGTGACATTAATGGCGAAAGGTTTGTCCGTCAGAGCCTTGATCTCCTGGATAATCCCCTTGAGCTGGTCGGGAGAGTTAGCAACGCTGTTGAAAATGCCGAGGCCGCCCGCGTTGCTGACCGCCGCAACCAGCCTGGGCAGGCTGACGAAGGCCATTCCCGATAACACAATGGGATGTTTTATTCCGAAGAGCTCTGTAATTCTGGTTTTCACGAGTTCAAACCTCCATTATTAGTTAAGTCCTGTCGAACGGTAATAATCTCAAAAAACGCCGCAGTTGTCAAAATGATTGATTGATTAGTCAACTTTACCTTAAGCTGATCCGTGTGTTATAATCGCCTAAATTTTATATCGGCTGACAGAGGAGAAGAGAGATGAAAACCAGAATGACCGAACTATTTGGCATCAAACATCCGATCATGTGCGGCGGTATGATGTGGCTGTGCAAACCTGATCTTTGCGCTGCCATCAGCAATGCAGGCGGACTGGGGAATATCACTGCCGCCAATTACAAGGATGGCAAGGAGATACGTCAGGCCATCAGGGAGGTCAGGGAAAAAACAGACAAGCCGTTTTCAGTGAACCTGTCCCTGCTGCCGTCTTTTCGCATTACCAAAGAGATGTATCAGGACTGGTTCGACGCCTGTGTAGCTGAGAAAGTGCCGGCGTTCGAGATATCGGGCACGCCGGTGGATAAATTTTTCGGGCCGGATGCTATCAAACGCGCTCATGACGCCGGATGTAAATTCATTCACAAGCTTGGTTCGGTCAGGCATGCCGTCCATGCGGAGCATGCAGGGTATGACGCCGTTATCGCGGCTGGTGTGGAAGAGGGTGGGCATCCGTTGATGGACGACGTGACCACTATGGTGCTCACACCGCGCATGTCGGAGACGGTCAAAATCCCCGTTATTACAACCGGGGGCATAGCCGATGGCAGGTCCCTGGCTGCGGCAATCGTGCTGGGTGCTGAAGGCGTCATGATGGCCTCGAGGTTCATGGCCACCAAAGAGTGCCGCATGAATGAGAAGGTCAAGCAGGAACTTGTCAGCCGCCAGGAGTTCGATACTTTGCTCTACGGCAAGACCATCGGATTCCAGGGGCGGGCCATGAAGAACGATATCCTGAAGCAGATCCAGGATATGGAAGCCAAGCATGCCACGCTTAACGAACTGGCTCCTTTCCTGTCCGGCCTGCGCCAGACCGCTATCTGGGACGAGGGCGATATAGAGGCGGGGTTGATGCCGGTGGGGCAGTCCATCGGCCTCATCCACGACGTAGTCAGCTGCAAGGAGCTGCTGGACCGGATGGTAAAAGATGCGGAGGCCCTGCTGAAAGGCTCACGTCTGAAATAATACCGTACCAGTTGCATTAAAACGTAAAGGGGAAGCTTAAAGCTTCCCCTTTTCTGTTGGCTAAATACGCGCTCAGGCCAGCATGGAGTAGGTGTTCTTGAGGGTTGCTTCGGCCTCGACCATGATCCTGTCGATGAGCTCTGCCACCGTGGGCACGTCGTTGCAGGCGCCCAGTATTTGCCCGGCAAAATATATGCCTTCCTTCATATTTCCGTCGTAGATGGCCAGCGTATGGCGGCGATAGCCCGCGGCCTGGCGCGCCTGCACCCACAGGGGATGCTGGTCGTCCGATCCCATCATGGAAAAGCTCATTCCGATAAATTTCGGCCAGCTCAGGTTGAACAATTGCTTGGTTTCGTAAGCGCCCCTGAAAGCTTCAACCAGCGGGAATCCCCCCCTGGCGATACGCTCGGTAACGGGTGTTTTTAGGGCGCGGCCGCGCATGCCGTCGAATTTGGTGCTCACGATTGTATCGTTCTCGCCAGCCTTGAGGCAGAGCTGCTTGAAGTGCTCATGCACCGTGCTTTCCTTTGTCAGGGCGAAACGGGTTCCCATGGAAATGGCGCTGGCGCCCAGGGATAAAGCCGCCGCCAGGCCCCTGCCGTCGCCGTATCCGCCGGCCGATATGATAGGTATCTTTACCTTGCTGGCGACGATGGGAAGCATGACCAGCGTGGAGGCCTCTTCGCCGTGTGCGGCGGCCTCGGCGCCGGTTACGACAATGGCGTCGCAGCCCAGCTCGGCGGCCTTGATGGCATGTTTAACGAAGGCGGTGGTGCCGATCACCCTGCCGCCGTATTTGTGTACGTCATCGATAAACCATGGTTTGCCCAGGGTATAGTTGATTACGGGGACCTTCTCCTCAATGGCTACCTGGATGGTGTCCCGCGCCACCTGCCCCAGGATCAATAGCTGGTTGATGCCGAAAGGCTTGTCCGTCAGCTTCCTGATCTCATTGATGCCCTTTCTTGTTTCCTCGGGAGTGCATCTGGCCGTGGCGAATATGCCCAGGCCTCCCGCGTTACAGACTGCGGCCACCAGCTCCGGAGTCGTCACCCAGTTCATACCCGCCAGCATGATGGGGTGTTTGCATCCGAACAGATCGGTCATGCGGGTTTTAATCATCGTTTGCTCCTTATGAAATTAGTTGCAGGCATCGTAATAAATAACGTATATGATAAAGATAATAACGAGCGAATTGAATTTGTCGGACACCTATCGGGGTGTTATTATATAGCATGATGCTTTGAATCTCAAGGCATTTTTTAATTTGTAGCTGGAATATTCCGACTTAATGGACTGCGAGGGCCGACAATATGAACAGAGATATTATCAGGGAATTGGATCCACTCTTTAACCCGGCCTCGGTCGCCCACATAGGAGCCACCAATAACCGCAACAAGTGGGGTTTTTCCACTGTCACCAGCCTTATCCATAGCTTTAAGGGGCCTATTTATCCGGTAAATACCAAAGAGAGCGAGATACAGGGGCTGACGGTTTATCCCAGGGTGACCGATATCCCGGGAACCGTAGACCTGGCTGTTTTCACCATACCGGCCGAACACGTGGCGGGAGTTATGCGGGATTGTGTGAAGAAGGGAGTGAAATCTGCGGTCATCATTTCGGCAGGCTTTGCGGAGATAGGTCCGGAAGGGAAGAGACTCCAGGACGAGGTGCTGGCCATAGCGCGCAGTGGCAATATCAGGTTCATCGGTCCCAACTGCATGGGCTACTGGAGCTCGTCATCTTCTCTGGCAGCTTTTATGATGCCTTTGCTGGTCAGGGATGGGCCGCTGGCTTTTGTCTCGCAGGGAGGTAACGTCGGCGCTGCGGTGGTAGTGGCCGGATACGAACGGGGCGTCGGTTTCACGCATTACGTAAGCTGCGGATGCGCAGCGGATGTACAGATTGAGGATTATATAGATTACTTCGGGAAGGACACCAGGGTTAAAGCGATCATGACCTACATCGAGGGTCTCAATGACGGTGCCAGGTTCATGGATATAGTTTCCGAAGTCACACGCAATAAACCTGTTATCGTGTTGAAGCCGGGAAAAACGGCGGCGGCGGCCGAGGCTATTAGATCGCATTCCGGAGCCATGGCGGGTAGCGATGCCGTATACGACGCGGCCTTTAAAAAAATGGGCGCCATGCGGGTCGATAGCCCCGAGGAGATGCTCGATGTCGCCATCGGGTGTCTGACCCAGCCTTTGCCCAGGGGGCGCAATGTGGCTATCATCACCCCGGGAGGCAGCTATGGGGTGCTCTGCGCCGAGGCCTGCGAAGAGGGCGGACTGAACGTGGTTAAATTGCCTGGAAAAACAATTGAGGAGTTTAATAATATCTTTCCGCCCAGGTGGAGCCATGCCAATCCGGTCGACCCTGCAGGCGACCGCAATTTCATCGCCTATCTGACGGCGCCTGCCAGGCTGCTGGAGCTGGAAACTGTTGATTCGCTTATATTCATGGGTTTCGGCGGCTTTACCCATTTCGGCAACCTGCTGCTCCAGCAGCGTTCGAGTCAGGAACAGAAGATGTCGCCGGAGGACCTGGCTAAAAGGGATGGCGACCTGAGAGCCATAATTCCGATTATTGAAGATATAAAGTCGGGCAACGTATATAAAACTGAGACCGCCATCAAGCAGCTGATAGATATGCTTGCGTGGGTGCTCGGCCTGCAGGGCAAGATGGAGGTCGAGGATCTGGCCGTCACGATTATCGCCGCCCGTTTCTCGGGCAAGATCGATGATTTACTGGTGGATGATCTGCTGGAGCTGGCCAGCGGCAAGGCGTTTCAATCAAAAACCGGCAGGTCGCGCCTGGACATTATCAATAATATGATCGTCAGGTTGATGCGGGCGCTCAGCTCCCAGTGGATCGAGAGCTACGGCAAGCCGGTCATCACAACGACCTTTACCGAGGAACAGGTAAAGCTGGCGGGCAATCACTATGACTATACCTCCGGCAATCGTGCAGCCAGGGTTCTGCTCAAGCTTACCGGCTATCATGATTACCTTGTCAGATGCGGTGTTATTGTGCAAGAATCAAACAGAAGCTCCGACTGATCCCTCGAAGAGGATAAGACGATGGGTATTAAAACATATCGATCGAGATTCTATAATATGGCAGGTTTGCTTCTGCTATGCGCGTGTCTGGCAGCTATGGCGCTCCCATCACCATGCATGGGGTCCGTCGATCTGCCTTCGCTGCCTGAGATAAGCGATTATAAAGTCACTCCTTCCGGCATAGAGCGATCTTCTTCCGCCGTTGTTTCATGGGATGTAAAAAACGCTGCTTCCGTATATATCGACCACGGGGTAGGCGAGGTGCTCCCGGCCGGGCAGGCTGCCGTATCGCCGCTCTATACGACCACCTATAAGTTGACCGCCGTTAATTCCACGGGCACCAGGACAAGGTCTATTACGCTGACCGTCACTGCTCCGCAGCAGCCTGCGGAGCACATAGTCGATGTGGATACTGTGACCGGCCGCAACTCCTCGGTGGACATGCGCTGGGAGGATTACTGCTTATCAGGCAGTTATCAGGTGCAGATTGCCAGGGACCCGCTCTTTACTTTAAAAGTTTATGATTCAGGTATACTGGTTCCGGCCGACTCAACGGCGCCGGCATTCTGGTATCCGCCCGGGACCCTGGAGGCGGGCCATACCTATTACTGGAGAGTGCGCACCACGCAAGCTGCCACAGGCCAGTGGATCTCCAGTCCGTGGTCTGAAGCAGTTCCTATAAGCATCAGGCCTGGATATGCCGTCAGTACGCCTTCATACGGCTTGCAGGCTTTGAGCCCAGCCGGCGGCGCAACCGGTTGCCCGGTCAGCCCGCTGGCTTTCAGCTGGAGCGGCTATCAGGGCACAACGAAATACAGGTTTATTTTGGCCAGAGACGCTCAGTTGCAGAATATCGTGTTGGAGGATTTCACTACTACAACCGCATATTCGCTGCCAATCAAGCTCGACTATGATACGTCGTATTTCTGGCAGGCTTCCGCCGTGGAACCTGTGCCCGGGGACGCTGGGTCCGTGTTCACATTTACCACGGGATCCGCCCCATCAAGCATTACTCAGGCTGACGCAGCCCCGGAGCTTGTACCGGGCTGGGCAGTCGCAGTTATAGCTGTTGGTGTTATATTGATTGCTCTGGTAGCAGTCGCAGCAATCAGGGCCGGGAAAAAGCTCTAATGCAATCGATTGATAACTCTAAGGTTGATGCAAATACGCCGCCGGCCGATACATCCCGGTACCTGCTGTTGACACCTGGATGCCGGGCAGCTATTCTTTCGGTAATAAATGAAGAGGGGGGTCTGAGCAATGGCTAAGTCATCAACCGGAATGGAAGAGAATGTTGCAGGGTTATTGTGCTACGTCGTCGGCTGGATAACCGGCCTGATATTTTTCCTGATTGAAAAAGATAGTCAGTTCGTCAAGTTCCATGCCATGCAGTCGATTATAACGTTCGGGGCCTGTTTTATCCTCGGGTTTATACCGGTAATCGGCTGGATTATATGGATACTCGCGCTGGTGCTGTGGATACTGCTGATGGTCAAGGCATATCAGGGCCAGAAATTCAAGCTGCCTGTTATCGGCGACCTGGCCGAGAAATGGTCATCCGCATAGCCCTGGATCAGTGTGGCAATACCTCGCTGTAGAACTTTACCGCAATATCTATCCGTGGTCTTTGCCGTAGCTGGATAATACGTTGTGGCAGACCTCTTCCCAGTTTGGAGGAAAGTGGCTTACCTGGCTCCCGTGACATTTAAGCAAGGATATACCGCGTCCAGCACAACCTGCCCTGTTATGCGGTGATCGCGGCGCCTGATATCTTCACTCGCCTGGAGGCAATCTGCCTCCCGGCCGGCTCCAAGGGCAGGTATCTAAGCTCAAAAGAGCGATGCGTAAATGGTCCATCGTAGGATTATTCCCGTATCTGAAGTTCTAAAAATTAATTATGCATCTAAAAAGGCCGGTCTCTTTACCACCCCGGCCTCGGACAGGTGATTCAGCAGAGCGCGGAAGAAAAGCTCCTCGCAACCTTTGTCGATTATAAAATCCTGGAAATCGAACAGGTTGTCGCTGCCGATAAAGCGCAGGATACCGTCTTTTATCCTGAGTGGCGCTATGCCGATTGCCTTGCCGTCTTCTTCTACAGATCCGGCATACAGCGTGCTCCCCTGGTTGAAATACTTCCACCAGGCCTCAGCCCAGTCCGGCGAGGAAAAGAGCAGCCCGCCCCGCGAATACAGGTAAGGTTCATTCCAGGGCAGGCGCAGTTGGTCAAGATTAAGTGGATGGAATTGGGCCATTGATAGTCCCCCGTGTCCTTCCCCAAGGGTTTATAGAGCTACAGTTGAAAGGTCTGACCCTCTTCGGGCACTTCTACATCGTGTAATCCAATTTCTTTGAACGCATCCGCCAGGGACAGCGCCGACTGTTCCTCACCGTGTACAACGAATACCTTCTGCCATCTTTCCCTGCCGGCGCCTATCCATCTGATAAGATCATTGCGGTCCGCGTGGGCGCTGAATTCATTAAATATCTCCACCCGGCAGCGCAGCTTGTGTTTCTCTCCGAAGATGGTTACCTCCGGCCATCGCTCCGCGATCTTGCGGCCGAGCGTATTCTCCGCCTGCCAGCCAACGATCAGTACGGTATTGTTGGGCTTTCCGATATTGTTTTTCAGGTGGTGCGTTATGCGCCCGGCTTCGGCCATGCCCGACCCGGCTATGATCATCATGGGAGTTTTAATCATATTTAGATGCTTGGACTCCTCCACGCTTGATACGTAATGCAGGCCGCGGAAGCCGAAGGGGTCGGCCACGGTCCTGAGCAACTGGGCGGTATCGGCATCGTAACATTCCGGGTGGACCCTGAAAATATCGGTGGCATCGATGGCCAGGGGACTGTCAATATAAATGGGGAAGTTCGGTATGCGGCCGCCAAGTTTTAACTGGTGCAGGCAATAGATCAGCTCCTGCGTCCGCTCGAGGGCGAACGACGGCACTATGATCTTGCCTCCCCTGGCGACGGTTTCATTTATCACACTTGCCAGTTTATCCATGACCTGATTTATTTCTGAGTGCAGCCTGTTTCCGTATGTGCTTTCGATGATCAGGACTTCCGCATCGGCAACCACGTAGGGATCACGGATGATAGGCATATCCTTGCGTCCCAGGTCACCTGTGAAGCAAACCGACAGTTTTCTATCCCCATCGTCAATATTGATGACCGTGATGGCTGAGCCGAGTATATGTCCCGCATCGTGAAAGATAACGCTGATTCCCCTGGCGAGATCGAATCTATGCTCATAAGAGTTGCCTCTCAGCAGTCTCAGTGTGGGAGGCACGTCGGTCGTATCGTACAGGGGCTCTGCCGGCGGCTGATTATGCCTGCGGCGGACCTTGTTGACATACCGGATATCGCTTTCCTGGATGCTGGCCGAATCGGTGAGCATGATATTGGCCAGGTCCAGCGTGGCCGAGGTGCAGTTCACATCGCCATCGAATCCCTGCTTGACCAGGTTGGGCAGGTTGCCCAGGTGGTCCATGTGCGCATGTGAGATGATGACCGAATTAACCGACCTTGGATCGAACGAGAAATGCAGGTTTCGCTGATATGTCTCCGACCTGCGGCCCTGGAAGAGACCGCAATCGAGCAGTAAGCGGTAACCGTTGATATCGAGCAGGTGCCGCGAGCCGGTAACCGTGCGAGCGGCGCCATGAAAAGAGAGGTTAATCAATGGCCTGCCTGCCCACTATGGCCTGCCTGAGATACCAGCTGCTGACTATGTCCAGCACCTCTGATGGTTTATCCGTGATTCTGAGCAGGCGGAGGTCCGCGTCGGAGATATAGCCCATTGCCAGGACGGTGGTCTGAAGCCAGTCCAGAAAACCGCGCCAGAAAGTCGAATTAAACAGTATCACAGGGAAAGGCTTGATCTTGCTGGTTTGGATAAGTGTAAGAACCTCGGTTAGCTCATCCAGTGTTCCCATGCCGCCCGGCATGATGACAAAGGCGGTGGCGTATTTGACCAGCATTACCTTGCGCACGAAAAAATGATCGAAATTTATGGTCAGGCTGGAATAGACATTACATTTCTGTTCCTTGGGCAGGACTATGTTCAGGCCGACCGATTTGACACCGGCCTCGCTGGCGCCCAGGTTGGCGGCCTCCATCAGGCCGGGGCCGCCGCCTGTGACAATATTGAAACCCTGCTGTCCGAGCAGATATGCGATCTGGCGGGCGTTCTGGTAATCAGCCTGGCCCTCGGTGGCAACCGCCGAGCCGTAAATGGTTACCGCAGGCTCGATGCCGGTGAGCTTGTCAAAGCCGGCTACAAGCTCACCGATATACCTGAAAAGCCGCCAGGACTCTTCCTTTTCAAAGGCGTTGATCTCGTATTTTTCAAACATCTCAAGTGTATTTAGGATAATCCCCATGAGAGTAGCTGTCAAGGTAACAGGCCGTGTCCCTGCAGCCATTTATCCGCGGCAATCAGAGTACTGAAACCGTCGAAAAATATGCTATGCTTTATTGATGTTTGAAGTACTGACAGAGAAGCTTAGCAGGATATTCAGCGGGCTGAATAACAAAGGCAGGCTGAGTGAAAAAGATGTCGACGAGGCGTTGAGGCAGATACGTCTGGCGCTTCTCGAGGCTGACGTTAATTTCAAGGTTGTCAAGAGCTTTCTGGGTGTGGTGAGGGAGAAGGCGCTGGAGGCAAAGGTTCTTGAGAGCCTTTCACCCGCCCAGCAAATAGTCAAAATAGTCAACGAGGAACTGGTCGGCATGCTGGGCAGGGAGCCTGCCAGGCTAAAATCATCCTCCCGGCAACCGTCGGTGATCATGCTGGTCGGGCTCCAGGGCGCCGGCAAAACCACAACGGCAGCCAAACTGGCGTTTCACTTAAAACAATCAGGCCAGAAGGTGCTTCTGGTAGCGGCCGATACGCGCAGGCCGGCCGCCATCGATCAGCTGAAGGTGCTGGGCAGCCAGCTTGATATTCCCGTATATCACGAGGACGTTACGGTCAGCCCGGTTCAGATCAGCCGTAATTCCATTGCCAGGGCGGAGGAGATGGCTGCAGTGTGGGTGATAATCGATACCCAGGGAAGGTTACATATCGATGCGCCTCTGATGCAGGAACTGAAGGATATCAAAAAGACCGTTCAGCCGGCCGAGATACTGCTGATAGCCGATGCCATGACCGGACAGGATGCGGTGAATATCGCCGGAGAATTCAACAGCAACCTGGAGCTGACTGGACTGATATTAACCAAAATGGACGGGGATGCCAGGGGCGGCGCGGCGCTTTCCATTAAATCGGTGACCGGCGTCCCCATTAAATTCTTGGGCATGGGTGAGAAGACCTCTTCGCTGGAGGTTTTTTATCCTGACAGGCTGGCCTCGCGCATCCTGGGTATGGGCGATGTGCTCACGCTCATCGAAAAAGCGGAGAAGACCTTCGATAAACAGCAGATGGAGAAGCTGGAATCGAAGCTGAGGAAGTCCGAATTCGACCTGAATGACCTGCTGGAACAGATGAGGCAGATAAAGAAAATGGGCAGCTTCAGCCAGCTTGTGGATATGATCCCCGGCTTTTCCAAGCTTACCAAAGGGATATCGGATAGCGAGAGTCAGGACAGGACCAAAAATATTGAAGCTATTATCCTCTCCATGACAGCGGAAGAGAGGTCAAATCCAGACCTTATCAATGGCAGCCGGAAACGCAGGATAGCCAGGGGAAGTGGTACCACGTCGGGAGATGTCAACCAGCTGCTTAACCAATTCTACAATGTGCAAAGAATGACCAGGATGATGGCAAAAGGCAAATTGCCGAAGAACATAGCAGGCTTGATGGGACGCTGAGCCGAGGCTACTTCCCTGTTTTGGTAACTCCTGCCAGTTTGAGCTGCCCTTCGGTTAGGGTGATTTCTTTCAGTTCGAAACCCAGCTCTTCCATGGGGGCGTTCAACTGAAAGAGTATATTGATCCAGCCCTGCACTCCTATATCGACGTCATCCGGAACCGGCAGTTTTCCCAGGTAGAAGTCATGGATTACGAATACCGGCTTTCCATTTTCCGCGTCAAGTGTCCCGATGAAACCGGTTCTAATCGGAATAGCGGGGAAGCTCCAGGACGTATACATCATCATGTAACCGTCGTTGAAGTTAACCAGCATCTCCTTGGCGGGCACAGTTCCCTCGGCCAGGGTCATAACAATGGTGGAGTTGATTTCCTCCTCCGTGATCACCATCTGCACATCTTGGCTGATTTTCGCTTCGTAGGCTGCCTCGGTAATTTTCTTTGTATCGCTGATCTTTTTATTGAGGCTGTCGACAGCCTCTGAAGAAAGCGCCACAGGCCGCATATTTGCGCGTATATCAGGTGTCAGTAACGCCAGTACGTAGCCAAACACCAGGGCGATAATGGCCAGCACAGCCAGGCCACCCATGAATATCAAAAATCCTTGAAGGATTCTCATCGGTTCCCTCCTTAAGTTTGCCGGTGATTATTCGAGGTAATCTTTAAGCTTGCGGCTCCGGCTGGGATGTCGCAATTTGCGTAAAGCTTTGGCTTCGATTTGCCTTATCCGCTCGCGCGTTACGTTAAATTCCTTCCCCACCTCTTCCAGCGTCCTAGCCCTGCCGTCCTCAAGTCCGAACCTGAGCAACAGCACTTTGCGCTCACGTTCAGTCAGCTCGCCCAGGACTTTGTCGAGCTGGGCTTTAAGCAGCTCGCGGGAAGCTGCGTCAGCGGGGGGAAGGTTGGAACGATCTTCGATAAAATCACCCAGATGGCTGTCCTCTTCCTCTCCGATGGGCATCTCAAGCGAGATGGGTACCTGCGAGAGTTTCATAATCTCCCTGACCTTCTCCGCCGATATCTCCATACCAACACCGATCTCCTCGCAACTGGGCTCACGGCCGAACTCCTGAGACAGCTTTCTATTGACCTTGAGCAACCTGTTGATAGTCTCAACCATATGAACCGGTATGCGTATGGTCCTGGCCTGATCCGCTATAGCGCGTGTGATGGCCTGCCTGATCCACCATGTGGCATAGGTGCTGAATTTATATCCTTTGCGGTATTCGAATTTTTCCACAGCCCTGACCAGGCCGATATTACCCTCCTGGATCAGGTCGAGCAGCGGCATGCCGTGGCCGACGTATTTCTTGGCCACGCTGACCACCAGCCTGAGATTGGAGACGGTAAGCTGCTTGCTGGCTTCCCTGCCGTCTCTGTCTATGTGGTCGAATTTCTGTTGAAACGGGTGGCTGTGGCCGTCGATTTTAGCGGCAAGCTTGGTTTCGCCGTCCTTATTAACGATCTGCTTGACTTTATCCCAGGTAGAATTTCCGTCGATGATGGAAAATATCTCAGGATTGATGATGCGTACATATATCGAGTAATCGACAAGCCTCTTTTCGATCTCGTGGGGATCACGGTTCAAATCCGCCGCGATTTTGACGACCATTTCGGGATTGATGAAGTCATCGATCGCCTGGTGCAGCTTCTGGCTGAGCAATCTTTCTTTAAAGCTGGGCTTCCTGGCGACGTTGAGATGATCCGCCAGCTTATCGATAACGGTGTCGCTGTCCGCCAGGTTCTTCAGCAGCTGAATAACGAAGTCGGATATACTGGGGAAGTGGTTTTCCTGATGACGGAAGGCCTCCCGGATATGCGCCATGTATTTGTAGGGCTCGATTTTACTGGCGAGTTCACGCTCCAGCTTGGCATTCAGCAAGGGGTATTTTCCGATCTCATGAAGATACATCCTGACCGGGTCATCGATTGCTTCATGCTCGGCCAGTTCAATTTCAAGCTCTACGAGAGGCTTTTCCTCCGCTTCCGGCTTCAGCCACTCTTCAGCAAACTCCGGAGCCGCCTCGATATCGCTGAAAAGCAGCTCTTTTTCTTCCTGCGGTATGGCTTCTGTTTCGATCTTGCCCCAGGGATCGGGACGGACCTCGAATTCTGTTTGTGTTAGGGTCGTACTTTTAACTTCGATAGTCACTGCTTCAGCCTTGACTCTAACCTTAACTTTATCCCTGACCGCGCCTTTAATAGTGCCCTTAACCGCGCCCTTAGCCGAACCTTTAGCCGCGCTCTTAACCGCGTCCTTGATCGCGACTTTAGCCGTGCTCTTAACTGCGCCCTTGGCCATACCTTTAACCGCGCCCTTAACCGTACCTTTAGCTGTGCCCTTAATTGCGCCTTTCCCCTTACGCTCAGGCTTTGTCTGAGACATTTTTTTACTCTTCGCTTTATTTGCGATCTTTGCCATTCAGGCTCCCTTTGTACGGCTGAAAAGGCGGCCGCGCTTCTTAAAAATATCGTGCAGCTGCTGGCTCTCCCGTATACCGTGCTCGATCAGTTTGGCCAGTTGTCCCTCCGCATTGCCCCGGTCTTTCTCCTCAGACAGGATCATCTGTTTCTTGATCTCGAGATTTCTGATATGGCTTTCCAGCAACCTGTTAATGCAATCATTTAACGCGTATTCTCTCTCGCGCTTGTTCTGATGCAGGGAAGGGGGTAATTGACCGCCCAGGGAGATCAGGTGGTCGTAGAATTCTTTGATTGCGGGATCGATCTCTGCATCAAACGAACCGGAGTCGGACTTTTCCTGCCATCTTAATAATATATCCCTATTTTCAGGATGTTCAAAATAGTTCGCTGAAAGTTTCATTCCTTCCTCTCGCAGATCATCGAATTGCAGCAGTAACGCCAGCAGATATTCTTCAATAGGCCTGGATGACGTAATTCGGTCAGCATAGTTCTTTATAGCTTTGCTTCCGCCCGATGTCCTGGATTTCTTTGCCCTGGCCTGAAGCTCGAAGAGCGCATCACGTACGAATCTCTCATCGAGATCGAGCAGTCGCGAAAGCTTTTCAACATAATGGGCACGACGGACAGTATCATCTATTCGAGATATAATCGGTAAAAACTTTGATACTAAGGCGGACTTGTCTTTGGGATTATTTTTGTCTATATTAGCAATTTCCTTTTTCAAAGTAAAATCGATTATGGGCTGTGATTCCTTAAGCAGCCCGGCCCATTTTTCCGGTGAACTGCGTATGATCTCGTCCGGATCTTTACCTCCTGCGATCTCAACCACCTGAACCTCATGCTTGACCAGCTCGCTGTAGGTTCTTGGCTCAATCCAGGGCATCCAGTGTTCCTTGGGTATTTGATCATCGATGGTGGTTATGCTGCGTGCCGTGGCCTCCAGACCGGCAGCATCGGCATCCAGCGCAACGATTATGTTGCGTGACAGCTTGCGCAGGGTCGATATCTGTTTTTCCGTGAGAGCGGTGCCCATCGACGCGACCGTATTTTCGAAGCCGTGCTGGTGCGCTGCCAGCGTATCCATATATCCTTCAGTTATCACCACGCTGTCATGCTGTCTGATCGCTCCCGCCGCGCGCTCTATACCGTAAATAATAGAGCTCTTATCGAAGACCGGCGATTGCGGCGAGTTCAGGTATTTGGGGATCGAATCATCCAGTGCGCGGCCGCCGAAGCCGACCACGCGCGCCTTTGCGTCTCGAATAGGGAACATCAGCCTGTTCCTGAACCTGTCGTGGAAGCCTCCTGTATCGCGCTGAACTATCAGGCCGACCGCCAGCATATCGTCTTCTTTGTAGCCTGCTTTGGACAGGTAGCTGAGCAAGCCCTCCCATTTGTTGGGCGAATATCCCAGCTGAAAATTGGCTATTACCGTCTGAGAAAGTCCCCGGCCCTGTGCATACCCCCTGGCCGTCTCAGCCTCCGCGTCATGCAGCAGCAGATAGTGATAATACTCGGCTGCGACCTCATTCAATTTGAAGAGGCTGTCCTGCCTGTCCCTGTCTTCGGCAGTGGCCTGGCTGGTCTTATATGTGAGTGTAACGTTGGCCTTTTCCGCCAGGATGCGCAGGGCCTGGCCGAAATCGATGCCTTCCTTTTTCATCACGAAGGTGAATACGTCACCCCCCGTCGCGCATGCGCCGAAACAATGCCAGCTCTGCTTCTCGGGAAAAACGAAAAATGAGGCCGTTTTTTCGCTGTGGAAGGGACAGGTGGCTTTGTAGTTGCGGCCCGACTTGGTCAGCTTGACGTACTGCGACACCACGTCCACGATGTCCAGCCGCTGCTTGATCTCGTCTGTCGTGCTCATAGCCTGATCAGCGCCAATATAAATCGATATGTTTAAAGCCGGTATTCAGCCGAGGTTTTCTGCTGTGAGTATAGCATAATGGTCTGTCATGCCTGCTATATAGTCTGCGATGCGGCGCTCATCGCCGCCGTCCAACATCCTGTACTCCTCGGGCAGCTTGGTCGGATTCTTGAGGAAATGGCGGTACAAAAGGAGTATTATCTGGCGGGCGTCCGATGCTTTCCCTGCCTCCAGGCTGTTTCGGTAAACCCTGGCGAAGAGAAACTCGCGCAGCTCGTTGGCAGCGTTCAGAACGTCGGGGTCCATGCCAATGATCTGCCGGCCGGCGCCGCCTCCGTCCATCTTTCGGGCTGAAAAAGCTACGATGTTGGTGACAAGCGTGTTGATGCGGTTTGAATTGGACTGTCCCAGCGTCTTGACCGTGGAGGCCGGCAGGTCGGAGTGGGATATTATACCTGCGCGGATAGCGTCTTCGACGTCGTGGTTTATGTAGGCTACCAGGTCGGCCATCTTCACCACCTGGCCTTCGACTGTGGACACGGTGTTCCATCCTTCTTCCAGTATCTCGAGGTCGCCTTTGGAATGGTTCAATATGCCGTCCCTTACCTCCCAGGTCAGGTTCAGTCCCATGCCCTTGTTTTCGATATGATCCACCACCCTCAGGCTCTGCTCGTAGTGTTTAAATCCGCCGGGTACGAGTTCATTCAGCACATGTTCACCTATGTGGCCGAATGGTGTATGCCCCAGGTCATGGCCCAGGGCTATAGCTTCAGTCAGGTCCTCGTTCAAGGAAAGCGCCCGGGAGATGGTGCGGCCTATCTGTGAAACCTCCAGCGTGTGCGTCAGGCGCGTTACGTAGTGGTCGCCCTCAGGTGCGATGAATACCTGGGTCTTGTGTTTAAGCCTGCGGAAGGCATTGGAGAAAATAATGCGGTCACGGTCGCGCTGGAAAGCAGTTCTTAAAGGGCACGGCTGCTCGGCGACCCTCCTGCCGCGGCTGGCAGTACTGCGCGCGGCGTGGGGCGACAGGTTCTCCTCTGCCTGCTCCAGCCTTTGTCGGACATTCATTTCAGACATGATTAAACCATGCTGATCGGCATTGCCCGGTTATTTTCGGGCGGCCAGCTTCTCTTCCGCGTCGGCTATGATTTGCCGTGTATCGTCGATCATATCAGGTGTCACGGATATCGAAGTGATCCCCCAGCTTACCAGCTTTTCGGTTATCTCGGGATAGGTTGATGGCGCCTGCCCGCAGATCGAGCAGGTGATGCCCTTGCCGACCGAGGTTGTCACGGCTTTTTCGATCGCCAGCATCACGGCCTCGTTCCTTTCGTCGAACTGTGTGGCAAGCTTGGAGTTATCCCGGTCTATACCCAGGATAAGCTGCGTCAGGTCGTTGGAACCAATGGATATGCCGTCGATGCCGGCATCGATAAATTTGTCCATGAGCAGGATATTGGAAGGCACCTCGACCATCATCCACAGCTTGAACTTGGGGAACTGGTAGAAACCTTCCTCCGTCAGTATCTTCTTGATTTGTACGATCTCGGATACAAAGCGCACGAAGGGTATCATGACGTAAAGGTTATCGTAGGACTGGCAGACTCTTTTAATGGCGTCGAGCTCCATCCTGAAAACCTCTACTTCGTGGGTATATCTTGAGC
>Ga0136653_10000237_pt1 | contig 28316 bp, 21 predicted proteins | sample LakKivw275mmetaG_FD_94866 | JGI IMG/M metagenome (GOLD analysis project Ga0136653, IMG submission 94866) | Anoxic lake water microbial communities from Lake Kivu, Rwanda to study Microbial Dark Matter (Phase II) - Lake Kivu water 275m metaG... | ecosystem: Environmental > Aquatic > Freshwater >...
GTAGTTAAGCCTCTCATTGACCCAGTAATCGAACCATTCGCCGTCGGTGCCGGGCTTGACGAAGTACTCGATCTCCATCTGCTCAAACTCGCGCGTACGAAAGATAAAATTGCCCGTAGTGATTTCGTTGCGGAACGATTTGCCGATCTGGGCGATACCGAAAGGCAGCTTTTTCCTGGTTGTGGACTGCACGTTATCGAAGTTAACGAACTGCGCCTGTGCAGTCTCCGGCCTCAGGTATACTACATTGGCGGCATCCTCGACAGGTCCCATGAAGGTCTTGAACATGAGATTAAACATACGGGGCTCGGACAGGGCGCCGCCGCAATCCGGGCAGGCCGAAAGATCGATATCGGTGGAGCGGAACCTGTGTTTGCAGTCCTTGCACTCGACCAGAGGGTCGGAGAAGCCCGCTACGTGGCCGCTGGCCACCCACACCTGCGGGTGCATCATGATGCTGGCGTCCAGTCCCACCATGTCGTCACGTTCCTGCACCACCTTTTTCCACCAGTAGTCCTTGATATTTTTCTTGAGTTCGACGCCCAGCGGGCCGTAGTCCCAACAGCTTCCCAGCCCACCGTATATCTCGCTGCTCTGGAAAACAAAGCCCCGCCTTTTACACAGCGAGACAATTTTCTCCATATTTACTTTCATATTATCTTCCGGCACATAATCCTCCTGATGAGATGCCAAAGGCTGCTAAATTATACCATTGCCTGACCGGGCGGGCAGGTTAATCGGGGCGGCAAATAAGATAAGCTTCGAGCGGCATACGCACTTGATTATAGGGGTAAAGGCAGATACAGTCAAAATAGGAAATTAGGGACTGGGCCACATCGGGCGGCAGGCTGTATAATTAGACTGGTGAGGTAGAGATTATTAATGCTCCGCAGATGCTTGAAAACAGCGGCGTTCATCCTCTTATCTTCAGCTATATTAATCTGCCCCCAGACCGGCTGTTACACTCAGCCGTCACAACCGCCGGCCCTGCCGGCCTCGCCATCCCCACCCATTCTGCCCTCGGGTGACAGCCCGCACTTTAACACCTTGATCCTCGAAGGACCCATCGGCACAATCAACTACAACACAGTGATGTTCAAATGGGGAAGCGGCCTTTCCTCGGTGGATTCCTCCAACTATAGATATGCCACATTTTTAGAGGGCTGGGACAAGGACTACACGCCTTTTTTGACAGATACTTCTCGCTCCTTCAGCAACCTGCCTAACGGAAGCTACAAATTTTATGTTAAGGCGCAGGATCTCTACGGCAATATCGATCCTGCGACTCCGAGCCAGCCCTTTGTCATCTCAGGGGTTGTCCCACAGCAGGCGCAGCCCCTGCCCACAGCGCCAGGTGGCGGTGGGGGTCTGCTGCTGATAGGCGCTGATGTCAGCCGCATTGCCGTGGCCGGCGACGGATCAACCGTTTACGCGCTCGATTCCACCAGCTCCCGCCTGTACCGTTCCATCTCGGCGGGAGTCGAATGGAGAGACATATCGGCAGCTCTGGGCGCCGGCGCTCCCTGGATCGACCTGGCCGTAGCGCCTGATGATCCCGCATTTCTGGCGGTGGTTACAGCAGGAGGCAGCCAGGTTCATATCTCCGCAGACGGCGGCGCCACTTTCCTGAGCACGGATATATCCTCTCATCTTGGACCCGGACAGGCGGTAAGATGCATAACGATATCGCCGGGCTACGGTTCGCCCAGGCGGGAGCTGGCCGCCGGTATCTGGAATGGTGCTGCAGGCGGGAGCGTACTGATTAATATTCTGGCCAGTTTTTCAGGAGGGTGGTTCGATGCGGGCAGCAGCATGCCCGGCTGGACGCCTCCGGACGGAGGAGGGGTGGATGTGGCCGCTATCAGCTATTCCCCATCCTACGGCGCCGACGGCGCCCTGTTGCTGGTTACCTCCAGCGCGGCAAAAACTTATCTCTATACCGGCGTACGTGACACCGGTTCAAACTCCATAACATGGAACTCCTGGACGGGCTACCCGGTGGAGATAGGGCAGGCCGGCGAGCCGCTCAACCATGCCGATATAGCGTTGCCGTCCGACTATAGCGGCGTCAATCCCTATTCGCGCAGGGCCTTCGCCTCGTGGAATAAGAACAATCCGGGCAGAGATGTCTATCAGATATCCGATTACCAGGTCTACCGCATGAATGCCCCTGAAGCAATCGCATCCATCGCCTACCATGGACGTATCACCGGCGGTAAGCTGCTGGCGGGTGCTGTGAAATGCCAGACGGGCGGCTGCTACCAGGTTCAGACATATTTCACGGCCAATCCGACCTCAATGTATCCGGCCTGGCTGCCCAGCCAGAAGGCGCCCACGGGATCCCTCAATGCCGTGGTAAGATGGTCACCGTCCGGAACCGTCGCCTACGCAGGAACCAGCGGTACGGAGAGCGCCTTCTCGCACAGCCTGAATAACGGCGCCACCTGGAACCAGTAGGGGCTGCATGGGTGTATATCATCAATACCGGCATAAATTAACCACGGCGCACGATGCCGCCGACAGGATCAAGAGCGGCGATACCATCGTCCACGGATCGAGCGTAACGGAGCCTCCCGCCCTTCTGTCGGCGCTGGCGGACCATGTCAGAGGGGGAGGCCTTTCCGGACTGAAAGTATTTTCCAGCCTTCCCATGAAACATGCTGCAAGTACAGTTCTGTCCCCCGACCTTTCCGACTGCATAGAATCGAACTCCTGGTTCGTTACCGAGGCCGACCGGTCGCGGCATAAGATCGGCCTGAGCTACTACGTGCCGACACATATCCATCAGATTCCCAGGCTGATGCTGGAGCATATGGACATCGATGTCATGATGACCACGGTTTCGCCCATGGACCAGCACGGATATTTCACCTTCGGCGCCGCCAACGATTACAACGGCACAGCCGCACGAGCCTGCAGGACGTTGATAGTCGAGGTAAATAAGAACATGCCTCGCGTGCTGGGGGACAATCTGCTGCACATATCGGAGGTGGACCTTATCGTAGAAAACCATGTTCCACTGCAGGAGATCCAATCACCCCGGCCCGGACCCGCAGACGAGGTGATCGGCCGCTGCATCGCCGAAATGATACCGGACGGCGCGACCATCGCGCTTGGAATCGGCGGTATACCCAACGCCATAGGTAATTACCTGACCGGACACAAAGATATAGGCATTCACAGCGGCGTTTTCACCGCCGCCATGGTCGACCTCATCGAGCGGGGCGTGGTCAACGGCAGAAAGAAAAACCTGCATACGCGCAAGCATGTTTTTATAGTGGCGCAGGGTGACAGACGGATGTACGACTTCATTCATGATAACCCCAGCATGGAGCTTCACCCTGCCTCCTATACGGAAAATCCGGACGTGATCGCGAGTAACGACAATATGATCTCCATAAATACCATATTGGAGATGGACCTGACCGGGCAATGCAACGCTGAGCATATGGCAGGGTCGCAGTTCAGCGGCACCGGCGGGCAGCTCGATTTCGTCCGGGGTTCCTACAACTCCCGGGGAGGAAAATCGATACAGGCCTTCACTTCCACCGCGCGCAAGGGTACCGTTTCACGCATCGTGCCCGTGCTCAAATCCGGCACGGCGGTATCCATACCGCGTATGGACGTCCAGTACCTGGTTACCGAGTTCGGCTCGGTCAATCTCAAGGGCAAATCCACACGTGACCGAGCGATGGGCATCATCGGCCTGGCACACCCGGATTTCAGGGACAAACTGCTGAAAGCGGCGGAGGATATGTACCTGCTGTAGCTTGCAGGATTGACAGATGAAACAAAATAGCTAATAGTCTATTAAAAATTAAAGGGGCTGTAAGAGCCATCTATTTTTAAACAGGAGATGCCGATGAAATCCAAGAAAACTCGTGCCCTGGTCATCACACTTAGTGTTATCCTGGCCGTCGTACTTATCGGTGCCATAGCCTTCCAGGTGTTCTTTAGGCTGCCGCTGCCGTCCTACACCGGAACTCTGCAGGTGAACGGCCTCAAAGCGCCGGTCGAGGTGAGGACGGATGATCACGGAATCCCTCACATTTTCGCTCAGAGCAACGAGGACCTTTTCTTTGCGCAGGGATATATAACTGCCCGCGAGAGGATGTTCGAGATGGACCTCACTCGCCTGGCCGGCAGGGGGGAGCTATCTACTCTTTTCGGCGAACGCATGATCGAGACGGATAAATACTTCAAGACACTGGGCTTTTACCGCGCCGCAGAAACGGAATATGCAAACGTCGGCCCGGACACTAAAACGGCCGTCGACGCATATACCGGCGGCGTGAATGCATACATAGATACCCTGAAATATCTTCCCGCTGAATATACCATCCTGGGCGGCAAGCCGCAGGCCTGGAAGCCGGCCGACAGCATGGTGGGCGGGCTGCTCATGTCCTACCGCCTCAACTCGCCGCGCGGCATCAAGCCGGTGCTCTATCAGATTTATTTGAAAGCCGGCCCGGAGATGCTGAAGAAGCTGCTGCCCTATATCCCCGAGGGAGCGCCGTACATTTCTTCGACCGACAGCAATGTGCCGGCTTATGCCCAGACCACTCTTCCCGAAATCGAGGCAACGGCATCTTCCGGCATGTACAGTGAGATAGAATGCCCTGTGCCGCTGAGGATGCGCGCCTCCAACTGGATGATCTTTTCAGGCGCGCGCACGACCACCGGCAAACCTGTCTTCACAGGCAGCCCGGACCTGGAGGCCTCTATACCGTCGCTCTTCTATCTGGTACACCTCAAAGGCGGCGATTACGACGTGATCGGAGGGTCCATCCCGGGCCTGCCCGGCGTGCACGCGCTGGGATTCAACGGCCGCATGGCCTGGAGCATCACCGTGGGCAACGGCGACAACCTGGATTTCTTCACCGAGACATTGAACCCGGCCAACCCCGACCAGTACCTCACCGAGGACGGTTGTAAAGATTTCCAGATCATCGATGAAACGATAAAGGTCAAGGGCAAAGCAGATCAGAATATCAGGGTTAAAGTGTCCCGCCACGGTCCGATCGTCTCCGAGGTTATGCGAGGTCTGCCGCCCGACTGCACCATGCTGTGGCCCGGGCTGATGGGCCATGACGGCACGGTGGAAGGGCTGCTCGGACTGAACCGCGCTAAAAATTTCGACGAGTTCCGTCAGGCCCTCGGCAAGGTACGCGGAGGAAGCGTACACCTCGGCTATGCGGATATTGACGGCAATATAGGCTACCAGTACATCACCACCTTCCCCATCAGGAAGTCGGGTGAAAACCCCATACCGGTGCCCGGGGCAAAGGGACAGTACGATTGGACCGGCTTTATACCCTTTGAGGAGCATCCTTACGAGCTCAATCCGGCCAAAGGCTATGTGGCGTCCTTCAACCAGATGCCGGAGCCGGGAGATTACTACGGCACGGCCTATTTTATCTTTGAACGACCCTTCCGGTTCGAGGAGATGGCCAATGCCAGGGACAAGTTCACGGTGGACGATATCCGCGCCATGCAGAACGACGTGGGCTCCAACCTGGCCAAACGCTGGGTACCGCGTATCCTCAGCGTTTGCGAGGGCGACCGGGAGATGTCGGCATATACCGCCATTCTAAAGGATTGGGACTACAGCATAACCGTTGAAAGCCCTCAGGCCACGCTCTTCAATTCGTTCTCCGCTCACCTTATCAGAAACACTTTGTACGACCAGCTGGGAACCGAGATCGTGGACGAGCTTTTCAAGGACCTGCATGTATCGATCCCCACGCAGTGGCTGATCAGGTACATGGGTGATAACAACCATGCAATCTGGGATGACATCTCTACGGCAGCAGTGGGTGAGACCTGCGACGATATGGTGCTCAAGAGCATGAAAGATGCCGTGGCTGAGCTGTCGGCGAGGCTGGGCGGCGACCCGCAGCGCTGGGCCTGGGGCGGGGTGCACCGGATGACCATCAAGCATCCGCTGGGCGGTGTCCTGCCCTTCCTCAACCTCAAACCGCTGACATATGCAGGCGACGATTTCACCATCCACGCCGGCTGGTGGGACCGGGCGCACCCCTACGACATGTACAGCGGCGCCGCTGTCAGGATTGTGGTCGATATGTCAGACCTGAGCAACATGACCATCATGAGCCCGCCGGGGCAGTCCGGCATGTACCTCAGCCCCTACTACAGCGACATGGCGGAGACCTGGTCCAAAGGCGGACAGGTGCCCGCTCACTACACGGACGCAGGTCAGTTGAAGCAGGTGCTCACGCTGGAGCCGGGGCAGGCCGAATAACCTGCACCGACGCTATGGCCGGACCCGGTATTAAGAAAGGGGCATCCTCAGTACCATTTTGGCCAGGTCCCAGGCGTGCTCGTAGAGGTGCAGGCCTTTGCTGAAGGCATGTATCTCGCCGTCCCGGACGCCTATCTCTCCTGCCATATATTCTTTGAGTGTTTGCAGGCCGCCCAGGTTGGTGGGCATGCCACCCCACAGGTCCCAGGAGCGAAAGTATAGTATGAAGTGCAGGGCGCCGTCCTGCACGCGCGTATCCACCAGGCGCAGGCAGGGCGGGTCGGCCTGATAGAGGCTTTTTTCGTTTCCCACGCACATGCACATCTGGTTGGTGTCGAATCCCTTGCGGTAGCGGCGGATGATCTCCTCGATCTGCGGCGACAGGAACTCGCCGTAGGTGTACTCCTCGTTCTCCTGCCTGTCTGGAGTCATCAGGTAGGACATGTACTCCTCGATCACCTCGTCGGTAGTCGGCAGGGGTACACCGGTCGGCACGTCCGGGCTGAGCGGACGTATGCCGGGACGGCTGATATTGATGGCGACAAGCTCGATCTCCTTGCGGCGCATGCCCTCGAAGCTGCCCTGCCCGATCCTGTATTCGCGGCCTTCGGTAAGGGCTTTCTGCAAGCATTGATACCACGCGTCGCCCAGGCTCAAGGCGTCAATAACAGTAAGTTTCATTTTATCCGTAGCATCATAAGCAAGTGGTATTATCCGTGTCAAGGCCGACCGTACCATAATGCAGGGGCATACCTTCAGGCGCGCCCGGAAATCGCGGGCGGGTTTAAAAATCCGCCCCTGCAATTACTGATAAATTGACATTAAATATCTCCAAACATCATAATAAATGATTGCAATGATTAAAGCTGTCTTTTTCGACTTCTTCAATACGCTGGCCTATTTCGATCCACCCCGTGAGGAAACATACGCGGGAATTGCGGCCGACCTGGGAGTAAAGGTCAGCCCGGCCATGATAATCGCTGCGCTGCCCGAGGCTGATGCCTACTGGCGCGCCGAGAATTTCAAGCAACCTGTACGCCAGCGCGAGCAGGATGATAAGGTGGCGGTTTACAGAGAGTACGGCCTGAGGATACTGGCCGGGACGGGCGCAACGCCGGAGCAGGCATTGCAGATGCTGGCCGCAGCCTTCAGCAAGGGCTGGGTTTTCAAATCGTTCCCCGATTCCGTGCCCGCGTTGAAGCTTGTCAAGGAGAGAAAAATGACAACCGGCCTCATCTCCAATGTCGGACAGGAGATAGACTCATACTGCCGGGAACTCGGATTTGAACCTTATCTCGATTACAAGGTCACCTCTTTCGAGGTCGGCTTCGACAAGCCCAGGCCGGAGATCTTCCAGCTGGCACTGGACAAGGCCGGGGTCAGAGCGAATGAATCCGTCTTTATAGGTGATGTCTACGAACAGGATATCGTGGGCGCCAGGGGAGTAGGCATGAAACCCATACTGATCAACCGCAACGGCATGACATCATACGACTGCATCGTGATCTCCGACCTTTCCCGTGTGCTGGACCACATTTAAACTGCTTCTTCAAAGACCCCTCAGATACTCGGGCCGCAGCAGCGCGGGGTCCTCTTTGGACAGTATCGAATCAAGCTGGGCCAGCACCTTTCCTTTGTCCACGGGCATACTTCCCCGTATGGCGAAGTAATTGGAGGCGTGCATGGAGCTGAAAAAACAGTCCGAGAATTCGGCATACTCGACTATAGTCCTCAACTCCTTCAGGGAATCGAAGGGCGTGATAAGATCGAAATTCCCCTTTTCCCACTCGAGATAAAGCGGTGTGCCGGGTATAAGGGTCAGAGTGAGGGCGCCCGCATAATCGGGGGCCATCTCCGTCAGAATGCGCGCCGTCTCCATGGCATGGCGCCGGCTGCCCTGCACGCCTCCCAGTCCGAGTATCACCGTTACCGAGAGAAGTATCCCCGCCTCCCTAACTTTATCCGCCGCCTCAACCATCTCGGCATGTGTAGCGCCTTTTTTAATCCTTTTTAGCACCTCATCGTCACCGCTTTCCACACCCACATAAAGGATGCCAAGCTTGAGATCTTTCAGCGCCTTCAACTCGGCCACGCTGCGTCTGAGCACATCCTGCGGCGTGGCATAGCTGGCTATACGTTCGAGGGAAGGGAACTTGCCGTTCAGGTATTGCAGCGCTTCCACAAGTTTGGGATAGGGATAAACCAGGGCATCTCCGTCTTGTAAAAAGACGCGCCTTCCGTCCCAGCGACGCAGTATGGCATAGACTATGTCGGGCTGTCCCGGCAGCGCCATGCGGGATTTCATGTAAAGGGACATGGCGTCGATCTCGTCCTTCACTTCCTGAAGGTCGCGAATACCCAGATTGGTGAAGGAAAAAGCGCAGAAGGCGCAGGTGTTATTGGAACAGCCCGAGGTCAGCGGCAGGTAGTAGCTGGCATGTTCGCTGGGTGGTCTGATGATTTCCGGCCTTTCAAACTTCATGTCTCGATTCCGGTTGTATATCAGTGTAATTTGGCCACATAGCTGTTGAGCGGCACACCCAGCGACCTGGCTACAGGACCGCACTTGGCTTTCAGGCAAAAGAAAATTTTGCCCTGCGGTGGCTGCTCGTCAAGTGTCTCATAGTAACCCATGCCTTTGGCAAAAATAAAATCGGCTGAGTGGAAAGCCTGCTTGAACTCCTCTGATGCCAGCTCGAACAGCACCCCCGGCGTAGCAGTTCCCGTGGTCATAACCTCACCCGCCTCCTGCTGCAGGCCTGCTTTACGGATATCCTCTCTGGTCACATCGTTTTGTACCGGCAGCTCCTTCACAACATATACGGCATGCGTGTACCTGCGCATGAGATTGAGCAGCGGCATATCAAAAATTATTTCTCCGCTGTTATCAGCCAAATACAGTATCAGGCTGGAGCTCTTAACCCGCCCTTCCAGCAGCGATGAATCGTCGATAATGAATTCCAACCTGTTTTCCCGGAACTCTTTCTCCAATTCCCCGATCGGCCGGAAGAAATCCATGGCATTGCCCTGTGCCGCAAGCTTGAGATAATCCACGAAATCTTCCTTGTAGCCGTCCTTCACCAGCTCAAACAGTCTGCGGGCTTCATCGATCTCGACGTCCTTGAACTTTCGATAAGGGTCACGATTCCCCGTCACTTTTTTAATCAGGCGGTGAAGGGGCTCGGCCACTTCGACAGATACGATACCGGGCTTCAATTTATCACTGATCATCTGCTCGGCGGCGCGCTTCGTGTCCTCCCGCAGGCCGGCGTCGTCGGTGGCTAAGTCGGACGCCTGGTGGGCCAGCCTGATCAGACAGTCATGGCATTCGGTGGATATTTTCATAACTATATATCGCTATTGCGGGCGCACCTTAAGGTACTCCCCTACAGGTAATAAATGCAGGGGCGGGTTTTCAAATCCGCCCGAAATTGAAAACCATACTCAGAACTGCCTGCGGGTCCTGAGGATCAGTATCAGGGTAACGATGACCAGCAAGGTTCCGATGCCGATAACGATCCAGACCCAGAGCGGCGTCTCCTGTCCTCCGGGGGCCGTCTGTGGAGCAGCGGGCGCTTCCTCAGTGCGGAAACTGAAGGTTGCGCTCCAATCGCTGGGAATCTGCTGGCCGTTGACTTCGGTTGCCCTCACCCTCCAGAAGTAGTTGGTGTTATATTCCAGTGTCCCGCCGTATTCATATCCTGTTGAAGATGTACTTACCTGTTTAACGACCTGCGCGAATTCTGAATCCGCCGACAGCTGGAATTCATATCGGGTGGCCTCTTTCCAGGGCGACCAGGAGAACGACGCGGGCCTGACCTTGCAGGCCATGCAACCGTTATCGGGTGCCAGTAACTGCACGCCGTAATAAGGCGAGGTGACAATGAATCCGGGTTTAACAGTGAAGCTGCGTGTCTCCGACCACGGGCTGACAGCGATCTGCCCCGTGGCCGAGCGGTAGGATTGCACATGCCAGTAATAGGTTGCGCCGGCCTCGGGCAGGGCGGCCGGTGAAAGCCACATGCCTGGCCTGGTCATGTTAACCTCGTCCATTGTGACCCGTATACTCCCGGCCACGTCAATGTTATTTGCATTGGATACGCTGGGATCGATCCGCAGCGTGAATTCAGCGTCCTTGGCTATTTCTATCTCGTACTCCGTCGACAGGCACAGTTGCTCCCAGGAAAGGTCGATCTGCTGGTTGCGCCCCGTCACCGGATCGGCCCCCACCAGAGCCGCGTCGGCGGGAGTGCGCAATGCAGGGCCCTTCTTGGCCAGGCAATCCGTATATACCCAGAGCATACCCCTTCTATTCGCAGGGTCATAGCCTGGGTCCTGCATATAATGGCCCCTGAGCACGGCCGACAGGGCGGCGATAAAGGCGTTTATATTACCCGTGAAAGGTATATTTATATAATCCAGGCTGAATCCGGACTGGTTATCTATCGCCCAGAGGGATGTATTGGTGTTGGGCGAGCAGCAGCCGCAGGCTTTAAGGGAGGTGGGCTCCAGAGTAAAATGCACCCCGGTTTGCGCAGCCGGCTGATATATATCCAGGCAGTCCCAGTAGATGCCGGGTTTGGGCATGCCGCTCCACGACTCCAGCGTCCTGCATACGCCGCTGTTTGAGGGTGGCATTCCTTCCGAAGGCGCCAGAGAGGTGGAGATGTTGTCATGCACGGCATACAGCGCAGGCTGATCGAGCCCTGTGAAAGCCATCACGATTCCGAAGTATCCGCTCCGGTGGGGAGGATCGCCCACGTCCCGGCTGTATCCATCGTCCCACCAGTCCGGACCGCTCGCGCCATTGTTAACGTCCATCATGTCGTTATCGCTCCAGCGGGTAAAAGCCGGTACGGTATTGCGGTAGACCGTACCCGTCACGTTGTCGCCCACAGCGGCGTAGATAAAGCGGTTGTTTTCGAAATCGGTATCGAATATGGCATGGACATTGCCTGTAACCGGCATGGAGTCCATATATCTGTGGAAATTCACCCCGCCGTCCGCCGAGTAAGATATGGCTGTGCCGATCGGCGTGTAGAACTGATTGGCGCCTACCAGAACTTTGCCGTTGCGCGCGGCGATAGTATGGGGGACAACGTTGCTGTCCGCACCCTGTATGTTGGTGGACCAGGCGGTGCCGGTATATACCAGTTTCTGCACCATGCCGGTAACTCCGGCAACGTATATAACCCTGCTGGACTCGAATGTGAAGTCCTCCACCAAATACCGGGGAGCAACGGCAGCCCAGTAGTCTCCGTAATCAGGTGACCATGCCATCACCCCCGATCCCGATATTGAAGACGGCGCGAACCTTGGGGCCCAGGCCACAACACCTCCATCGGAAGAGTCAGTACAGGACTGAACTGTGCGTAGAATAGGCAGGTCTGTCTGCGGCACGCGGCAGCAAAGCGAAGTGGTGTGCAGGAAAACCCTCTCCCAGTAGGTCCCCAGTGGCGCGATGGCCGGAAGCGGGGCAGCCACGCCCGGGCTGATAGTGGTTCTCCAGACGCTGTCGAATTCATTGCAGCCAACGCCCACATTTCTGTGCACGGAGGCTAAATACACTGTTGTACAGTCGGCGGCTACAGCCACATCATTAAACCAGTCGATGGTTGTATCGATCAGCGAGAGCTGGTTCCAGGTATCACCGTTGTTGCGGCTGATGGAGAAAGCCGACTCGTCATTGGGTATTAGAGTGGAGATCCAGGGACCGGGCGCTCCTACCGGAGGAACCACGTCCGGGGAATCCCACCAGGTAGCGTTATCTCCTATAATACCCGACCCCGTTGCGGCATAGGCCAGCGAGCCATTGGGATTCCAGGCCACCAGGGCGGCGCCAACACCCGTCAGGTTATCGCTGCACACGGTTATATTATCGCTGCCGCAATTGCCCTGGTTGCCGGCGCCGGTGGGCGGCTTAAGGGACACATAGCCGCATGAACCTGCGCACGCGCAGGGAGTATCCATGAGCAGCGTGGGCACCATTGCACTGCAGGGTGCCCCGAAAGCAAAACCCGCCAGAAGCTTACCCGTCGAGTAGGTCCCAAAAAAGGCGATGCTGTATATCTGACGATTGGCGACGGTGGAGCTGTAAAGAGCGGCAGCCACCTCATTATCGATCCTGAATATACCTGTGGCGTTGGTCGCATCCGGAAACGGGGCATAGAGGCTTACAAAGGCGCGCCTCAGCGCGGGTGACATGCCGTTATAATCGGAGGGGAGGCAAAGGTCGGCCACCGCCAGATTATCATAAGAAGGAGAGGCATTTGCCGTAGTTGACACTTCCACACCAGATCCCGCGAAAATGTAGGACAGGATGGAGTTGCTGCTGATGTCACGTATACCGATATTGTAGTTGGTACGGTTGATATCGGCATAGACCATAACAACGGAGTTGTCACCGGTATAAGTCGGGGAGAATTCCAGGGCGAAATAGTCGATACCGGCCACGGGATCTTGCTGCTGTGCCCAGGAGCCGAAACCGCCGCCCTTCATGATAAACAGCCTGCCGTTTCCAATGTTGGTGCGCGTACCTATCATGTAATCGCGCCCATTGCCGTAGTCCATGGAGATATCCAGGGCGCTGATAGTTTCGCCGGCAGCCATGGCGGGAGCGCCGGCGTTGTTCCATGCAGCGCCGCCGTCGGTCGTTACCCAGAGCTCGACCGGTCCCGTGGCCTGTGTGCCGGCTGTAATCGCCCAGATCCCGGCATCGTCCGGCGCTACGGCGACGTTATAAACATGTTTATCGGCGGACCACGCTGCGGCGCCTGCCAGCATTCTATATGCTGAAGTGGTCCAAGATATGCCGTTGCTGGCCGTATTATAGAGAACGCCCAGAGGACCGGGGTTATTGGAAGCAGTGATCGTCCTGTTATCAACGGTGACAGAGGCCAGTAGTGTCTTGCCGTCATCGGCGACCGCAAGGTCGCGTATCTCGCTTCCCGTGAAAGTATTGCCCAGATCGAAGGTTGGGTTCAGGATATCATTTCTGTTGGCGACCGAATTGGGCGTATTGACCGTATCCCAGCGCATTACACCGGCATCGGCATCCGATCTGCACGGGTACAAAAGGACTGAAGGCGGCAAAGCTATGACTGCAGCCAGTATTATAAATAAAATGAGCGACTTGCCGGGTTTATTTCTTATCATACACTGTTGGCCAGTCCCCGGTATCCACGACCGAGCAAAACGTGTACTATAATAGCACAAGACGATAGTTAAATAAATTATTAAGGATATGTAAAAATATGCCGGATAAATTGAAGCACCTGCTCGATCTGGGTAAAAATGAGCCGGTCGCAGCTTTTCTGGGAATGAGGTTGATGGAACTGTCCCCCGGCTATGCGCGCGTATCCATGCCGATGAAGCCCGAATATATCAATTTTAACGGTATGATTTTCGGCGGCATTATCTCGGCGGTGGCGGACCAGGCTTTCGCCTATGCCACCAACTCGGTGATCAATCCCAACGTTGCATCGCAATTCAATATCCATTTCATAGCCGCAGTCGGCGTGCAGGACGAGCTGACGGCGGAATGCCGGGTGATGAAAGGAGGCAAGCGTGTATGCATCTCCGAGATCAAGGTAACGAACCGGAAGGGCAAGCTTGTCGCCACAGCCACCGGCACGACTATACCGCTGGTTTAAAGACCCGCGACGGGCTTGCACATTTGAAGGGCGACACTTTATTATTAAGTCGGGTACTGCAGGGGCGTACCTTGGGGTGCGCCCGAGGATAGCAGGACGGGCGGGTCTGAAGATCCTCCCCTGCTGGTGATAAAAGGCAGCCATGCGAAAAGTAAAGATACTGTTCACCGATATACACAAACCCGAATATCACGACAAGAATCCGTTCCGTGAAGGTTTCGAATGGGGCAAGAAAGTGGTGCTGGACCTTTGCGTGGATATCGACCTGGACGAGATGTTCAATATATATATAGAGCAGCCCGAAAAGCGCGTCAGGAACGGCAGGGTCATCAAGTTCAGCGAATTCGCCATGGAATATCTGGAGCTGGAGCAGCAGAAACAGCGCCGGGCGCAGAGCGGCGGCGATATCTCGGATGAAGCTAAAAACTAATACAGGGAGGCTGTGAAAAATGGAAGATTTCGAGAAACTGGGTGTATTTTACATCGGCAGAGAATACGATCTGGCCAAAAAGAAATCGGGCGAAAACCTTGTACTCTATGATTCCAGGGATCTGGTGACGCACGGTGTCTGTGTGGGTATGACCGGTAGCGGCAAGACCGGGCTCTGTATCTCTATCCTTGAAGAGGCTGCCCTTGACGGCATACCGGCCATAATTATCGACCCCAAGGGCGATATGCCCAACATGATGTTAACCTTCCCCCAGTTGAGAGCCGAGGATTTTCTGCCCTGGATCAACGAGGACGATGCCCGCCGCAAGGGTCTTTCACCGCAGGATTTCGCGGCCAAACAGGCCGAGCTGTGGAAGAACGGGTTGGCCTCCTGGGGAGAGAGCGGCGACCGCATAGCCAAGCTCAGGCAGGCTGCCGATTTTGTCATCTACACCCCCGGCAGCACGGCGGGGATACCCGTCTCCATCTTGAAATCGTTTGCCGCACCTCCCGCAGCTTTGATCGAAGATAACGAGCTGTTGAGGGACAGGATCAATTCGACGGTAACCAGCCTGCTGGGGCTGATCGGCAAGGACGCTGACCCTATCAAGAGCCGTGAACATATACTGATCTCAACCATACTGGATAACGCCTGGAGGCAGGGTATCGACCTGGACCTGGCCGCCCTCATACAACAGGTACAGACGCCTCCCGTCAGCAAGATCGGCGTCATCGACCTGGACTCGTTTTACCCGGCCAAAGACAGGTTCGAGCTGGCTATGTTGATCAATAATTTGCTGGCGGCGCCCGGCTTCAACGCGTGGCTGGAAGGCGAGGCCCTGGATATCGGACAGATACTTTACAGCCCCGCCGGCAAGCCGCGCATGTCCATCTTCTCTATAGCGCACCTGAGTGATGCCGAGCGCATGTTCTTCGTCTCCCTGCTGCTCAACCAGGTGCTGGCCTGGATGCGCCAGCAACCGGGCACCACCAGCCTGCGCGCCATGGTTTACATGGACGAGATCTTCGGCTATTTCCCGCCGGTGGCAAACCCGCCTTCTAAACAGCCCCTGCTGACCCTGCTAAAGCAGGCCCGCGCCTTCGGCGTGGGTATACTGCTGGCCACACAGAATCCTGTCGACCTCGACTACAAGGGGCTATCGAATACCGGCACCTGGCTGCTGGGGCGGCTGCAGACAGAACGGGACAAGGCACGTGTACTGGAGGGGCTCGAAGGCGCAGCGTCAAGCCAGGGCGCCAGGTTCAACCGCCAGGCCATGGAGCAGACGCTGGCCGGCCTGGGCAACCGTGTCTTCCTGATGAACAACGTCCACGATGATGAGCCGACGATATTCGAAACCCGCTGGGCGATGTCCTACCTGAGGGGACCGCTCACGCGCACCCAGATTAAAGTGTTGATGGACCCGGTTAAAGCCCAGATGCCCGCAGCGCCGGCTGCTGCCGCCCAGGCGCCATCATTCACTTCTCCGGCGCCCATGCAGGCAACGGCCGCAGCAGCGCCCGCAAGGCAAGTGGCCGCACCGTCCGGACGCCCGGTAATTCCACCGGATGTGGCGCAATATTTCGTGCCCGCCCGGGGCAGCCAGGCAGGGAGCACCCTGCTATACAAGCCGTCCGTGCTTGGCGTTGCACAGGTGCATTTCATCGATAATAAGGCAGGCGTAGATATGACGGACGATAGCGCCGCGGTCACAGATATCACGGATGATCCCATACCGGTGAACTGGGATAACGCCAGGGATGCCGGCTTCAACATCTCCGACCTGGAGAAAGCACCTCGCGAGGGCGCCCGGTTCGGGAACTTGCCGGCAGTGGCAGGCAAAGCGCGCAGCTACGATAACTGGAGCAAGGAGTTTGCCACCTGGCTTTACGGGACCAAAAGATACGAATTGCTTAAAAGCCTGACCTACAAACAGGTATCCAGACCAGGCGAATCGGAGCGGGATTTCAGGATAAGGCTCGGGCAGAGCGCCAGGGAACAGCGCGATGGCATGGTTGATAACCTGAAGAAGAAATACCAGGCCAAGATGAATACACTGCAAGAGAGGATCCGCAAAGCGCAGCAGGCCGTGGACCGTGAAGCGGAGCAGCAAAAGCAACAACAGATGCAAACCGTGATCAACGTCGGCTCTACACTGCTGGGAGCGTTCATGGGCAAGGGCCTGGGCGCAGGCACCATTGGCAAAGCCGCAACCACGGCCAAAAGCGCCGGTCGCATTTTCAAGGAGAAGGATGACGTGAACCGCGCCAAAGAAAGCGTGGAGACGCATCAGCAAACGCTGGATGAGCTTGAAGCCGAGTTCAAGGCTGAGATGGATGAACTGGCCGCCAGGACCGATCCGGCCACGGAAGAGCTGCAAAAGATATCCCTGAGGCCGGCCAAAAAGGACATCGTAATCAAGCTGGTCGGCCTGGCATGGCTTCCCTACTGGCGCGCACAGGACGGTACCGTTTCCGCAGCCTGGCAATAAGCGTGGTTGGCCACTGCCCCATCGGACGATGGATTTATACGGCGATTTTTAATCTGTGTCTGAGGTACAGCCCCGCCAGCAGGCCGCAGAGCAGGCCGCCCAGGTGTCCCTGCCAGGATATGAATGAGAACGGCAGCAGGATGAGGAAGCCGATGACCACGGCGATCCACAGGGGCATGGGCACCGGTATGGGAAAGATAAACACTTTGACTTTCGGTGCGACAATTGCCAGCGCCCCGCCCAGGGCGAAGACCGCCCCCGAGGCGCCGATGGTCGCTGCGTAGGGAGACGACAACGCCAGCACAAAAAGACCCCCGACAATGCCGCCGGCAAAGTAAACGATGAGAAAATTGCGCATACCTGCGATGCGGTTGAGGAAGCTGCCGAAGAAATAGAGGGTCAGCATATTGGTCAGCAGGTGCCAGAAATCCGCCTGTGTGAACATGTACGTGATTAGCGTCCAGGGCCGCGCCAGCAGTCCACCCCAGGATCCATACAGCGCAAGGTAAGGGATGATATTTCCGCCGCTGAAGGCAGCGATGTTTACCCCGAGGTAAACAAGCACATTGATGATTATGATTACAATTACGGGGATCAGTTCACCCTCACGCGTCCGATAACTAACAGAAGGCATTTTTCTTCATCCTAATTTAATTGATTATTTTCAGTTTGCCACGTCCCGCCTGAGCGCCGGCATCAGGGCATCGTGTAGTAGGTCAACCCATCTTCATTATAATTCTTGACTTTCCCACGTTCCAGCAGGTAAATCAGGTGCGCGATGGTCTCGCCCATGGCGAACCATTGCTGCACTATGGGAAAATCCTTCCACTCTTTGGCCTCGATTTTCCAGGTGATAAAAGGCGCGACCTGATATGCGGTTTTATCCCCCTGTTTGAGCGCGGCGATGGCCTCTTCCAGCCTCACCCGGTGATGGTCCTTGAGTTCCTGAATGCGCTGCTTGTGCTCATGCCAGGACCTGCGATGCGCAGGCAACACCAGCTCGGCGTCCAGGGTACTGACTTTATCAAGGCTATTCAAATAGTCTCCCAGGGCATCGCCCATCTCCGGCCAGTGGGCGATATTGGGCGTGATATCGAAAAGAATATGGTCGCCGGAAAATAGTATTTTTTTACCTTCGTCGTACAGGCACATATGTCCCGGAGAGTGGCCGGGCGTCTCCACGCACCTGAGCGAGTAACCTGCGATCTCTATGACCTGACCATCGTCTACTTCAGTAATATCAACCAGACGGCTGGGGCTGTAGAGGTAGCCGGGATGCTTCGCCATCGATTCTTTGAGCACCTGCAGAGGGAACCCATTGGCCGTGTAGTAATCCAGCAGGTCGGCCCAGTGACGCGGACCTTTGACAATTTTCGTCTCGGCCCGCCCGAAATAGCATACCGAGTTCTCGCTGGCAAGATCGCCTGTAAGGCCGAAGTGGTCCGCGTGCAGATGCGTGACAAACAGGTCCGTTTTATTCAGGTCGATATCCAGTTTCTGCAACGCAGGGAACATGACTTCCTTGCATTCCGGACGGTTCATTCCCGTATCGATAATAAGGTTCCTGTCACCGCCCTTGATAACATAGCAGTTGACCGATTTCAGTGGGTTCCTGGGCAGCGGCAGCTCGATTTTATAAAGGTTAGGTAAAATATCTTCTATCATTTCAACCCTTTTTAAACATAATCGCTTAATTATACTTGTATCCGGGAAAATTGGCATAACAGGGACGATTCGGGTTATTCATCCCGGTATTCCTGCGGTGGAGCTTTTATCCTCCCGCAATTCAAATTTTTCAGCCTGTAAAAACCGAAGCCTTCTCTCAGGATTCATGGTAACCGTAATCAGTTCGCCTCGAAAAAATTCTTAATTTGATTCTAATCATCAGCGTCGGGACGTTACGCAATATCAAATACATCCTCTATATCGACCCCTATAAGTACGACGTCAAGAGGTCACTTTGCAGGGCGGCAGGCCTCATTGACATCACCCGCGGCTCCGACGTCCTGCACCCTCATATCCCGGCAGACCCTGCCTTTCATCGAGCAGTTTGCTTCCTGGATATCAACTGCCGGGAATCGGTATTCTTGCAGTCCCGACTATCATACCGTGCGGCGCAATGCCGGTTGACTGTACCAAATATCGCTAAATGTGAGATTGTGCATCTATTCATTGAAATATCATATCTTCACCATCGACATCTTATGTGCAGAATTTGAGTCGCATTGTAATGATAGGTAAAATAGACTGATAATTGTCACCGGGCTCAAAAAGTGTAACACCTCACATGCTTGAAGTCGATAAAATGGATAAGCAATCCCGAGCATTAATAGAGAACAGGCGGATATCGGCCATTGAAAAGATTTCCGAAATACTTGTCAACGAGCGGCAAACGGCAACTTCAGCGCAATTTATACTGGACTATCTCATTGGCGGGTTGGAAGTTGCTGATGCCGGTATCATATGGAGCTATGTGCCTTCAACCAAAAGTCTGGTCCCCGAAGTTGCCTCAGGTATCGACATCAGCACGTTGAAGCAGGTTGGACTGAATACCGGCCAAGATATGATCGGCAGAGTTTTTCAAAGTGGTAAAAGTGAGTATTACCCGACAGGTAAAGCCAGGTCAGCTAATGAAGACCACGCAAAAAAGGTCTCCGGTGTGAAAATTCCCGGCCTGGATTCTACCGCCTCTGTCGCCTGCATACCCTTGAATGCCGAAACGGCAAAATACGGCGTCTTGACATTTTTAAACTCGAGGAGCAGGGCCGTGTTCACGCATGACGACATCCTGTTTTTCCAGACCATAGCTTACTTGCTGACTCTGGCTATGAAAATGACCGCCCTGGGTAAAACTTTGAAACAGATGGAAGTAATAGGTACTGATGAGCAGTACCGGGCCGGGCTTATCTCCACCCTGGCGCACGAAATGCGCACCCCTTTAACTTCGATCAAGGGTTATGCCACGGCATTACTTATGAAAGAGGCCGCTTTCAATTCTGAGAAACAACGTGAGTTTTTGAAGATTATCGACAGGGAATGTGACATCCTTGAAGACCTGATCATCGATCATTTGGAGTCGTCCATTATCGACGCCGGTATGATGAAGATCGATCTACAGCCGGTCCGGTTGCCCCGCTTAGCTGCAAAGGCAGCTAACGATGTAGGCCGACGCTTTCCGCAACATTCATTGCTGCTTGATTTTGCCGGCGACTTCCCCCTGATTGACGCAGACCCTGACCGTATCCTTCAGGTTTTTCGACAGCTGCTGGACAACGCCGCCAAATACTCGCCCAAAGGCGGACTGATTGTTTTACAGGGGAAAATAGCTGAAGACAAAGCAATAATCAGCGTATCCGATGAAGGAGTAGGGATTGCGCCGGAAGACCTTAACCACCTGTTTGACAGGTTTTTTCGCGCAAAATCAAATTCAGGCGCTCAAATTATCGGTACAGGATTGGGCCTTCCCATCAGCCGTGCAATCGTTGAGGCGCATGGCGGTCGTATTTGGGCGGAGAGTCAACTTGGGCAGGGAAGCAAATTTTGCTTTAGCTTGCCGTTAAAAGGCCCGAGCCGGGAACTGGTTGATGAATAAGAAGAGTCAAATTAAAGAGAAAATATTAATTGTCGAAGATCAGCCGCAGGTCATCCGGTTGGTCACTGAAGTGCTGCGAGCCGTCGGGTACGACGTTATTGCTGCAACCGGTAGCGAAAACGCTGTGGAGATGCTGGTCGGTGAGCAGCCGTCTCTGATATTGCTCGATATTATGTTTCCCCGTGGACCCGACGGTTTTGAGCTTTGCCGTCAGATCCGCCAGTTCTCTGACCTGCCGGTCATCATGCTGACGGCCAGGGCGCGAGATAATGACATATTGAAAGGTTTTGATGCCGGGGCCGATGACTATTTAACCAAGCCTTTCAATGCCAAGGAGTTGATAGCACGGGTACAGGCCGTATTACGCCGGACCCGTCAGCCAGACAAAATTATTACAACCTCGTTTAGATGTGGCGACCTGATCGTCAATTTCGCCCGTCGCAGTGTCCAGGCATACGGCAAAGAAGTTACGCTGACCCGTACTGAGTTCTCCCTGCTGCGCGAACTGGCCCTGAATCCAAACCGGGTCATGCTGAATCAAGATTTGTTGAATGCGGTATGGGGAAAAGAATACAGGGATGACATCGACTATCTGAGGGCTTATATACACTACCTCAGGCTAAAGCTGGAAAAAGACCCTTCGCACCCTCAATATATTGTTACCTCACCCGGCGCCGGCTATATGCTGGTCTGTCCTGACAATGAATAGGCGGCGATCTACCTGAAGGCAAGGGCTTCTGCGCCGTTTTCAGTCTTATTTCCACGCACCCGCCTGATACGCTCCTCCATTTTTTCATGATATTTTCATGAAATGACATGTGTTTTCAATGAAATTTTAATGAGTTGGCGACTATCATAGTGATGTGTTGTATCGGCCAAGTTTTCGCAGGCCGATTTTTCAACACGGGGAGGGATGAAATGAGAAAGGTCCCGATTACGCGGGAGGGTAAGGGTAAAAATGAAAAAACTGCGGCTTCTTCACTTCGCAGGTTGGATCCTGCAAGCACGGTTGAGTCCATCGTAAATAAAGCTCTTAAAACTTCCGCCAGTAAAATGGGGCTTCGTGATGCGAAGGCCGTGATTGCCTGTCTAAAGGAAAATGACCCTGTGGCATGCAGTTATTGTCACTATAACGTTGCCAAGGAACTGGGAGCCGTATTGGGGTCATGGGATAAAAATATCCGGGCTGTATATGCCTACGGTTATGACGACAACACATCGGCGCAAGAGTGCTCTGAAAGCATTTCATTGTTTTCGCTCGTCCACATGATCATCTGGACAGAGCGCAAGACCAAGGCATTGAAGGCCTTGATAGAAGCCATAGACCATGCACTGGCTCAGCACCAACGACAATTATTCGCTCTTAAGGAGCTGGAACATATGCTGGATGTCCAGGTGATTGATGATGTCGATGTTAAAAGCCGCACAGGCTATGCGTCACTATTAAAGTCCATTCACCAGATGCCTGTTCAGGTATGGGGTGACAGCAACTAAATTTAAGCCGGACACTCATAGTAAAAATCATCATAACGGTATGGAGCGGTATTCGCATGGAATCGACTGGTAAAGAAAACAAGGGAAACCTGCTCTCAATCCTGCAGGATGTCCAAAAGGAATATGGATACTTGCCTGAAGAAAGGCTGAGAGAAATTTCCGCAATGCTTGGCATGTCGTTCATCGACGTATACGGGGTCGCCACCTTTTACAGGTCTTTCAGCCTTATACCCAGGGGGCGGCATCATGTTAAGGTGTGCCTCGGCACCGCCTGCCATGTGAGAGGCTCCAAAAGAATCCTTGAAGAGACCGAAAGACGGTTGGGCATACAGCCCGGGGAGACCAGTAAAAACGGCGAATACTCCCTGGAAACGGTGATGTGCCTGGGCTGCTGTGCCATAGGGCCGGTTATGGTTGTGGATCAGAAATACCACGGAAAGATGTCACCGGCAAAAATCGAGTCGGTACTGAAAACATTGGATGAGAAGCAATGCCTGTCCAAAGTGAAATAACAAGAATACAAACCGGCGCTGACCTGGATGACCTGCGAAAAAAGATAATCGCAGGGAAATCATCTGACATAATATACATATCATTGTGCGCCGGCACCGGTTGCCGTGCCGCTGGAGGTGACGAAGTCAGGGACGCTTTCACTCAAGAGATCGAAAGGCGGGGAGCGCAGATAAATGTGCAGCTAAAGCAGACAGGTTGCCATGGTTTTTGCGAACGGGGGCCGATTGTCGTTATCGGTCCGAAGAGGGTCTTCTATCAGGGAGTGAGCCCGGATGATATACCGGAGATTATCTCGGAAACCGTCCTCAAGGGCAATGTCATTGAGCGGCTGCTCTATTTGGACCCCCTGACAGGAGAGAAAATTGTCCATGAGCCTGACGTCCCCTTTTACAAGAAGCAAACGAGAATAATACTGGGCGCCAACGGAGAAATCGACCCGACCGAGATCAAAGATTATATCGCTGACGGAGGTTATTCGGCGCTGAGCAAGGTTCTTGTCCGCATGACTCCGGAAGAAGTGATTGAAGAGGTAAAAAAATCCGGCCTGCGCGGACGCGGCGGCGCCGGATTTCCCACGGGTGGAAAATGGGAGCTTTGCAGGAAGGCAAAGGGAGACGTTAAGTATGTGATCTGCAACGCTGATGAGGGAGATCCGGGCGCGTACATGAACCGCAGCCTGCTGGAGGGGAATCCTCACAGCGTAATCGAAGGGATGATAATGGGAGGCTATGCGATAGGGGCGGGGGAGGGTGTTATCTACGTCCGTGATGAATACCCGCTGGCCGTCAGGCACTGCAAGATAGCCATTGAAAAGGCGCGGCAATGCGGATTGCTGGGCGATAACATACTGGGTTCCGGTTTCAGCTTCGATATAACGATCTCAATGGGGGCGGGGGCTTTTGTCTGCGGTGAGGAGACCGCCCTCATCGCTTCAATTGAAGGGAAAAGAGGCACGCCCAGGCAGCGGCCGCCCTTCCCGGCGCAGAGAGGCCTGTGGAACAGGCCGACTAACATCAATAACGTTGAAACCTGGGCTGCAGTCACCTTGATTATGACCAGGGGAGCAAGCTGGTATTCAAATATAGGAACGGAAAAAAGCAAGGGGACCAAGATATTCTCGCTGGTGGGAAAGATAAATAATACGGGCCTCGTTGAAGTCCCGTTAGGCACAACTCTGCGTGAAATTATCTACGATATCGGCGGGGGGATACCGGGCAACAGGCAGTTTAAGGCAGTCCAGACCGGGGGCCCTTCGGGTGGATGCATACCTTCTTCACAGCTCGACCTGCCCATCGACTACGAAAGCCTGAAGAAAGTGGGCTCGATCATGGGTTCGGGCGGGATGATAGTGATGGACGAGAACACCTGCATGGTGGATATCGCGCGCTATTACACCGGTTTTCTCAATGATGAATCCTGCGGCAAATGCCTTTCCTGCCGCAAGGGCACCCAGAGGATGCTGGAGATATTGACGGATATAACGGAGGGGAAAGGCAGGGAAGGCGACATCGAACTGCTCGAGGAACTGGCCTCTACCGTAAGGGATGTGTCTCTTTGCGGCCTGGGCCAGACCGCCGGCAATCCCGTGCTGGCGACTATCCGCTATTTCAGGGAGGAGTACGAGGAGCATATCAGGAAACACCATTGCCGTGCCGGGGTATGCAGAGCGCTGGTCAAGTCGCCCTGCCAGAATGCCTGCCCGGCAGGTATAGATGTGCCCCGCTATATTCGGCTGATCCAAGAAGGCAAGCCGGGCGAGGCGGTAGCCGTGATTCGAGAAAAGGTCCCCTTCCCGGCGGTGCTCGGTTACGTTTGCCTGCATTTTTGCGAGCAGAAATGCAGGCGCGGTGAGATAGATGAAGCGCTGGCGATAAAAATGCTGAAGCGCTTTGCAGCCGACCATGACACCGGAGAGTGGAAAAAAGACTCAAGGGTTTTGCCTCCATCCGGTAAGAAGGTAGCTGTTATCGGCTCGGGGCCGGCAGGGCTGACCGCAGCGTACTATCTGGCCAAGCAGGGACATGATGTTACGGTTTTTGAAGCGACTGCGGTAACCGGCGGAATGATGCGGCTGGGTATACCGGAGTTCAGGTTGCCCAGGCAGGTGCTCGATAGCGAGATCGAGGAGATACAGGCGGTCGGCGTAAAAATAAAGGTGAACTGCAGGATCGAGTCGCTGGACGATTTGTTCAGTCAGGGTTACGCTGCCGTTTTCACCGGTATCGGCGCCTATCGCAGTAGGGATATGGGAATAGAGGGCGAAGACGACGCGGCAGTGCTGAACGGCATCGATTTTCTCAGGGATGTGAACCTGGGTGTTAAGATGAACCTCGGAAGCAAGGTCCTGGTGGTAGGCGGAGGAAATGCGGCCATAGACTCGGCACGGACTGCGCTACGCCTGGGAGTTGAAGAAGTCGCCATCGCCTACCGCCGCACTTACGCCGCCATGCCGGCCAGCGCCGAAGAGGTCAAAGAGGCTATAGAAGAAGGGGTGAAGCTGGATTTCCTGGTCACCCCGGTCAGGATTACCAGATTGAATGGCAGGTTGACAGTTCAGTTTGTGCGGATGGAATTGGGCGCCATAGATGATAGCGGCAGGCGGCGTCCCGTGCCGATAAAAGGCAGCGAGTTTGTATGCGAGTATGACACGATAATAAAGAATATCGGCGACCACCCCCAGGTACCCGGCGGCTACGGATTGTCGTTGGGTAAGGGAGGGGAAATCCTGGTGGATCCCGACACTCTGGCTGCCTCCAGGGAGGGTGTCTACGCGGGGGGCGATGTTGTAAGCGGGCCGGCATCGGTAATAGAAGCGATTGCGGCGGGAAGGCAGGCTGCTGTTGCCATCGATAAGCATCTCGGCGGCAGAGGAGATATAGACGAGCAGCTGGCGCCCCCGGAAGAGATAACGCCTTTCGCCGTCGAAGTGGGGGAGCGGCGACGTCCGCCAATGTGCATGTTATCCCCTGAAAAGCGCAAAGGCTTTGCCCTGGTGGAGCTTGGCTATGACCAGGCGAAGGCGGTGGAAGAAGCACAACGATGCCTGAGATGTGATTTGGAGAAGCGCTCAATCACTGATGGCAGAGGCGAGAGATAAATGTTAACACTTAGATTGAACGGTGTGGACGTTCGGGCTGAGGAGTGGTGGAGCCTGCTGGAAACAGCCAGGTTTTACGGCATAGAGATACCCACTTTGTGTTACAAAGACGGGCTTTCGCCCTGGGGTGGATGTCGTCTGTGTGTCGTGGAGATAGGCGAAGGCGAAAACTCCAGGCTGGTTAGCTCCTGCACCTACCCTGCCACTGAAGGTCTGGTTGTCAGGACCCATACAAGGAGGGTGATAGCTGCCAGGAAGATGATGGTTGAGCTGTTGTTGTCAACCTGCCCGAGCTCTAAGACCATCCAGGACCTTGCGTCGGCGCTGGGTGTCCAGAGGGTGAGATTTAAAGTTGACCATGAAGACTGCGTCTATTGCGGTTTGTGTGTAAGAATGTGCGCCGAGCAGATGAACGCCAAGGCGATAGGTTTTGTTAACAGGGGCGGCAAGTTGCAGATAACAACTCCATTCGACCGGCAATCTGACGTATGCCGTCATTGCGGCGCCTGCATGTATATTTGCCCTGCCTGCCAGCTGCGCTGCCAGGGTCCGGAGGCGGCCAACGTCGTCTGCGGGAGCTGCCTGAGCCCCGAACCTACCTGCACCGAGTTCTATCAGGACCAGATGTGTTATATGGGCGCTGCGGGCAATTGCGGAACATGTATCAGAGAAGCAAAAAAGGCTGTGTAACTGAGAAATCAAGGGAACAAACGATAGCGCTAAGTATTGAAAAGGAGAAGTGACAATGGTTATCTCAAGGATAAATGCGTCTGCAGCGACACTTTCAAAGAATAGGACCGAGAGCTCGATCAGCCCGATAAGCGGAATGTGCGTTACCTGTGTGGACGGCTGCATAGGAATGTGTGAAATCGGAAAATCGGCTTACAGGGGCTCTGAAGCTATTTACCCGCAGCCTTTCGGCATCATCACCACCGGCGCAGAGAAGAATTACCCGGTGGACCTGTCGCACTTCTCAATCCTGGGAACGGTAATAGGCGCTTATGGCATAGAAGCGACCTCGGAAAGGGCTATCTTCGCAAATGTGAACCTGGAAAACAAGCTCGGACTGAGTAACGGCATTAAATCGAAATTACCCATTATCATCGGGGCCATGGGCTCTACAGCCGTCGCACAAAACAACTGGGAGGGCCTGGCCATAGGCGCTGCTTTAACCGGCATACCGCTGACAATCGGAGAAAATGTATGTGGAATGGACCAGAAAGCAGAAATGGACAAAGGCAAGGTGGTTAATTCGCCGGAGCTTGAACGCAGGATAAAACTGTATAGAGACTGGCAGCAGGACGGCTACGGCGCCATCATTGTTCAGGCCAACATTGAGGACACCATGCTGGGCGTTCAGGAATATGCCTTATCCCGGCTGGGCATTGAACATGTCGAACTCAAGTGGGGACAGGGCGCCAAGGACATCGGCGGTGAGGTCAAGATCGATGATCTGAATAAGGCCCGGCTCCTCAAGCAAAGGGGTTATATTTTACTGCCGGACCCCGATTCTGAAGAGGTGGCCCAGGCTTTCAGGCAGGGACGATTCAGGGAGTTCGAAAGGCATTCCAGGGTAGGCATGGTTAACGAAGAGGCGTTTCTTAAGAGAATTGAAGAGCTTCGAAAGGCCGGGGCCAAATACATATCGCTTAAGACCGGGGCGTACAGGCCGGTCGACCTGGCAAGGGCGCTGAAGTTTGCATCAAAAGCCAAGATCGACCTGCTCACCGTTGACGGTGCGGGCGGGGGCACGGGCATGAGCCCCTGGAGGATGATGAACGAGTGGGGCATACCGGGAGTGCCCCTGTGGTCGATGCTATATAAATATGCCGACAAGCTGGCAAAGAGAAAAGAGTATGTGCCTGACCTTGCTATCGCCGGCGGTTTTGTCTTTGAAGACCAGATATTCAAGGGATTGGCGCTGGGCGCACCCTACGTAAAGGCTATAACCATGGCCAGGGCGCCGATGGCAGCCGCCATGGTTGGCAAGACCATCGGCAAACGGATGGCGGAAAAACAGGTGCCTGTATATATTGAAAGGTTCGGCTCAACGCCTGAGGAAGTATTTATCACCGCACCGGAATTGAAGCAGAAATTCGGAAGCGACTTCGAAAAGATACCGACGGGCGCACTCGGGCTGTACACTTATATGCAAAGGCTCACGCAGGGCCTGCGCCAGATGATGGCCGGCTCACGTAAATTCGCCCTGAAACATATCAGCCGGGATGACATCACGGCACTGACGGATGAAGCGGCTAAAATCAGCGGAATATGCTTTGTCGGCGAAGTAGATAAAGAGGAAGCGGATAAAATACTGGAATCCAAGTAACCCCTGATACCGCTTTTCACTCCACCCTGCCGGTGTAGCGCAGGTCAAGTGTATCCGACGGACCTGTCACCCTCGGAATGTACGTGTTTGTCACGGACAGCACAACATCGTCGCAGCCCGATTTTCCGTCCTTCTTGACGTATTCATTGCACCCATCCGGCAGGTCCACCCGGCCGGCATTCGTCGCGCTCCAGTACAGCCTCGCGATAGGCCTGGATTTCACAGGATTGGGCAGCGAATAAAGCATTGCCTTCGGTTCTCCTGCGCTGCCCTGAAACGGCTATTGACATCCACCCGCTAATTTTGCTACTATACGGCAATAGGTTTCCGATAACCGTTTAAAAAATGACCTTCGAAACGCAGGACGTAGAGAGAAAGACCCTTTCCATCCTCAAGGTGCTGGCGGGGGAGGATGAGCCGATGGGCTCCATTGTGATCGCCCGCAAGCTCAAGGAC
>Ga0136653_10000239_pt1 | contig 28269 bp, 29 predicted proteins | sample LakKivw275mmetaG_FD_94866 | JGI IMG/M metagenome (GOLD analysis project Ga0136653, IMG submission 94866) | Anoxic lake water microbial communities from Lake Kivu, Rwanda to study Microbial Dark Matter (Phase II) - Lake Kivu water 275m metaG... | ecosystem: Environmental > Aquatic > Freshwater >...
ACAAACTATAACGCCATTTATGGCAGCTTCGCCGCACTCCCCCTGTTCCTGGTCTGGCTTCAGACAAGCTGGTATATCGTCCTCCTGGGGGCCGAGATATCCTTCGCCAACCAGAATGTCGAAAAACTGGACTTCGAGATGGGCAACCTCTCAACCAGCCCTTCCTTCGACCGCCTCCTGTCGCTGCTGATAGCACACCGTGTCATAAAGAACTTTGCCGAAGGTAAAAAACCGATGACCATTACCGAGATCGCCCATAAGCTGGATATCCCGGTACGCATAGCCAGCACGTTAACCTACGCGATGACCGAATGCGGTGTCTTCTCTGAGACCTATACGACGGAATATAAGGAAAGAGCCTATCAGCCCGCCAGAGACATCGGTACCCTGTCGGTGAATACCCTGATCAACATCCTTGACCGGAAAGGGGATGACCATATTCCCATCCCGGAGACGAAAGAATATAACAAATTAAGAGAGATTACCGACACATTCCGGCATACCCTCGACGATCATCCAGGAAACATCTTGCTGAAGGACATCTGAAAATACCAGGAGAGGCTAAGCAAGCCCATGTCTTAAATTTTCAATTCTTACCAGATATCTTCCCAACAACCATGCGCCTGCGGCACAGAAGACATGCCACAACCAATGTGTTCCAATCGGCAGGGGCATGTCATGCCAGCCGTCAGCATACCTGCAAAATAAAGCCACCGCGAAGCATATGAGAGCCCAGATCAATAGGCCGACGGAAAAAAATCTTGTCTTGATAACTAATAATAGGGCAGGTAAAAAGATCAGGACGCCGGTCATGAAATAGCTCGCATTGATAGATCCCTGGCCGTGAAAAAAAGCGAATAGTGCAAAACGAACAGCCACCGATGACACCATGATGAGGACCACCCACCACCATTTCATCAGCTTAAGGAAAAAATAAATGCTGATAGAAAGGGTGAGAATAGCAATGGGGACAAAGTCCATGAATAAAAAGAAACGATGCAACCGGAAGGCATGAAAGATGGCGCTGCCCAAACCTCCTATGAATAACAAGGGCGAGCACCAGACAATAAGGAAGAGATGCTCTTTATAGTGCCCTCTGAGCCTGATAAGAAAGTAAATGACAGGAACCCAGAATAATAACGAGGATATGGCATTCCATGGTTCCACTATGACATGCCCGGGATGCGTTTCATGGTATATCGGTCCGCCATCAAGCATAGTTTCTTCTCAATGAATTTACCGCTTTAGCCAAACTATCGGGTGCTTCCACCTGAATGATCTCCGGGGCAATACCTGTACGGTCAACAACCTCGTTAAAATCGTAAGCCATTGCCATACTTTTTACATTACAAATGTCCGAAAAAAGAAAATGTTTAACTGAAAGGTATTTTTTCATTTCCAAAATAATCAAGCAAGTCCTGCCAATCCATTCTTTTTCTTTTGCAAAAAACCACCATTCGTAATTATTCAATGAGGCTGATACCGCATTATTTGCAATAAATCATATGCCCTCATCCGCCTTTTGTGGAATTATGCAATAGATAAGGCCCTCGTCGCATTAATCAATTATGTAAGAGCATGTTGTGAAATTAAATTTGCTTCGATAGTTTTCTTATTACTAACCAAAATTTCAAAGCCATGAAAACACTTACACAAAAGGTCAATGAGAAAAAAGGTATCCGTATGATTCCTTTTCTTTTATCCGTATGGATATTGTTACACCTCACCACAGTCGGATCTGCCCAAATATTCGGCCCGCCTTCCTTTGAAGGAGCAGGCATCATTCCTTCGGGAAACGTGGAATTCACTGCTGATTATTCCTCTTATTCGTTTTTTTTTAATAATATCGGTATCACGGCAGGTATCCCGGTCAATAAGAATTTCGACATTAAGATCGGTTGGAACAAGTTTTATAACAAATATGAATTTTTTGATTACAATCTTTTTACCATTTCACCCAAAATTACAACGACGAAAGGTATCGGATTTAAAATGCCTTTCAGTATCGTTTTAAACAAATTCAAATCAGATTATGAGGAAGAACTGATATCCATGTACATTTTAAATCCCAGCCTTCTTATTTCCGTTCCTGTTGCAAAATGGGCAGAAGTGACCGTATCACCCATGGGATCGTTATATTTTTATAAGGGAGAAAAGCCCCTAGGACTTCTTGGACTTAACCTGGATTTGGGGTTCAGTTCCAACCTTGAGAGATGGGCTGTAAGGCCTGAAGCAGGCTTTGTATTTCATCCTTTGGAAGATGGATTCTGTTGGAATCTGGGAATCGGATTAACTTACCGGCTGGATGTCAGAAAAGCTGGCAAAACGCAACAATAACTCTGTGGGACAGAACCGGAATTGAATCATGTTTTTCATTTAGTAATCCATCTTATAAAAAATTGAATATCCTGCACCTTTCAGGGAATTGTCAGGAAATACCAATCAGACAGCAAAAAAGGTGCATGCGATATTCAATTTTTTTTATCCGTAATTTTGGCTGTCTATTTATAAAGAATGATCTCTGAATATCCCTATAACTTCCACACCCACAGTACTTTTTGTGACGGCATCGAACCTCCCGAAAGTTATGTCACCGAGGCCATCCGACAGGGTTTCAAGGCCCTTGGCTTTTCGGGCCATGCTCCTGTACCCTTTGATAATCAATACACAACGCCTCCGGGAAGACTCGACGAATATTGTGAGACCATCCGGAACCTGCAGGAACGTTACAGTGATAAAATAATCATTTACCTGGCTCTTGAGGCCGATTACATCCCCGGCATCACATGGGATTTCGGTTATTTCACCGACCGTTGCCACCTTGATTATATCATCGGCTCCGTCCACCTGGTCACCGGCACCGAGCCGGACAAATACTGGATGATCGACGGTATCCTGCGCGAATCCTATGATGAAGGGCTGAAAGAATGCTTCGGTAACGATATACGGAAAGCAGTCACAGCTTACTATGACCAGATTGCCGAGATGGTCACCACCCAGCGGCCTGCAATCGTTGGTCACTTCGATAAAATAAAAATGTGGAATCAGAACAGGTTTTTTTCGGGAAATGAGCCCTGGCACAGACAGTCGGTCACAAAGACATTGAAAACCATTAAAGACGGGGGTTGCATCGTTGAAGTCAATACCAGGGGATTATACAGGCACAGCACCGATGAGCCTTTCCCTGGAACAGACATCCTGAAAGAAATCCATCGGATGGGTATCCCCATAACATTGAATTCAGATGCCCACAGTCCACAGGAGCTGTCCGGTAGTTTCAATGAAGCGTTGGATCTTTTGAGGAATATAGGCTTCGATCACCTGCTTGTTTTATATGAGGGCAAATGGAAGAAGCATTCCCTGTGACAGATCAGAGGTTATCCTGGCTGCCGTTTCGGGTGTAAGCCCACTTTATATACATCGAACCCCAGGTGAAACCCCCGCCGAAAGTCGCCAGGATAAGATTATCGCCCTTTTTCAACCGGGTCTCCCATTCCGAAAGACATAAGGGAAGTGTTGCGGAGGTGGTATTGCCATACCGGTCAATGTTGATCATGACCCGTTCAGGTTTGATGCCCATGCGGCTGGCAGTGGCCGTGATGATACGCATATTGGCCTGGTGCGGAACGAACCATGTAACATCATCAGAGGATAAATGGTTTTTTTCCATGATCTCGACGGAGACATCGGCCATGTTGATGACGGCAAACTTGAAAACGGTCCTGCCCTCCTGATAAACAAAATGTTCCTTTGCATCCACCGTCGCATGTGTAGGTGGTTTGACCGACCCCCCTGCCTTCTGGTGCAGGTAAAGCCATCCGGAGCCATCGGTATGGAGGATGCTGTCCATTATCCCGACGTCCCCTTCCGCCGGCTCCAGCAGAACAGCCCCGGCACCATCACCAAACAACGGACAAGTGTTGCGATCCGTATAATCGGTAATGGCTGACATCTTATCGGTACCCACGACGATGACCTTCCTGTACTGACCCGATTCAATGAACCTGACCGCCGTCTCAAGACTAAACAGAAAACTGGAGCAGGCCGCATTAAGGTCATAACTGAATGCATTTTTGATCCCTGTCTGGTCGCAGATCAGGTTTGCCGTAGCAGGGAAAAGCATATCGGGCGTGACGGTGGCACAAATCAATAAATCGATCTCATCCGGCGAGGTGTGCGTCTTGCCTAAAAGCTCCCGAACGGCCATGGCCCCCATGTACGACGAGCCCTTCCCTGCTTCTTTTAGAATATGACGTTCCCTGATGCCAATGCGTTCCATGATCCACTCGTCCGACGTATCGACCATGCGACTCAGCTCATTATTGGTCAGGATATCATCCGGAACATAGGCTCCCACTCCGGTTATCGCCGCCCTGATATGATTCATCATCTTTATTCAGTTAAGAAGTTCTGATTAGAATTTGAAATGACTGATTTCGGAATAGTTATACAACGCATCCTTTATTTTACCTGCCAGTTTCACTTCGTGCATCTCCCGTGCCAGCAAGATCATATTCTTGATGGCTGTGGCACTGGAAATGCCATGGGCTACCACCACCGATGAATTGATACCCAGGATGGGCGTGCCGCCATAGTTCTCGTAATTGAACCTGCTGAAATAGTCATCAGATAACCCCCGTCTCAGAAAGATCTCGTACACCGACTCAATGAGCTTGATAATCACATTACCTGTGAAACCGTCGCAAACCATCACATCCGCTTTATTATTAAAAAGATCCCTTCCCTCTATATTGCCGATAAAATTAAAGTCTTTGGTGTTTTTCATCAGCTGGAAAACCGATTGGACGAGAATATTTCCTTTAAGGTCTTCTTCACCGATATTGAGAAGACCTACTTTGGGTTCGATTATTTTATGTACCGATTCGGCATATATGGATCCCAATATAGCAAACTGGTACAGTACATCGGATTTGGAATCGGGGTTGGTACCGATATCGAGCAGTATGCCGACGCCGCCGTTTTCTTTGGGTACCAGGGCTGCCGTGCACGGCCTGATGATGCCATGGATGGTATTGACACTGTAAATCGATCCAACCATCATGGCTCCGCTGCTGCCGGCTCCCGTGAAAGCATCGAGCTCATGGTTGCCGAGAAGACGGAAACCGACGGAGACGCTCGACCGAGGTTTTTTGAAAAAAGCACGCGTCGGCGGTTCATCCATCCCTATGGTGTCGGGAGCATGGACAATTTCAAATCCACCAGCATCCGCCTGCAGCTTCCCCAGCCATTGCCTAATAATCCTTTCATCGCCAATCAGGGTAATCCTGTCGGATGAGGGTATCTCCTTTAGCGCAAGCAAAGCTCCACTGATTGTTGCTTCAGGAGCAAAATCTCCACCCATGACATCCAGGCCAATATTCATCAGAACACCGAATTATAAGGTCATTGTTAACATGAGGAATGACACAGTCATCACACGGTCGTCTCTTTTTCAACCATAGGTTTTCCCCTGTAATAACCGCATTCCGGACACACCCGATGGTACTCCACTGGTGCACCGCAATTTGAGCAAAGAGCATAGGTGGCTGTTTTGGCTTTATAATGTGTCCTTCTTTTATCCCTCCTGGTTTTGGAAATTTTATGCTTCGGATGTGCCATGTTGTTATGATTTATTATTAATAACAGGTCACTTTAATTTTTATCCAGATCATTTCTCAGATTGTTCAGCACCTCCCACCGGGGATCGGCCACGTCATGTCTTTGATATTCCTGCAACTTCCTGATGACATCCCTGTTGCAGGTGCTCTCACCGTGATCGTCATCAGGATGAACACGGCGGTAAGGTATAAGCAGATTGATGTATTCATAAATATAATGTCCCACATCAATCTGTTGCTCTGTGTAAGGAATGATCATGATCTCATCGGTTTCCTCATTGAAATCCTTTCCAAAGCGAATATAAAGCTTTTCCCTGCCCGCCACCGGCTGGTCATAATATTCAAGACACCGGTCACATATGACTTCCACCGTGCCGGCAATATCGAACGTCAGGGTTAACATCCCTTCCTGCTTGTCAAGGATAAGCCCGACGGTCAGATCACCCTTCCTGAGATCGGAATAATTATACCTTTCAAAGAACTCATCCCGTATGACTAGATTAAACCGATGTTCACCTGTTGCTAATCCGGTAAAAGGGATGCAAAACTGATCAAAATAATCCATACCGGCCTCTGAAAAAAATGGAGTGCAAAAGTATAAATTCCTCGTGTGATTGACAAATTTAATTGGTTTTTTATACACGGACCCCCGATGAAGGGATGAATTATATTATTTTGTAATGGTATATGGTTTGACCTTATTTTTTCCTATATTGCATAAATTTTTGTAATAATGAAAAGATTATTTTTAAGGCTCAAATGCCTGTTAGGTTCACGTCAAAATAAAGGGCGCGTCGTGTTCCTGGTAACCGGTGAACCCTCAAATTTTAATATCACATATAAGTGCAGTCGGGGAAAGACCTGTCAGGAGCCTGCCGCAAAAAAAGGATGGTCAACATCTTTCAGGGCATCCAAAGGTGATTATGTATATTGTTCCGCTCAGGCCAATAAAAAAGCGGCGGATTTTAAAGTTGAGATTTTTTTCCGCGGCAACCTTTTCAAAACAGCCTATGGTAAAGGTGACTATGCCATCGCCACCTCTTCCGGGATCCTGCAATAGAACCTGACCCTGCCGCTCGTTCATCTCCCCGGATGAATGACTCATCATAAGCAAAAAGCCTCCTCCCGAAGGCTTTAAGAGGTGGTACCACCTGGAATCGAACCAGGGACACACGGATTTTCAGTCCGTTGCTCTACCATCTGAGCTATGGTACCCTCTGTAAAAGAGGGGCAAAGATAAACAAGATTTTAATAAATTAAAATTCTTGGACAAAAACATTCATTTATCCTTTATGCATTGTATCTTTGCATTCTTTTTACAACACCCAGTCAATGAAGCTTGTCATCGATTACGGGAATTCCCGCGTCAAAACCGCCCTGTTTGATAATGATCTGTTGTTCGACATCAATGAAGAAGAAACACTTGATGCCGTAAGGCTTGAAAATTTTCTCATGGATAAACCGGCTGTGACGGCAGCCATTATCTCAGCCGTCAGAGATTACGATGAGTCCCTGAGAAAATACCTCCGGAAACATTTTTATTTCATTGAACTTAACCCTCACACCCCCGTGCCCCTGTTAAATCGTTACCTCACTCCCGACTCCCTTGGCAACGACAGGCTGGCAGGTGCCGTTGCCGCCAATGCGATGTTTCCCAATCAGAATGTCCTGGTCATCGATGCTGGTACGTGCATCACATACAATTTCATCGATGACCACAATACCTTTCTTGGCGGTGGTATCTCTCCGGGACTGACATTACGGCTGAAAGCCCTTTACACTTTTACGGATAAATTGCCGTTAATACCGTTAGATGAAATGGAACATCTCATCGGCCGGAGTACTGCAGAGTCAATTTTATCAGGCGTTATAAACGGCACCACGGCCGAAATTAACGGTATCATTGACAGTTATGGCGACCTGTACCCCGATGTTAAAGTTATTCTTACAGGCGGAAATGCAAAATATTTTGACAAAAAATTAAAAATTAACATATTTGTATACCCAAATCTGGTTTTATCGGGTTTGAACATAATCTTAAACCATAACCTTGAAGCATAATCTGGCATATTGTTTATTCCTTCTGCCTGCTTTGTTATTTTATAATCCCGGAAAGTTGTCAGGACAGAATGATATCAATTCACCTTATTCCTACTTCGGTATCGGGACCATTTACAATAACCATGACGCTTTTAATATGTCGATGGGGGGATTGGGCATAGCTTTATCGGATCACTTTTATGTAAATAACGCCAATCCGGCTTCCTATCACGCCTTTGATACGACCTCCTTCGTCCTGGAAGGGGGATTCTTCGGTTCTTTTGTCACCTCCATGACCGAACTTCAAACGGTTAAAACAAATGACATCTCTCTTGGTTACCTTTTAATGGGATTTCCCGTGACTAAATGGTGGAAAACCAGCCTTGGATTAACGCCTTACAGCTATCTGGGATATTCGGCCTCTGATGTGAAAAACCTCGAGAACATAGGACGAACGTCGTTTGATTATACCGGTTCCGGTGGCTTAAACAAAGCTTACTGGGGTAATAGCCTGACTTTCTTTAAGAAATTTTCTGTCGGCATGAACGCTTCATTTCTGTTCGGCACCCTTAACTATGACAAGGTGGTCAGTTTCCCTGATTCCATTTATATGACTAACTTCCGGCTAAGAAACAGTGAACAGGTACAGGATTTTATTTTTGATTTCGGTGCACAATATACAGCACGTATAAAAGATATATTCCTCACTGCCGGCCTTGTTTATAATGCCACCACGAAACTCAATGCCAAACGCGATCTTTTAGAGACGACCTTCTTCCCGGGTAACGACCAGGTTGAATACGTGAAGGATACCATTGTTTACCAACCCGGTGAAAAAGGGACTATCACATACCCATTCAGCCTTGGAGGTGGTATTGTTGTGCAGGACTCATCCCGATGGATGGCAGGAGCTGAGTTCTTCTGGCAGAATTGGAAAGATTATTCCTCCTTTGGACTCCCAGATTCACTGGCCAATACCATGAGATTTTCCATAGGAGGACAGTATAAACCACTGGCAGAAGGAATGTCAAAATATTGGCAAAGAATTTACTACCGGGTTGGATTTCATTATGAACAGACATACCTGAAACTAAGAAATAACCAAATCAATGAATTTGGCGTTTCTTTTGGTGTCGGATTGCCTCTGAAAGGACTGACCTCAACCGTCAACCTCGGACTTGAAATCGGACAGAGCGGAACCAAAAACAATGGATTGATCAAAGAGAATTTTTTTCGCTTTACCGTCGGAGTCGCTATGTATGAACGATGGTTTATAAAAAGAAAGTTTTATTAAACTCAAACTGACTGAAAGATGAAAAGGGTTCTCATGCCTGTGTTCCTGTGGATGGTTATCTTCCTGTTATCCGGTAATGGAATTAAGGCCCAGATCTCCGATCAAAGCACCCTTGGTCCTAAATACGGCAAGGATAGCGCAAAATGTGTGATGGAAATATCACTCTACCGCGAATTCTATAAACAGTGGAGAGCCAGCAACTATCAAAGTAATGCCGTGAAAGACGCCATCAAGAGTTGGCGCTGGGTCTTTTTTAATTGCCCCCTGGGAACAGAAAATACTTATATTGACGGTGCAAAGATGTACGAATATCGGATCCAGAATGAAAAAGATACAGCCAAAAGAAACAGGGACATCGACACGCTGATGATGATCTATGACCAGCGTACTAAATATTTCCCTTTGCATTACCGCGAGAAAACACCCCAGGAAGGCGATATTCTGGGACGTAAAGGCATTGACCTGTATCAGTATAAGCCGTCAGCTTACGAAAAAGCTTATGACATCCTCAAGCGTTCCGTTGAACTGAAAGGTAATTTATCTGATGCCGCAGTGGTGGTCTATTATTTTCTCCTCACCACACAGATGGCCAATGAAAACAAAATCCCCAAGGACACGGTATTAAATACTTACGACCGCTTAATGGATATTATTGATTATAACCTGAAAACACAAACCGATCACGAAGTCATCAATGAGTTCAAGACAGCCATGAGCAGCCTCGACCAGATGTTCGAGCCTTTTGCCTCCTGCGATGACATCATCGCCATTTCCACTAAAACGTTCAATCAGAAAAGTAACGATCCTGAAGTCCTGAAAAAAATTATCGCCTTGCTGTACAGAAAAAATTGTACCGACTCACAACTGTATTTTGATGCCACCGTTAAATTGTACCAGCTTGAGCCCTCTCCCGAATCGGCCTCTATTATCGGGAAGATGTATTTAAAAAAACAGGATTACCAGAATGCCATCAAATACCTGCTTGATGCCACCCAGTCCTCTGACACGGCTTTACGTGCCGATTGTTATTTATTACTCGCCGACTCATACCGTCTTACGTCCGATTATCCCAAGGCACGATCCTTTGCTTACAAATCACTGGAGTTAAGACCAAAAGACGGGAATGCCTATATCCTTATCGGCGATCTTTATGCCTTAAGCGCCAAAGATTGCGGGACTGACGACTTCACACAGAAAACAGCCTACTGGGCGGCCGTGGATAAATACATCAAGGCAAAAAGCGTGGACCCCTCAGTGGCCGCCACCGCTGATGAACGCATCGAAACCTACTCAAAAGCTTTCCCCTCCCTGCAGGATAACTTTTTTCACGACCTTAAGGATGGTGACACCTATGAGGTAGATTGCTGGATTAATGAAACAACAACCGTCAGATCGGCAAAATGAACCGACAAAACATTATATTATAGCATCTGAAAAATGAACAAATCGGGTATCACAGTGGTGATCATGCTTCTGCTGTTTAACACGGCGCTGTTCGGTCAGAAATACGGCCATGGACAGGATAGTGTTAATTGTATCGAAAACCTGTCATTATACAGAATTAATTACAAAATATGGAAAGACCACGACTTCGATGAAAAGGTCATCAAACAGGTGCCCATTTTGTCACCATGGCGCTGGGTCTTTTTCAACTGCCCTGAATCGAGCCAGAACATTTATATCGATGGCGTGACTATCCTGAAATATATGATCGATAAAGCGCCCGACGATTCCATACGCAGAAAATACATCGATACGTTGATGATGGTTTACGACCAGCGCATTAAATATTTCGGCTCGTCCCCCACCAGCCGCGAGGGGCTCGTTCTGGGCCGCAAAGGCGTGGACCTGTATTCCTTGTTGCCCGATAAATATTATGAGGTGTATCAAATTCTGAAACGGTCGGTTGATCTGGAAGGAAATGAATCGACAGGAGCCGTGCTGGTTTACTACTTTATTACAACCATTGCCTCGGCCGTTAATGGCGATATTGATTCCACGGCGATCGTTGAAACGTATGATAAAGTGATTTCAATAGCCGATGAAAATATCAAGGCCGACAAATCGGATCCTGAAGAACTCGCTGACTGGCAGAATGTGAAAAAAAACATCGAAAGCAATTTCGAGCCTTTTGCTACCTGCGATGATATCGTTCGCATCTTTGAAAAAAAATTCGTGGCGACCCCTCATGATACCGACCTGTTGAAACAAATAACCACCATGCTCGACAGGAAAAACTGCACCAATACCGATCTCTTCTTTCAGGCTGCAAAAAATCTGTATGACCTGGCCCCCACACCCGAATCGGGTTATCTGATGGGTATCATGAACATGAGAAAAGAAAATTATGAAGAGGCGGCCAAATATTTCTTCGAAGCACTTAACAACCTTCAGGATAGCAGTCTGATATCCAATGCTGACCTGATGCTGGCGAATATATACATGAACCTCAATGATTATCCCAAAGCACGGGCCTATGCTTACAAGGGCCTGGCCATAAACCCCGGTAACGGAAGCTTTTATATTCTGATCGGTGACCTTTATGCCCGCAGCGCCAACCAATGCGGCGACAATGACCTGACTAAGAAAGTGGCTTACTGGGCATCTGTCGACATGTACCAGAAAGCCAAAAGTGTCGACAGTTCTGTCACCGACATGGCCAACGAACGCATCGCAACATATTCCGGTTACTTTCCTTCGGTCGAAACCATATTCTTTTATGACCTCAAGGAGGGTCAACCATACACAGTCGGATGTTGGATAAATGAAACCACTACCGTCAGAGCAGCCAAATGAAAGGGTATTGATTTTTCTTAAAGAGCGCTTTTGGAAAATGTTGCCCCTGATGATCGGGATACTCTCATCTTTCCTCCTGGTCTTTCAGTCCTGCGAGAATGATGTCAAAACCGTCAAGCTGGTGACAGCCCTCGATACACTGCCTGTGGAGACAGTCAGCAATATCGAGGTCGTGCAGACCGACTCGGGGAAAGTATCTTTTGTTTTAACAAGTCCCCTGTTGAAACGTTATGAAGGTAATGACCCTTATATTGAGTTCCCTGAAGGTCTGAAAATTGTCTTTTATGATACGGCTATGAACATAAAATCACAACTGACAGCCAACTATGGAATCAGTTATGAAAAAAGAAAAATCATGGAAGCAAAAAACGATGTGGAGGTGGTCAATTACCAGAAAAATGAAAAATTAAACACCGAACATCTGGTCTGGGATCAAAAACAAAAACTGATCTACTCGGATGTCTTTGTGAAAATCACCACCAGCGATAAAACCATTTACGGTGAGAACGGCATGGATGCCGATGAACAGTTCGACAGCTGGAAACTTAAAAAGGCCAAGGGTAATATATTCGTCAATCAGGATAAGTATTGAAATGTACATCGATCGCGTTTTCATGAAGGTATGCCAACCATGCAACCCTGGATAACCGTCATTATAACACTGTTGTTGTCGGCCTTCTTTTCCGGCATGGAGATCGCTTTCATTACGGCTAACAAATTAAGAACGGAGCTGGATAAAAGCCACGGTCTTCTGTCGGCCAGGATCATGTCGGCATTTAATAAAACACCCTCACGTTTCATTGGGGCCTTGCTTCTCGGCAATAACATCGCCCTGGTCATTTACGGCATCGCCATGGCAAAGATCCTTGGACCATTCTTCACCAATTTGCTTCCCGTTCACCTGCAAAGCGATTTTCTGAACCTGGTCATTCAAACCGTCATTGCAACACTGTTGATCCTTATCGTAGCCGAATTCCTACCCAAAACTCTCTTCCGGATTAATCCCAACAAAATCATCAATTTCTTCGCTGTTCCGGTCTATCTTTTCTATTATCTCTTTTATCCGGTCATCTATCTTTTCATGGGACTATCCGAATTCATACTGAAAAAGGTCTTCCGTGTTAAATTCACCGAACAGGCTTACGACTTCACACCCATTGACCTGGATCATTTCCTCGCCGAATATTCGGCTTATCTTCAGGAAAAATTTGAACTGCCGCAGGAAATACAGATGTTCAAGAATGTCATCGAGTTCAGGAACATCAAATTGCGTGAATGCATGGTACCACGCACTGAAATTGAAGCAATAGAGGAAAGTGAGCCCATCATGAGGTTGCGGCAGCAGTTTATTGAAACAGGTTATTCCAGACTGCTGGTCTTTAAGGATCATATTGATAATATCACAGGGTATGTTCATGCCTTTGACCTGTTCAGGAACCCACCCAACATTAAGACAATTGCCAATCCCATCATGATTGTTCCCGAGACCATGCCTGCCAATAAGGCCCTGACCTCCTTCATCGATCAGCATATCGGCATCGCAGTGGTCGTGGATGAATTCGGAGGGACATCAGGGATGGTCACAATCGAGGATATCATTGAAGAAATACTTGGGGAGATTGAAGATGAATACGACACCGAAGAGTTGATTGATAAGCAGATCGGTGAGAATGAATTCATTTTCTCAGGACGGCTCGAAATCGATTATCTGAATGAGAAATACAACCTGAAAATTCCCGGGTCGGAAGAATATGAAACCCTTGCCGGCTTCATCCTCCATCATCATGACAGCATCCCCGGCTTAAAAGATCAGATCGTAATCGGTTCATTCGTTTTTTATATCATCCAGGCTACCGGATCCAGGATTGAAAAAGTCAGGCTGGTCATCAAGAAGTGAAGGCTTACCCGGCAGCAGCCTTGCCGATCAGTTATGTAACCTGCCTCCTCTGCCTGTCATTGAATCACACATGAGCACAGGACAGAAAATAATGGCCTTGGTCGATTGCAATAATTTTTATGCATCCTGCGAGCGCATTTTCAATCCAGTGTTGGAAGGCCAACCTGTCGTCGTGCTCTCAAATAACGATGGATGCATCATCGCCCGTTCCGAAGAGGCCAAACAACTTGGCGTCAAAATGGGGGTGCCGGCCTTCGAAATCAAATCCTTGCTCGAAAAAAACAACATCGCGGTGTTCTCGACGAATTATGAACTGTATGGCGATATTTCACAGAGGGTAATGACCATATTGGCTCAGTTCTCTCCTTCGCTTGAAATTTATTCCATCGATGAAGCTTTCCTCGACCTCACAGGAATCAGGACTGATCCGGATGAATTCGGGAAAAAAATAGCCTCCACCATCAGAAAATGGACAGGCATACCGGTAACCATAGGCATTGCGCCGACCAAAACGCTGGCCAAGTTAGCCAACCACATAGCTAAAGAAAAAGGCTGGTGGGGTCTGGTGCTGGATCCTTCCCGCGAGGATACCGTGGATCGTTGGCTGCAGGCCATCCCCGTTGAAGAAATATGGGGTATCGGACCGCAATTTACCACCTTTCTTAACCGCTATCATACCCTGACGGCCTGTGACCTTAAAAAAGCCCCTGAGAAATGGGTACGGCAACATCTGGGTGTCGTGGGGGTGAGAACGGTCAATGAACTCCGGGGACAACCCTGCTATACGGTCGTCAATGTCCCGGCTGAACGCAAGGGTCTTTGTGTCTCACGCTCATTTGGAAAAACGACAACCGTTTACGAAGAGCTGGAACAGGCCACCACCGCTTTTGTGGCCACCGTGGCTGAAAAACTGCGCAAGCAAAAAAGCGTGGCACAGGCGCTGACGATCTTTGTTATGACCAACCGGTTTGCCAAAGGACCACACTATGTCAACGGAATAACCGTTAAATTGCCCGTGGCCACCAACAGCACCATTGAGATGATCCATCACACGGTGAAAGCCCTGAAAAAGATATACCGGAAAGGATATAATTATAAAAAATCCGGTGTCATCGCCACGGAGATCATCCCAGAAAATACATTGCAATGTGCCCTGTGGGATGATGTCGACAGGGAGAAACATAAAAAAATCACAGCGATAATGGATAACATCAATGCGAGAATGGGTAAAGGCAAAGTTAAATTTGCCATACAGGGCACACAACGGGGCTGGAAGATGAGGCAGGAAAAACTTTCACCGGCTTATACGACCCGGTGGGACGATCTGCTGACCATTGACATAACAAAAGAGATACAGGATTGTTAATCCAGGTAACGGTAACGAATTAAACCCTTTGAAAGATGTGCGGAAGGTTTTCTTTTTCTCCAAACGAAATCATTATAGAAGAACGGTTCGACATCGATATTGAAGAAGGTGTCTACCAACCCCGCTATAATTGTGCGCCGTCACAAAACCTGGCGGTCATCTCCAATGCCGAGCCGGGCCGTCTCAGTTTTTACCGCTGGGGTCTCATCCCTTTCTGGGCCAAAGATATATCGGTAGGAAACCGGATGATCAATGCCAAGGCCGAAACCATTCTTGAAAAGGTATCGTTCCGTCATGCCTTCCGGGGTAACCGCTGTCTGGTCTTAAGTGACGGATTTTATGAATGGAAAAAAGAAAAAAATGACAGGATCCCTTACCGCATCACCCTTAAAAACGGTGAACCCTTTGCCATGGCCGGTATCTGGGACACCTGGAAAAATCCTGCCGGCGCCGTGGTGAACTCCTTCGCCATCATCACCACCACACCTAACACACTCATCGAATCCATTCACGACCGCATGCCGGTCATCATCCTGCGTGAAAATGAAAAAGACTGGCTCAATAGGAATGACACCGACCTCCTGCTCCATTTCCTGCAACCTTATCCCGCCGGTGACATGGAGGCTTATCCTGTGTCAAAGCTGGTCAATTCACCCTCCAACGATCGTCCGGAAGTCATAAGGCGGATGAATTGACGGGACAGCCCGTCCGGCGGTCATGGTATCATCAGATTGCATCCCCTGATGTCACTGTTGTCGAGGCGCCCCAGGACCTCAAACGTACCGTCGTCATAAGTACGTCCCAGATCATCTGTGGCAATGAAAGAACAGGAATAAAGATTAGCCAGGTCAATGACGTTGATGCCTCCTGTGGTGCCGTGACCCACTAAGGTCAGCGGGTCATTCGTATCCCTGATCAGAACCTTCATCCAGGGAGGGCATCTGAAACGGCCATGACCCTTGGAATAAGCCTGGGATAAGAGCTCCGTCATGCCGTATTCAGAGTGTATGACCTCCACCCCGAATCCCCCGGTCAATCGCATTTGCAACTCCTCCCTGGTCAGTTCCCTGCGGCGGCCTTTCATGCCTCCTGTCTCCATGACAGTGAGGCGGGGCAGATCAAACTGAAAACGCTCGATAAAATCAAGCAGGGCGAAGGAAACGCCCACCAGCATGGCCTGCTGACCCTCATCGTCAAGCTGTTGCAGGACATGGGCCAGCTTGTCAAAGTCCTGGAGGTAAAAACCACTTGCCCTGTGACCACTTAATTTTATCAAATGCTCCATCATAGATACAAGAGATGAGCCTTCACGTTCAAGGTAGGATGGCAATAAAGCAAGAAAAGCATATTTGCTCGGAAGACCGTAGTGGTATGTGAAACCCTTAAATACACTGGTCAGATAGAGTGAACGGTCAAGCACATAGTGACGTGAAGTTCGCCCGGCTGTCGTACCGCTGCTGTTAAATATCACCTCAGTCCCCCGGTCACCGGAAATAACTTCATGGTATCTGAAAAATCCGATAGGCAGAAAGGGAATCTGACCGGCTGTGGTGACCTTGTCATCAGGCACATGAATGGCATCAATATACGACCTGTAGACCGCATTATAATTGTACTGAAAACGAAATATTTCAAGAGCATAAGCGTTAAATGCTTCAGAAGACGTGATATCGAACAGCACGGATTTAATATTCTCAACGGATTTCATCGGGAAGCGGTATTATGGATGCCTGTCAGATTATCTTTATTAACTTTGTATGCCAAACAGTTATTGCATGAAATCAGGCTCAAAGATAACCATCATCTTTCTATTATTGTTGATTTACTCTCTCACGGGATGCCTTAAGCAGGAGGAGTTCCCCATTGAACCTCAGATTACCTACAACGGCTTTCTTAAGATCCAGGATTCAACAGGCATAGATAACCGCGGGGTCATTGAAATAGGGTATACCGATGGCGATGGCGATATCGGACTGAGCGACTCCGAAACCGATCCCCCATATGACTATAATCTGTTCCTGATCTATTTTGAAAAGCAAAACGGCATCTTTAAAAAAGTGGATGTCACCTATTTTAATGACTCCACCAATCAATTCGACACACTCAATATGAATGCGCGGATACCTGTGCTCACACCTCAGGGACGCCATAAGGCCATAAAAGGCATCATCCAGGATACCGTCTTTATCAATAATCCCCTGTCAGCTTATGATACCATACGGTTCGATATTTACATCAAAGACCACGCGCTGCATGTGAGTAATACCGTCAGCACACAGGAAATCGTGGTTAAGAAGAATTGATAATCAATTGTCAGAATGTGAAATACTTACGCAAGGTCAGTTTTCTGATGACCTTGTCGATTAAAACCAGGGACACCCCTCCGATCAGTATAACCAGGGGCAGTCTTGATTTGGTGAAAAAAGCCAGGAAATTGCTCAGCCCTTCCGAAATATTCTTAAAAGAGTTTACCATCATCGTATAATCTTTCACGCTGATCTTTTCAGGGCTGATATTGAAACCCAGAATGGTCCAGTCGAAAAAGAAAAGGAAATAACCCAGCACAATGAAACCGGTGGCGATCAGTATCCACCCTTTAAGGGAAATAAGAGGTTGGTTATAGGCCTGCTCATGTTTTGCCTCGCTGCTGATCTTTTCCATGACCCTGTCCGTGAAATCGCCTGGAAGAGTCTCAGGATGTGAATGTTTCAGAAGCGATTTTAAAAATTGATCCCCTCTGTTCTTTTCATTATTCATTTCATCTGTGCATTAAATCGGACCGGATTCATATTATGCAATTCCGCAAACAACTTTTTTCTGATTCGATGAAGGCTCACTTTCACGTTGCTTTTCGATAATCCCATGATATAACCTATCTCTTCAACCGAATGTTCTTCCATATAGAAAAGATTAACAAGCATATATTCCCTTCCGTTCAGTTTCTTCAGGACCTGGTCAATCATGCCGCTTTTCTCGGTGTCACTATGCCGGTCAATATTTTCAATGATATCTTCCTCGCTGTAACTTTCAGCCTGACTGTCCTCCAGGGGTATGGTATCGGTTTTCTTCTCCCTGGTGCGCGAAATTGCCGTATTATAAGCGATCCGGTACAGCCAGGTTGAAAATTTCGATTTTCTCCTGAATTTATCAAGCGACCGGAAAGCCTTCATGAATGTATCCTGCGCTACCTCCTCGGCATCCTCCCTGTTGCCGGTGATCTTAAGTGCCAGGCTGAAAACCATTTCCTTATGCTGATTGACAAGAAAGGCATAGGCAGCGGTTTCACCCCTGAGCACTCTGTCAATATATTGATGATCATCCACAAAGTTCAATCGTTGGTTAGACGTACAAACAAAAGGATGGTTACAAGATTAATAAAGATTTCGATGCGGTATTCCTCCCTGCTGGCAGTGCATCAAAATAAAATTCCCCGGCCGGTGCCTGCTTTTTGTAACCTGTCCGGAATTGCAGCGTCAAAGGGATGAAAACAACAAATCTTTTATAAGATTTAACTTAAATTATTATTGACTATGGCTGACATTATCGTTCCGGTTGCAGTTTTCGCATTAATTTTTGGCATCGTTTATCTTGCCATCCGCCGTAAAGAAAGGATGGCTCTGATTGAAAAGGGTATGACACCCGCATCATTCAAAAACGGTGTGAATCCCTTACTCAATCTTAAATGGGGTCTTTTTCTCATCGGCCTGGGTATCGGGCTCATCATCGCCAACATTTTCGTTCAGCGGCACGTGATGGATGAAGAACCAGCTTACTTCTCCATGATCTTCCTTTTCGGAGGGCTGGCATTGGTGATCAGTCATTTTATCGGTCACAGAAAAAGCACAAAGGATGGGGAAAACTGACAAGCGGTCACGTTGTCAGGGCGAACCTCTCCAGTATATTATACAGCGGTCCCTGTGGCCGTAAGATGCTTTCAAACAGAAAGATGGCTTCGACGTGCAATGCCTGCACGAAGACATCTTTCTGTTTTTCTATGAGATGCGCCAGGTATGACTTATTCCTGATGTATTTTATCCGTCCAATGGTCAGATGAGGAATGAAAGGCTCCTCCGGCATATCATAGCCCAAAGGAACAAGGGCTGCATTGACGGTGGCCGTGAGATCCTGCAAAGGCTCCGGAGGCTCGAGACCCAACCAGATGACCTTGGGCTTGTAATAACCCCCGAAGACACCTGCATGGCGCAAAACAACATCGAAAGCAGGGACCTGGGCGACAGCATGACGAAGAGTCCTGCTTATACCCGGGATGTTATCCTCTTCCGTATCACCGAAAAATCTCAGCGTGACATGAACATTCTCCGGCTCCACCCATTTGATCTTTTCATCAACAAGTCCGGTCTTCAGAAAATGATATATCTCACGGAATTTTTTATCAGGAAATATTTTAACAGCAAGGAATAAACGCTTAGTCATTTCATTCATTAACCGTTTCGGCCATAAAGATAAAAATAACCGAAATCATTATCCCGTAAAAAATTTGCTATATTTGCACCCCTCTATCCCCCTCATCCCTCATCCCTCCCCTCACACCCACACCCACACTCACACCCACACTTATTTCGGGGCATTAGCTCAGTTGGCTAGAGCGTTTGACTGGCAGTCAAGAGGTCAGGGGTTCGACTCCCCTATGCTCCACTTCATTTCTTTACACCTTATTTTAATGTATAAAAATAAAAAGAGCGTGTACCCCTACACGCTCTTGTAGTAACCCAAAATCTTAATATGAAACAGAAGATAAGATTTTGTTGTTCACCCAATTCGACGTGTTAATCAGAAAAATGTTAAAAGGTAATACACTTTTTCAGGAATTTTTTTAATGTCTATTTACAATACTGAATATCTGTAAAATCACCAGTTAATTAGGATGGCCGGTGATAGATGACATATAAAATAAAAAGAGCGCGTACCCATCGCGCTCTTTTTTGTAACCCAAAATCTTAAAATTACGAAACAGAAGGTAAGATTTTGTTGTTCATCCAATCTGTGTTCTTTATCGGAAAAGATTTAAAAGGTAATACCCCTTTTTACGTTTTTTTTAAAAAAGTTCGGATTTTTTTGGAAATTACCGGAAATAATTAAATAACAATCAGATTATCAGAATATTAACTTTTTATTTTTTTCCGGTATGAGAGCGGTCAAAAAGTCGAAAGAAATGAATTATAAATCCAACTTGATATGCAATTCCTTTAACTGCTCTTCACTAAGGGCTGCCGGTGTGTCGATCATGACATCCCTGGCTGCATTGTTTTTAGGGAATGCGATGCAGTCACGTATGGACTCGACGCCTGCAAACAAAGCCACCCACCGGTCAAAGCCGAAAGCTATGCCGCCATGGGGCGGGGCACCATATTCAAACGCATTCATGAGGAAACCGAACTGCTCCTGGGCCTGCTCCCCGGTGAAGCCCAGAACGCTGAACATACGCTTCTGCAACATTTTGTCATGGATACGTATGGATCCGCCTCCGATCTCCACCCCGTTGATGACCAGGTCATAGGCATTGGCTCTCACCGCGCCGGGATCGGTATCCAGTAAAGGAATATCCTCCGGCCTGGGAGAGGTAAAAGGATGATGCATGGCGTACCACCGTTGTGTTTGATCATCCCATTCCAGGAGGGGAAAATCAAGGACCCATAGCGGCTTAAATATTCCCGTGGTGCGCAATCCCAGACGGTTGCCCATTTCCAGCCGTAGCTCGCCGAGGGCCCGGCGCGTAGCTCCCGCAGCACCCGCCATTATAAGAAGGAGATCGTCAGGCTCGGCCTTAAACCTGTCAGCCCATTGTCTGAACTCATCCTGCGTGTAAAATTTTTCGAGTGATGATCTGAATAGCCCGTCAGTGCCATACCTGACCGATAGCAGGCCCTTGCCACCCACCTGGGGACGTGTGATAAAATCCGTCAGCTCATCCAGCTGCCGCCGTGAATAGCCGCCACAACCCCTGGCACAGATACCCACGACCAACTCGGCCTCGTCGATGACCCTGAATCCCCTGCCCTTTGTGATATCAGAGAGTTCAACAAAAGTCATCTCAAAACGCATATCAGGCTTGTCGGTGCCATAGGACCGGATCGCTTCATTAAATGACATGCGGATGAAATCCTCCATCCCCATACCCTTGATGGTATGGAAAAGATATTTGGCCAGCCCTTCAAATGTAACAAGGATGTCATTCTGTTCCACGAAAGCCATCTCACAATCAATCTGAGTGAATTCGGGCTGGCGGTCGGCGCGCAGGTCCTCATCACGGAAACATTTGACCAACTGAAAATAACGGTCATAACCGGCAACCATCAGGATCTGCTTGAACGTCTGTGGTGATTGAGGCAAGGCATAGAATTGTCCTTTGCTGATACGTGACGGCACGACAAAATCACGTGCTCCTTCAGGTGTTGATTTGATGAGAAAAGGCGTTTCTATTTCCAGGAAGCCCTGTTCGCTCAGGTATTTCCGTGTCTCCATGGCCATCCGGTGCCTGAGTTCAAGGTTTTTCCTGTTGGGATTGCGTCGCAGATCCAGGTAACGGTACCTCATGCGCAGCTCCTCGCCGCCATCGGTAATATCTTCAATGGTGAAGGGCGGTGTTTTGGAAGGATTCAAAATCTCAAGACGGTCGACCATGATCTCGATCTCTCCCGTCTCCATCCTAGGATTCTTGTTACTGCGTTCAGCCACGGTGCCATGGATCTTAACGACATATTCCCTGCCCAGCTTGCGGGCCTCCTGGCACAGGGCAGGGTCGGCTTCCATATTAAACACCAGCTGAGTCAGACCGTAACGGTCGCGGAGGTCAATAAATGTCATGCCGCCAAGGTCACGGGAACGCTGGACCCAACCGCCGAGGATGACATGCTGCCCCGCATGGTGCAACCTCAGCTCGCCACAGGTGTGAGTTCGATGCATAAGCCTTGAGGTTAAATTATGCTGCGAAAATAAGAAAAAAGGTAACTGCCACTAATGCTTCACGTATTCATATCAAATAACAGATCAAAGTGATAAAATGGGTATTGAAATAATTTTTTACTTTTACCACTTGTTAATACCACTATGTTTAACCCTTAATAAATGCTGCAATGAGAAGCAAAATCAGAAGATTCAACCCGTGGTTTCTTTTAACAGTTCTTCTCTGGCCGGTTTTACTGAACGCACAGGAGGAGACCAAAAGCCCTGAAGAAGGCTATCAGTTCACCATTACCAAGCAGCTGCCCGCAACGCCCGTTGAAAACCAATACCGTTCGAGCACCTGCTGGAGCTATTCCACACTGTCATTCCTTGAATCGGAATTGCTCAGGATGGGCAAGGGGGAATATAACCTTTCGGAGATGTATATCGTTCGCCAGGCATACCCTGAGAAAGCCGACAAGTATGTCCGTTTTCACGGTAACACCGAATTCGGGCCGGGAGGCGAAGCCCACGACGTGGTCAATATCATTAAAAAATACGGCATTGTGCCCGATGAAACTTATCCCGGTCTGACCCCCGGTGAAACCAAACCCGTTCAGAGTGAAATGGACGATGTATTGAAAGCCTATGTCGATGTCATCATAAAGGATCCGAATAATAAGCTGACACCTGTCTGGCTGAATGGAATCGACGGCGTCCTGGATGCATACCTTGGCAAAGTGCCTGAAAAATTTGAATACAAAGGTGTGGAATACACGCCGCAAAGCTTCGCCGGATCGTTGGGACTGAACCTTGATGATTATGTGGAGCTGACCTCGTTCACGCACCATCCTTTCTATGAAAAATTTATCCTTGAAGTCCCCGACAACTGGGCCTTTGGTGAATTATATAACATTCCCCTCGATGACTTTATCAGGGTAATCGATTATTCGCTCGACAATGGTTACACCGTTGCCTGGGGTGCCGATGTCAGCAACAAGGGTTTCTCGTGGAAAAACGGCGTGGCCATTGTCCCTGAAGCCCTGCCTGATAAAATGACCCAGGAAGAAAAAGAGAAATGGGAAAAAATGTCTGATAAGGAAAAAGAGGCTGATCTCTATAAGTTCGATAAACCCGGTTATGAAAAAACCATCACTCAGGAACTCCATCAAACGGCTTTTAATGACTACGACCTTACCGACGATCATGGTATGCATATCACCGGCCTCGCCAAAGATCAGGAAGGAAATAACTATTATCTTGTGAAAAACTCCTGGGGTACGGATCAGAAATATAAAGGCTATTTTTATGCCTCCGTCCCTTATGTCAGGATGTATACAATGGATATCATGGTCAACAAGGCGGCCATACCGACAGATATAAAGAACAGACTGGGAATAAAATAATCTGAAGGGGCTTGTCCGGATGATGGCGGGATAAGACAATCCCGCCATCATCATTTTCTGATCAGAATAATTGAATAATCATCATTGAATACCACCGCCCATTGCGGATCACTCAGACGCTCCTCGAGGAATGACTTTTCATAGTCCGTCATCACTCGTTTATAAAAAAAGATGACGTTAAACCTATACTTAGCCAGCCCTTCTCGCCATTTTTCAGGTCTCTGAAAAACGGGACGGTAAACGTCACTGATGAATGTTGCAGGATAAGCCTCGGGACGGGCATCAAAAAAAACCTTCTCCTGCGGGAACAGGTGGAAAATCAGATAGCTGCCTATGTTCATGTTATTCAGCACCGGACCTTTCAGCCCTTTGTTTTTGAAAAAATAGGCCGCATTGTTAACCCTTTCATCCTCCAGACCCAGGCCTGTCTTCGCAAGGACAGACCTCGATTGAATGAGCGAAAAATTAATAATGCCATACCAGATCATGCAATAGAAGACGGTATGGACTGTCGTTTTGTAATTTTCGATGATGATCCTGTGGTTGTGCGCCAGAACAGGTATCATGACCAAACCAAAAAGAGCAATGAACCGGTTCATTTTCCACGACAGGATACCAATGAAAAGGAACAGTAAAGGATAAGCCGATTGTGATAAAAGGTTGCGTTTTAATATCACGAACACGAATGATATCAAGGAGATAAGAAATACGAGCTTAAAGTAGAAAAAATACAGGTTGCGGAAAAGATGGCCGTTTTCTGTCAAAGGTACCGGCAGGTTCTCACTTATCTTCATCTCAAAATTATGCATGATCGTGAAAGGCTCCAGGAAAGCTTTGACGTGAAAGGGACTCACCATGCTGGCCAGTATCAGAGCGCCGAGAAGGATGGAATAGTGCTTCACCGATTGCCGGGTGACGAGATGCTGAAACCAGAAAATACCGGTGAACAACAAGCTGAAAATAAAAAATATGTGGATGTTGACCCAGAGGACCTGGATGATCACCATCGCTGTCAGCAACCTTTTGAATGTGATCTCTTTCAGGTGGTAACGGACGAGCAGAAAGAAAACGGCACCGGCGAAAAGATAACTGACGTTTTCAGGCCGCACCTCAACACGAAACAATAATAAAGGAATGATCAGTAGCGAAAACAGAAAGGCATATTTATAATTGCTGAGCTTCTCGGCCGACCGGTAAAAAAAGAAAAGGGACATAAGAATACACAGGGTGTTGAATACAGACAGGCCTTTAAATCCGGTCGTTTTCCAGATGACGTAATAAATCACACCGATGCCCCAATGGTGTGTGGGAAAGGGATAGTCAGGCACCGTGTAAGAATAATAATTGGTCGAGATGATCTTACCCTGTTTGAAGACGATCTCTCCGTTTTTTATGTGACGTCCGAGGTCGGACGCCACCAGGTTGATCCTTTTGGGGTAAAGGGCAGCCACCCAGGCCAACAGCAGAATCAACAGAAGGTGTCGCAAGTGAATGGGATTATTTTTAATATATTTGCTTAACCTGTTCCGGACCGGACAGGAGAAAGGCATGATCATAAGCTTTCTATTAAGGCCGTACAAAAATAACTCAATCACCCCATGAATCATAAAAAACTATCGGTTATTATTCCGGCATACAATGAAGCCAGGACGATCCATTTGATTCTTGACAAGGTACGCCGTGTGAAGCTGATCCATGACCTTGAAAAGGAGATCCTGGTCATTAATGATGGCTCCAAAGACGACACCTCTGATGTCGTTAAAGCTTATATCACCTCACATGAAGATACCTCTGTCAAATTGTTCGATCAGCCGGGGAATATGGGCAAAGGGGCCGCTATTCACAAAGGCATCAGCGAAGCCACAGGTGACTACATCATCATTCAGGATGCTGATCTGGAATATGATCCCGAGGACTACAACTTATTACTCAAGCCGATGGTCGACGGTTTCGCAGATGTGGTGTACGGCTCACGGTTTATGGGAGGCAACCCACACCGCATTCTGTTCTTCTGGCATACCATCGGCAACCGTCTCCTGACCTTCCTGTCCAATATGCTCACCAACCTGAACCTGACCGACATGGAAACATGCTATAAACTGTTCAGGGCCGATATCATCAAGAAAATAGACCTGCACGAAAAACGTTTTGGCTTTGAACCCGAGGTGACCGCTAAAATAGCCCGTTACCCCGGAATAAGAATTTATGAGGTGGGCATTTCCTATTATGGGAGAACCTATGAAGAAGGCAAAAAAATAAAAGCAAAAGACGGATTAAAAGCAGTCTATTGCATCATAAAATATGGTCTCTTTAGAAGATAACAGGTTAAATAAATTTTCCGGAAAATGATTTCACACAAAGGCTAAATTTAATCATTCACTGTTTCATGAAAATTGATAAAAATAGCAAACTGCTGAATGTTTACATCCCGCTTCTCCTTGTTTTAGCCGGCTTTCTATGGAAAATTTTCTTTATTAATCAAAGGGATATATGTCTCGATGAACCCTATTCCATATTTAATGCCCAAAAGAGTATCGGTGAAATCATAAAAATTTCGACTTTAAATGAGCCCACCCCACCGCTTTTCATGCTTTTGTTACATTTATGGATTAAATTGTTTGGTATTGCTCCCTTATCTGTAAGGTTCTTACCGCTTGTATTTAATTCATTAACCGTCTTATTCCTTTATTTTACCGGAAAACGTTTTTTTAGCTTCTGGACAGGCCTGGTTGCTTCAGGATTATTTTTATTTTCTACCCTTCATTTCTTTTATGGACTCGAAGCGCGGACATATTCACTGGTAGTTTTAGAGACATCGGCTTCGCTATACTTTTATCTTCGCTACGCTGAAAATCTTAAAGACAGGAAAGCACTTGCCGGATTGATCATTTCAAATCTAACGTTAATTTATTCGCATGATTTCGGATGGTTTGTCATATTATCACAAATTATCTCAAGTTTCTTTTATTCCAAAAATCTGAAGAACTTCAGGCGATTCATGATCCCTCCTTTTGCAACTGCCTTGGGATTTATACCAATGATACCAATTATCACCCATCAATTTATTGTTAAGTCGACGCGTGGCACATGGTTGAATCCTCCAAAACCTTATGACTATCTTTATCAGTTGTATTACTTTCTGAACCATAAAATGGTGTTTTGGATAATAATTACGGCAATTGGTGTCGGCCTAATTTTCACTTTGATCATGGTTTTGCGTAAAAAATGGAAAGGATTTAATATCAGCGTATTGGTATTGTTGCTGTGGTGGATTATTCCCTACAGCATCATGTTTTTTGTCTCCTCAAAAGTGCCTATGTTTAACAGTCGCTATATCCTTTTCAATTCCATCGGGCTCTATTTGTTTATTGGGGCTCTCCTCAATTTTCTCTTTCAGAAAAACAAGTATGTCGAGCCTGTCATCGGATTGGTGGTAATAATATTTATGGGTTATTACATACGGATATTACCAGATACATTTGGCTACCGGGAGGTGTGCAAATCGGTTAATTTTGTAAAAAGTGCTGAAAATGGAAACCGTATTATCATACTTTACCCATTTTGGTCCGATTATCAATTTAATTACTATTATAACACGGAAATTTTTTCTGATCCCCGGAACTATTATGATCTTATGAAAAAAAATAATATTTACAGAGTATGGGGGCTATCACACACAAGACAAGTCATTGCAGCATATCCAAATAAAAGGGTCATTTATATGCAGGATGGTTTTGGCAAAGAACAACATACCAGCATTTTTAGATTTCTTGATTCCATTTATATTAAACGTGATAGTGTTTTTTTTCCGCAGACTATCAATGTTGGTGTATATGATCCAAAATCACAATAATTAAAATGAGTCATAAAAAACTTTCTATCATTATTCCGGCTTACAATGAAGCCAGGACAATTCATCTTATACTTGACAAGGTAAGACAGATAAAATTGACCGATGACACTGAGAAGGAGATTTTGGTAATTAATGACGGATCAAAGGATAATACAACAGATATTGTTGAAGCTTATATCGCTTCACATCAAGATATCTCCATCAGATTATTCGATCAGCCGGTTAATATGGGTAAAGGGGCTGCACTGCACCGGGGTATCAGCGAAGCTACCGGTAACTTTATTATTATTCAGGATGCCGACCTTGAATACAATCCTGAGGAATACAATATATTACTGAGACCCATGGTCGACGGTTTCGCCGATGTAGTGTACGGCTCCCGGTTTATGGGCGATAACCCACACCACATCCTATTCTTCTGGCATACTATCGGCAACCGCTTACTGACCTTTCTGTCCAATACACTCACCATCCTGAACCTGACCGATATGGAAACATGCTATAAACTCTTCAGGGCCGATTTGATAAAGAAATATCCCTGCATGAAAAACGTTTTGGCTTTGAACCCGAGGTGACTGCCAAAATAGCTCGTTATCCGGGAATAAGGATTTATGAAGTTGGTATATCTTATTATGGCAGAACTTATAAGGAAGGAAAAAAAATCAAGGCCAGAGATGGATTCCGAGCTGTTTACTGCATCCTAAAGTATGGGATCTTTAATCGTCGATTTATGGTTTAAATTACTGGATTGATAATTATGCTATTTTAAATAACACGTTTATAGTTGTACATGATCTAATCTATAGACAGATTGTTGCATCCTTAAATGTCACTTTCCGGTCTGGCTGGTTTAAGTAATGACAAATTAAAGGTCTGATAAATAAGTGAGTACATAATAATCATTGCATCAAGAACAAGTAGCCAGGAAATCCTTGACTGCAAATGGCTTGAAATACCAATTAAACTTGTTGTTACCACGGCATTATAAAAATATCCCAACAAACATATTACATTTAATAGGATAATTGATTTAGATATTCTCCCATTAAAAAAGGACCAGAATATTAATATTAATGAAATTCCAATAACAAAGTAA
>Ga0136653_10000242_pt1 | contig 28045 bp, 20 predicted proteins | sample LakKivw275mmetaG_FD_94866 | JGI IMG/M metagenome (GOLD analysis project Ga0136653, IMG submission 94866) | Anoxic lake water microbial communities from Lake Kivu, Rwanda to study Microbial Dark Matter (Phase II) - Lake Kivu water 275m metaG... | ecosystem: Environmental > Aquatic > Freshwater >...
GATCTGCTGGGCACATCGGGCCTGCTTGACTTTGAGCTGGGTGTCAAGCTTGCCGGGGCTGGTTTTCCGGTGTACAAGAAGGAGATCGCGCGGCTCCAAAGGGCGCTCATCAATTTCTTCCTCGACCGGGGCATCGGCGCCGGCTACACGGAAGTGCAGCCCCCTGTCCTTGTGAATGAAAGCTCAGCCTTTGGTACAGGCCAGTTGCCCGACAAGGAAGGTCAAATGTACCACGCCGAACCCGATGGTTTTTACCTGATCCCCACCGCGGAGGTACCGGTCACCAACATGTTCCGTGACGAAATCATTCCCTCAGAACAACTGCCTTTAAAATATGTGGCTTACACCCCCTGCTTCCGCAGGGAAGCCGGTTCATGGGGGACGCATGTCAGGGGACTGAACCGCCTGCACCAATTCGATAAGGTGGAGATTGTGCAGGTCAGACATCCGGAAAATTCCTATGAAGGACTTGAAGAGATGGTAGGTTATGTGGAATCGCTGGTCCAGGCCCTGGAACTGCCCTACCGGATCATCCGGCTGTGCGGAGGAGATATGAGTTTCACTTCAGCCATGACCTATGATTTCGAGGTGTTTGCAGCCGGACAAGGCCGGTGGCTGGAGGTTTCATCGGTTTCCAATTTCGAGTCCTTCCAGGCCAACCGCCTGAAATTACGATTCAGGGACAGGAACGACAAACGCACCCAGCTTGCCCATACCCTGAACGGAAGCGCCCTGGCATTGCCAAGGATCATGGCCGGGATCCTGGAAAACAACCAGGCGGGAAAAGATATATTGATCCCATCTGTCCTTCATCCGTATACCGGTTTCGACAGGATCCGCCTATGAAGCAACTTCTTGCCGGCGTGTTGCTGTTCCTGTGCTTTCAGTTAGCCAGTGCCCAGGAAATAAAAGCCCCGCTGGCGTGGGATTATTATCGTGCCGGCGAATACGCCAAGGCAGCTCCCATTTTCCTGAAAATATATGAAGAGAACCAAGTTCAATCTTACCTGCATTACTATATTAATTGCCTGGTGGAACTGAAGGATTATGAGACGGCGATTAAAACGGTCCGGAAAGCCATTCGCCAGACCGGCGACATCATCCTTTATGTCAATCTGGGTTTTCTGTACGAAACATCAGGTGATGCCAACAAAGCAAAGGAATGCTACCAGGAACCTCTCAAGGAATTTCCCCAGACACTCAACGGGATCGTCAGCCTGGGAAACGCTTATATGGTCTACCTCCAGACCCAGTATGCCGAGATGACCTATGAATTCGGGCGGAAGATTCTGGGCAATCCGGAGGAATTCCGGATGGAAATGGCCAATGTCTATAATGCCGAGCGGCGTTTTCCGGCCATGCTCGATGAGTACTTCGCCTTACTGCTCAACCAGCCCCAATACCTGCCCACCGTCGAAGCGATGATCGAGAATGCCCTGAATTATGATGTGGACCAGACGCTGATGCAAATGACCCACGACAAGACCTATTCCAGCATTCAACAATTGCCCGGTGTTGCGGTTTTTTATGACCTGCTGGTCTGGGTCCTGATCAAGGAGGGCAATTACCTGGAAGCGGTGGAACAGACCATCGCCATGGACAGGCGAAGCCATGCATCCGGTGAAAGAACGCTCGATATGGCCAGGACCGCGGCTGACGAAGGAGATCCGGATGCTGCCCTGAAAGCCTACAGCTACCTGATCGATCAGGGTGCGGAAATCCAACCGGTCCAGCCCGGATTGGCCATGCCAGTCGGCTCCGTTTACCGGATTGCCCGGATCGAATACCTGTTGACCCAGGTGGAAAAAGAGAGACTCAATCCCGAAACGAACAGTCGTCGATGGCAATCCCTGTCAGACCAGATCACCCAAACCCTCAATGACCTGGGTAAAAGTGCTGAAACCGGGCAGTTGTTCCTGGAACAGGCCAGGATCCGCTCCGATTACCTGAACGATTATGCAGGAGCCCTGGCCATCCTCGATGAAGCTGTCCTGCTTCCCGGCATTCATCCGGGATTCCGGACCGACTGTATACTCCTGAAGGGAGACGTCCTTCTGGCTTCAGGAGATCCCTGGGAAGCGAATTTTGCCTATGCCATGACCGATCTGGAGAATCCGGATAATCCATCGGGAGCCACTGCCCGCTTCAGGAAAGCCCAATTGGCATGGTTTACGGGAAATATCTCCTGGGCCATGGCGCAGCTCGATGTTCTGAAAGGCAGCACCTCCAAACCCATCGCAAATGACGCATTTGAACTCTCCCTGCTGATTCGCGAAAACGAAAGCGAAACCGATACGGCTCAGGTTCTGCTGAAAGAACTGGCCGGAATCGATTATCTGATATTCAGAAAAAAATGGGCAGAAGCCCTGGTCAGGGCTGATTCGCTATTACGGGTTTCCGATCCTGATGAACCCTCCCTGGATGATATCCTCTATAAAAAAGGGAACATCCTGTTTCAGCTTGACGAAACCGCCCAGGCCATGCAGGCCTTTGAAGTCCTGGCTGACCGGTACCGGTATGAATATTGGGGCCACAAAGCTCTGTTCCAACTGGCCTGCCTGAACCAGGATCAGTTAAAAGAAAAGGATAAGGCCATTACACTTTTCGAAGAATTTATCCGTGATTTCCCGAACAGTTTCTATTTCCTGGATGCACGTGACAGGTTGAAATCATTGCTGCAACAAATCCCCTGATGAAATCCCGTTCCATCTACAGCCTTGCACTGACGGCCATACTGTTGTGGTCCACGGCGAGCACCGCGTTCAAACTGGCCCTTCGCGGAATGGATTTTGCCCAACTGCTTTTCCTGGCTTCATCAGTTGCATGGATCGTACTTCTGGCGGTCGTGCTCATCCGGAAACAAGCTTATTACCTGTTCGATGGTCCGGTCCGTAACCTGGTACTGTCTGCTATTGGTGGTTTCATGAATCCTTTCCTCTATTACATGATCCTCCTGAAAGCCTATTCACTTCTGCCGGCACAGATCGCCATGCCCCTGAACTACACCTGGCCGGTTGTCCTCGTATTGCTGTCAGTGATCTTCCTCAGGCAGAAACTTCGCCTGACTGACCTGGCAGGCCTGGTCATCAGTTTTCTGGGAGTGGTGGTGATCAGTTCGCAAGGGGAGAATATTTTCCGGAGCCCGGTGCGGCAACCTTTCGGGGTTTTCCTGGCCGCAGTCAGTTCGGTCATTTGGGCTTCCTACTGGATCTTTAACATCAAGGATAAAAGACCTGAGATCATTAAGGTGACCCTCAACTTCTTCTTCGGAAGCCTTTTTACCGGCATTTACCTCGTTTTCCGCTCAGATGGCCTACCCGCTTTGTCAGTTTCCTGGATTCCGGCAGTCTATGTCGGCCTGACCGAGATGGCCATCGCATTTGTTTGCTGGCTGACTGCCCTTGAAAATACCCGGAACAATGCCCGGATCAGCAACCTGGTCTTTTTATCGCCATTTATCGCGCTTTTTCTTATACATTTAATCCTCGGTGAAAAGATTTTCTGGACCACCCCGGTGGGATTGGTGTTCATCATCGGCGGGATTCTCATTCAGCAATTCTTCTCATTGAAAAGATCCGATGAATGAAAAGAAGATAATACTGGGAATTGACCCGGGAACCGTCATCCTGGGTTATGGCCTGATATGTCTGGAAGGCAAGGATTTATCCCTCCTCTCAATGGGAGTCCTCCGGTTGCAGAAATACTCCGATCCCTTGATCCGCCTGGGTAAGATTTATGAAAGGATCGATCACCTGATCCAGGAATTCAATCCTGATGAAGTGGCAATTGAGGCGCCGTTTTACGGGAAAAATGTCCAGTCCATGCTGAAACTGGGAAGGGCCCAGGGAATTGCACTCGCACCGGCCCTGATCCGTTCACTGCCCGTTTTTGAATACGCGCCGCGCAAGATCAAGCAGGCCATTACCGGAAACGGCAATGCATCGAAGGAACAGGTAGCCCTGATGGTACAGACATTGCTCAGGTTCAGGGAAACACCCGATTTCCTTGACGCGACCGATGGCGTGGCCGTGGCCCTGTGCCATCATTATCAGTCGGGAAGACCGGTTTCAGCAGGCGGTACGAAATCCTGGCAGGAGTTTATCCGCAAAAATCCGGATCGCGTCCACTAAAATCCGGAGCTGATCTTTTCGGCAATCCTGATGAACTCTTCCTGTGACAGCCTAAGTTTGGGTTTGCGGAAGTCAATGTCAAAAACGCTGTTGATGGGTACGAGATGCACATGTGCATGCGGCACCTCCATTCCAAGAACGGCCAACCCGATACGGCTGCAGGGAATCACGTTCTCGATCGCCCTGGCTACCTTCTTGGCAAATACCATCAGCCCTGCCAGTTCTTCATCCTTGAGATCGAAAATATAATCTTCTTCCCTCTTGGGGATCACCAGAGTATGACCCTTGGCCAACGGATTGATGTCCAAAAAAGCCAGGAAATGTTCATCCTCGGCAATTTTGTAACAGGGAATTTCTCCGCTTACGATTTTTGAGAAAATTGATGCCATCACTTTTTCCTTTTTCCTTTTTCCTTTTGCCTTTTTCCTTCTAACAGGCTATTGAGGTCCTTCGGTCTCTGTGTTCCGAAGAATTTGACCACCTTGTGGCTGATTTAATAGGAAATCTCAATGACTTCAAGCTGAAGTTCCCCGGATGGGACAGTTATCTTCACCTGGTCACCGATCTTTTTCCCAACCAACCCCCTGCCAATGGGAGTGTTGATTGCCAGTTTTCCTGCCTTGATATTCGCCTCATTTTCAGCAACAAGTGTATAGGTCATGAGCGTTCCGGTCTTGAGGTTTTTCAGTTTGACGGTTGACAGGATCTGGACCGTGTTCCGGTCCAGTTTGGTCTCATCAATGATCCGTGCATTGGCGGCCATCTCCTGCAGCTTTGAGATGCGCATCTCAAGCATGCCCTGAGCATCTTTGGCTGCATCGTATTCAGCATTTTCCGTTAGGTCTCCCTTATCACGGGCATCGGCAATCTGCCGGGAGATTTTCGGCCGTTCGATTGTGATGAGTTGCTCAAGTTCATCGCGGAGCTTGCGCAAGCCTTCTTCGGTCATATAAATAACCTTCGCCATAATCAACAAGTTAATTGAAAAACAAAAAAAGAATCCCGATGAATCGGGACTCTTTTTTTTGTCCTATGTTAAGTTCTGGTATTACAGTATAATCCGGGCGCCTATTGTATGAACTCCATTGAATGGATCCGTATCCCTGTAAGAATAATCTATTGAGAACACGGAACCGTTTTCCTTGTTAAGCGGCACCCTTAATGAAACCCCACCTGTTGGTCCGGTAAAAACAGTGGTGCGCGACTGGAAATCATCTTCAAAGGGATTTACCCCGTCTTCCCAGACAAATCCACCCCGGAGCATCACGATATTTTTAAAATCGTATTCAAGCCCGAAATGAATCTGGTCTTTTGAGAAAGAATTCGAAGTAAAGTTACCGGCCACGGTGATCCGCTGTCCAACTCCGAAGTTAAAATCATAGGCAAGCCCGATTTTGACTTGGGTGGGAAGTTCAAATTCAGCGGAACGGTGTTCGACGGACATATCCACTCCGTTCGGCGGAACAGGGCTTCTGATGGACATGCCGTCTCCGGTATATTTCATGGTCGGACCCACATTCCTCAGGGTGATCCCGAAATGAAGCTGACGCTCCGCTCCGGTAACATACTGGATACCGGCATCTATGGCCACGCCGGTAGTTTTCAGGTCAGATATCCCACCTGAAACGATCTTGAGAACGGCGCCTCCATAAATACTGTTCGAGAATTCCTTTGAATAGGAGATCCCGATGGTAGAGAACTTGGGATTAAAGGTACCCAGGCCGCCCTCAGGACTTTCGGTGGTTGTCACTTCGATATCGCCGAGGTTCATGCTTTGAACAAAAATACCCAGTGCGCCGGCGTCGCCGACTTTCTGAACCAAGCCGAAGGCATTGATCGAAATGTCGGTTCCCACCAGCCAATTGGTGTTGGTATAACCCAGCTCGGTCTTATTGATAAAGGCGGCACCGGCAACGTTAAGGCTGAGTGACTCGATACCCGATATGTTGGCAACGTTGACGTCGGCCCATCCGCTGGATGCAGCCCAGGGATTGATCAGCAGCTCACTGGCGCCGGCCTGGCCGATACGTTGCTTGTTACCCGCGAAACCTGCAGGAGCAACCAGGAGTCCGATTAACATCAGGCTCAGTATGTATTTTGCATATGTTTTCATATTGCTCATTTTTTCTGTTTTATCATGCATTTTGCTTCCTACAGTGCATTAAGGTCCTGAGGTCTGAGTGCCCCGAAGAACTTGACCACCTTGTGGCCGATGTTGGGAGCGTCGACGTAGATGATGTAGGCGCCCGAAGCGATCGGGATCCCGTACTGGTTCTTCAGGTCCCAGTCGAGATAGGTCTGGTCGGCATCCTTCGCGAACCGCCGGACCAGGTTCCCGTTCAGGGCATAGATCGATACCGTGCACAGCTTCGGCAGGTTCGTGATCTTCACCAGGTTGTCCAGCTGGGTCAGCTCGTAGGAGGAGTTCCCGTAGTACGGGTTCGGCACCACCCGGATCAGGTCGAGGGCCGCGATGGCCGTCTCCGTATCGTTCCGGAGGGTGGCGATCGTCGCCGTGTTGAACGTGTACATCGGCTTGTTCTCGTTCTCCGCCAGCGAATCCGGCCGTGCGTACGCGTACGTCCCCACGCAGTACTGACCCACCACCCGCAGACGGATCTTCAGGTTCTTGGTGGTGTCTGCCTTCGCCGGCAGGTACCCGTACAGGTCATCCGCCACGTCCGCCTCGTCGAAGTAGCGGCTGTCCATCAGCGGGATCGCCATCCACATCGCGTTCACCAGCAACTCCTTGTGCCGGTTGCGGTTCTTCGTGTTCGCCATCTTCTCCATGTAGAACTTACCCGCGTCATACGCCGGGAACAGGTTCGCATCCTTCGCCGCCGGCATCGTCTGGTTGTGTCCCATCACGTAGATATAGTGCTTGCCCCCGAAATAAACGTCCGTGTAGTCCGGCTCCAGCCGGTTCCGCGCCTGGTACAGCTTCGACCCTTCCCTCGAGGAGGGGTTCCACGCCATGTCCGCCCCGTAATCCCCCGTCAGGAACGAGCTCTCCCCGTACACGATGTTCAGCCGCTCGCCCGTCTCCACGTCGATGGCATACCCCGGGAACCAGCCCATCCCCGTCTCGCTGATGTAGTTCGCGTCCGCCTCGTTCTCGCTCGCCCCGCTCCCTGCCACCGCCGGATGGCCCGTCTTGTCGATCGACTGCCCCACCCGGAGGTCAAACTTCGCGGCGTTCCCCACCGACAGCAACGGATCATCCGTCAGCTCGATCACCGGCGACCGCGTCCATTTCGACCGGTCGCTCGTGATGTACAGATCGATCGAGGAGAGCCGCTGCTTCTTCGTGTCAATGGCATTCTTCGCCTTGTCGTAGGCCGGCCCGTGCAGGGAAATGCTCCCCTGCTGGAACGGTGCCCACCACCCCTGCAATACCTTCTCGTAGACCGCATTCTTGTCCGAGTTGTCCCCGTCGTTGTACCCGCTCTTCACCCAGTTCCTCGGCCCTTCCCGGTCATCGTCCGGAATGAACGTCAACCACACCTTCCCCACGTCCCCGTACTCGATCGTCGCCTCCAGGAACCCGTTGTTCACATTCCCGTACTTGAAGGGGATCTCCGCCTGCGTGATGTTCAGCGCCAACCCCCAGTCCAGGATCAGCTGGTCGTAGTTCACCGAGACCCAGCTCTCCGAACGGACCGTGTCATGCTTCGAATTGTACAGGTACCAGTTCCCCTCCATCACCTTCCCGTTCATGAAGCTCGTCGAAATGAAATAGTTCACCGAATCAAACTTCACCGTGTAGGTGTCTGCCGGCACGTTCATCGGGTCCACCACCTTCACCGTGATCGGACCCCGCCCCGGCTGGTATTCCAGCGTCGTCGCCTTCCACGGGGCCCCGCTCATGATCTCGTCATGCGTCGCCTGCGTGATGTCCACCACGTTCTGCCCCGTCCCGTGCCCCTCGATCTGGATGATCGGCGGCGCGTCCCCGAAGGTCCCCTGGATCACCGTACCGCCCTGCTCCGGCTCAATCTTGTGCGGGATGGCCTCGTAGATCTTGATCGGCCCACCGGCCCCCTTGCGGCCCGCCAGGTACGGGAACCGCTGCCCCTCGAACGAGTCCGGATCGTTCTGGGAATATTTCATGAAATTGTTGTAGGCGTAAGCCACCGCCACGTAATAGTATTTCTTGTAGTTCACCAGCGTCCGGATCCCTTCGGCAAAAATATCCTCGGTCAGCACGAACGTGTGCTCGATCCCCCGGTCCTTGCCGATCACTTCCACCACCGGCTCATTCGCCTCCAGGTCCGTGTTCCAGTTGTAGTTGATCAACCGGCCCACCCCGTTCCGGACGTCGCACTGGAACACGATCAATGCTTTTTGCGTGTTGTGCTCCGTGGCGTCCGTCACCGACACGTCGGCGGTCCTGAGCTGCCAGATCTGGTAGCCCTCAAACTGGTAATAGGCATCGCAGGCCGGTTTCGAGGCCGGGCAGACAATGAACGGGTCCCTCTCCTGGTAGAGCTCCATGTAGTTGTTCGAGGAGGGCTTGTTCCAGATATGGAAGATCAGCTTCTCGTCCTGCTCCACGATGGTCAGCTCCGGAGCGTCCGGGCCGTCCACCACCTGGAAACAGTTCTCGAACAGGCGCTGGGCTTTCTCGTCGCTCTGCAGCATCTTGTCCACCGAGGCCAGCAGGCCCCCTTCGTACGAACGGGCCCAGACCACCCCTACGGTGATGTCGTTCACCGCGCCCGGCTCCAGCACAAAAGGCCCGGATGACTGCACGAAACGCCTGTCTCCGGGAACATTGCCGGCTGTCTCCTCGGTCCATATCGGCATCGGGATGCCCCCCTGGCCCCAGCCGCACGGGTCGGTCTCGCGCGGGAACATGAAATCGCAGTCGGGGCCGGTGGCGCCGCTGTTAGAATGGCCGTTGCCGCCGTAACGCATACGCTCGTTATCCTTCCAGTAACCCCGAAGGTACTGATAGAACTCAGGTGCTGTGAATGGATCACCTTGAGGACCGCTTTGATTATTGTAGTAAACGAACCGTCTCATCCCCCAGCGTTCGTTGTCCACGATCCCGTCTGCGAAGTTCAGCCCGTTGATGTTCCCGTTGAGGATGCATTCGTTGCAGATCAGGTTGTAATTATCGTCAGAGCTTGTGCAGTCATCCAGGCTGTTGGGATCCTGGTAGGGGCCTTCAAAAAAGTCGATGCCGACGGCCGGGGGATTGGCCCCATAGGCCCATGACTCACCACCACCATCAACCGCTTCTCCATTATAATCATAGCCTATCCCCTTGGTCACATGGCAACCGACATAGTCATCGTAGGAATAGCCGACATCGGAATCACAATAAACTCCGAAATAAGTCTCGATCAGGGTGTAGGTCGAGCGGTTGATCAGGGCATAGTTGTAAAAACTCATGTCGTTCAGGGCATCGTTCGTAGAGAACTGGAAAGCCTGGGCCCGGACTTCCATCCCGATGGCATCGCTTTCAGGGCCGGTATGGATATTTCCCCTGTCGTTATAGACCCACCAGGCGGTGCCGTCGCCGTAGAGGCGTGGGCGTCTCAATTCCCGGGTGGTGCCGCAGGGCAGGATCCCGTCCAGGTCGTAGAACGGGTAGTCCCCGTCGGCTGGGTTGTAGAACCCGTCATCGTTGTTGTCCCAGTAAGGGGCCAGGTAAAAATCATACCCGGCGGCCGCGTCGGCATGGGCCGGCCAGTCGAGGATGATCTGCGGGATCGAGTAGCCCTTGAATTCAAAGTCCCGCTCTTCCGGGGGCGTGTTGTACCACTCCCGGAAAGCCTCAACCTGGTAACGCGTGATCTCGAAATGACGGTCGTACTGGTAGCAGACCTCCACGTCGGTCGTGCCCCGTAGTTCCCCGGTCATGATCAGCGGCCCGGGCCAGTAATGCCTTTGCCAGCCTATCCATCTGACCGCGCTCAGTTTTAGCTGGCCGTTCACATCCGTTCCCCCGATCCAGATGCCACCCGAGTAAAGGCAGACTTTTCCTGAACCCTTGGGAATTTCATAACCTGAGGCATTCCCCCCGATATCGGTCCAGAGAACACCATCCATGTGAATGAAAGTCCTGACATTGTTCAGGGAGATCTCCGTGATCGTCTTGCCCAACTGGCAGGCTGCTGCAAAACCCTTTAGATGCTGGCTGTTCTTATCCTTTTTCAGATAACGGCTTTCGTCACAATGTCCGGCGACGGGCAGAAACATAAAAGCCAGAAGGATAACGAGATCTTGCTTTTTCATCAGAATATTTCCTGCGGATATTCCTCCATTTCGTAAGGTACGGTGATTTCTATCAGGGTGCCTGAGGCATCTCCGATATTGTTTACCAGGTCGATTATTTTAACGTTGATGGGCTTTTTGGATAACTTATTATACAACTGGATCCTTTTTTCAATATTGACCAGGCCTTTTGACTTATGACCTGCCCGTTCCCTGATGGCTTTTGCTTTTTCCCGGCCGATCCCGTTATCGATAATGCTGATCCGCATATGATCCTCGAAATCATCAATCAGGACCTGAAGAAGGCCCTTGTGTTTGATTAGCTGCAAACCATGAAGGATGGCATTTTCAAGGTAAGGCTGAAGGAGCATGGGAGGAATCTTGACCAGGTGTTGATCGATAGCCGGATCTACGCGGATTTCCGCCTCAAATTTCCGGGTAAACCGCATATGTTCCATTTTCAGGTATAACTGGATCAGCTCCAGTTCTTCATAGAGGGTGATGTAATTGTACTGCGAATATTCCAGCACCTTGCGCATCATGGTCGAAAAGTTGGACAGGTAATAATTGGCCGAATCCACGTCATTTTTAAGAACGAAATTCTGTATGGAATTCAACGAGTTAAAAATAAAATGGGGATTCATCTGGGATCGCAGGGCGAATTTCTGAGAGCGTATCAGTTCGTTCTGGATGGTTAGCAATTGTTTCTCCATCATGTGCCGCTTGCGGATATTATAACTCCTGATGAATATAACAAGCCCGATGATCAGGGCAAAAACAGTAAAGATGAGGATCTTAAAAAGAAGCGTCTGATGCCAGGCCGGCACCACGATGATGGTTGTCTGGAGTTCTCCGCTCCTTATGCCCAGGCTGTTTTCTCCGGAGACTTTAAAGGTGTAGTGCCCAGGGGGAACTTTACGGTAATCTACCTGGTGGATGCCGCGAGGAAGATCGGTTGGGCTTTCATCGAAATTCTCGAGAAAATACCTGTATTTGTTTTTAAAAGGATTCAAATAATCCAGCACCGAAAATGACAAGCTGAAAGTGTTGTCGGCAGATTTAATCCTTACCGTGTCAAAGACAGGTATTTCGTAGGAGGCAGCATCGGAATGAATGATGAAATCGGAGAGCCGGATGGTCGGGGTGCGGGAGGTCTGCAGGGTGGACTGGGGCATGAATACGTTGACGCCATTGACTCCGCCCATCAGGATTTCACCATTCTGGATTTCACAGATGGAGTGAATGTTGAATTCGTTGCTGAGCAATCCATCCTGAACGTCGAAAACAGTGAATTTATCGTCTCTGGGATCAAAGCGAGACAACCCGTTATTGGTGATCAGCCAGAAGATTCCGTCGCGGTCCTCGTTGATGCCGTAGACGATATTGTCGGATAATCCGTCATCGGTTAAATATCTTTCAAATGTGCCGGTTTGATCGTCGAATTGACAAAATCCCCCCCCGTTGGTATAGGGCCATAGTTCACCCTGCCGGTCCCTGTAGACGCCAAAAACAAATTCCGAATTGATTGACAGGAGATTGTCTGAGATCGGCAGAAAGACTTTCCACTGGTTGGTGCCAGGGATAAACTCGTTAAGTCCGAACCGGGTCGAAATGAGAAGTTTTCCGGGTTCCGGTTCCATTATATGCATGCAGTAATTGTTGCTCAGGCTGTTCGGGTTGTCCGGATCATGAAAGTAGTTGGTTATTCTGTCGGATGCCGGATCCCACCTGCTGATACCCTGGTCTCCGGCAAACCAGTACATTCCCCGGTAATCTTTGCAAACGCTCCAGAAAATCCTGCTGGCAACGGAGTTTTCATCTCCCGACGGTGCAAAGATCCGGTTGGTCCTGGTATCCGGATGGTAGCGGTTTAGGCCGGTCCGGGTACAAACCCAGATATACGGGGGGTCAGACACTAACCCCGTGACGAGGTTACCCGAAATGGATTGGCTGTTGAAATCATTATGTTGAATGAACTTTGTCTGATTCTGCAAACGGTCATATACCAGAACTCCCTCCTGTGTGCCGAACCAGTAAATACCTGGTTTTTGCTCAACGATCCCGTATATGGAATAGGATTTGATGATTTCTTTGAACGCGTAAGGATCCGGTGCCAGTTTCACCAGCCCTTTGTATGATGTTCCTATCCAGTACAAGCCATTCCCGTCCTGAATCATCGTATTAAAAGAATTATAGGAGAAATAACTGTTTTCGGGGATATTGCTTCCGATATCGATAAAACGGCTCGTACGGGGATTGAACTGCATAAGGCCGCTTTCACGCGTTCCGACCCAAAGGTTCTCCCGGTTATCGATAAAGAGGCAAAGAACCTGGTTTTTTGAAGAGGGGAGGTTACCTTCAGGATCCTGCACCAGGGGGTAATAATCAAATGTCCTCTGATTGATACGGTACCGATGTAAACCTTCAGGCGAACCGATCCATAGGTCATTCCCGGCATCGATGGCCAGGCAATTGATAAATATCGATACCATTTGACCCGGTAATTGACCGGGATAATACCGGATGATCTGACCGTTTTCGGGATTATACCGGTTAAGGCCATAGCGGGTGCCTATCCACATGATCCCGGTGGAATCCTGGGCAAACGCGGTCACCTGGTTTGAACTGATGGTCGCATTATTCCTTGGATTATGCTCAATATGGGTGAATTTCAAGCTATCCGGATCCAGGATGAAAACACCGCAGCAGGTGCCGATCCATATTTTACCCTGACGATCGCTGTAAAGGCACAGAATGCTGTCGCAAACCAGGCCGTCAGCCTTCTGATTGCCGGAAGTGAACTGGGTTATGCTGAAGTCCTTTTTACTGATCCGGTTCAGGCCAATCGCGGATGCCGCCCAGATATACCCGTTCCTGTCTTCGGCCAGTCCGACAACGGTGGGTTGGACCAGTCCGCTCTGAGGGGACGCCATGTTCCTGGTGAAAGTCTTAAAGGTATACCCGTCAAACCGGTTCAGGCCGCTCCAGGTTCCTATCCAAAGGAATCCTTCCTGATCCTGCAAGATGCTCAGAACCGAGTTTTGCGAAAGGCCTTTCTCAATTCTGACATATTCGGATGTAATATTCTCGATCCTGTAATCCTGCCCCTGACCGGAACAAATTCCCCGTAGCAACAGGAAGAACAGTAAAATTATTGTCCTTTTCATAGGAAAGGATCCTAATCCGGATTGCCCAGAAAACGTGCAACCATAGAGAGCAGGTTGCTTTTTCGAATCGGTTTGGAGATATAGGCATCAAAGCCGGCTTCCATGGCCCTTTTTTCATCATCCGCCATGGCAAATGCGGTCTGAGCAATTTGAGGCAGGCCGGGACACAGGGCCTTGATGCTGTCCCGGGCTGCGTACCCATTCAGGATGGGCATCTGCAGATCCATCAACACCAAATCGATTCCATGGTTGTCCTGGCATGCGGTAATGGCTTCATCACCGTTCCTGGCCCAGATTATGTTCACGCCCGTCTTTTTCAGGACCGCCTCGAGATATAAGAAATTGGACTCCTCGTCTTCAGCAATAAGGATCGTTTTGTCTTTCCAACTCATTATTCACCCGGATTATCCTTTGCTTTCCTTGTTTTTTGCGCGAGAACCAGCATGATCAAACCAAAGGCCAGCATGATCAGTCCGGTCCATAGATTGACATTCACTCCGAGTGATTTGGCGTAGAGGGCGGAATCGCTCCCGGTGAACAGGCCGTAAACGGTCAGGACAATGCCGAAAATAGAGAAGATCAAGCCTATCGGAATTTTAATATCCAGATTCATTTGTGTTCCTCCTACCAGAAGATTAGGGTTAGTATCAGGGTCATAATACCGACGATGGACGCCAGGACAACCGGCCGGTTATACCATTTGACATCCGTGTCCTTGATTCGCGGGGTGAGTGAATAGACCAGGCCGGTCAACTCTTCCCTGGTTTTCTTTTGTTTGGTCAGCAGGGTCAGGGTAACCGAGATCACTGTCGCTGAGGTCCATGCGATAATTGCGGTCCAGAAATTCTGTGCCATTACGCTGGGATAGGTGTGGACAACTCCGAGCCAGCCGCCCTTGATGATCTCATCGGGTGATGCTCCCTGCGGTATTGTCAGGCCATGGTGGATCAATGCCAGGATGATCCCCAGGAGCAGTCCCCAGAATGCTCCGTGGCCGGTGGCTCTTTTCCAGAACATGCCCAGGAATATGACTGCAAACAACGGGGCGTTGATCATGGAAAAGACCATTTGCAGGAAGTCCATGATATTCCCGAATTGCCTTGCCAGGTATGCGGCTCCGACACTCACGACAACTCCTGCGATTGTGGCAAACTGGCCAACCTTCAGGTAATGTTTGTCATCGCGGCCGGGTGTGATGTAGCTCTGGTAGATGTCATAGGTGAAGACCGTATTGAAAGCCGATACGTTTCCGGCCATACCGGACATAAAGGAAGCCAGCAGGGCAGTCAGGCCCAGGCCCAGAATGCCGGATGGATAAAAATGGGAGAGCATGGAAGTGATCACGGAGTTATAATTGGGGCTTCCATCAGGCATCAATTCAAGCGCAAGGGTTCCCTTTGAAGCGAGGGCCATGGCGGCCATTCCCGGGATAATGACCAAAAAGGGAATGAACATTTTCGGCAGGGCTCCGATGAGCGGGGTTTTCCTGGCGGCATTCATGGAATTGGCAGCCATGGCACGCTGTACGACCAGGAAGTTAGTACACCAGTACCCGAAGGAGAGCACGAATCCCAGGCCCAGAATAATCCCGAACCACTCAACACCCAGGGGATTGGATGCGGTTGAGCCGGTATGGGCCCAGGTTGTAGTCCAGGCACCGGCTTCGAATCCATTACCAACAGCCACTTGGGAAAGAGTATCGCTCATTCCCTGCCAGCCGCCGGCATCTTTCAGGCCCAGGAACACCAGCGGGAAGAGCCCGATGATGATGATAAAGAACTGTAAAACCTCATTGTAAATGGCTGACGAAAGTCCTCCCAGATAGGTGTAGACCAACACTATGCCGGCTGAAACCCAAACGCTGACCTCAAACGGCCAATGCAGTAGCTTTTCCATCAAAGCAGCAAGGGCATACATGGAGATTCCTGAAGCCAGCACGGTCATCAAGGCAAACGCAACGGCGTTCAGCCCCCGGGTTTTTTCATCGAACCTGAGCTTCAGGTACTCAGGAACTGAACGGGCTTTTGAACCGTAATAAAACGGCATCATGAACAAAGCCAGGAAAACCATTGCAGGTATGGCACCGATCCAGTAAAAATGAGCGGTCGCCATTCCGTATTTGGCTCCTGAAGCAGACATTCCGATAACCTCCAGGGCTCCGAGGTTGGCTGAAATGAACGCCAGCCCGGTAACCCATGCGGGCAATGAACGGCCTGCTTCAAGAAAAGCCGATGAGGATTTCATGTAACGTTTCAGTGCCCAGCCAATGCCGAGAACAAAAACGAAATAGATGATCATGACTACATAATCAATCCAACCGAGGGATAATATGTCTGGCATACTTTAAGAGTTTAGTCAGACCAAATGTAACAAGATTTACAATTAGGATTTACGATTTAAAATTAATGCACAGCTCCGCTTTTTCCCTTCCTGAGGGGCAGGAAATTGAGTGCAAGGGCTCACATCCAGGATTACCCTAGCCGCTTCAGTTTCTGCCGGAGATCTTCAAGATCCGGGCTTCATATTCAGCGACCCGGCCGGCATAATATTCCAGCGCTGTTACCTGCAAATTCGTTGGCCGGCCCTGGTAACCCAAAACGGCACCGTAAATTTCCGCAATATTCTCCCGCAGCCTTACCTGGCCCGTTATTCCTCCTTCTCCTGGCTGGGTGGCGGAGATTTTCTCATGCAGGCTGTCGCACTCTTTTATCAACTTATCCGTTCCCTTTTTCCTTTTCCCTTTTTCCTTTTGACTTTGCTTTGCCAGACTGTCCCTCACCGTGAGGATCCGTTCGTCAACCGCCGCCAATTTTTCTAACAGGTTATAAGCTTTCATCAGGGTTTCTCTTTGCAGTGCTCGATCCTGGGAGGAATGGGTCAGCCGGGGATTTTCGTTGAGGACCAGGGTAGTCGAATACACCTGGTCGCCCTTGACTACTTTGACCTGATAGGTTCCTGCGGCATATTCAGGCCCGGTTATGGCCTCTGCGAGAATATTCGGCGACTTCGGGACTTTCGGGGGTTCCATCGCGGTGGCCACCCGGACGACATTGATCCCTTTCCGGTTGCCGGCAGGCAGTTTCTTGACCAGCTGGCCGCCTGAGTCATACAGTTCGAGATACATCTCCCCGAAAACATGTCTTTTTTTCAGGTAATAACAGATCGTGGCGGCACTCGAAGGATTGGGACCGATGAATTCCGCATCGCTGCCAAAATCCTGCAACCCGGTCTCGGAATAGAAATAGTAGGGTTTCACCGGTAAAAAAGCGAAGTCCTGATCCAGAATTTCCGGTTTAAGATTGCGTATCGGCGTCAGGTCATCGATAACAATGATCCCGCGGCCGTGAGTGGCCAGCACCAGATCCTGTTCATCCGGCTGGAACGCCATATCATACACGCCGGTCGGAGGAACCTTGTTTTTGAACCGGACCCAGGTTTCGCCTTTATTCAGACTGATGAACAGGCCCGATTCGGTTCCCAGAAAAACAATATCCCGGTTGACCGGATCCTGTTTAACGACATGACAAAAGCCCTGGATGGCAGGTGTGATGAGCGATTCCCAGGTTTTTCCCAGATCATGCGTTACATAGGCATAAGGGTTCAGATCCCCGTTCCGGTGAGCGTCCACGGTTGCCCAGGCCGAATTCCTGTCGAAATTGTCGGCATCGATGAGGGAAATGAAAGCCATCGGCGGCAATCCCGGTATGTTCGCGTTCAGTTTCACCCAGGTTTGGCCTCCATCCGTGGTCAATTGGACATTTCCATCGTCTGTTCCCACCCAGATCACCTGATTGTCAATAGGTGACTCGCTGATCGAGAAAATGGTCGTGTTGTTTTCTGCCGTGCTGTTATCAACGGTCAGGCCCCCCGACTTCTCCTGCTGCTGGCGGTTGGGATCGTTGGTAGTCAGGTCGGGTGAAAGCCGTTGCCAGCTATCGCCCTTGTCTTTTGACCGGAATAAATACTGTGATCCGGCGTAGAGCCAGCCGGTTTTCTTCCCGAAAACAACAGGTGTGTTCCAGTTGAACCTCAACTGGCCGGTTTCCATGTCGGCAAATGGTTTAATGTACTTGCCTTCACCCGTCCGGTGATTCATTCTGTACATCCTGCCACCCTGGTATTGGCAATAGGTCACATCCGGGTCATCCGGGTCCCCGTAAGCATAAAATCCGTCTCCAAAACCGATATTTTTCCAGTCGGAATTGCGTATGCCTCCGGATTTCCGCGAGGGAGCCATCCAGGTTCCGTTATCCTGCAGCCCGCCGTAAATGTTGTAGGGTTTCCTGCGGTCCACGCTGACATGATAGAACTGTGAAACAGGCAGGTTCTGCACGAACCGCCAGGTATTGCCTTTATCGGAAGATACATAAACCCCGCCGTCGGTTCCCAGGTAAAGCAGACGGTTATCCAGGGGGCTGATCCACAGGGCATGGGTATCACTGTGGTAAGCGCCTCCGGTAACCGATGGATTCTCGAATATCCTGCCTCCGTCATTGCTTACCCAAAGTGAGGTGCCCGGTTTGTAAATACGTGCCGGTTCTACCGGATCGGCAACCAGCAGGCTGTAGTAGAAGGGCCGATCGCTCATCATGACCTGAGTGCTCATCTGCTCCCAGGTCAATCCCTTGTCGGCCGAACGGTACAAGGCCGATTTCTTTGCTTCAACCGCTGCGTACAAAGTATACGGCGGTTTAGGAGACACGGCCAGGGCGATCCTTCCCAGAGTGCCTTCAGGCAGTCCGGTGCGAACCGGATTCCAGGTCGCACCGCCATCCATGGAGCGATACACTCCGCTGCCGGGACCCCCTGAACGGAAGGTATGCGACTCTCGCCGGAAATCCCACATGGACGCGTACATCAAGGACGGATTTTCCGGATCCATGACCAGGTCGGCGCATCCCGTGGAGGGGTTGACATAAAGCAACCTGGACCAGGTTGAGCCCCCGTCGGTGGTTTTATAAACACCCCGTTCTTCAGAGTCACCCCAGAGGGCACCGAGGGCAGCCACGTAAACGATATCGGGGTTATTGGGATCGATGACGATCTTGCCGATCCGCTCGGTCTTTTCCAACCCTTTTGCCTCCCATTTGGAGCCGCCGTCAACCGTTCGGAAGATACCCCTGCCTGCAGAAACGCTGTTCCTTACCCAGACTTCTCCCGTGCCTATCCAAACGGTATCGGGATGGCCCTGGTCAATGGTAATGCAGCCGATCGTCTGGCAGTAATCATCAAAAACGGGTTTGAATGTCGTACCCTGGTTTTCTGATTTCCACACGCCGCCGTTGGCTGCACCTACCCATACGGTGTTGTGGTTCCGGCGTTCTGCATCGATGCAGGATATCCGTCCGCTCATCTTGGCCGGACCGATCTGACGACCGGTTATATCTCCGAATGTGGCCTCGGTGACCTGAGCCTTCAAGCCGGCTGACACAATGAGAAAAACGACTGAAAAGACGGAAAGTTTATTCATGGTGGTGGGTCTTTAATCGAAAGTTGACAAGCTATTTTCCCGGTTTCCCGAATAACGACGGATCGAGGACGACATTGAGCTCCACTTTTTCCGTAACTATGGTGTTCGCTATCTGCCCGTTTATCTTGGTGACGAATTTTCCCGGAGTAGCGATGCCTTCGACCATCATGTAATTGCTGAAATAGTTATCGGACTCCGTTTCATTGCCCTGGAGCTTGATTTTGGCATTGGTGCGGACAAGGATATAATCTTCGGTATCCAGGTAATTGGTATAGGTATCTCCTTCGGGCGTCCCTATTTTGATTTTGAAGCAATTCGTGCCTTCAACCTCTTCCTGCCCGTCCAGGGTGACCGTAAGCCCTTTTTCTTTCCAGTTCCAGAGAATTCCATCCATGTCGGCCTGGTACTTGAGAGTTTTCATTTCATCTGCACTCATCGGTTGCGGTTCGGTTATGCCGGCGAACGGATTGATGTTCCATCCTTCTTTGCCATCATAAGTCTGGATCAGGGTCAAACCCTGAAGGGTGGCTTCAATCCTTAATCCGGAAGGCCGGGCAGTCATTTGAATAAAAGGTATTTCAAGCCCGGCTTGCACCAATTTACCGGTCACTTTCATCGTATTAACCTTCAATAAGGCATCCTGCCCCATTGCTGCAAAATGCGCTTTCAGTACCTCATCAAGCGTTTGTGCGGAGAGCAGGCTTCCGGTCAAGAAAAGGCACAGGGTAATCAATACTTGTTTTTTCATAGCAGTGTTTGTTTAGTATTATTTTTTTCTGATGCTTATTGGACAATTCACGCCCGTTTTTGTTACAGGTATTTCCCATATCGCTCGACCAGCCGGGCTATTTCCTTCACCCGGTGTTCCAGTCCATCGGGAGGGACCTGATCAGCCACTCCCAGTACATAACGGGGTTCCGTGAGCATGACCTCCAGAACCTTCCGGATGTGCGTCTGGAATTCTTCATCGGTGATATGTGGTGTAAACAGAACGCCCGGGACGCCTCCCCACAGGATGATCCCCGGATTGCCAACCCAGGGTGCAAGTTCAGAGAATTCCATATCGCCCGCAGGCTTTGGAGTCAGGGCCTCGAGGACGTTAAATCCGGCTGAGGCTTCCTGGCGCAGCAGACCCCTCAAGGTTCCGTCAATGTGAATAAAAGAGCATTTTCCTGCTTTCCTGATCTCATCCGTCCATTTCTCCTGGTAACCGCGCATGTAAGATTCAAAGAAATCGGGTCCCACCATTTCGGAAGAGAGGTTTTCCGGGATCATGAGTGCTTCTGCCGGGCTGTCTACCGCCAGGCGGGCAGCCTGGTCATGTGACTTTCCCATCACCTCCAGCAAACCTGAAAATTCATCGGGATAAGTCAAGGCCAGAAGAGTGACAGTTTCAATCCCGGCCTCTAATGCAACCAGGTGCATGAAAGGGCTCTTGGGCAGATAGCACAGGACAATTCCCTGATCCCCGATCTGCCTGATACGTTCTCTGGCCTGCTCATAATCCGGCTCATAAAGAATATTCTGATAGACGAATTTCATCACAGGTAGATCCTGTTCCGATTTCAGGAAATGTTCCACCGGGGCTTCCGTGTATGAGGCCGGGATGTACTCCCAACATTCCCGCACGGAACCCAGGGGAGTCCCGATCGTTCGGTACCGCCGGTTGCCTTCATTCCATTCAACGACCTGGCAATTCCCATAAACCGTCTTGAATGGGAAATACCCCTGCAGGTAAAAACCAACCCCCAGGTCCCGGTGCCACCGGATATAATTATCCGACCGGATGAAACCGGCCGGTTTTAAGCCCTGCCTGACCAATGAATTGGCCCAGTAATCCAGATCCCCAAACCAGGGGACCTGATCGGGTTTTTCTCCTTTCAGAACACAAAGCACTCTTTCACGGGGAGTCATCGGTTTGCTTTGGCGCAAGTTACGAAAGGCCTGAAAGAATATCCCGGGAATTCAATGGAAAATATTAGCAGGCCTGAACTTGCCAGCTTCCGGGCTTGTGCAATGCCGGCTCCTGCAACTCCGAAGATATCAAGGAGCGGCCGCGCGGCGTTTCCTTAACCTGATGGAACCTGCCAACCCCGCCAGGGCGATCAGGATAACGATGCCGGCGACATAGAAGGCCCACCGGTTGATGACCCGGCTTTCGCAGGTCAGGATGGTATCTTCGAAGTAGATCTCGTCACTTGTGAGTTCCCAACGGGTTTCCAGGCCCTGTACCTGCGTGCTGTTGGTTTTAAGCAGGATGCCCGGCATCCGGATGATGAATTTAAAGGAATTGGATCCGACGTTTGCCCAGAACTCCATCTTGTCATCGAACCGTTTGAAGGACTCGGGGTATTTTTCCCCTAAAGCAGTCATACCGGGACGATCGCAGAATTTGCCGACTGCCTCAAGTATTTCCGGGCCATCCGAATCACCCGTGCTGTCGATCATGAAGCGGAAAAATTCCTCTTTACGGGTTCTCAGGAGATTGATTTCCGTCGTGTAGCCGGGTTCCTTTGCCAGGACGGACATCAGGATACGGTAATAATCCTCGGCCGCCGACCGGGTTACGAATTCTTCCAGTTTCTTATCGGTTTTCTTGTATTCCAGGCTGTCATATTCCGGATCCGCCTTCAGTTTATCTTCATCGCTGATTTTTACGAGCCGCAGCTCTTTCTCCGACAGATAATCGCGCCAATCCAGGGTTTTATAGGGGTCTGTCCTGTATATGGTTTCCGAGTAGTCAAAATAGGTGAAAAACCAACGGAATTTTCTTTTCAGTCCTGATTGTACCCTGACGGTTTGAATGGTAGAATCAGCCGGGTTCATCACTTTATTCAGTTCCTTGCACGAACGGAATTTCTTGGTCAGGACCAGGTTGGGTTTGTTATCATCTCCCTGGATCCATTTTTTTGTCCATCCCGAATCACGCATAAAATAAAATGGTGTATTCGGAATGCTGGTTGAATCCCCTTTGATCACTATGGTCTTTTCAATCTCGCCATTGGGGAAAAGTTGCGTGGTCAGGTAGATATCCAGGCACCCGGGCAGGAAGAATGCAAGGCCCAGGAGTGTTAAACCGGTACGGAGAGAGATCGTTTTCATTTTTTTGATGTTTTGGTATGGATGATGAAAGCACGGTAAAAGACGGGATAATTATTGATATTCAAAGCGTTGACCCGGGTATCAGCCCAACCGGGATTGGATTTCTTGAGAGCCTCCGCCCATTGGATCCGGTGCAGGTTAAAAGGTGTGATCCTGACCTTTGCTTTTGCGGATGAATGGATCACTTCATTCAGGGAAGCTCTGAGATGGGCAGATTCCCTGAAAGCCCATTGGTCCACCAATCCGGGGGTGTCGGGATAGACCAGCCCTGACATCGTTTCCTCCAGAGCCACGATTTTCCTCACTGTGTGGTTCTGCTCACTCAAAAAAAGAAGCACCAGCAAACTGGCTGCAATGACCGACGTCCATCGAATTACCCTGAAAACCAAACGCCCTGATAAATCAATTGTCGGTTTTCCAGGCCGTTCCAGGTCCCGGGCCATTCCGGTAAAATCGGGGATGTCCATACCGGGATCCTCCGGAATCCCAACCAGCAGGCTGCGGTTTTTTATTACCTGGTCCCGGACGCTCCGGCACTCGGAGCAGGTATTCAGATGCTCAACCAGTTTACTGAGTTCCGATGGACTGAGCTCGTCATCAGTCAGGTAAAGGAAAGATTCCCAATCAGCACATGTCTTCATTTTCACAATCAACAATGTATCAACTATATCCCCTTGAAAGCAGGAACTCCCGGAGTTTCTTCCGGGCCAGCCAGAGGTTCGTTTTCACACTTGGTTCAGACATCCCGGTCTCTGCCTGAACCTCCCTGATGCTCAGGTTCTCCAGGTCGCGCAGGATGAAAACCCGTTGCTGCCCATCCGGCAAACCGGGCAACCATGCCCGGATCAGGTCGAGAATTTCCGTGTTTTCCAGGATCGTATCCGGTTGCCTTTCCGCTCCGGGAACATCATGAAATTCCGGCATAAGCAGAGTACGGCCCGGTTGTTTTCCATGAGCCCTGATCCAATCGATGGAAAGGTTTCTAAGGATGCTGGCGAACCAATTAATAAAAGAACTTTTAGGGTTGAATTGGCCGATATGCTTCCAAACCCTTGTATATGCCTCCTGAACGATATCCTTCGAATCCTCCGGGCTCCGGGTAATGCGATAAGCCGTTCCGTATGCAAACCGTTGGGTTTGCCGGATCAGTTCACTGAAGGCTCCCGCTTTATTTTTTCGGACGTCCTCGATCAGCTGATCGGTAATTCGCGAATCCATCAGGTTGCTTTACATGATATAATACGAAAGATACGCAGGAAGGTCAAAAACCTGCGTGGACTAACCCCTGAAACAGGATTTCCGGGTTCACCGGATCAGTCGCCGGTCTGCGGCTGTCTGACGGTCAGTAGATAGCCTTTTCCTTTTAACGTGAGGATTCTGATCGAGGGATCTTCTTTGAAATGTCCCCGGAGTTTCCTGATATAAACATCGAGATTGCGGGAATTGAAGAATGAATCGTCCCCCCAGACAGTGAGCAGCAGTTCTTTTCGGTCTGTAACCTGGTTTCTCTTTGCTGCCAGCAGGCTCAGGACCTGTTTTTCGCGCTGGGACAAACGGATCAGCCCCGAAGGAGCCAGTAATTCGTACCGGTTGGGGAAATAGCGGTAGAGTCCGATTTCAATTTCCTCGCTTTCATCTGGCGTGACAGATAATAATCCGGCGCAGATCTGAAGCTGGTTATGGATCCTGAGGACCAGCTCCTCCAGGCTGAAAGGTTTCCTGAGATAATCCGTTCCTCCTGCACTGAATCCCTGAACAAGGTCCGGAATTTCGGTCTTGGCGGTCAGAAAGATGACCGGCAGTGAAGGGTAGAGTGTCCGGATCTGTTTGCACAGGGTGAATCCGTCGAGATTGGGCAGCATGACGTCAATCACGCAGATATCGGGTCGAAAGCCGGAAAGGTGCCCCATGACATCCGCACCGTTTGTTTCCCACAGGACATCGAACCCTTCCGTCTCGAGGGATTCAAAAACGATTTTGCCCAGGAAAGGTTCGTCCTCGACATATAGCACCCTGTTCCTCATGATTCTGCCGGTAAAGTGATGGTGAACATGCAGCCTTTTTCAAGGTTCCGCACCGTGATACTGCCACCATGCCGTCTGATCACCTGACGGGCAAAGGTAAGCCCCAATCCGTATCCCTTGATCTGGCGCTTGTCGGGTATCCTGAAAAACTTGTCAAACACTTTCGACTGGTATTCCCTGGGAATTCCCGGTCCATTATCCTCCACCGAGATGCAAGCCATGTTTTTTGACCTGCAGGTCCTGATTTTGATCAGTGCAGGCCGGAAGGAATACTTCAGACTGTTGTCAATCAGGTTGGCGAAGACGCTGGTCAGGTAGAGACGGTCGCCCTGAATGACCAATCCGGTTTCCTGTTCCTCAAAAATAAACCGGACTTCGTCGGCCGGTAACCGGAGCTCAAATCCTTTTACTATTTCTGTAAGGAGACTGCTGATGTCGATGGATTCCTTTAGCATCGGGGAATCGGATTCTTCCAGGAGAGATTGTTCCAGCACGCGTCCAACCAGCTTTTCAAGCCGGCTGATTTCTGTTGACGCCATAGCCAGGTATTCGGAAGTTTTGCCGGGATCGCCGGTCAGCCTTGGACTTCGCAACGCTTCAAGGGCTACCCTGACCGTTGCGACCGGGGTTTTCAGTTCATGGCTGATATTACTGACGAAGTCGTTCCGCAGGCTGTTCAGTATCAGCTGCTTTTTCAGGCTCCGGAAAGTAACTATAAAGGCCGATGCGGTCATCAGCAACAGGATGACCCCTAAAAGGATTTCTGTAGATATATCTTTGATTATCAGTGAATTGAACTTTCCAATTGCGGCAGAAGGAAAATCACCGCTGAGGGAATCATTCAACATGATGAAATTTTTCCCTTCCAGGTGGTGGGGAGCGCTGTCTTCCACCCAGTTAAAAGCCACAGATAATCCATTCTTCGACATCCGGTCGGTAAAGACATGCCTGAACAGACCGGTGTCACAATCTTCAACTGTGTAGGCATCAATCCGATTTAAGCTGTCCGGTCCGTCGCCACCCTGACTGATGTAAAGCTTGAGTGATCTCAGGAACATGGCTTCCTTTCCTTTTGCCCATAGCTGATATTCCTTCGTCAGTGCTGAAGGCTCATGGACCGTATCACCGATCCGGATGGCAACCACGGTTGATGATCCATTTTTAAGGGAGTCAGCGTCAATGGTTCCCCCGATCCGGATGACCGGGTTGATCACGTTCTTGATCAGGGCACTGTCCAGAACCTGTTCCTTTGATAAAAAGTATTGACTGACGATCTTTTCGGTCAGGACTTCTTTCTGGTCCTGATACCGGGTGACCAGCCACTGGACCACGAAGATGGTCAGGACCACCTGGCTGACAACCAGCAAAACCCTGATCCATCCTAATCTGGTCTTGTTCATACCCATGTTTTGATGGTACAAATGTATGAGCAGAATCCAACAACCCCAGATCCTTTAACCTTAATTAACCTTAATTTATAAGTAGTTAACCATCCGGTCCGGATTACCGGCCTACTTTTAACCCGAAAAATTATCAAGCCATGAAAACAACCGCATTATTAGCTGCTTTTCTGTTAGTCACTGGAACTGCCCTGGCGCAGGAGGCCGCGAAAGAAATCACATCAGGAACGGTAAAGTACACCGAAACGGTTAAAGTGGAGGTTCACCTTGAAGGAGAGGCCGCCCAGTTTTCCAACCTGCTGCCAACCGAGAGAAAATCTCAGAAACTATTGTATTTCAGTCCGGAAGCTGCTCTTTATCTGAATGATAAGAAGAACGAGGAGGAGAACCTGGACCTGGAAGGTGGGGGAGGCATGGTGCAAGTCAGAATGATGGAACCTGACAACCGATTGTTTACGGATTTAAAAAACAAGAAACAGGTCGAACAGAAGGACTTCATGACGCGAATGTTCCTGATCGCTGGAGAAATGGAAAAAACTCCCTGGAAGTTGACGGGGAATGGAAAGGAAATCCTGGGTTATACCTGCCAGGAAGCGGTTTTGGAGAAGGACAGCACAAAGATCGTTGCCTGGTTCACTCCCTCGGTCCCCGTTGCGGCAGGTCCCGGGCAGTACAACAACTTACCCGGACTGGTTCTGGAGGTGAATGTTGATGATGGAAGAAGGGTCATTGTGGCAACCTCCCTGGACAGCCAGCCGGTCGGATCCGACATGCTTGCCAAACCGAAGGAGGGGAAAAAAGTGACGGCTGATGAATTCAGGAAGATCGTGGACGAAAAGATGAAAGAGATGAATATTGAGAATGGCGGCCGGGAAGGATCTGGTGGAGTGATGATGATCCGGATCCAAAAATAAAAGACCACTGTCATGCGAAGCCTCACCTTCCTTTTCCTGATGTTCTTGTCTTTCCCGCTATTTTCGCAGAATCTCTCCCTTCAGGGAGATGTCCTCGGCGACCAGGGTGTTCCGCTGCCTTCAGCCACCGTTGTCCTGCTCAATCCGTCTGATTCAACCATGGAATTTTTCGGCATTACCAATTCGCAGGGCCATTTTGAACTAAAGGACCTGAAAGCCGGGAAATACCTGATGCATGTTGCCTTTCTGGGTTATCAGACCCAGTACAAGCCGGTTAACGTTCCGTGGAAGGACGGAGGCGATTACGGTGTTATCGTTTTAAACCCGAAACCTGTCAACCTGAAAGAAGTAGAGGTGGTTGGAGAGTATATTCCCTTACAGATCAAAAATGACACGATCGAATTCAATGCCAGGGCATTCAAGACGCGGCCGGATGCCACCGTGGAGGAACTGCTGAAAAAACTCCCCGGCATTGAGATTGACCGTGCCGGCAATATCAAGGCTCTGGGAAAGGATGTAAGGAAAGTCCTGGTCGACGGTAAGGAGTTCTTTGGAAATGACCCCAAAGTGGCGACAAAAAATCTCCCCGCCGATGCCGTCAATAAAGTCCAGGTCTATGACAAGCACTCGGAAGTATCGGAGTTTACGGGCATTGATGATGGGACCAGGGATAAGACCGTAAACCTGGTATTGAAAGACGACAAGAAAAAGGGAATATTCGGTGATGCGACAGCCGGTGGCGGTACCGGAAAGCACTACGCCGGGAGCGTAAAAGCCTATCGTTTTTCCGATAAGTCCCAGGCAGCCGTTTTGGGGATGCTGAACAACATCAATCAAACGGGATTCTCATTTTCCGATTACCTGAGTTTCAGCGGAGGGCTGACAGCCTTGTCGGGTGGAGGCGGACATATCGTGCTGGGCGATGAGAACAGCTTCCCGGTCAATTTCGGAACTCCCGTTACCGGATTGACCTCATCAGGGGCTGCAGGTTTGAATTATTCCTATTCCTGGTCGAAGGATTCGAGGATTTTCTGCTCGTACATTGCTGACGGGTCCAACAAGCGACTGAACGAAACCACCAAAACCTGGAACTATACCGATGAAGGCTCTTTTTACCAGGAACAGGAGTCGAAAAGGGTTCAGAGGGATACCACGCACCGGATCAATTTCGGCCTCAGGTACCGTATCGATTCCACGAGGAACCTGATCGTCAACGGCAATTTCAGCCTCTCAAACGGATTCAGCCCGATGAATTCGCTGAGTTCCAGTTATATTGACAATGTCCTGATCAATTCCCTGTCACGAACCAGCACCGGCGGGTCCAGCAGTCTGACCGGGAATGCCAATGGTTCCTATGTAAAGAAATTCAACCGGAACCGTTCGGTTTTAACGTTGCCGGGCCGGTTTGCCTATTCGGCCAATGAATCCATGTCCAGGTATGTTAACGATATCACCTATTCATCCGCAAACGATCAGTCCGACAGCCGATATCAGAATACAACCTCATGGAACCGGACCTATTCGGGAGGAGTGTCGGTGAACCAAAAAATCGGGAAGAAACTCTACCTGGAACCGGAAATTAGATTTGCCAACTTCCGCGATAATTACAACCGGGA
>Ga0136653_10000247_pt1 | contig 27864 bp, 26 predicted proteins | sample LakKivw275mmetaG_FD_94866 | JGI IMG/M metagenome (GOLD analysis project Ga0136653, IMG submission 94866) | Anoxic lake water microbial communities from Lake Kivu, Rwanda to study Microbial Dark Matter (Phase II) - Lake Kivu water 275m metaG... | ecosystem: Environmental > Aquatic > Freshwater >...
GCCTCGCCTCCGCTGCCTTCAAAGGTTATGTCTCTAACTAACCACTTGCCGGTCGCTCTGTCAAATCGTCTGCGGCAAACGGTCCGTGCAACGCGCGCCGCTGACTGATAGACTGAGGCGGTAACATCGACTAAAGTGGAGGCGGAGCGATGATGGGCAACGACAGATCAACCGTAACCGGCCTTGAGACGCATGTAGCCGGCACGCTGGCCTACCTTGGTGTCTGGGTGTCGGGCCTCGTCTTCCTCCTGGTGGAGACGAAGGACCGCGTGGTTCGCTTCCACGCAATGCAGTCCATTCTCGTCTTTGGTCCGATGCATCTGCTGATGCTGTGCCTGAGCGCCGCGCGTTCGTTCTCCGCACTGGCACTGTGGGGAGATTCGCTCCTGCCGGTTTCGATGGTGTTCACCGTCCTGCACGGAGCTGTCCTCGTGTTCTCCATCGTGATTTGGGTGCTGTTGATGGTGCGGACGTACCGGCGGCAGCAGGTGCTGGTGCCGCTCGCGGGAGACCTCGCCTTCTGGTTGCTGGCAAAGCTCGGGATGCAGACACCGGAGCGGGAGGCGATGTCGTTCAGAGGGCTGACGTCCGGACAGGCGCATCCGTCCCGTCGAGGGCGCCTGCAGTATGAAGCCGGCAGGACTGGCAGGATTGCGGGTTCCGTGGCCGCCATCGTGTGGAGCATCCTCGTGTTCGTCCTCTTCAACTTCTACCCCGAGTACGTCGCCTACTATCAGAACGTCTCGGCGGGTGGTGTGAGTCAGCTCCAGCGCTTCCCCATCCTGACAACGGAGCTCTCTCGCGTCCTTCCCATGCTCAACGCGACGCTGGCGGTCACGGTGGTCGGGCACTTCGTGGCGGCCGCATCAGACAGGTTCTCTGTGCGGGAGGTCATCGAACTCGTCATCCACGCGATGGGGCTGGCTACGGTGCTGGTCTTCCTCAGAGTCTTCCCGTTTGACTACTCCCACCTGCCCCTGGGTGCCGCGGTCGATGTCCTGCCTGCCGCGACCGTGGCGCTGCTCGTCCTTGCGGCGATAGCGAACGGCGTCGACATAATTGTGCGCCTCGTACGGCTTGGGACCTACGCGGTGTCCCGGTAGCAGGCGGGAGATGAGAGGGCGCTTCGCCCCGGACGTGTCGCGTTGCCGGAGCCGGCGGTACGAGCACACCGGTGCTACTGCTGGTCGGTCATTTGCCCGAGCGTCCGCCCCGCGCTTCCCAGGCCGCCTCTATCTCCTCCAGGCGGTCATCGTCGATGCCAAAGAAGTGCGCGATCTCGTGCAGCACCGTTCGGCGGATCTCTTCGACAATCTCGGCCTGGGAGGTGCATGCCTCCTCGATGGGGCGCTGGAAGATGGTGATGCGGTCCGGCGTCACAAGTCCGTAGTCGTGCGTACGCTCGGTGAGAGGGATGCCTTCGTAAAGCCCGAAGATGGTCTCGCCGGACGGCACCTGCATTTCGCGAAGCGTCTCTCTGGGAGGGCGGTCGGCGATGAACACCGCGACGTTCTCGAGCAGGGTGCTGAACTCGTCCGGCAGGTTGTCGAGCGCCCTGTCCACCAGTTGTTCGAACTCGCGCCTTCTCATCGACTTCGTGACAGGCGCCCCCGATGGCGGAAGCGGCGCGTGAGCCGCCCGGCCGCCGTCAGGACCTGAGCACCGGGTCGGACAGGTCCGGGCTACTTCTTCGGCGCCTGCAGCGCCACCGAGTCGCCTTGCGTGACGCCGCTTACGATTTCCACCTTGCCCCCGCTCCGGAGCCCGGTGGTGACCTCTCTCGCTTCCGGCTTGCCGTCGGCGCCGATAACGTACACGATGTTGCGGCCCGCCTCGTTCTTCATTACCGCGGCGGTTGGCAGAAGCAAGACGTTTGTCCGCTCTTCGAGCACGATGTCAGCGGTGGCGCTCATGCCATCCTTCACGGCTGTTCCGGCATTCTGAAGCGTTATGGTGGTCTTGTACATCACTACGCCTGCCTGGATGGTCGCAGCCTCGGAAATGTAGGTCACCTTGCCGTCAACCTTGAGTCCCGGAAGCGCGTCGAGCGTGATGACCGCCTTCTGCCCTACTGTTATGTCCGCGATGTCCATCTCATCGATGAGCCCCGTCATCTCGAGCAGAGTCGGGTCGATGATGTGGAATGCCGCAGCGGAGAAGCTCATCGCGGTCAGCTCGTCGCCCTGTTTGACCTCCACCGCGGTGATGATGCCATCGAACGGTGCCTTGATGGTCGCGTCATCAAGCGCGTCTCGGGCGGCGTCGAGATTAAGCAGCGCGACGTCAACCGCAATGGCCGCGGCCCGGCGCTGCAGCTCCATGATCTTGACCGGAAGCGGGAAGTCCCAGAGGCGCGACTGAGAGCTTCTCTTCGCCCTGTCTATCTCCGCCGTCACGTCGTCGAGCAGAAGCTGTGCTCCCGCAGTGTCTCCGGCTTCGATCCTGGCGCGCGCTGATTCCACTCTGCCGGCGGCGCTGTCGAGAGCCATCCACGTGCCCGGCACGTTGATGACGTAGCTTCCGTAGTAGTGGGGATAGATGGTGTTCCGAAGCTGGTGCTCCGCGATGTCATACTGCACCTGCGCCTGCTCCACTCCCGCGACTGCCATGTCCACGTTCCGCTGAAGGGCAGAGGTCTCAAGCTGAGCCAGCACGGCGCCTGCCCGCACGGCGTCACCTTTCTCCACGTTCACCATCTCCACGGTCCCCGGCATCGAGAACGAGAGGAACCGGTCGTTCGGCGCCTCGAGGTTGCCGCTGACGGCCACGGTGTTCATGATGTCGCCGCTCGTGACCTTCGCGGTCGGTACTACGCTACCCCCGCCGGTACACCCCGCTGCGGTGGATGCTGCCAGTGTGAGCGCTATCAACACGGCCAGGCGCTTCTTCATCGGTCGTTCTCCTTGCGTTGCGACAGGCGTGGGAACCGGACCCTTTCGCTGTCGACAGTCATTATACTCGCCGTCTGTCTCAACATGTGCTCCTGTCCTCGGTTCTGCGAGCCTATTCGGCCCATCCCTTCGTGACAGTCGGCAGGCTCATTGTGGTCAGCCGCTTGATTGCGGGCATCTGTGACAGAAGCATGATTATGATGCTGAGAACTGCGGCAATCACGTAGGACCTGGGGTAGATGATGGCAGCGAAAGACACGTTCTCCATGCTTGCTGTCTGGGCTTCCATGATGAAGTTGGCGACCCGGTAGCCTGCGGGTAAACCTATGAGTATGCCTATGAAGGCCGTGCCCAGATTCTCCATGGTTATTATCGAAGCCAGCTGTCGGTCGCTCATCCCGATAGCGCGCATTATGGCGATCTCCCGTCTTCGGTCGAGGACGTTCACGGTGACTCCGTTGAAGACGATGGCCATGCCAAGGCCGAAGCTCATCGCGAGCATGACGCCGACCATCGCGTACATGGCGCCCATGGACTCATCCATGTACTCCCTGAAGGAGGATGCCTGCTCGATGGAGGCGACCTCCGGCATGTTGTAGATACGTTCCAGCAGTTCCGGTGAAGGCTCTCCGTAGAACTTGACGAACACGCTGGTTGCCGCCCCCGGAAGATTGAAGAGTTCCTGGGCTTTGTCCAGCGGCAGGTACGGGCGGCCACCCATGGGCTCGCTGATGAGTCCCACCACGACAGCCTCGGATTCGCCCACGGTGCCCACGAGCGGTTCGAGGTAAACGGTGTCGCCCACTTCCACGCCCAGCTTCTCACTGATGAATGTGGGCAGGATGATGCCTTCCTCTGAGACGGAGGTTGTGCCGCCGTCGGGCGTGATAAGGCTGTACATGATCGAATCCGGCAAGATCCCTCGTATTGACGTGGCCTGGGATACGTCTCCCAACTTGACCCGGTAGGGTTGATCAAGCAGCGCCTCGGCTGCCTCGACTCCTTCGAGATGCGCGATGTGCGTTGCGGTTGATGCGCTGCCTGTGCCCTGGAGGATAACGCGGGCATCGTAATGCTGCGTCTTGTCCAGAAGGTTTCCTGTCATGTCCTGAACCATGTCCAGCATGGATAGCGAGACGAGGATCAGTACCGCGGCCGACATCACGCCGGTGGCCATGAAGAGCGTCCGGCGCGGATGTCGGAACATGTTGCGCAGGGGCAGCTTGAAGATGCTGTGCAACCTCGGAACGAAGGGCAACAGGATCTCGATGAACGTGCGGTGGCCGGCCGGTGGCGCCGGAGGACGCATGGCCTCGGCGGGGTGCATCCGCGCCGAGGCCCACGCAGGCATAACGCTTGCCATGACCGGCACGATAGTGCCGACTCCGATCCCCACGGCCAGTACGCCCCATTGCGGCACCACCTGGATGAATGGGAGGCGCAGGAATCCGGCGTAGTAGGTCGTCAGCGCACTGGCCATCAGTTGGCCGAGCAGGGCGCCGATGGTAGAGCCCAGCAGGCCCATGACCAGGGCGAAGTCGACGAAGTGCCCGAGCACCTGGGCCTTCGTGTAGCCCAACGCTCGCATGAGGCCGATCTGAACGCGCTGTGATTCGACCAACCGACCGAGCAGTATGTAGATTGCGAGCGCTGCCAGTCCCAGGAAGAGCACGGGCAGCATGACTGCCATCTGCCGAAGACCTTCAAGGTCTGCCTTGAGCAAATCGTAGCTGAGCTGGTCCTCGCGCGGCACCATGTATGCCGTGCGAACGCCCTGCACGATATCGATCTTGCGCGTGCCGACGCCGACCTGCTGGTCGTCCTTCGACGTGAACCGCTTGATGCCGTAGCGTGTCAGGATGCGCTTGACCTGCTCGATTGTCTCGTCAACCGCCACGCCATCGTCAAAGGCGAGTCCGATCTGGTTCACCATGCCCTGCATGCCGAACATCTCTTCGACTCGCTGCTGAGGCATGAAGATGACGCCGAACGTCTTTGCTGTGGCGATGGGTTCCTCAGCACTCTTCGATACCCAGAGGTACTCGGGATGGATTGCGATGCCCGCGACGCGGTATGAGGTCTTGCTCGCACCGTGCTCAATCGTCAAAGAGTCGCCCGGTTGCAGATCGTGATACTCGGCAAAGAGGGGCGGCAGGAGTACCTCACGCTTGTCGCCGGGACTGAAGTAGGTTCCGCTCACTATCGTCACGTCGCTCACGAGGGGGCGTGAGTCGGATGGCAGTGACACGATCCGCGCTTCCACCCTTTCTCCACCTGCGGTGTCCATGTCCAGCTTGACGTTGCCCACCACCTGGCCTTCGGCGTGCACCCCCGGTATCTCATGCATCTCCCTGACGGCTCGTTCGGGCAGGTAGTCGACAGTGATGAAGTAGTCTCCCATTTGCAGCACGTCGTACGTGTACTCGTACGATACGTGCAGGTTCAGATACGAGGCGTAGACGCCCGCGAACGTGGCGATGCCGAGGGCGATGACGGCCGCCACGGCTCCAAACTGCGCCTTGGAACTGCCCATGTCTCGGAGCAGTTTCCGCTGCAGATTGTTGATAGCTACCATCTCAGTTGATCCGGATCGAGAGGGTGCTCGTTCACCGCGACATCAGCAATCTTGCCGTCGCGTAGCCGGATGACGCGGTCGGCGATCTCGCCGATTGGAGCATTGTGCGTCACCACGCACATGACCTTGTTGTTCTGCCGGTTCAGATCGCGCAGGAGCTTGAAGATGAGTTTTCCGGTTTCGAAGTCCAGGCTGCCGGACGGCTCGTCGCAGAGCATGACCGAGGGGTCGGTGGCGAGCGCCCGTGCTATCGCGATGCGCTGGTTCTCGCCGCCCGAAAGCTCGGCGGGGAAGTGCTTCTTCCGCTCGCCCAGCCCTACCGCGTCAAGTAACTCGTCGGCCTGCGGATGGTTGTTCACGAGGTCCGCTGCGAACTCGACGTTCTCCTTTGCGGTGAGCGTAGGAATCAGGTTGAAGAACTGAAAGACGAAGCCGATTTCCGTCCTGCGAAACAGCGTGAGCTTCTTGGACGAGAGGGCGGTCACGTCGATACCGTTGACCACAACGCGGCCCGAGGAGGGCGAGTCGAGCCCCCCAATAACGTTCAGCAAAGTAGTCTTCCCCGAACCGCTGGGACCCAGGAAGACGATGAACTCGCCCGGCCATATCTCGAGGCTGATGTCGTCCAGTGCCCGCACCTCGACCTTGCCCATCCGGTAGATCTTCGATACGTGTTCCAGCCGGATGAGCGGCTTCCCTGTCTGCCTGGCGGTCCGGACGTCGCTGCTCACGCTCACCAAGGAATGCCTCCTTCACATGGAGTGTCTGACTTGAAGCATAGGCCGCGCAACCAGCAGGGCGTATCGGCCTGTGAGCGTATTCCTGCGGAGCGGTCTGGGGAAGGCGTGCTCCAACGCTGTGACGAGAGGGCTCTCATCCATTTGAGGTAGGATTCTGCACTACGCATCGGAGCGGGCCTCGGCGTGCGGCAGGCGCGGTTGTCCGACGCCCTTTACGGCCAACATCACATTCCTGTGCAGCATCTTCCGGGCTGTCTCGATGTCGACGCCCATGCCGAACGCGAACAGCGAGAGGGGAATCATCGCGGCGGAGTAGCACATCGTGGCGGCTTCCTCTGCCGTCACGCCGTCGCGGATCTGGTCCCGGCTCTTGTAGTGCTCGGCCAGTTGCAGGCACTGCTCCAGGAATCGACGCTTCAGCGTCAGCGTGTCTCTCCCGTAGCCGAACTGTTTGCTGATGGCCAGCGCATAGAACTCCCTCAGCAGTGTCGGGCTGCACCGGCCCGCCATGCCCTCGAGATACCTCTCGAGGAGCCGGAACATGCCTTCTGCCATTTCCTCCGGAGGGCTCTGCAACGCTGCGGCTCCCTGCTTTGCCTCCTCGTCCATGTAGCGCAGGAACAAAGCTCTCAGAAGGTCCGTCTTCGAGCCGAAGTAGTTGTACACCGTCGCTGTCCCGACTTCCGCCCTTGCTGCGATGGCCTCCATGGACGTCTCTTCCAGGCCTTGCTCACCGATGAGGGCCGCGGCCGCGTCCATGATGTCCCGGCGCCTGCGCTCTCTTTGTCGCTCCCTGAGAGAAGTCATGGAGTCTCCTCCATTGTGGGTCATTCATCCAATGATATAGATAACTATCAAATGATAGGGCCTGTCTCCCCTCATTGTCAATGGTGCGTGGCCCCCGTGCGGCTGCCTCCCGAAACTGGAGAGCGCCGCCCGGGTTCACCGGGGCGGCGCTCGGCGCTGCAGGCAGAGAGGGCGCTAAGAGCGGATGCCGCGGGCGATGACCGCGCGGTGAATCTCGTTGGTGCCCTCGTAGATCTCGATGAGCTTGGCGTCGCGGTAGTAGCGCTCGACCGGCATGTCCTTCGTGCAGCCGTAGCCTCCGTGCAACTGGACCGCCTTGCGGGCGATATCGGCCGCTGACTCCGCGGCAAACAGCTTCGCTTTGGCGGCCTCGACCGAGTACGGCTTGCCGCTGTCGGCCTTGCGTGCTGCCCGGTACGCGAGCAGGTTCGAGGCGTCCACGAGCACGGACATGTCGGCCAGCATCCATTGCACACCCTGGAAGTCGCCGATCGGCCGGCCGAACTGCTCACGGTCGGCAGTGTACGTGAGCGTCGCCTCGAACGCAGCCTCGGCAAGGCCGATGGCCTGCCCGGCAACGTGGATACGGCCGAGGTCGAGCGACGAGAAGGCTATCCGCAATCCCTTGCCCACCTCACCCAGCACTGCTGAGCCGGGAACGCGACAGTCGCGGAAGAACAGCTCGCCTGCGCTGCTCGCGTTGAGGCCCAGCATCTCCTCAGCTTTGCCCGAAGTGAATCCGGGAGTGCCCCGGTCCACGAGGAACGCGGTGATGCCTTTCGCCCCGAGGGACCTGTCCACGGAGGCGAAGACCAGCACGACGTCGCCGACGTCGGCGGCGGTGATGAACGTCTTCGCGCCGTTCAATATCCAGTCGTCCCCGTCACGGGTCGCAACGGTGGACATCGAGGCCGCGTCACTTCCGGCCCCGGGCTCTGTCACCGCGAAGCAGGCTATCTTCTCACCCGAAACCACGGGCGGAACGTAGCGGTCTTTCTGCTCCTTGGTTCCGTACCTCAGAATGGCGTCGGTGAAGATGCCCGCCGGCGAGCCGAAGATGCTGGCCAGGGAGACGCTTGCGCGGGAGATCTCGATAGATGCAATGAGGTACTCGACGACGGTGCCTCCAAGGCCGCCGTACTCGGGCGGGATCAGTATGCCGAACAGTCCATAGTCGGCGAACTTCTTCACCGACTCGCGTGCGTACTTCTTACGCTTCTCCCACTCCTCGACATGCGGCATCAGTTCCTTGTTGACGAAGCCGCGCACGTCCTTCTTGAAGCTCAGTTCGTTCTCGGTCAGAAGGGTGTCCATGTATCTGCTCTTCCTTTCCTGTCTCTGAGTTCCGCGGAGGCGAGCCGCTACGAGGTTGCCGGCGCGGGCGCTGGAGACAAGATTTTACGTTGGTGCGGCGCGACTGGCAAACCGAGCCCGCGGTCCGTGACCATGGTTGGGCGGACCGTCGACCCCGCATCGCGCCATGCTATGATTGTCCGACGAGTCTCGAATACGGCCCATCCGGGAGGCGTTCTTGGAACGCAAGAGAGTCGTTGTCTCCGAGTATATCGACCCTGCGGGTCTGGAGATTCTGCGCGCTGGGTCCGACGTCCTCTACTTCCCCGACGTGCGCGGAGCGAGCCTGAATCAAGTCATCGCGGACGCGGATGGCCTCGGCGTGCGCGTGGCGCGCGTTACTGCCGAACTGATGGACGCAGCGCCACACCTCAAAGTCATTGCGAAGCACGGCGTCGGCTACGACAACATCGATGTTGCGGCGGCGACGCAACGCGGCATCGTCGTCGTCACCACACCCAAAGCGAACTCGGTCTCTGTGTCTGAGCACCTTCTGGCCCTCATGCTCGGCCTCGCGAACCGGGTCTGTGCCGCGGACGCGGATCTGAAGGCGGGACGATTCAGGAAACGAGAGGACTACATCGGCGTGGAGCTGAAAGACAAGACGCTCGGCGTGGTGGGCATCGGGCGCATCGGCTCGGAGACGGTGACGAAATGCCGGCTGGGCTTCGGCATGAACGTCATCGCGTACGATCCCTACGTCCCACCTGAAAGGTTCGAGACACTCGGTTGCTGGCGCTCGGGAGACCTTGCCCGGGTGGTCAGGGAGGCGGACTTCCTGGCGCTCTGCGTTCCGCTGACGGCTGAGACGAGAGGGATGCTGGGGGAGCGAGAGCTCGCTCTCATGAAGCCGACCGCATACCTCATCAACACGTCGCGCGGCGGCATCGTTGACGAGGATGCCCTGTACAGGGCGCTTGTTGCCGGCAGGCTCGCCGGCGCCGGTATGGATGTCTTTGTCGAGGAGCCTCCTGCCGCGGACCATCCCCTGCTCTCGCTCCCGAACTTCATTGCGACGCCGCATGTAGCGGGCGCCACCGTCGAGGCGATGCGCCGCATGGCCACGCACCTGGCGGACGAGATACTCCGGGTCCTTCGCGGCGAGAGGCCGCTTTATCCTGTCAATCCTGAGGTGTACGAGTGATGGCGGCTCTGCGGGAGTCTGCTCTGCTGCCGCTGTACACAGTCCGGCCGTTGCCGCTTGCATACGTCAGCCAGGACATGGGCAACTTCACCTACCGTTTCAACAACGGCAAGCGCATCGACCTGCCCATATTCGCCTGGTACATCGAGGGAGGCGTGCAGCGCGTTCTCGTCGATACCGGTGCGAATGCTGTGCACCTCAAGAAGTACCGCGGGTTCGACGCCGTCGACATCAACTCCTTTGAAGACGCGTTGCTCAAGATCGGCCTCAAGCCGTCGGATATCGACGTGGTTATCCAGACACATCTCATGATTGACCACTGTGCGAACACGCGGAAGTGCATCCGGGCCCGTGTGGTTGTCCAGCAGGCCGAGCTGGAGTTCGCCCTGGCGCCTCATCCGATACTGGCGCCAACCTACATCAGGGAACTGTTCATGGGGTTGAACTTCCAGCTTGTCGACGGGTACTGTGAGGTGCTCCCCGGCATCGAGCTCATTCCGGCCCCGGGGCACAGCCCCGGTTGTCAGGCGGTGAGTGTCAACACCGCGAAGGGAAGGGCGGTCATCACCGGGATGTGCACGCTCCAGGAGAACTTCGAGCCACCCGCGGGCGTGCGCGAGATAATGCCCGTGATTCCACCCGGGATTCACCTCGATGCAGTCGAGGCGTTCAACAGCGCTCTGCGCATCAAAGCGATGGCGGACATACTCATTCCGGTGCACGAGCCGGCGCTCGTCAACGTCGACCGCATTCCGATGTAGAGTCGCGCCCGGAGCGCAGAAGGAGGAGACGGTGAGGCAGGATACAGGCTACGAGTTCAAGCAGCGGCTGATTCGCGGCGACAAGGTCTTCGGCCCGCTCATAGGTCCGGGGAATGACCCGGCTCCGACCGTCGCGGCGCTGAAGGACATGGGGTACGATTTCTTCATGATCGATAACGAGCACAGCCTCGTGGGCAAGGATGCCATCTACGTCTACATCCGGCTCGCACGCGAGTATGAGATGCCAATCCTGATGCGACCCGAGAAGAACAGCGCCCCTGTCAGCCCGTATCTCGACTCCGGAATCCAGGGGTTGATGCTTCCTCAGGTGGACGACGTCGAGCAGGCTGTCCGGGCGGTGGAGGAGGCGTATTTCCCGCCGCTGGGCAACCGAGGCTCGGGCATCGGGCTGAGCCCCTACCTGCTCGATGGTATGGACGTTGCCACGACGCCCCTGTTGACGATGACTGAGTACGTGAACAGGAACATGATGCTCTTTCCGCAGACGGAGAGCCTCACGGCTCTGAAGAACCTGCCGCGCACCCTTCAGCTTGAGGGCATTGACGGCACCGTCGTAGGGACGCACGATTTCGCGCTGAACATCGGCGACATCGCGCCTGGCATGACCCGAGCCGAAGTCAATAGCCGCCCGTTCATCGAGGAGCGCCTCCTGGAAGTTGCGGAGATTTGCCGCAAGGCCGGCAAGATGGCCGGGATGGGCGGCTTCGGTCCCAAGGGCTATGCGCGCTGGGCCAGGGAGGGTTTCCAGTTCTTCAACCTCGGCTATGTTCGAGATAACAACGCCGAGAAGCTCAGGGCGGCCCTTCAGGAGGCGCGCGACCTCATCGGGTGAAGCCGCGACGGGTTCAGATCGGGCAAGGGAGGGAGAGATATGGGCGAATCGGGTGAATGGGACTACGAATTGCAGCTATCGCAGAAACGGGATGTGTCCGTCGTTGGCGGGCTGCTCAGCGGCGCGTACGACATGCACGTGCATTTCGAGCCTGAGGCATGGATGACGAGGCGCTACGATGCCATCGAGACTGCCCTGCACGCTCGCGAGTTGGGATTGGGAGGCTTCGTTCTGAAGAACCGGACCTACTGTACGCAGCCGGTTGCTCTACTGGTGCGGCGTCTCGTGCCGGAGATCCAGGTCTTCGGCAGCCTCACGCTCGACGGTGAGGTGGGTGGCCTCAACTACCGCGCGGTGAAGGCGGCTGCTGAGATCGGCACGAAGGTGCTCTGGCTGCCGGTGTTCTACTCGGCCAACTCGATGCCCGTCGTACAGCGGCTCTTCAATCTCGAGCTTGGCGCGGACACCATCACCGTGGTTGATTCGGCAGGCCGCCTTGTCCCCGCGATGGACGACATACTCAAGGTAGTTAAGGACTACGGCATGGTGCTCTGCACGGGCCACATCTCCCCGCGGGAGGTGAATGCCGTAGCCGACAGGTGCATCGGCATGGGCATCGGCAAGGTAGTCGTGACCCACGCGATGTCGGAGTTCGTATGCAGTGAGTTCCTGACGGCAGAGGAGATGGTGGCGCTTGCCAGAGCCGGCATCGTCATTGAGCACTGTGCCCAGGCGGTCTCGCCGACCAGCGAGCGTCGCGACCCGGCGCTGTTCGTGGAGGCTATCCGGGCTCAGGGTCCGGAGAACTGCATCCTGACGACCGACTTCGGCGGCACGCCTCACCCGACCATTGCGGAAGGACTAAGGATGTTCATCGCCACGCTGCTGCGGAGGGGGCTGGCTGCATCCGACATCGAACTGATGGTCAAGACGAACCCCCGAAGGCTGCTTGACATCTCCGGCTGAGACCCGGCTCGGCGCCGCCGGCTATGGCGTCAGGTTGAGGAACACGACGACGTCGTCGCTGTCCCAGTTGGCCACGGCGATGTCCACGCGGCCGTCCATATCGAAATCGGCCGCAGCCGCCGAGCTCGGACCGCTGCCGGTCGCAAACTCGGCCTTCTCGCTGAACGTGCCGTCTCCCTTGTTGCGCAGCAGCGAGAGGCGGTGAGCGTAGCCGTCGACCACCGCGATGTCGCGCATGCCGTCGCCGTCGACGTCCAGCGCCGTGGCCCAGCACGGGCCGCCCCGACCGGTCAGGTAGTCGACCGAGCGCTCGAAGGAGCCGCCACCCTGGTTGACGAGGATCGTGACTGCCCCGCTCGTGTAACGCGTGGCGATCAGCTCGGGCAGCCAGTCGCCGTTCAGGTCGGCCGCCGCTATCGACCACAAGCCCGCATCGAGCGCCATGGCGGTCCGAGTGTTGAAACCGCCCTTTCCGTCGTTCCAGAGGACGTCAACATACCCATCCTGGTAGGACGTCACGGCGATATCGACGGCGCCGTCGCCGTTCAGGTCAGCCGCGACCGCGCTGAACGGCGCGTGGTGGGTTGTGAACTCGAGGCGGTCGGCGAACGAACCGTCTCCCTGATTCACGTACAGGCTGACCGTGTGGCTGTTGAAGTTCGGCACCGCAATGTCGGGCAGCGAGTCGCCGTCGAAGTCCGCAACGGCGGTAACGTGAGGCCCGCTTGCCGAAGGGATGTTGGTTCGCGAAACCATGGTGCCGTCACCGGAGTTGAACAGCACGCTCAAGGTGCCGGCGCGCTCGTTCGCGACGACGAGGTCGATGGCGGAGTCGCCGTCCACATCTGCAGCCGATACTCCAAAGGCGCCCGCACCGGTCGGGTACTCGATCGGCTTCCCGAATGTGCCATTCCTTTGGTTGATGAGGACGCTCACGGTACCCGACGTGTAGTTGGCAACGGCGAGGTCGGGCCAACCGTCGCTGTTCAGGTCGGCGGACACGATGACGAACGGGTCGGTGCCCACCTCGTAGTTCGCCGAGCGGCCAAGTGTGGCTTCAAGCTGCCGGCTGTAGCTCAGCCCCTTCGACGAAAGCGGTGTGGTGAGCAAGGCCAGCATCACGGCCGCCAGTACGAACGTGGAAGGCAGGAGCCATCGTGTGGTTTCCTTCATCGAGTGCACTCCGTTCACCCCGCCGGTCAGCGCCAGTCCTCCGCTCTCGCGGTCCGGCCGCGCCCGACCGCCTATGCGCCTATCTGGGTGGCGGCGAGCGCACCCTGAGGCAGTTGGATTGTAGCAGGCTCGTTGTAGTTGCGGAAAACGAGCGTTGTGAAGGTGTCTTCCACGACGCGGTCGAACTCCCCGTCCGGGATGCCCAGGGTTGCAGGCGTGAACTCGATGAGCATGCGTTGGTCGGTGCGTCTGAACAGGTAGCCGTCCACGGCGATGTACTGTGTCATCGACACCTGCTTCACCATCTCCCCGAGTTCCGGCGCGCCGGGGTCGATGCCGCCCACGGCGGGAATCGGGCCCTGCACCTGCGCCATCATCTGCCGCACCGAATCCATGTCGGGCACGATCTCCACGACGTAGCACTTGACACCCTCGACCTCCTCGATACCGAGGTAGTTGACCTCGTCCGCAACCTTCAGCAGGTCCACCTGCTGCCGGACCTGGTCCTGCTGCTCCCACAGTCCCTCAGGCATCCGCATCTTCATCCACTGGATCTCCTCACCCGGAACCGATGCGGAGATGTACATCCACTCGTCAGCCACGAAGACCTCCGTGGTGCTCTCGCTCGCGCCTTCCTCTCGAGTCGTAGCGGTCATAAGCAAATGCATCCTCTGGTTGCGATTGTCCACAGAACCCGTGCCTGTTCCGTAGCTCGACTGCTCGCTCGTTTGCCCCGCGCTCTCGATACTCACCATCGTGCTCGTCGTGAGTTCGAAGCTCACCGTCTCCACCGCCATGTTGGCCGCGATGACGTCCTCGACGGTCCGCTGGATGACTTCCTGGGACATCGGATTGCCGGCGCAGCCGGTCGTGGCCGTCAGCAAGAGCGTCGCCAGTGACGTGACGCTCAGAAGAAGGTGTCGTCTCATTAGCTTGCCTCCAGGCACAGGTCTTCGCAAAGCTACATCTGCAAGGATACTGCGTTCCGGCGCCAAGGGAATCGTTCAGCGATACAGTTTTCGTACGGCTATGCGGGCGATGCGCCGCTCGTCCGTTCGGATGAGAGCGCCGTTGTCCCGCGCACTGCTAGAGCGATATGATGCCCCGCTGCAGCGCTTGAGTCACCGCGCCGGTTCGGTCACTCACGTCCAGTTTCTGGAAGATGGATTGAACGTGTGTCTTCACCGTGCTCTCGCTGATGAACAGAGCCGAGGCGATTGCCTTGTTCGCGGCTCCCGTCGCCATCAGTCGCAGCACTTCCTTCTCGCGTTCGGAAAGGAGCTCGGGGCTTTGCGTCTGCCGCGACAGCGTCGCAAAGCGGTCGAGTACTTTGCTGGCGACCGATGGCTGGATGAGCGACTCGCCCCTGTGAACGGCACGGATGGCCTTGAACAGCTCCTCGCGCGGGGAGTCTTTGAGCAGGTAGGCGCGGGCGCCTGCCTCGATGCCCTTGAAGATATACTCGTCATTGTCGTACGTCGTGAGGACGATGAAGCTGACGGACGGCTGCTGTGCGGCGATGGCGCGCATGGCTTCGACGCCGTCCATGACGGGCATCCTGAGGTCCATGAGGACGACGTCCGGAGACGTCTCGGCGGCTCTCGCCACGGCGGCGGCGCCATCGGGAGCATCGCCTACCACCTCCATGTCTTCCTGCCGGTCGAGCATCGCCGTGAGCCCTTCCCTCACCACCGGGTGGTCATCGGCAATCAGTATCCTGATCTTACCCATCGTCTTGCCTCCTCTCGAAGGGTATCACGACCTCGATGAGCGTGCCTTTGCCACGTGAGCTTGTGACGCGTACGCTGCCATGGCACTGCCGGGCTCGTTCGTCGATTCCTATGAGTCCGAATGAGCCGTCGCGCCGCAGGTCCGGGTCGAATCCCACACCGTCATCGCGCACGCGGAGCGTGATGACTCCCTCGCCGTATCCCAGTTCGATGTCGGCGTGGTGCGCGGCGGCATGCTTGCGTATGTTGGTCAGTGACTCCTGGCAGATGCGCAGCAGTGCGCCTTCAATATCGACGGACAAACGGCGTCGTCGACCGGTCGCGTGATACCTTGTGCTCACCCGCCCCTCGCTCGCCAGCATCTCCGCTTCCCGGCGGATAGCCTCGGAGAGGTCGCGTTGCTCCAGTTGGCTCGGCCGCAGCGCCCATACCGAGCGGCGCGCTTCGTTCAGGCTCTCCCGCGCAAGCCGTTTCGCACTCTCGATGTGCGTTGCGGCGTGCTCGGTCGACTCGCCCAGACTCTGTTCGGCTGCTTCGAGCTGAAGTACGATGCCGGTGAAACCCTGGGCCAGCGTATCGTGTATCTCCCGCGCTATGCGGTTCCTCTCGTCCAGTATCGCCAGGTCACGCGTCTCCTGGGCCAGGCGGGCGTTCTCAAGCACGTTGGCGAGCTGGTCCGCCACGGATTGCACCGTGAAGAGGTCCATCTCCTCCAGACTGTTCACTCTGTCCGACTCGATGTCGAGCACTCCGAGTGTCAGCGCCCCGATGTTGATTGGCACCGCCAGCTCGGAGCGCGTTTCGCGAAGAGCGGGTACCGCGATGTACCTGGCGTCGGTCGACACGTCGCTGACCAGACGTGGACGGCACGATTGCAGCACCTCTCCTACAATGCCTTCACCGGGGTGTCGTACTTCGCCAAGGGGTATCTCGCTCGAGTACCCTCCGACGCCGGCCGAAAGCCTCAGGTCGCCTGACTGGGAGTCGACGAGAAACACATTGACGGAGTAGTACTTGAACGTCTGCTGCAACGCATGAACCACGTACGTGAGCAGGCCGGGGAGGTCGTTACTGGAGTGTATCTGCCGGCGCAGGTCGAAGATGCGACGCACCTGCTCCGTACGCAACTCCTCGCGCTCTGCCCGTTCCTGGAACCTGGCCTCCAGCCGGCTGTGAGCCTGCTGCAACTGAGACTGCGACTCCTCCAGGTTGTCCGCCATCAGGTTGAAGCTCGTTGCCAGCACACCTATCTCGTCCGCTCTGCCTTCCGGCATCCTCAGGGACAGGTTCGTTGAGCTCATCGCCTGCACCGTGTCCGTGAACGAGCGCAGCGGGTTCACGACGGTGCGACGAAGGTACCAGAGCAATGCGGCCGCCGTCACCACGAGGAGTCCGGTGACGATGGCTGCAAGTGCACGCGTCAGCCTCCTCACCTGGTCTTCTATGTAGCGGTGGGAGAAGCCGACCTGAACTCTCCCGATGACTGCTTCCTCGTGCAGCAGAAGCCGGCTGACGGTGTTGGCCGGCGTCGACTCGGCGCCGAGTTCAACCACCGAGCGGACGAGCGCATCGTCCACGTCGTAGACCTCGACGGAGACGATGTTCTCGTAGATGAGCACGGCGTCGATGGTCCGCTCGACGCGCGGGTAGTCCTTCAGCGCAAGCATGGGTACAAGCGATGTCGTCAGGTACTCGAGCGAAGCCTCCTGGTCTGCCCGATAACGCTCGGCCAGTTCAGCGCTGACGACCTGGGAAATGATGGACACGGCAAGCAGACCGCACAGCCCGATGACTGCTGTCACGAAGACGACGATGCGTCCGCTGAGGCTGTGTTCAAGCCGCGCGGAAACCGGTGCCCCTTCCATCGGCCGAATTGTAGCATCGAGCCGCCGCAGTCAAGGCGAGAATTAACCGGCCCGTAACCTGCTCGCAACCTCCGCGCAACCGGAGCGGCCCAGACTGCACGGGACGCTTCAAAGGAGGATGCGCAGAATGAGAACACTGTCTGGTGTGCGCCACCTGGGGCGCATCGCAAAGGGGATGGCTCTTGCGTCTGTGCTGGCCGTGGTCGCGCTGACGACGGTCGGACCTGTGCTGGCGGCCGACCCGTCCGGAGCGGCCACGCTGGCTGACGATCCAGGTTCTCCGGTGGACTTCGTCTGGGTGATCGTTGCCTCAGCCCTCGTCTTCATCATGCAGGGGGGATTTGCGATGCTCACCGCGGGGTTGTGCCGTGCCAAGAACGTGGTGAACCTGATGATGAAGAACCTGATGGACTTCGCCATCGGTTCACTGGCGTTCTTCATCGTTGGCTTCGCCCTGATGTTCGGAGCGGACAGGGGAGGACTGGTCGGAACAACGGGGTGGCTCCTCGCGGGCGACAACTACGACGTGCAGACCTATCTTCTGTTCCTGTTCCAGGTCATGTTTGCCGCCACGGCTGCCACCATTGTGGCCGGCGCGGTGGCCGAACGCCTGAAGGTGAAGGCCTACTTTCTGTACGCGGTCGTGGTCTGCGCCGTCATCTACCCCATCTACGGACACTGGGTATGGGGAGGTGGCTGGCTTTCGTCACTGCCGTACGGCGTGGGGCACGTCGACTTCGCCGGCTCTGGTGTGGTGCACACGGTCGGCGGCTTCCTGGGACTGGCTGGCGCGGTCGTTCTCGGGCCGCGGATGGGCAAGTTCGACAAGAACGGAAAGGCGCGCGCCATACCCGGCCACAGTATCGTGCTTGCCGCTCTCGGCGTCTTCATCCTGTGGTTCGGCTGGTACGGCTTCAACGCCGGCAGCACGCTCTCGGCCTCCGAACTGCGGACCTCGGTCATAGCTGTCAACACCACGCTCGCTGCGTCCGCCGGGGCGGTCTCTTCTCTGGTCACCATCTACGCTGTCACCAGGAAGCTCGACGTCGGCATGACCCTCAACGGCTCCATCGCCGGGCTCGTCGGCATCACTGCACCCTGCGCCTGGGTTGAGGCTTGGGCGGCCGTCGTCATCGGGGTAGTCGCGGGCGTAATCGTGGTGGCCGGGGTCCTGTTCTTCGACCGCACCGGCGTTGATGACCCGGTCGGTGCGGTGAGTGTGCACGGTCTGAACGGCATCTGGGGCCTGCTGGCTGTCGGTCTCTTCGCGGACGGCAGCTACGGTCTCTGCACGACGCAAGCTCCGACAGTGGTCGGTCTCTTCTACGGCGGCGGTTTCGGCCAGTTGCTAGCGCAGGGAATCGGCGCCGTTGTGGCGGCCGCCTGGGCCTTCGGCGCGGGGTATCTGCTCTTCAAGGTGCTGGACCACGTCCTGGGAGGCATCCGCGTGAACCCGCAGGAAGAGTACGAAGGACTGGACGTGGGCGAGCATGGCGGCAGGGCGTACCCGAACTTCCCCGTAGTCGAAGACCTGCCGTATCACGACTAGTCGGTCAAGTGATGATACTGGAGGCGAACGCATGAAGAAGATAGAGGCCATCGTACGTCCCGAGCGCGTCTCCGCGGTCAAGGACGCGCTGGAGAAGCTGGGCTACCCCGGGATGACGTTGACGGAGGTCAAGGGTCACGGGAAACAGAAGGGCCTGGTTCAGCAGTGGCGCGGCAGTCAGTACCGCATCGAGTTCCTGCCGAAGGTGAAGATCGAGGTCGTAGTTGACAGCGAGGAGGCGGTGCAGCCCGTGGTTGACGCCATCATACGGCAAGCGCGCACGGGCGAAGCGGGGGATGGGAAGATATTCATCTGGCCCATAGAGGAAGTGGTGCGGATCCGCACCGGCGAGAGAGGTATGTCGGCGGTGTAGCCGCACGTTCTCTGCACAATCGAGGAGACGAGTACAGGGTCCCCTGGCGCTGCCCCGGGACCCTGCGGACATCATGCGGCGACAGCCGCTGCGGCTACGCGCGGTCGGCTGCCTTGCGACTGCGGGCCGTCCTCCGTGCCCATCGCGCCGGAGGCGGAGCCGTTGTTGGGGCTCTGCGGGCGTGTTACCTTGGACGCTGCGGGCTCGGCAGACTCAGGGGAGGTACTCGATGGCGAGAAAGGTTCGCATACTCCGGGCGAGCGATATGGTTGGCACGCTTGCCATGCCGGATGTTCTGGCGCTGGTGGAACAAGCCTTTGCGGAGAGGGGCCGGGGGCGCACTGAGATGCCGGCCAAGAGCTACCTGCACTTCCCGCAGTCGCAGGGGGTGCTGCTCATCATGCCGGGGAACCTGCCGCAGATGGGCGAGGCGGCGGTCAAGCTCATCAGCGTCCACACAGGCAATCCCGCCGCGCACGGTTTGCCGACGCTGATAGCCACGATCGTGCTGATAGACTCCGATACGGGCGAACCGGTCTGCATCATGGACGGCACGTACATCACCGGCATGAGGACCGGCGCCGCGTCCGGCGTAGCCACGAGGCTGCTTGCGCGGAGAGACTCCCGCGTGCTGGGACTCATCGGCGCCGGTTTTCAGGGACCGTTTCAGCTCGAGGCTGTCCGGCACTCGATGCGCGTGCAGAGACTGCTGGTGAACGACCTCGTCGCTGAGAAGGCGCGCCGGCTGGCTGACATTGCCACCGGACTCGGCATCGAGGCGCGTGCCTGTGAGACTGCGGAGGAGGTCGTCCGGGGCTGCGATGTGCTCGTGACAGCCACCCCCAGCGACCGCCCCATCGTCAAGGACGAGTGGGTGCACGAAGGAATGCACCTCAACTGTGTGGGCTCTTATGCGGCCGGCAAGCAGGAGATCGACCCGGCCATACTCAAGCGCGCGAAGGTGGTCGTCGATGACTGGGAGCAGGCCAGCCACGCGGGCGAGGTGAATGTGCCCGTCAGCCGCGGCTGGTTCGGCCGGACTGACGTGTACGCGGAGCTTCCTGAGATCGCAGCGGGACTGAAACCCGGACGCACCGACGAGGCGGAAGTGACGGTATTCGATACCACCGGACTTGCCATACAGGACGTGGTGACTGCCTGGAACGCGTTCGAAGTGGCCGAACGCACCGGTCTGGGCGTTCTGATTGCCCCGCTCTTCACGGCCGACTGATGCGTTCAGGCGCCGTCTGTCGGAGCGACGTGGTCCTCCGAGCCCGGAGATTCCCCCGGGCGTCGCCCATCCCCGATGGCGGATGGGTTGACAGGATGGTTCATCTCATGCGAGCATACCCCCGGGCACATCCATCGACGCGAAGCCCACAGCCCGAGCCGGTGACTCGTATTCACCATGCGGGGAGCCGGGCGAGGCGCGGGACAAGGCTGAGGTGAGTGTGCCCTTTCTTGTGTCCGGGCGCTGTTTCCTCTGCCCTGACGAACGACTCGACGCATCGTATATACTGTCCGCACAGCTACGCCGGCCGCGGGCGAAGACGAGGGCAGCATGACGTCTGAACAGGACACGGTCACCATCTACTGCGACGGGGCATGCTCGGGGAATCAGTTCAAGGGGAATCGAGGAGGCTGGGGAGCGGTACTCTCCTGTGGAGGTACCGTGAAGGAGATCCATGGCGGCGAGAGGAATACCTCGAACCAGCGCATGGAGTTGGCCGCATGCATCGAAGCGCTGGGACGTCTGAAGGGCCGGAGTCTTACAGTGGAGGTGTTCTCCGACAGCGCATACGTGGTCAACGGCATGCGGCAGCGCTGGTACGACCGCTGGGAGAAGAACGGCTGGCTCAACTATCAGCGCAAGCCGGTCGAGAACCGCGATCTGTGGGAACGGCTGCTTTCGCTCGTCCGGATGCACAACGTCACGTTCCACAAGGTGACCGGGCACTCGGGTGTGGGCCTCAACGAACGCGCCGACGAGCTTGCACGCCTCGGAATCAGCGAAGTGACCTAGTCAGCCGAGCTGAGTTGCACAGTCGCATCCTGGTCACCGCGCTCACGTCGCCGGATGCGTGTCTTGAGCATGCGGACGAAGTCCTTGAGCAGGCCGCGCTCTTCTCCAGTCAGGTTCGGCCATTCGTCCCTGAAGAAGAGCCGCAACTCGGGGTCCGCGATGAGATCCTCGACGGGCGCGATGGGCGTTGCATTGAGGTATCCTGCGGCGCGCAGCATCTCCGTCTCGGGAACTCCGAGTGCCGTGGCGAGGGTGCAGAGGGTGTGCACACCCGGGAGCGTCCGCCCTGTCTCGACGTGAGCCAGGAATCCGTCACTCACGCCGATGCGCCGCGCAAGCTCTCGCTGCGTCAGGGGTGGCTCGAGGTCCAGTCGCCACCTCCGCACGCGGGCCCCGAACTCCCTGTGCTGGAACTCGTTCATGTTTGTCTGCTCCGCATAGCAACAATATGAGTCTACCATACTCCGTCCCAGGCGCGCCGACCACCCCCGGCCGGATGCACCGGCGGTCATCCGTTGGAACGAGGCCGTGAGGCCCATTCGAATCAGGCGAACCCGTCGCCGGGACGATGGTACGCATCGTGCGACTCGTGTATCCTGTCGCGGTGATTTCTCGTGCGCGACCACGGAGGTGACGCGAATGCTTGAGGTGACGCAACTCACCAAGCGGTTTGGCCGTCAGAAGGCGGTCGACAACGCGACGTTCAAGGTGGACGAAGGCGAGGTGTTCGGCTACCTCGGACCCAACGGGTCGGGGAAGACGACTACGATGCGACTGATACTCGGCCTGCTGAGGCCGACATCCGGAGATGCTCTCCTCTGGGGTGGCCGGGCCTCAGAGATGCCGGACATAAGACGCCGCGTCGGCGTGCTCCTCGAGGCTGACGGCCTCTATCCAAGGCTGAGTGCCTATGAGAATCTCGACTACTTCGGCCGGCTGTACCGCGTGCCCGGGCTGGACGGGCGCATCGACAGGCTTCTCGAGTTCGCGGGCCTTGCTGAGAGACGGAATGACAGGGTCGGCACATTCTCACGGGGCATGCGGCGCAAGCTCGGCCTCATTCGAGCCCTGTTGCACTCACCGGACCTGCTGATGCTCGACGAGCCGTCCGCCGGCCTCGATCCTGAGGCACAGAAGATGGTTCGCGACCTCATCGTCACCCTGTCCAGCGAGTCGAACATCACCGTGTTCCTCAACTCGCACGACCTCGATGAGGTGCAGAGGATCTGCGGACGGGTCGCTATCATCCAGGCCGGTCGGATTCGCGTCTGCGACACGCTGAAAGCTCTGCAGTCCTCTTCCGGGTCCCCCGCCGTGGAGTTCGTGCTTTCCGACGCCTCGCGCGTTGAGGAAGCCGCGCGGCTCCTCAGAGCCAGCGAGGGTGTTCGTGAGGTGCATTCCCGAAACGGAAGCTTGCTTGTGGACCTCGCCCGGGAAAGTGCCTCGCCGGTTCTGCTTGCGCTGCTGGAGGAGCGCGGCATGCGGGTCGAAGAGCTTAAGCGCGGCAAGCGGTCTCTCGAGGACATCTATCTCGACATCGTTCACCGGGAGGATTCGAATGAGTGAAGCCCGCACCGTATTCCGCAAGGAGCTGCGAGAGCTTGCGTTCAGCCGCGGCACTGTGGCATCAGGTGTTCTCTTCGCAGTGGTGTTCGGCGCCATGTACTCCCTCAGAATCACGTCGAACATGGCCGCCACGCTCGATGTCTCTCTTGGCAGCCTCCTCTTCTTCCTGACGACGCTCCTCGGTGTATTCATGGGCTACTCGTTCACAGCTCAGGTCTTTCTGAGGGAGAAGACAGACGGCGTCGTCGAGACGCTTCTCTGCAGCCCGGCGAGCCTGCGAGGGCTCTGGCTGGGAAAGACGCTTGCCGTGACGGTCTTCGCGCACGTGCTGGCGGCCGCTTCCGGCGTGCTCACTGCACTGGTGACGAGCGCCCGACTGGGGACCGTCGCGGTGCCGAACGTCTCCGTGATTGCCTACCTGGCCTGCGTCGTTCCCCTTGTGATCGCGTGTCTGGTCGGCGCCCTGGGCTTCGCGCAGTTGCTGCTTGGCATGAAGGAGAACCGGGTCATCGGCCTGGCGCTCTTCATCCCCATCTTCGCCGGGCTGTACGGCCTTGGCTACAGTTCCACCGGCACGTTTGTTGTGACCTGGGTACACGTAGGGCTCGTGGCGCTTGGAGCGGCAATCGTGCTCGCGGTTCTCGCCTGGGCTTCACGGTTCCTCGACCGCGAGCGGATAGTCACGACGTTGCCATGAGGTTCCCGTCGGCTGAGCGCGTGGTCACGGTCGAGGAAGGTCTCGCGGGCGATTGCAGCAGAGGGGGCACTAGTCGTAGCCCATTGCGTGGCGGGTCGCGCGGACGTTGTCGGACGACGTGAGCATGTCGAGGAGCGCGAAAGCTACGTCGACCGCGGTAGCCGGAGAGGCGGAGGTGACAACACGACCGTCACGGACGAGCGGGGCATCGATGACCTCTGCACCCATCTCCGCGAGCTGTTGCCGTCTCTTGCCGTCCAGCAGATGGTAGGTCGTGGCTCGTCGCCCCTGGAGAACCCCGCTTCGGGCCACCGGCAGCGCACCTGTGCAGATGGCGGCGATAGGCTTCCCCGCTGCGGAGAAGCGCCGGATGATGTCGAGAAATGCGTCCGAGTAGGCGTCCTCGTAGAACCCCGCCCTCTCGAAGCCGCCCGGAACGGCCAGGGCGTCGAAGGTGTCATCCTGTACGTCGCCGGAGAGCATCTGAGGGATGACCCTGAAGCCGAACGTGCACTGGAGTTGGGGATGAAGGCCAACGGTGATGACCTCGATCTCCTCCTCTCCGAATGCGCCGGCGAAGCCGAGCACATCCGAGAAGGCGGCGGCCTCGTATGCCTCGAAGCCGTCCGAGAGCAGCAGCAGGACTCGTTTCATGCTCACCTCCTTGCGCGCTCTATCCTTAGCGGGCACCTGATCGGGAGTCTTCGGGGTGATGACAGCACTGCGCAGTCCTCGTGCAGGGGCCGTGTGTTGCCGGGAAACCGGGAGACTGGAGATGGACGCGAGATGACGCTGAGGCAAGGCTCGGCCTGCCACTCCCGCATGTGACGGAGAGGCGGAGCCTCATGAGCACAGGCTAGCATCGCATGGTCGAGTCGTCAATCATTGTGACCGATATGACGCGCACCGGCTCCGGCATTCCGGCGGCCGGGATTCCCTTCGTGCGGGGGCGTAGCGGCTGCCTTGACACGGTATGTGTGCTGACATATGCTTTGGAACGCGGCTCCGGCTGTCGGAGCCATTTGCTGGTTGTCTCGCGGAGCGTGCCGAAGGCACATCGCCTTGCTCTCTGGTCGCCCACCTGTCCCGCAGTTCGGTGCACTCGTGCGGGTGCGGTCGGCGCGGCCTCTGTGGCGGAGATGTGTGAGAGGGGAGCCTTTGAGAGCGGCTGGAGACTGCGGCTGCGGTTCGGGACCGGCGGCCGAGGTGAATGCGCCACGCGAGAGGTATCCTCAGCACCGGAATCGATGGGAAGATGAGCAGACACAACAGGTTTCGCAGGACGGACGAGTCGGAATCCCAGCAGACGCCCGGGAGTGAGACGCCGGCTGCGGAGCCAGCCGCGGCGCCGGAGGCTGGACAGCCGGCCGGCAGCGTCGTGACGCTGCGGCTTGGTGGCAGGAATCCCCTCAAGTCCTTCAATGCGTATGTCATCCGGGGCCAGCGTCACATCCTGGTTGACCCCGGGCCTCCCGACCGGGCCGGAGAGCTTCTGGAGCAGCTCTCCCGCAACCGCATATCGCTCGGGGATATCGGTCTCATCGTGCTGACGCACGGGCATCCCGACCAGTTCGGCAGTGCGTCGCGACTCAAGGAGTGGACGCAGGCTCCTGTGGCGGTTCACGAGCTCGATGCCGAGTACGTGCACTGGGGTACAGTCCCCCCGCTCAAACCCGTGACGAGGCTCGGGACGCTCTGCAAGTTCGCGTACAACGCGAAGCCGGAGCCGGTTGAGCCTGACATCATCCTTCGCGAGGGAGACCGGCTGAGTCGCTATGCGGGGAGCGGACGGGTGATACTGACGCCTGGACACACCGCCGGGTCCATCTCCATCCTTCTTCCCGACGGCCAGTGCATCGTCGGCGACCTCCTTATGCGAAGCCTTCGCGCGGGCACGCCCTCATTGTCCTGGTACGCGGAGGCTCCTTCGGACTTGCAGCAGAGCCTCCAGAAAGTCGTGTCGGCCGGCGCCCGTGCGCTGCTTCCCACTCGCGGGGGACCCTTTGACGTTGCGACGCTGTCTCGCAGGTTCAGTTGGCTTGAAGTGCCGCAGGATGCAGGCGGTGGCGAAGCGGAAGACACGCCTCGGGCGAAGCCTCCCGTGCCGGTGGTCGAGCGAATATCTGCGCCGGCGGCGCCCGGCCCGGTTGCGGCATCGGCTGCGCGGGCTGAACAGGGTGACCCGGACCGTCCGCGAAGGCATCGCCCGCGCCACCGCAGACCGGGGCGACGCGAAGGTGGGCCGGATGGCGGGCAGCCGCCAAGCGCCGACAACAACAGGCAAGGGGACACCTAGCCCCGACGCCGATGATGGGTCGCCGTTGGGGCCGCTGCGAGGTCACAGCAGCGAGGCCATCAGGCGTGCGTTCACTACTCCCTGGTCGCCGTTGTTCGTGTTGAACAGGACGTGCACCTCGGAGGCCGTCCGGGCGCAGTCCTTGATGCGGGCAGCCCACGGGGCGAGTTCGCCGTCCGTGTAGTAGTAGTCGAACCGCTCCGCCGGCGACGCGTTCTTCTTCTCCCACGCTTCCGCCTTCCGGCCGTGAAAGCGGACCACTCCGATATCCGCCGTGATTTCGGCTACGGGCGGAACGCTGGACGAGAAACCCTGCGGCTCATCGACGCATACGAATGAGAGGCCACTCTGCCTCAGGAACGCCAGTGTCGCGCCTCTGTTCTGCTCGGACAGCCAGCGATTGTTGCGGAACTCGACCGCGATCGAGTATGACGGCAGACGCTCTTTGCAGCCGAGGATGTAGTCGAACTGCGCCACGCCTGGAAGAAACCACGGAGGATACTGGAACAGCACGACACCAAGCTTGCCGGCGGAATCGAGCGGCATGAGTGCATCCTCGAAACGAGACCACAGATGCTTGAGCAACTCCTCCGGGAGTTCCCGCGCGTAGAAGCGCTCCTTTGAAGCAAGGTTGGCCGGTAGTGCGCCGCGGATGTCCGACGGCAGCGACTGAGGCTGCGTGGGGTGCTGCGTGAAGAGCCGGAACGCCTTCACATCGAAGACGAACTCCGGGGGCGTTCTCTCGGCCCAAAGGATCGCGTTGCGCCTGGAAGGCATCGAGTAGTAGCTGCTGTCCACTTCGACGACGTCGAAGCGGCTCGCATAGTGTGCCAGACGGGCCTCCGCCGTGCGCGCCGATTCGGGGTAGAACGTCCCGGCGCGGATGAGGCTCGGGTCCGTCCAGGAGCACGTGCCGATACGTATTCGACCTGGCATCTGCTCTCGCCTGTCTCGAATGTACCCGCCTGCCCGTGAAGTCTAGCCTCGTGCGCTACTCGGCGCAATGCGCCGCGCCATTCGGCGCCGTGGCTCCTTGCCGGCGCTGATGCTATTGTATGGGCGCCGTGACTGGACGCGGTTCTCAGGGGGTTCGCGGTGCCGCCAGGAGGCTTGCTGCAGCGGGTGTCGTTAGAGAGACCTGGGTGCTGGCACGGCGCGAGGGACCCGTTGCGCTGGCGAGGGCGGCCACGCACCGGTACATCATCGATTCTCATTCGTTCTTCCTCTACGAGCACCGGCATGGCTCTCGGCCGGACGCGGGCTTGTGTGCCTGCCCATCGGGCTTCGAAGAGTTCTTCGTGGAGGAAAACGCGAGCGCTGACAGGCTCAGCGAAGGCCGTTGCGACTTCCGCGATGCGGTTCCCGGCGCGCGGCGCGCGCTGGACTCGGGCGCGGTGGCCTTCTGCCTCTACAACGGGCGTGAAGTGGCTCACGTCGGCTGGCTGGCAACCTCTCTGCGGGGCCGCCGGGCCCTCGATCGTCTGGGATACGAAGTGCGTTTCGACCGGGGAGAGGGATGGACAGGCGCGGCCTTCACAATGCCGCGTTTCCGCAATCGAGGGTTGCTTGCGTACAGTTGCCTCCGACGTTTCGAGTTCCTTTGCGACGCCGGCATCGCCGTCTCGAGGGCTGCCGTCGCAACGGACAACGCGTCATCTCATCATGTCACGATGCGGTTTGAACCACGAGTCTACGCGATCGGCCACCAGTTGCGCATCCTGACCTGGCGCAGGTGGACCGAGCGACCGGTGACCGCCGTGGACCTGGTGTAGCCGTCTCGATCCGCCGCCCGAATGCCGTTGCGCGGGCTCTCACGCCTGGCCTCACACCCGCCTTGCCTCTCCTCGTGCGCGAATCATAGCGGTACCTGCCCGGTCTGGCGGTGCCTGTGGGCGGGTGCCTCCGGTTGCCGGAAGACCTGGGTCGGCCCCCAAACCGGAGTGTGAGTCGCATGCGGCGATCGAGCGGACGGTGTGCAGTCACAGCGCAACGGGCGAGGCATGCCTCGCCCCTGCAGATACGCCTCGTCGCAATCGGTGCTGTCGTGAACGGTCTGTGGCACAGGCAGGCTCCTATGCCCGCCTGCAATCGGCGGTAGGGGCCGGTCTCTGACCGGCCCGCGAGACGGGTGGCCGTTTGTCTGCGCGGCGTCAGGCTGCCACGCACACGTTGTCCCGGTCTGGTGTAGGGGCGCGCAGATGCGTGCCCACATTGTGGGGAGAACACCTCCGGCTGGGGGAAGTCCGGGGACACCAATCTCCCACCGCCTGCTGTCCGGCCACCTCATGGTGTCCCCGCATTTCGCCTGGGGCAGGCGCCCGGTGTATAGCAGCGGGCTCCCATGCCCGCCTGCAATCGGCGGCAGGGGCCGGTCTCAGACCGGCCCGCCGAGAGTGGGGGAAAAGGAGGAGGGGGCCTTGCGGCCCCCTCCTCTGGGGTTCGGGGAAGGGAGAGACTGCTAGACCCTGCGGGTGCGGAAGATGAGCACGATGACCACGATGA
>Ga0136653_10000253_pt1 | contig 27584 bp, 24 predicted proteins | sample LakKivw275mmetaG_FD_94866 | JGI IMG/M metagenome (GOLD analysis project Ga0136653, IMG submission 94866) | Anoxic lake water microbial communities from Lake Kivu, Rwanda to study Microbial Dark Matter (Phase II) - Lake Kivu water 275m metaG... | ecosystem: Environmental > Aquatic > Freshwater >...
AGCAGGCCGAGTCCGAGCGAACGAACCAAGGGAATCATGGGTGCCGTTCCCGCCACAACTATGCCAAAACGTTGGTCTTAGTCAACACCCTTCCGCGGTTGACAAAGACCGGCCAAGGGCTAGACTTCGGATAGCAATGACGGGTCGTATCTTAAATCCCGAGGCCGGGTTGCGCTCGGAGCCCGCGTCCCGATACAAGGGAGCATCTGACAGCACGGCACCCGGGCAGACCGAACGCGCACCCACCGATCTGGTGGCGATGGTGTCGCACGACCTCCGCACGCCGCTGGCGGCCATCAAGGAGGCGGTGTCGCTGCTTTCGGAGACCGCGGCCGACCGGCTTGACGAACGCCAGCTCCGCTTCCTGGCTGTCGCCCGTGAGGAAATCGACCGGCTCAACCGGATGATCGACAATCTGATTGAGGTCTCCCGGATGGACTCGGGGAGAGTCGTTCTGCGCCGTGACGTTCTTGACCTGCCGGAGCTGCTGTCCACCGCAATCGAGAGTCTCTCACTTCTTATCAGCAAGCGCAAGCTGAGAGTCGAACGCAGCACCCCATCGCGCCTGCCGGCGGTGATAGGCGACCGGGACCGGCTCCTCCGGGTCGTAGACAACCTCCTGGACAATGCGATCAAGTACTCGCCGCCGGGCGGGACGATTCGCATCGGCATCGAGCCCGTCAGCCCGGGCGCAGCGGTCCCGGCCGGAGCGGGCACCTTCGCCAACACCGGCTACGTTCAAGTAACGGTGTCCAATGACGGAAACGGCATCCCGCCGGAGCTTCTCGACCGGATCTTCGGCAGGTTCGAACGAGTCGACCCGCATTTCCCCGGAGTCGGGCTGGGCCTCGCCATCGTCCGTTCGATTGTCGAACTGCATCATGGCAAGGTCTGGGCAGAGAGCACCCCGGGCGCGGGAGCCAGATTCCATTTCACACTGCCCACAAAGGAGAATCCATGAGCTTCGTCGCCGGCCGCCGATCCGTACACGATGGCGAGGCGAAGGGTTTGACTATGACACCGGCTGCGCGGTATACTTCAGTCTATGCAGCCGCGCATCACCCTGCGCCTCGCAGCGGGCTATCCGGCGACTGAGATGCGTCGCGGCAAGGAGTGGGCTCAGAGCAACTCAGGCGAGGCAATCAGGTACAATTTCATCCTGCCTATCAAGGAGGACGCGTGACCAACACCAAGAAGAAGATACTCGTAGTTGAAGACGATGCCGGCCTGCGTGAGATGGTCAAGAGCCGACTCGAGAAAGAGGGATTCGACGTAGTCACGGCGGCGGACGGCTTCCAGGCCGTCGTGACGGCCCGCCAGGCTGAAATGGACCTTGTCATTCTCGACCTCATACTCCCCAAGATGGATGGCTACTCGGTCTGCCAGCTGCTCAAGTCGAGCGGTCTGGGCAAGACCCCGATCGTCATCCTGAGTGCCCGTTCGTCACCCGAGGACGTACGCCGCGGCCTCGACATGGGCGCGAGTGCCTTCGTTCCCAAACCGTATGACGCACCGGTGCTGGTCGCAAAGATCCGCGAGATCCTCTTTCCCGAGCAGGCGGCCAAAGAACCGGAGGCGGCCCCGAAACCTGCGTCGGCAGTCGCAGCCCCGGTAGCGGCCCCGAAACCTGCACCGGCAGTCGCGGTTGAGACACCGACGATCCCGGACAAGGCAAAGGCAGAACGCGAGGCTGCGGAACGGCGAGCCCGAGAGGAAGCGGCCGAGGCAAAGGCCCGCGCCGAAGCCGAGCGCCGGCGACAGGAGGAATCAAGGAAGCCCGCCCCGCCACGCACCAAGGAAGAGCTCGAACTCGAGGAAGAAGAGAAACGCCTCGCCCAGAAACGTGCCAAGCTGCAGGCCGAGGCAAAGGCCCGCGCCGAAGCCGAGGCCAAGGCCGAGGCCGAACGCAAGCGCAAAGAGGAGGAGCAGAGAGCCGCCGCGCAACGCTCCAAAGAAGAAGCCGAGGCAAAGGTAAAAGCCGAGGCCGAGCGCAAACGCAAAGAAGAAGAGCAGAAACTCGCCGCGCAGCGCGCCCGGGCAGAAGCTGAGGCCAAGGCCCGAGCTGAGGCCGAACGCCGGAAGAAGGAGGAAGAGGAGCGCCGGATTGCCGAGCAGCGCGCCCGCGAAGAAGCCGAAGCCAAGGCCCGCGCCGAGGCTGAGCGCAGGAAGAGAGAGGAAGAGGAACGCCGGATTGCCGCGCAGCGTGCCAAAGAAGAGGCTGAAGCAAAGGCCAAGGCCGAAGCCGAACGCAAACGCAGGGAAGAGGAACAGAGGATTGCCGCACAGCGCGCCAAGGAAGAAGCCGAAGCAAGGGCCAAAGCTGAAGCCGAACGTAAGCGCAGGGAAGAGGAGCAGCGGCTCGCCGCGCAGCGCGCGCGAGAGGAAGCCGAGGCGACGGCTCGAGCCGAGGCGGAAATCAAGCGGCTCGAGGAGCAGGAACGCAAGCTCGCCCAGCAGCGCGAAAAGGACGGCGCCAAAGTCAAAGCTCGGATCGATGGGGAACGCCGGAAGCTCGAGGAAGAGGAGCGCAAACTAGCCGACCGACGGGCACGGGTGGAAGCCGAGGCCAAAGCCCACGCCGACGAGGACAACAAGCGCAAAGAAGAGGAGCGCAAGCTCGCCGACAAACGTGCCCAACTGGCGGCTCAGGTCAAGGCCTACGCTGAGGCACAGCGCAAGCGCAAAGAAGAAGAACAGAGGTTGGCCGCCCAGCGCGCCAAAGAGGAAGCCGAAGCCCGGGCGCGGGCCGAGGCCGAGCGCAAGCGGAAAGAAGAAGAGGAGCGCCGGAAGCGGGAAGAGGAACAGCGCGCCAGGGAAGAGGCTGAAGCCAAGGCCCGCGCCGAGGCCGAGGCCAAGCGGATCGAGGAAGAGGAACGCAAGCTGGCCGAGCGACGTGCCCGGATCCAAGCCGCGGCCAAAGCCCGCGCCGAAGCCGAACGGAAGCGCGCTCAGGCGGAAGCCGAGGCCAAGGAGAAAGCCGAGGCCGAGCGGAAGCGCCTCGAGGAAGAAGAACGCGCACTCGCCGAGCACCGCGCCAAGGAAGAAGCCGAGGCCAAGGCCCGCGCCGAAGCCGAACGGAAGCTGGCCGAGATGCGTGCCAATGAAGCGGCCAAGGCCAAGGCCCGCGCCGAGAAAGAGCGCCAGGTTGCCGAACAGCGCGCCAAACTGGAGGCCGCGGCCAAAGCCCGCGCCGAAGCCGAACGGAAGCGCGCTCAGGCGGAAGCCGAGGCCAAGGCCCGCGCCGAAGCCGAGCGCAAGGAATGCGAGGAAGAGGAGCGCAAGCTCGCCGAGCGAAAAGCCCGGCTGGAGGCTGACGCCAAAGCCCGAGCCGAGAAGGGCCGCAAACCCTAGCGCTGGCGAGGCGCCTCTCTGCTGTTTTCCGAACCGGCCATCCGTTGACGGCCGATGACTACCCGACAACTAATCAGGACTGCCTTGGCCGAGGACATCGGCCGCGGCGATGTCACCTCGCGTCTGACGGTTCCGGCGGACCGGTTCGTCCGCGCCCAACTGGTTGCCCGAACTGATGGAATCCTGGCCGGCATCGATGTCTGCCGCCGGGCTTTTCTCGCTCTCGATCGAACGGTCCGGTTCGCTCCGAAACTGAAGGACGGTGCCCGGTACGCAAAGGACCAGGTGCTGGCCGCAGTCGAGGGTCGAGCCCGGCCGATCCTCACCGCCGAACGCACGGCCCTCAACTTCATCCAGCATCTGTCGGGCATCGCGTCCTTAACCCGGCGGTTCGTCGACGCGGTCCGCGGCACCGGGACCGTCATCCTCGACACGCGCAAGACGACTCCGGGCTGGCGGGCATTGGAGAAGTATGCGGTTCGCTGCGGTGGCGGCACCAACCATCGCACCGGCCTCTACGACATGATTCTCATCAAGGACAACCACATCGCCGCTGCCGGTTCGATTGCGGCCGCCATCGGCCGCTGCCGTCCGAGCCGGCTGCCGGTCGAAGTGGAGTCTCAAACGCTGGCTGACGTGAAAACGGCCCTCACCGCCGGAGCGAAACGCATCCTGCTCGACAATATGACCGCAGCGCAGATGAAGCAGGCAGTCGCGCTCGCCCACGGCAAAGCCAGGCTTGAAGCGTCGGGCGGCGTGACCCTGGAGAATGTGCGCCGGATTGCCGAGACCGGGGTTGACTACATCTCGGTCGGAGCCATCACTCACTCGGCTCCGGCCGCGGACATCGCGCTGGACTTCCTGCCGGACAGGACCGGCTAGATCTCTTTCACGAAGAACTTGCCCGGGAGTTGCCGGACCAGCCCTTTGATTTCAAGCTGCATCAGCACCGAAAGCAGGCCGGCCATCGGTATCCCCAGCCCCTCGCAGATCTCGTCCACGTGCAACGGTTCCGCGGTGAGGAACTCCATTACCGGCTTCTCCTCGGCCGCGACCTCGACCCTTAGCCGCTGCTCGGCTCGCTTCGCCACTCCTAGCTCCTGCAGAACGTCGTCGACCGAAAGCAACGGCCTCGCCCCGTTCTTGAGCAGCCGATTGATGCCCAGGCTCTGCTGCGACGTGATGTTGCCGGGCACGGCGAATACCGTACGTCCCTGGTCGTTCGCCCAGCCCACGGTGTTCAGGACGCCCGACTTCTCCCCCGCCTCAACTGCGACGATTACCTGAGACAGGCCGGATACGACCCGGTTCCGTTTCGGGAAGTTCATCGCCAGTGGCTCGACACCAAGCGAAAACTCGGAGAGGACCGCGCCCTGAGAAGCCACGGCATCGTAGAGCTTCCGGTTCTCCGGCGGGTAGCAGACGTCGATGCCGCATCCGAGCACGGCGACGGTCCGGCCCCCGCCGTCAAGCGCACCCTTGTGCGCGAACGTATCGACGCCCCGCGCCAGACCGCTCACGACCGTGACGTCATGCTGGGCCAGTTCGCGTCCCAGCTTCTCCGCAATCTGCCGGCCATAGTGCGACGGAACCCGCGTACCCACGACCGCCGCTGCGGTCGTATCCTCCGGTCGAAGCTCGCCGCGCACGAACAGCACCGGCGGCATGTGGGCCAATCGCTTGAGATTCTCCGGGTAGTCCGCTTCGCTGTACGCAACGGTCCTGACGCCGAGTGCCTGCGCTGCCTTCAGCCATCGTCCGGTTTCGTCGCTCCGCCGGTACGACCGGATGGCAGCCGCCAGCTCCTTGTCGATACCCTTGACCTCGAGTATGTCGCTCGCGCTCGCGGCGAAGATCCGCTCCGGCGTTCGGAGCCGAGCCAGCAGGTTCTTCAACCGCGTCTCGTTCATCCGCGGCACTGCGTACAGGTCGACGAACTGCTCGATCATGCGGCCCTATGCGGGCTTCGGGAATGCCCGACGGATCGCCTGGCGCAGCTCATCAATGCCCTGACCGGTCAGACCGGATACCCAGACTCGCTCCGCGTCGAGCCTGAGTGCGGGTTTCCGCCCGGTCAGCAGGTCCACCTTGTTCAAGGCGACCACCCGGGGCCGCTTCAGAATCTCCTCCTTGTAGCTGCCGATCTCATCCACCAGCTCGGTATAGTCGCGCTTGGGACGGCCCGACGCCGCATCAATGACGAACACGAGCATCCGCGTCCGTTCGATGTGCCGCAGGAACGCGAGGCCGAGCCCCTTGCCGTCGTGCGCGCCCTTGATGATTCCCGGCATGTCGGCAACCGTGAACCGCATGTCTTTAGTCTGCATCACGCCGAGGTTCGGCGTCAAAGTCGTGAACGGATAACCGGCGACCTTGGGGTGGGCCCGCGTGAGCCGCGACAGCAACGTTGACTTCCCTGCATTGGGCAGCCCAACGATGCCGATGTCGGCGACCAACCTCAGCACCAGCTTCACCCTCAGTTCTTCGGCGGCAGTGCCCTCCTCGAACCGGCGCGGCGCCTGTTCGGTCGAGGACGCGAACCGGGCGTTCCCGCGGCCGCCTCTGCCCCCTCTCGCAACGACCAGCTCCTGGTTCGCCGTCAGGATTTCGCCCAGCTTTGCGCCGGTGCCGGCGTCGTATACGTCGGTGCCGAGCGGCACCGGCACCCGCACCCTCTCACCGTTCGAACCGGTCCGGTTTGCGCCCCGGCCGTGCCCGCCGGCGCTTGCCTTGTAGAACCGGTGATACTCAAGGTCGGCCAGCGTCTGCAGGTAATGGTTGCCCCACAGCACCACTGAACCGCCATTGCCGCCGTCACCGCCGTCCGGCCCGCCCTTGGGCACGAACTTCTCCCGCCGGAACGAAACGCAGCCGTCCCCGCCGGACCCGGCCCGGACCTGGATTGTAACTACGTCAACGAAACGCATGAAGAGAAGGACTGGTGACCAGCAGCTGTCACTTGGCCAGTTTGCTCCGCAGAGCCTTGATTACCGGCTCCGGGACAAAGCAGGCAAGCTCGCCTCCCTTAGCAGCAAGCTCGCGCACCAGCGAAGAACTGAGGTAGAAGTACCGCTCCGACGGCACGAAGAAGATCGTCTCCACTGCCGGGGCGAGCTTCCGGTTGGTCAGCGCCATCTGGAACTCATAGTCGAAGTCCATCACCGCCCGCATGCCGCGGATAATGGCCTGTGCGCTCTGCTGCTGAACGAAGTCGACGAGCAGGCAATCGAACCCCTGTACAACGACCCGGTCCATTCCCCTCGTGACCTCTTTTGCCAACCTGATGCGCTCGTTCCAGGAGAACAACGGGTTCTTCTCCTGCCGGCTCGCCACGCCGACAACAACCTTGTCGAACAGGTGGACAGCCCGCTTGACCACATCCAGATGCCCCAGCGTTATCGGGTCAAAACTCCCGGGATAAATGGCTATTCGCTGTTTCGCCTCTGGCCTTCTGACTTCTGACTTCTGCCTTCTGACTTCTGACTTCGCTCGTTGCCTCACGCTCTCCTCCTCAGCACGCTAACCAGGGAATCGCCGTACGTGCCCTGCTTGACCGTTTCCCAGCCGTCCGGGGGCGACGGCAGCTCCTGCTTGTGGTGTTCGGCCACAAACCAGCCATCCGGACCGACGATGCCAAACTCCGCCGCCCGGTCGATGGTCGTCTGCACCAGCCCGTGCAGATACGGCGGGTCGGCGAAGACCAGGTCGAAACCGGCGTTCGAAAGCTTCTTCAGGACCCGCAGCACGTCGCCGCGTGTGACGGTGGCAACCGGCAGGCCCTTCACGTTCGCACGCAGAAACCGGAAAACGGTCGCCTGCTGCTCCACAAATACGACCGATGCCGCGCCCCGCGACAGCGCCTCGACGCCGAGCGACCCGCCGCCGGCGTAGAGGTCGCAGACCCTGGCTCCGCGCACCCGGGAACCGATGATGTTGAACATCGCCTGCCGCGTTATCGCCTTGGTCGGCCGCAAACCCGCCCGTGGGTACTCAAGCTCTCTGCCCTTGTACCGGCCGGTGCTCACGCGCATGACACGACTATACTGTCCGGCCTCAGACTGTCAAACTGCGACTGAGGATGCCACGGAAACCACGAAAACAATCGCCGAGGCTCCTCCGGAGGCAACCCGCCAGACAACCGTGAACGCAATCCGAACAGCAATGGTCAGGGCAACGTCCCCAACGCACCGGCGAGCAACTGCCTGCGCGACTCGCTCGGCTGACTCCCGAACTACGGCCCGGGCTCCGGACCAAGCTCTCCTCCCCGCTCCTCCCCGGGTTCCTCTGCAGACAACCGGCGGAGCTCATCGGGAAGTTCCTCTCCAGACTGCCCGGACAGCTACCTTCGGAACTCCCCCGCAGACAATCCCGGGAACAACTCGGGGGATTGCCTACAGGGTGGGGGTCTGAGTTAGCTACCTCGGGCATAAACTCACGAACCACAAGCAGATAAGCTCGAAAACCGCCTTCCTGTCTTGTATCCTGATTTGGATACAAACCCGTCCCCGCGCCTTCCTTCAGCTTTGCCTGGAATTGAGGGGACACAGTAAGAAACTATCTGTCCTGAGCCCGCATTCAAGCGCGGGAATTGAGGGGACATAACAAGAAACTATCTGTCCTGAGCCGGTAGACTGCGGTCTACCGGCCGCAGGCTGAGAGTCAATAATCTTCTATTGTCCCCGGAACTTCCCCGGGAACTCCCATTGGGAACTTCCCCAATCAACCTCCGCGATAGAGACTTTCACTCCCAAGTCAGCGCCCATGCGGGCGCACAAACGAGCGCCCGCCGGTTGGAGCCGGCGGGCGCATCAGCTACTCGGTTCGGAAGCTACCTCTTCTTGCCGTCGCTAGGGGTACGGCGGCTACGGCTTCAGATGTGCTGTCCCGTCCCAGGGCGGCAACCACACCCTCCTGCAGACGATGCACTTCACGGAGTCAGCCTCGCAAGAAGTACCACACCAGCATGGCTCCGGATCAGGACAAGGCACAGCAGATGGCCCACTCCCCAGTACTTGAGAGGGTGGCAGTGGGTGCTGCCAAGAATATGCATTCCCATCCGAGCAGTCATGGTGGTAGTACGAGATCCAGGTATGCGCTGTGCAAGGCGGTATGTAACAGAGGTACACCATGTACCCGCACTTCAGGCACTTCACGGAGTCGGGCAGGACCTTCCATGCAGTGTCCCACGGACACGGGGTCATGAATGAGTCAGTTGCGGGTGGTGGTGGTTGTAGGACCCAGCTGTACGTCGTTCCGTTTGGGTGCGGGTAGTGGTAGTAGGCGGCCTGTTCGCTGTGAGGGTGCGTGCAAGGGGGTGATGGGGGCGGCTGGCAGGGACCGCAGCCGATGAACAACGTTGACAGCACTAGCATGCTGCAGACCAGCATGCCGACGGTGATAGCGGACCGGTACTTGTCCTTCTCCATAGCGTGAATAGTAACTTCCCGGATTCGGATGTCAAGGCAGGATTGACGCGCGGGGACCGAGTTTGACACAGGCTGTTTCCATGCTATTCTCGCGATTGGGGAAAATGGCTGTGGACAAATCGGCTACAATCCAAGACCTGGAACGGCGCCTAGCTGAGGCAACCACTGAGGCCGCGCGACTGGCCGTGCTGCTTGAATTCGGGAAGCAGACAGCCACGGCGCAGCGGGTTGACTCGGGAGCAGAGGCGTACGTGCGGGAGGCTATTAACCTCGCCCGCAAGGTCGGCAGTCCAATCGACCTGACGTCGGCTGGAGTGCACGCGAGCGAGTTCTACCGCGAATCCGGGAACATGGTCCGCAGTCTGCAGTACGCCGAGGTAGTCCAAGAGGCTGCTGTTTCATCAGGCAACTTGAAATCCCAGGGGCATTACTTCTTTCTTGTGGGTCGCATCAGCGAAGCGCAAGGTGACTACAAACATGCCCGCGAATGCTACGAGCGCTGCCTGAGCATCTGGCGCGAGGCAGGCTTCGCCAGGGGCGTTCCGTCGGCCTTGCATCAACTCGGGAGCCTGGCCGCTGTTCAGGGACATGAAGCAGAAGTGCTGGAACGCTTTCAGGAATGCCTGAGGATGTACGAGGAACTGGGCGACGTTGTCCGCCAGGTATACAGCCGACAGAACATCGGGTGGGCTCTGCAACGGCTGGGACGCTGGGAGGACGCGATCGAGTGCTACTACCGTACCATGGCAGTTGCGGAGCAACACAATCTGCCGACGGTGCGCTCCTCCGCGCTCAACCTCCTCGGCGAGCTATTCCTTGAGCGCGACAAGACAGCCAAGGCCATCGACGCCTTCAGGATGGTCCAGGAGTCCGCGGAGAGCGGCGAAGCCGCGCCGCACATGGCCAGCGAAGCGATGTGCAACCTCGGCCTAGCCTGTCACCGGCAGCGGGACTTTGCCGGCGCGGAGCAGGCCTACCGTCGCGTCCTTGACCTGGCCGAGTCGTCCGGTGACCGTCACATGATGGGAGCGGTGCTGTGGCGTATGGCCGAGTTGGCGCTGGACCAGGGGCAATTGGACCAGTGCCAGAAACTGGCTCAGCGTTCGGCCACGGTTGCAGGTGAGATCGGAACTCCAAGTGAAGAAGCGCATGCTTCGAGGGTACTGGGGCTTCTCCACGCGGCCCGGGGAGAGCACGCTGAGGCCCGCGTTTGCTTCGAACACGCGATGAACCTGACGCACAACCTTGAGGAAAGTCTGGACTTGGCGCGGGTGCGGTTTCACTACGGTCGTTACCTGCTCACACAGGGAGAACGTGAACCGGCGTTGACCTATCTCAAAGACGCATCCCGTACTTTCCGCAAGCTCGGGGTCGTCAGGGAAGGGCAGGAAGTGAACCGGCTTCTGTTCCAGCAGGAGATGGGTGCGAACCGCGACATGGCGCTCCTGCAGGGAATCTCCGGCATCGTGTCACTGGGCGTCGAGCCTCAGGTGTTGCTGGAACGGGCAGTCGGGTTGTTGCTGGAAGCCCTCGATTTCGACAGCGCCGCGGTCGTCGGTCGTGGCCGGCCACTGTTGACCTTGGGCGACGCGAACGTCAAGAATGCCATCGCGCTGCGCGAAAGCCCGGAACTCGTTCGCACTCCCTCCGTACTGAGCTGGACCGTGCGACAAGGTGGGCGACCTTTGGGGCGCATCTACCTCCAGCGGTCGGCGCCGGCGGCAACCGAGCATGACTGCCTGGTACTCGACACCGTGGCCAATCTGCTCTCAGCCCCGATGCTAAGGCTGGCCGAACTCTCCGCCGACGACGCGAAGGCAGAGCCGCCATGCGCGGGCCTCCGATACAATGGCGTCGTCGGCCGGAACCAGCGAATGGTCGACGTGCTGAACACCGTCTGTGCCGTGGCAAGCCAGAGCGTTCCCGTCCTGATTCACGGCGAGAGCGGCACCGGCAAGGAACTCGTCGCGCGTGCGCTGCACGACTCGGGCGCGCGGTCGGACAAGCCGTTCGTGACCGTGAACTGCGCGGCCGTGCCCGAGAACCTGCTCGAGGCGGAGCTCTTCGGCATCGAGAGAGAGACAGCGCCCGGCGTGGCCGCGCATAGGGGCAAGTTCGAAGTTGCGGACGGCGGGACCATCTTCCTGGATGAAATCGGGGACACGAGCCCGTCTCTGCAGTCCAAGCTCCTCCGCGTGCTGCAGGAGAGAACCTTTGAGCGGGTCGGCGGCCATGTGCCCATCAGTGTTGACGTGAGGGTCGTAGCCGCGACTAGCCAACCGGTAGCGGAGCTGATAGCGCAGAAGAAGCTACAGGAAGACCTCTACCACCGGCTCAATGCAGTGGAACTGGTGCTGCCGTCGCTGAATGAGAGGACAGAGGACATACCGGAACTGGTGCGGCACTTCATCCGTAGCAGCAACCAGGAATTCGGGCGCAACGTGACGAGCGTCAGTCCGGAGGCGATGTCACAACTCACGAAGCAGCGGTGGCCTGGCAACATCCGAGAGCTTCAACATGTGGTCGAGCGCTTGGCCCTGCTGGCGCACGGTGACACGATCCAGCTCAGCGACCTACCGCCGGGTCTGCAGTCGCAGGCGGATAAGGATTAGAACCTCCCGGAATGAGGGCGACACGGCCGAGGCGCGGACGAACAAGGCAGCCGACGTTGAGTGTGCGGCAAGACTCGCCGGCCACAGCCACGCCCAGTTCTATCGGCTGATACGCAGCACTCCATCTCGAGAATCTCGCACTAGCTCCGCCGAGGCATCGACCGTCAGGATCCGACCGGGCAGAAGCAGCCTGTCCGCCGCCTAGACGCCTGTCACGCCACGTGTGATTTTGCTCGCAACGCCATGACCTTGCTTGTTCCGGGAACCGCTTTGAGCAGAAATAGCTCGTGGAACGCGCCGATCGCAGGGTCTTGGCTCAGGTCTCGGGCCGAAGGATGATAATCGGCGTCAACTCGTTGCCCTGGCCGGCCGGGTTGTCGCGCATCGCCTCTTTCACCAACTCCACGTCGAGGCCGTCAGGAACGCCGACAACCGCACAGCCGAAGATGTCATTAGCGTCAACGATGGCCACAGGGATGCCGAGTTCGTTTGAGAGCATCTGCGCGATTCCGTCCGGGTCCTTGGGCCCCTTGATGACGCACTCGTAGAACTCCTTCACGCCGGAAGTGTGAGCCGCGTCGATCATGGCGGCCTGCCTGCCCGCGACCTTGTAGAAGTCTCCGCTTCTCCCCCGCAATTTGCCCCACGCGCCGGCAATCGCCGCCCGGATGATTCGCGGCGCTCCGACCTCGTCGATAGCGCACTGCATCGACCGGGGCGAGCGCAGCCCGATGCCGTAGGGCACCTTCTTCACGAACCGCCAGAGCACGCTCGCCCAGAATCCAGGCCTGATGCTCGAAACCGGTATCGCCCGGCCCTGCATCGCTGCCACCGGGCTCTCGGCAATGGTGATAATATCGCCCGGCTGGGCCGCAGCCAGGGCGTAGCGCTTCACCGTCTTGACCAACGGGTCGGTCTCAAGTAACACGTGGGTTTTGACCGGAATCCGCCGGACTCTGCGGCCGCACGCCTCGATGACCGGCGGCTTCTCTTTCCTCGCCATGCGTCAATCTAGCAACAACCGCTCCGAAATCAACTCAGCGAGGACAAGTACAAAGGACAAGGCAAGTGGAAAGAGGAAATGGCGAAGTCCGATTTCGCACTTAGGACTTTGCCCGGGCTTGCTTTGTCCTTTGTCCCTACTACTTCGTACTTGGTCGGTCGTCTCGGCTTTACTTGCCGCGCGCCTAACCCTATCATTTGCGGCAATGAGCGAACCGCGTCCGGACGACGCTCGCCCCGAGGCCCGCTTCACGCGGCGAGTCGGCGTGTTCAGCGTCGGCACGCTGCTTTCGCGGATTCTCGGTGTGGCCCGCGAGTCGGTGTTCGCCTACCTGTTCGGCGCCGGGTTCACGACCGACGCGTTCAACGTCGCCTTCCGCATCCCGAATTTCCTCCGCGACCTGTTCGCCGAATCCGCGCTCTCCGCGGCGTTCGTGCCAACGTTCGTCCGCAGCCTGCACGACGATGACCGCCGGCGGACGTGGCGCTTCGCATCGAACATGTTCAACACGCTCGCGCTCGCCACCGGTGCGCTTTCTATCCTCGGCATCATCTTCGCCCCGTCGATTGTCAGAGTCATCGCGCTCGGATTCGCCGACGAGCCGGCCAAGCTGCAACTGACCATGGTCCTTACCCGCATCATGTTCCCGCTGCTCTTTTTCGTGGCCCTGGCGGCCTGGGCGATGGGCATCCTCAACGCCTGCGGCACGTTCTTTGTTCCGGCCGTCGCGCCGGCCGCGTTCAACGTCTTCTCGGCGCTCGTGCCGCTGGCCACGTACGGCTTCCTGAAAACCCGTGGCATCGACCCGATACTCGGCATGGCCTGGGGCGTGACGATCGGCGCTGTCGCTCAGTACCTCGTGCAAGCACCGAGCCTCGGTCGCCACGGGTTCCGCTGGACGCCGGTCATCGACCTCCGCTCGCCGGAGCTGCGCCAGGTCTTCCGGCGCTGGCTGCCGATGGTGCTCGGGTTCGCAACCTGGCAGATCAACTTCCTAATCAACACATTCCTGTTGACTTTCCTGCCCGAGGGCTCGGTGACCTGGGTCAACTACGCCTATCGGATTCAGCACCTGCCGGCCGGTCTGTTCGGCGCCGCCATCGGCTCGGTCGCCATCGCCGAGTTCTCGCATCAGCTTGCGCGGGCCGACGTTTCGCAGCTCAAAGGCCGATTCCGTCACTCGCTGGCTCTCGTATCGGTACTGACCCTGCCGGCAGCGGTCCTGCTCATTGCACTGGCAGTCCCGGTCACGCGCCTCATCTACCAGCACGGCCGGTTCACCCCGCACGACACGCTGCTCACCGCCCAGGCCCTCGCGCTCTACTGCACCGGTATCTGGTTCGCCGCCGCCACGCGCAACACCGCCGCCGGGTTCTACTCATCCGGCGACACCCGCACGCCGGCCTTTGTCGCCATCGGCGTGGTCGCCGGCAACATCGTCATCAACCTCATCCTGATGCGCGTCATCGGCTTCCTCTCATTCCCGCTGGCCGCGTCGGTTACCCAGCTTGCCAACTTCGCCATTCTGTTCTCCATCCTTCGCCGCCGCACCGGCGGACTCGAAGGCCGCTATGTCGCCTCCATCGCGCTGCGCACCCTGGCCGCGTCCATTCTGGCCGGCGCGATTGCCTACGCATGCGCCCGAGGTGTCGGACACTTCCTGCCGACGCGCCGAATTCTCTATCAAGCGGTGCAGGTATTCGCTGCCGGTGGAATCGGCGTCGCGGCTTACTACGGCCTCGCACTGCTCTTCCGCGTAGCCGAAGTCAGACAGGCGGCGCGGGACGTCCTCGGCCCGCTGCGGCGGCGGAGCTGACACCACTGACCGGTAGCGCACCGCCACGAAGAGGAGAGAACAACCACTGATGCACACAGATGGACACGGATTGAAGACGAGGCATGAGCCAGCCCCCATCTGTGTGAATCGGTGTCTATCCGTGGTTACCTCGATTCGGTCCGGAACTGGAACCGCGGAATCCGCGTCTAAGTATTTGATATGGCTGTCAAAGTGAACGGATCCACTGAAGCGAGTGCCCCGGTTTTGGTAGCCGGGTGGCCAGGTATGGGCCAGGTCGGACTAGGTGCGTGCGACTATCTGCGACGGAAGCTGGGAGCGGCCCCGTTCGCCCAGATCGACGTCAGTGCCTACCACCAGCCCGACGCGTTGACCGTCGAGGACGGGCTTGGCCGGATGCCGGACCCGCCGAAACAGGAACTCTACTACTCCAGCGAGCCGCCCCTTTTCATATTCGAAGGCGACGCCCAGTTGTCTGGTGAGCCCGGGCTCAAGCTCGCCGCCGAACTACTCGACCTTGTCCATAGACACGGCGCCGAAACGGTGTTCACCGGTGCAGCCTACGCGATGCCGGTCAGCTTCCGCCAGCGCCCCGACATCTTCGGGGCTGCCACCGACGAGCACCTGAAAGCGACGTTCGCTGCGCTCGGCGTGAAACCGCTCAAAGAAGGCAGCATCTCCGGCCTGAACGGACTCCTGCTCGGGCTGGCCGCGCAGCGCGGCATGCCGGCGGCCTGCCTCCTCGCAACGATGCCCCACTACGCAATCGAGGCGCCGAACCCCAAGGCGTCGCGCGCCCTCATCCAGGTCTTCCAGCGCATCCTCAACACCCGCGTGGACATGGCCGAGATCGATGACGCGGTCCGCCAGGCCGACCGGATGTTCAAGGACTTCGAGGGCAAGGTCAACGAGGCCATCCAGCAACTGAAGAACAACCTCGGCGCGAGGACTGAGGGACACGAAAGCGAAAGACCGGGACCCGAGGAACGGCCCGAGCCGCCCGACCTGATGGAACGGGTCGAAAAGCTCTTTGAGGAAGCCCGCGGCGACAGGGAGAAGGCGGTCCTTCTCAAACAGGAGCTCGACCGCTGGGGGCTGTTTCGCCTTTACGAAGACCGGTTCCTCGACCTGTTCGAGAAACAGCGCGGCGGCCCCGGCATCTAGTCCCGGACCGACAGCCGCCGAGGTCCGGGAAGGACGATCCATCTCCGACATAGACCGCCGTCTTGCTCGTTCCGACGGTGACGCCGCAACACGAGTCAGACGAGTCGAAGAACCTCTCCGGGTGTCTGCAGGTTCTCCGGGGGCTACACTCGCCGCTCGATCCCTCGACCTCCTGTCCCTCGGCCCATTCAAGCACGCTTCAGGTTTCCGGGAACCAGACTCCCGTGGCGTCATGTCTCGGCCGGGGCCGTCGCTCTTCACTTGGCACGAAGACGCCGCACCCGTGGCGCCGGCCGGGACCCACGCCGTGTTCCTGGAGCCGCACAGATTCCTCCGGCGTGAGACCGAATACCTGCACCTCCCAGCCGATGACCGAATTGTCCCCGATTTGTCGATGGTGCCGCGCGTAGGGGCTGTCGAACGACCTCCGGTTACCCTCGGGCGAGCTCACGGAATCGCGACCGCGCTGCCGGCGCAGCGCCGGCATGGCCTTGATATCCAAAGCACGGAGTTGCTGCCTCACCCAATCCAGGAACTCGGCGCTGTGGCGGGAATGCTCGGCCACGACGAAGAGACTCATCAAGCCCGGGTCCGGCCGCAGCCGGAACTCGGTCGGACGCCCGAGCCGGAGCGTCGCCGCGTCAATGACGAGGTGCTGCTCGGCCAACGGTTGGAGCATTGCGACATCGCTGGCGTTGAGTCGGAACCGAAGGCGGGAGACCTTTGTCAGATGGATGAAGCCGCCGTGGGAGGTGCCCTGTATCGGCACTATCGCCAAGTCTACCTGTGCCGGCTCGCGTACCCACGGGACGATGCCCGCCACCGCCTGGTACAACCGGTAACCGTTGTCGTAGGGCAACGGCGTGCCGCGCAACGGAAAGCTCAACTCAACCATCGACATGGGTAATTATGGACAGCCACGCCCGACTGTCAAATGGAAGGACTCGCAGTTGCCCACCTACAGAGTCCGTTACGCTCTGGCCTTCCGGCAGTTCCAGCCACGGCCGATAGCTGAGAGCTACCAGACACTCAATCACCTCGTCCCCGTGTCTCTTTGCCCCGTTCTTCCCACTGGAAGCCATGATTCCTTGACCCAAGCGTCTCATTCCCACTCACGGCTGGTGGCTGCCAGATGCAGCGAAATGCAGCTCATTTCTACGGCAGCACACCCCATAGCAGCGGCGCAGTCGGAACAGCGGCCCAGTGCGGCAACACCTTATGAAGCTTGCACTTACTGAGAATGGTCGCACTGGAACTATCTGGCATGACAAGTGCATGATGAGTTGCGGTATGAACTCAAGGCGTTGGTGGCAAGTGACGTTTCTTGGGTCGAGACGAGAGAAACCGTCTACCGGCGCGGGACAGCCGGACGATGTGATATCAGTTCGGGGCGGTGCTTCCGGCAGCGGGCCGGCACGGGAGTGGAGTCTGCTTTCACACTCATCCGGTCAGGAACCTTGGGTTTTGGGATTGGAACAGCTATTCCGCCTGCAGCGCGAGGCTGGAGATGCTGACGGTCCGGCCGGGGAGCTAGCCCTAGTCGAACGCTGAACTCAGAGTCAGCTCGTTGCTGCGGCTGAATCGGCCCGGCACAGGATCTGACCGGCTCCGGGGGTGGTTGCTGTGCGGTTCGCGCCAGCAGCATCATGGTGGTAGTCCGGCAGACGGACCGCAGTGGTTCGCAAGAGAGACGCCCCGCTCGGGGCGTCTCTTTCTGGTATAGCGTACGCTGGTCATGGCCGCCACTGGACTGGAATGACAGCTTTCAGGCGCGGCTGCGCCGCCAAACCCTCTGCTCTGGACTCAGGATCCTGGATTGGCTGACCGTGGAGTCACACCACGGCGCCGCTATCAGTGCTGTTTCTTCTGGTCCCGCTCGGCACGGGCTTTGGCTTCAGCTTCCAGTCGGGCGCGCCGCTCCGCGAGCTTGCGTTCCTCTTCTTCGAATTCCTTGCGCTGTGCTTCGCGGCGGGCTTTGGCCTCGGCTTCCTTCTGTACACGTTTGCGCTCGGTCTCGGCCCGGGCCTTTGCGATTGCCTCCACTTGGGCGCGTTGCTCGGCGAGCTTGCGCTCCTCTTCGGCGCGGGCCTTGGCCTCGGCCTCCTCCTTGGCGCGCAATTCGGCTAGCTTCCGTTCAGCCTCGGCGCGGGCCTTGGCCTCGGCTTCCAGCTTGGCGCGGCGCTCGGCGACTTTCCGTTCCACTTCTTCGAGTTTCTTCCGTTCGGCTTCGGCGCGGGCCTTAGCCTCAGCTTCTTCTTTGGCAAGTTGCTCGGCCAGCTTGCGTTCCTCTTCGGCGCTGGCCTCGCTCTCGGCCTGAAGCCGGGCGCGCTTCTCGGCCAGTCGGCGTTCCTCTTCCTCGATGCGCTTGTGCTCGGCCTCGGCTCGGGCTCTGGCTTCGGCTTCTTCCCGCGCCTGCTGTTCCGCTTCGCGCTTGCGACGTTCCTCTTCCTCTTTGCGCTTGCGCTCGGCCTCGGCCCGTGCCCTGGCTTCGGCCTCCTCCTTCGCCCGTTGAGCGGCAATGCGCTGTTCCTCTTCTTTGCGCTTCCGCTCCGCTTCAACGTAGACCTTGACCTCGGCCTGCAGTTGCGCCCGCCTCTCCGCCAGTTTGTGCTCTTCTTCCTTGCGTTTGCGCCCGGCGTCGGTGAAGGCCTTGACCTCGGCCTCAAACCGCGACCGCTTGTCAGCGAGCTTGCGTTCCGCGTCCTCGAGTTTGCTGCGCTCACCATCGAAGCGGGCATTGACCTTGGCTTCTTCTTTGAGTCGTTGCTGGGCGAGCCTGTGCTCCTGCTCTTCCAGCCGCTTGATCTCCGCCTCAGCTCGCACCCTGGCTTCGGCTTCTTCCCGGATGCGTTGCTCGGCTAGGCGGCGCGCTTCTTCCTCTTTCCGCTTGCGCTCGGCCTCTTCCCTCGCCTTCGCCTCGGCTGCCTCCCGCGCACGTTGTTCCGCTTCGCGCTTGCGACGTTCCTCTTCCTCTTTGCGCTTGCGCTCTGCCTCGGCCCGTGCCCTGGCTTCGGCCTCTTCTCTGGCGCGCTGGGCCGCAAGCTTCTGCTCTTCTTCTCTGCGCTTGCGCTCGGCCTCGGCCCGCGCCTTGGCCTCGGCATCATCTCTGGCACGCTGAGCGGCGGTCCGGCGTCCCTCTTCTTCTCGCTTGCCGCGTTCGGCTTCAGTACGCGCCTTGGCCTCGGCCATTGACTGAAGGCGGTTCGCGGCCAGTTTGCGCTCCGCCTCGACGCGAACCCTGGCCTCTTCCTCTTCGCGGTCTAGCCGCTGCGGTGCTGCGGGTCCGGCCGCCGGTTTGCCCGGAACCGTCGGTAGAACCTGCTTCACCAGGTTCTCGGCCTCAGGCCTCGGCATCCCGGCCTCAACGCATCCGGCGACGAATCGCTCGGCGCCCACCTGCCCGGCCATCGGTCGGAGTTGCTTGATGGTCTGCTCAACCCGGGACTCTGCGCCGCTGCTCGTGAACAGCGACAGGGCCTGCACGAAGTGCTTCAGCGCCTTGTTGTTGTCGCCCTTGCCCTGGTAGACCATCCCCATGCTGCTGAGGTTGATCGCCTGCAACCGCGGGTTCGCAAGCGCACGACCAATCGCCAACGCCTGCTCGAAGTTCATCAGGGCCTTGTCGGGATGACGCGTTGCGACGTAGAGCTGCCCGACGTTGTTCAAGGCCGCTGCCAGACCCGGTTGGTTCCCCATCTTGCGGTGCAGCGTCATCGCCTGTTCGAAGTTCAACTGGGCCTTGGTGGTGTCGAGCCGGCTGAGATGCACTAGCCCGATGTTTCCGAGGCTGTCGGCCTGCAGCTGCAGATTCGCGACCTCGTGCGCCTTCTCCAGCGCATCCGCGAAGTACTTGAGCGCATCGTCAGGTCTGGCCGCGTCCAGATGGACCATGCCGATGCAGTCGATGGTCGCTGCCACGCCCGGCAGGTAGGCTATCTCACGGTAGATCGCCAGTGCCTGCTTCTGTAACTTGAGCGCCTTGTCGAGCTCGCCTACTGCCTGCAAGATCAGGCCGATGTTGCTGAGGGCCGCAGCTTCACCCTGCCAGTACTTAGATTCGCGGTATATCTTCAGCGCCTGGTCGAACTGCTGCTGAGCCTTTTCGGGGTCGCCGCCGGCCAGGGCGATCAGCCCGAGGTAGCGGATGTTGTCAGCCTGCACATGCGGATTCGCGGGCTCGACCGCCAGCGCCAGGGCTTCTTCATGGTACTTCCGGGCCTTTTTGGTATCGCCGGTGGCATAGCAGATTCGCCCGAGGTTGGTGAAGGCCACAGCCTTCCCCTGCAGGTCGGCGAACTGCTCGGCCAGCCGGACCGACTCCTCATGGCTGTCCTGTGCATCCTGCCATCTGCCGGGTGGTTCGTGACACAGTCCGAGCAGGCTCGTGAGTGCGACCAGCTCGGTTCCCGCCCCCTCCTTCGACGCCACTTTGAAAAGCAGGATTGCATTGTCCCATTTGCAGGATTTCATCGCCGCGCGGCCCAGTTCAAACGGAGTCCTGACCGTCGGCAGTGAGGACATCAGACCATCAAGGTATTCTGTCATGACCTGACCTCCCAACTAAGGGCGTCTACGCGCTTCATCTGAAAGTCCTCCTACCCAGGTAGCGATGCCCTTTCTCTGGTAACGAACGCAGCCTTCCGGTAATCAGCTCAGGCGCTACTCGGTCTGGCATGGGAACTTATAGCCGGAAAGGTAGCGGGTGTCAAGTTCGGGAGAACGCCCTGGTGCACAGGTGCCAGGGCTGGGACTGCTGCGGAAGACAGGAATGGAGGGAAAAGCAGAGGGTTTGGTCGAGTGGCAGATGGCACTCCCTCGGGGCCGGGTCTGCCGCAGCGCAATCGAAGATTGCAGCGACATCACCTGGCTCGTCCCGGTTGAGGCCCGACGCTTGACTACCATGGCGGACATCCTAGCGGCCGGGCCGGACATGTCAAATGGACGGGGAAGGCAAGAGTCCTTCACTCTGCCCCAGGCTCGTACGTAATCCCGCCACGAGACGTACCCTTAGCCTCCCGCGGCGGCCGGTCCGGTTTGGCGGCGTGGCTACCAACTGCCGCAGTCGGCCTGGGGACGAATATAACCTCGGGTCTGGTCCGCATACCGGCAACCGTCCAGAAGGCCGTCCGGCTCGGGAAAACCGTGCGGTCCGGAGCATAGCAGCTGTCGACTTCCTCCTGAAACACGTAGGGCCCGTCGAGGATGATCGCCGCGTATCTCCTTTGACGTATGGCCTGACGAATATCGGCCACGAGCCGGGCTGCGGTCGGGCTGGGCTTGGCCTTCACAATGTCGAAGATCGCCATCTGATGGGCAAAGCACGGCTTGCCGGCCAGTGCCGGCAAGAAGCCGTGTTGGGAGAGGAGGACGTCGCCCCTGATTTGCGCCATCGTGGAGACAAGACTCCGCCCCGCCTCCAGGTCCTCCCGCGATGGCACCTGCCGGAGCGGATTGTATGCCAGCAAGAGGAACTGCGCAATACAGAGCAGATAGATACCGGTCTCGGCAATTCCCCGCCGGGGCATGCCTGCATACATCTTCTGCACAAACGCAATGGCGGCGCCTGCTCCCAGTCCGAACAGGATCGACATTGCGGCGTGCGCTGGAATCAGGACATTGTCGTAGCCGCCGTAGTGCACCCGCGAGAACCATGCTCCGGCCAGCATCCCGGCGGCCATTGCGCCGAAAAAAACACGGGGCCGCCGGCGGGTGTTGTTCCTGGGCCCGACGAAGTAGACCACGGAAAGAACCAAGGCAGGGAGCATCGCCGAGGCCATGTCCCTGGTCCAGAACGATGCCCAAGCGGTCTTCACAAACGGGTGCTGGCTGGGCAGCACGAACATGTAGTAGTTGAACCAGCCGGCGTACACCTGGTTGAGCAGAAGTGTGCTGCCGACTGCTGCAGCCACCGCGCTCAGCACGAAGAAGGCCGAGCGGCGGCCCCTGGCAAGTACTGAGTAGAGCATCACTGGTAGAACGATCAACAAGGCTACCTGTTTTGTCAGGAACGAAAGCGCAACCAGCGCGCCCGCCAGTACCTGGTACGCCGGTGACTCCTCGAATCGGACCAGATAGAACGCGGTCAGCAGCAGGGCGAGAAAAAACGAGTCCACTCGGGCGATGTCAAACCAGCCTCCGCTGATGCGGAACGTGGCCGCAAAAAGCGAGGCCGACAGAACACCCAGGAAACTGCTGCCGGTCTCACGCCTGACCAACAGACAGATCATCAAGAATGAGACCAGCGACGAGAGAAATGAGACCAACCGGAGCGGCAGGAACCCGATGCTGGTGATTGCCGCAACGGCCGCCGACAAGTAGAAATAGAGTGGGCCGTATATCAAGGGCACGAACTCCAGCGAAGGACTGACGTACAGCTTCTGATCGGAGATGATTCTCGCCACCTGGTCCACCGACGCCCCCTCCATCCACTCCAGTTCAAAGGGATAACCAATCCTCTTCAAGACCACGAACAGGTAGGCCAGGACGTACAACCCGGCAACTACCAGCAGGACGACCCGGACTGTCTTCGCCGCAAGCAGCGGGAAACCGGTTTCACCCGGGGCCGGCGTCTGTGTGGCCGAACCACGCGGCTGGCGCGGGCGATCGTACTCCATCACTCAAATGGTAGAAAGGACTTGGGCCTTGTCAAACTTTCGGGCTGGGTCCGATTGAGCAGTCAGGCAGCATTTCGGGGACTGCCGGCCGGACAACTACTCGCTGCCACCCTCCTGACTGCTCGCTCGCGGCGCAGCCTGCTCGCTTCCCTCTCTCAACCTCAACCTTGGCCTCAACCTCGCGGCTACGCCGCGTTGTGTCAAAGCGGCGGGCGGAGTTGAGCCTGTCCCCGGAATTCCCGGTTCCGGTTCACCGGATGGAACGTGACGAAGTCAGGCATGAGCGACTGGACGAAGCTCTCCGCGTCCCGGCGCGCCCGCGCAGGCGGCACGTCCGGGTAGGCGTACACCAGGTGGCGTGCAATCTCATCTAGCGACACCGGTTTGGCAAGCAGGTCCCAGACCCTGCGGCCGGACTCATTCAGCTGGACCATCTGACCCCGGTATGGACTGTAGAGAACGGAACCGTCTCTACTCTCATCAATGCAGCAGACCAGCTCGTCCGCTCGGTAGCTCCGTTCACCCACGGGAGCACCTCATCGACGGGAACTCCGGGACATCATCTCACTGACGCTTTCGGCTGGTGGAATCCTGTGCCCATCCCGGAATTCTAGACGCACCGGGCCGGCGTGTCAAATGAGCGGGATGGGATGACTATGGCGCTCAGACTGAAGATGAACAGCTAACGACTTCACACCATCTCCAACTGCTCTGCCAAGCATACAGCGAGATTGCACGTGTAAAGTCATTGTCTGCTTGTCATTAGAAGAGAGTCACGGGCGGCCCAGCATCACGGCAATGTCTATGACCGAGCCGTTTGAGAGATGCCGGACCGCCGTGCTCTCGACGTTAGGACGCAGCCGGGCGCCGGAAGGTTGGCGGATGCACATGCACTCGGCGGATTGGCGTCGACCGGCTACCAGCCGGGGCCGGCGCAGATGATGGTGACGTTGGTGGCGCGCGGCCTGCGTGCCAGAATCTCGATGACTACGAGGCGGCCGTCCGCCGGACTACGGAACCCGGCTGCCAGCTCAGTCCGCTCGATGTTACGAGGTGTGTATTCGCGCCACCCGGACAGAACCTCGCGGTAGTGGACGAGAACCAACTCGGCCGGGTCCTTTGTCGTGAATCGATACAGGGTCGCCGGGAGAGAGTCGTACTCCCGTGTGACCACGTCCTTCACCTTCCCGCCCGGGTAGCGCAGCTGCTCAGGCAGGCCAGCCGCCTCGGCTGCTCGCTGCGCGGCCCGCAGTCGTCCTTTGCCGGGACTCGGAGCACGGCACACGGCCGCGCCGACCAGCAGGGCCGCTGCGAACAGCGGACACAGAAGTTGGCGCGTCTTCATCGCGGACATGGTAGATTCGCGGGTGGGGGTGTCAAATGGGCGGCAGTATCATTCGTCATCGGGCGGTGGAGGATCGTCCAGCACTGGAACATACCGTGTTTCTGTCTCGACCTGTTCCTCAGCTTCAGCCAGGTCCTGCTTCATCTTCCTGAGGTAGTTGTCGGGAAGCAGACAGGGATGCCAGCGGTTCGGCTTCGCATTGGCCACAGGCCATTATCCGGCGTCGAGTCTCAGAGTCAACCGGGAACTGCAAACTGGAGACTGGAAACTCGCGCCGATGGCGCGTGGCGTGTCAAATCGGCAACGGCGGGGTCGAGATTTCCGGCTGCGTCAGCAGAACTGCGGCTCGGTCGCGCCGTGCCTTGCCGCCGTCCAGTGACTGCAGCCGTGTTCCTTACGCCCCCAGTGGTCATCACCTCGCCAGCCTCATCATGAGCTTGCGGAACTTCACGAGCGGAACGGCGATGCGCGGTGCAGTGTAGCGGGCCGGTTTCCGACTGATGCAAGTCTCCAGATGGTCGACTGCCTTCTCAACGCTCATCATGAACGGCTTCACTTCACCCTTTGCCATCTTGGTATCCACGAACCCGAGCCTCACGTTCGTCACGTGCACGCCCTTCGATCTAAGGGCCAGAGCCATACTGGCGAGGTAGCTGGAGAAGCCTGCCTTGGAAGCGAAGTAGGACGGGGCTTCGGCCGACAGCAACTCGTCAGCCATACTGGAGATGCCGATGAAGTGGCCTCGTCCTCGACTGACCATTCCCGGGACTACGGCTGCGGCGGTTTTCACCATGCCGGTCAGGTTGACATCGAATACGCCCGGTTCGCGGCTCATGTCGGCAAGGTCGATGAACGCGCCGGTTCCCGCAAAGTAGATGCAGAGGTCCAAGGGGACGTCGCGCACCAGCTCGCCGAGCAGTTCAGAGTACCTGCTGTCGCTCACATCCAGAATCCGATGACGATAGTCCGTGTCAACAATCGGCGACTCGCTTCGGGATGCCCCGATGGCATTCCACCCGCGCGCCAGCAGGCGCCTGGTTGTCGCCAGTCCCATGCCGTCAGAGTTCCCGACCAGTAGTGCCGTGCGCTGCAATGAGACTCCTCTCACTTTCTGCATGCCTGTCTTATCAGCCGACAACCGGGTTCAGACGGCTGTCCTCGAACCGCAATACCTCGCACTTCTTGGTGTCTCTCACCTGTTCCTCATGCCGCTAACTGTCAGCCGTAAGCCGTCGGCGCTTCAGTGTCCGCCAATCGACAATCGATGCCCGCTCTCGGCTTGCCGCTCCGCCAACCGGCGACTCGCGGTTCGCGGGAACGAAGAACGATGGACGAATGAACGATGAACGACGCTCGCCGCGTCAATAATCACGGCTGTGTCCCCCCGAATTCCCCGGTCCGCGGTCAATCCTGCCCGGAAGGTCCGGCCCCCGGCGCGTCACCAGCCGGGGCCGGCTTGGCCTTGCCCCAGCCGAAGAACTCGTGAGTCAGAAGCATTATGACGCCCGCCACGGCGAACGCGTCGGCGAGGTTGTAGGTGTACCAGCGGGTGCTGCCGATGCCCATGTCGATGAAGTCCACCACTGAGCCGAAGCGCACCCGGTCAATCAGATTGTTCCCCACGCCGCCGCCGAGGATCATCCCCAGGCCGATGCCGAACCAGCGGTCCGGGCTGCGCAGGCCAAGGTAGATGACGACGCCGACAACCACTGCGGGCAAGGCGTAATGGACCCAGACCGGGCCGTACGACATCCCGAATAGACCCCGCGGGTTCATCGTCAGTGAGAACCGGAGCGCATCACCGAGTACCTGGTGCGGCACGTGCAGGGTCTCGTACCTGACGACCAGCCACTTGGAGACCTGGTCGAGCGCCAGGGCAAGCACGGCGCTCACGACAAACCAGAACCGCGGACCCCACATGAACCGGTTCACTTGGGAAGCTCGACCGGGGCAACAAGAACGGTTCCCGGTTCCTTCTGGATGACTTCCACCGGCATCGTAGTTAGCTTCTTCAGCGTCCGGCCCCGCCGCCAGGACGGCCACCATTCGTGGAGGTAGATCTGCACCGGCCGCCACATCGCAACCCAGCCGATGATGGTCAGGCTCTCACGCACGAGGCCGGCCCAGGCGCCGACAGCGTGGCCGAGAACCAGGTTGCGCACAGCGAGGCAGCCGGTCAAGAAGGCAAGGCCCACCAGCAGGCTGGTGCGGCCGTCGTCCATCAGACGGTGGAACGCGAGTCGATTGAGCCGGGCTCGGTAGGCGAAGAAGTTGTGGACCGCTTCGGCCATCCACGCTGTCGGGTCGTGTTCCGGCATGTGCTCGAGATGGATGATGAGGGTCAGCGGTTGTTTGTGCGAGTACTCCTGCGCCCAGTTGACGATGAACTCCTCGGCGTCGCCGTCTAGGTCTTTGTCGGCGAACGGCGATGGGTCCATCGAATTGAAGAGCTGGCTGGCATCGCGCAGCACCAGCTCAATTCTGCCTTTCATCCGGCTATCATAGCAGTCAATGACCTGACCGGCAAGAACATCGTGAGACTTGTCGACGACCTCGACTCAAGCTTGGGCGTAGTCAGGACGCGCGCCTGCGCGGTCAAGCCTCCGGCCTCGGCAGAATGGCACGCGGCGAGGGAGTCTCCCTTGCCGCGTCGCCGAGTCCCGCAGAAGAAACTAGATGAGCTTGTACGTCAGCCCGAGCGCCAGCGTCTCCTTCAGTCTGAGCTTGCCGTCTATCTCTTTGTCGTAGAGCAGTTGCGCCGTCAGGTTCACCATCACGTACTTGGTGATGCTCGCCGCCACCGTGTTGTCCCAGCCAACGTCGAGTGCCTTCCAGTTGCCCGCCGGGTCCGCGGCCGCGTCGGAGAAGAACAGCGCCTGGAAGAGGACGAGTTTGCTCGTGTAGGATATCTTCTCCTGCGCCAGCGGCGTCGTGAAGTCGGTCGCGAACGTCACGCCGCCGTAGTTGCTCGACTTGTCGGCGCGGATCTGGGTGAGCGTATCCATTACCTGACGGTCGAACCGCTGTTTGAGCCCGAAGCCGAGCCGGCTGACAAGCTCAGTCTTGTCATGTTTGACGAGCTGCCGGGCAACGCCCAGCGCCTCGTTCAGGTCCACCGGGTTGAAGTACCGGCTCAGGGTCGCGTCGCTCTTGTCCCAGAACTGGCTCTGGAGCTGCGCACTCACGAACGGGTCCACGATGAAGCCAAGGGTCAGGCGCAGCACTGACTCGAAGTTTATCTCGTCGGTCGACTTCACCAGAGAACCCCAGGTTCCGGCCGTATCCTGCGTGGAGGTCTGCCCGAACGCGAGCTTGAGCGTGTTCCGGCTGTTCATCTTCTCGTTGAGTTGCTTCTCGGCCAGCGAGTTCGAGGTCAGGGCATAGGCAAGCTGCCCGGTAGCGCCACCCTCCCAGTTGTCCGAGTAGGCGTTCTGGTTCAGGGTCAGGTTGGCATCAACCGCGAGATTCCAGGGCTCGGCCGCGGCCAGCGCCGCGACCAGTGCGAGCATTGTCCCGATACGGGTCATCTAGTCCTCCTTATCAACGGATTCGGAATGCCGAGACAAGAGGCCACGAAAGCACGAAGCGAATCCCGGACTGAGAAGGCAACTGCCCGTTTCGTGTCCTTCGTGTCTTCGTGGCGAATACTTCGGTTTCCTGTCAGTCCTATTCCCGCGCTAGGCCTTCAGTTCCGACGTGCAGTTCGGGCAGCGCGTCGCCTTGATGGGGACCTTTGAGAAACAGAACGGGCAGTCTTTGGTCGTCGGTTCGGCCACCGGCGCCGGCTTCGGGCGGCGAAGCTGGTTCACGCCCTTGACCACCAGGAAGATGGCGAAGCCGAGGATGATGAAGTTGATGATAGTGTTGACGAACAGCCCGAAGTTGAGCGTGACCGCGCCCGCCTCACCGGCCGCCGCCACCGTGGCGTACGGGCCCGGCGTCGTGCCTGGCTTGAGCACGGCGAACATGTTGGCGAAGTCGACCTTTCCCAGCAGCAGGCCGATCGGCGGCATGATAACGTCACTCACCAGCGACTTGACGATTCCCCCGAACGCAGCGCCGATGATAATGCCGACCGCCATGTCCATCACGTTCCCGCGCATGATGAACTCTTTGAACTCTTTTATCACGTCATTGCTCCTTTCGCGCGTCTACGGACAGTCTACCTGCTGGTCTGCCCCCGAATTGTTGGACACTTTCTTAAGCGGCAAGTCCCAGTTCCTCGTACTCAGCCGGGCTGAGATAGTCGAGACTCGAGTGCCGCCGTCTGCGAT
>Ga0136653_10000257_pt1 | contig 27471 bp, 28 predicted proteins | sample LakKivw275mmetaG_FD_94866 | JGI IMG/M metagenome (GOLD analysis project Ga0136653, IMG submission 94866) | Anoxic lake water microbial communities from Lake Kivu, Rwanda to study Microbial Dark Matter (Phase II) - Lake Kivu water 275m metaG... | ecosystem: Environmental > Aquatic > Freshwater >...
CCGCCCAGACCGCCGGGCCGGCCCGGGTCCAGGCCATCGTCATCGATCCCGGCCACGGCGGCATCGAGACAGGGGCCAAGGGCAAGTTCGGGAACCTCGAGAAGGACATCACCCTCGCTGTGGCCCTCAAGCTCAAGGCCCTGATCGAGAAGAACCTCGGCCTGGCCGTCTTCCTGACCCGCGACCGCGACGTCGACGTCTCCAACGAGACCCGGGCCGCGATCGCCAACAACCACAAGGCCGGCCTGTTCATCAGTATCCACGCCAACGGCGCCGTCCAGCGCAAGGCCGCCGGCTCGGAGACATTCTTCCTCAGCGTCAACGCGACCGACGAGGAGACCCGGCGCCTGGCCTACCTCGAGAACAACTCGTCCGAGCTCCAGAACCGCATCGATCCCTCCTCCGACTCCGACCTGATGATGATCCTCTGGGACATGGCCCAGACGGCCTACATCAAGCGCAGCAGCCGCCTGGCCGAGCTCGTCCAGGAGGAGCTCGACGGCATGCTCGGCACCCGCAACCGGGGCATCAAGCAGGCCCCGTTCAAGGTCCTCACCGGGGTCGCCTGCCCGGCCATCCTGGTCGAGGCCGCCTTCATCTCCAATCCCGACGAGGAGCGAAAATTGGCCTCGGAGGCCTTCCAGGCGAGGGTCGCCGAGGCGATCTACACCGGCCTCCTCCGGTACATGCGGGAGACGGAGTAGGCCGATGCCGGCGAAGAAGAAGACCGCGCTCCCGGCGCCGGCCCTCATCCTCGGCGGGCTCTCGCTCGTCCTCGTCGTCCTGGTCGTCATCTTTTTCACCGGCGGCGGGGGCGAGAAGGTCAAGGGCTTCCTCGACGCCAACATCCCCAAGCCGCAGGAGCCCGCCGGGCCCGCGCCCGAACCCCGGACCGTGACGTTGTTCTTCCTCGCGGACGACGACGACCTCCTCCACAAGGAAACGCGCGAGATCGCCTCCGGCCCCGCCGCCGCCGACGAGGCCGAGCGGGCCCTGGCCGAGCTCATCAAGGGCTCGGAGAAGGGCCTCGTGTCGCCCCTCCCGCCCCAGGCCAAGGTGCGCCAGGTCTTCATCGGCGCCGACGGCCTGGCCACGGTCGACCTGAGCCGCGAGGCGGCCGAGGGGGCCTCCTACGGCTCCACGTCCGAGCTGGCCGCGGTCTACGCCGTCGTGGACACACTTGTCTTCAATTTCGACCAGATCAAGCGCGTCGCCATCCTGGTCGAGGGCGTCGAGAGAGAGACGCTCGGCGGCCACGTCGACCTCACGCGGGCCTTCCTTCCCGACTACTCCCTCGTCGCGAGATGACCCGGGGCCGGCCGTGATGAAGCTCCCCCGCGTCGTCATCGTCGGCTTCCCCAACGTCGGCAAATCGACGCTCTTCAACCGCATCCTCGGCCGGCGCAAGTCCCTCGTCCATTCCGACCCGGGCATGACCCGCGACAGCCTGGCCGCCGAGTGCGTCCTCGGCGACCGGCGCTTCACCCTCGTCGATACCGGGGGGCTGTTCGGCGTCGCCGACGAGCCCCTGAGCGACCGCGTCCGGGCCAAGGCCCTCGAGGAGGCGGCCGCCGCCGACCTCGTCCTCTTCGTCCTCGACGGCCAGCGCGACATCGCCCCGGCCGAGGAAGAGCTCTACTTCGACCTCAAGCGCCGCGGCCTGCCCCTCCTTCTCGTCGTCAACAAGTTCGATTCCCCCGCCAAGGAGGAGTCGATGACGGCCGAATACTACCGGCTGGGGGAGAGGGACATCCACTTCGTCTCCGCGGAGCACAAGATCAATATCGGCCGCCTCGAGGAGGCCGTCGCCGCGGCCCTGCCGCCGGCGGGCCCGGCCCCCGCCGACGCCCCGGAAACGGCCCTGCGCATCGCCATCGTCGGCCGGACCAACGTCGGCAAGTCCTCGATCGTCAATCGCCTGGCCGGCGAGGAGCGTCTCATCGTCAGCGAGATCCCCGGCACGACCCGGGACTCGACCGACACGCTCCTCCTCCGCGACGGGAAGCCCTTCCTCCTTGTCGACACGGCCGGCATCCGCCGCCTGGCCGCGACCGAGGACGGCCGGGAGAAGGCCGGCATCATCCGGGCCAAGGCCATGATCCGCCGGGCCGACGTCGTCTGCCTCGTCCTCGACGTCCAGGAGTTCCCCACCCGCCAGGACGCCCGGATCGCCCAGCTGGCCCTCGAATCGGGGCGGCCCCTCATCCTGGCCCTCAACAAGTGGGACCTCGTCGACAAGGAAGCCGCCCGGCCCGACGCGGTCCGGGAGCGGGTCTTCCGCAAGCTCGGGTTCGTCTCCTACGCGCCGCTCCTGCTCGTCTCGGCCCGGACCGGCCAACGCGTGGTCAAGATCCTCGACACGGCCGAGGCCGTCTACAAGGGGGCCACGACCCGGGTCGAGACGTCCAAGCTCAACGCCTTCCTGGCCCGGGCGGTCGAGGCCCATCCGCCCCGCCTGAAGAGCGGGGCCCGGGGGAAGCTCCGGTACATGACCCAGAAGGGCGTCTGCCCCCCCACCTTCATCCTGTTCCTCGGGGGCCGGGGCTCGCTCACCCCCGCCTACGAGCGGTATTTCGTCGAGGAGCTGCGGCGGGAGTTCGGGTTCGCCGGGACCCCGATCCGCCTGTTCGTCCGGTCAAATTGAGGGGCTTTTTTCTTGACTTCAAGGCCGTCTTCGATTATAAGGTAGGTCTTGTCTTTCTCTTCGACGCTCGCTGGACAGCTAGACAGTAAGGAGGTCAGGATGTCCTGTCATACGACCCGGAATATCGTCATCGCCGCGGCCCTGCTCGCGGCCATCTTCGCGTTCGCGGCCTGCCAAAACCTCTCGTATAGCAAGCTCGCCGCCAACTACCACTTCAACAAGGCCAACGCCCTCTTCCGGGAGAACCAATACCGCAAGGCCATCACCGAGTACGAGGCGACCCTCAAGTTCAATCCCGACATGACCCAGGCGTTCCGGTTCCTGGGCGAGAGCTACAAGCAGCTCTACAAGCCCGGCGTCGATACGCCTCTCAACAAGGAGCTCGAGGCCAAGACCCTCGACGCCCTGAACAAGGCCCTGTCCATCGAGCCGAACAACAAGGACATCATCTACTCGCTCGGCGACATGTACGACAAGCTGCGCGACTTCAAGAAGGCCGAGCCCCTCTTCCTGCGCATCATCGAGCTCGAGCCCGAGGACATGGGCAACTACTACGTCGTGGCCGAGTTCTACAAGCGCTACGCCGGCGAGGACAAGGATGCCGCCAGGAAGGCCGAGTCCATGTACCTGCGCCGGATCGAGACCGATCCCGAGAACCCGCAGGGCTACGCCTATATGGCCACCTACCTCCAGGAGATCGCGGGCGAGCCCGACGTCATGCTGAAGTCCTACGAGCGGGCGGCCGAGTTCTGGATGAAGCGGATCACCCTCCAGCCCGATTCGGCCGAGGCCTGGCTGGCCCTGGGCGTCAACCAGTGGTCACGCTCCTTCCGCTTCCAGTTCCTGCAGTCCTCGGAGCGGCTGAAAATGGCCAACGAGGCCCTCCAGTCCATCCAGAAGGCGATCGAGCTCGACCCGAACTACCCCGAGCCCTACGCCTGGATGGGCCCGCTCTACAAGGCCGTTCTGGCCAAGCTCGAGCCCGAGAAGGAAGCCCGCTATAACGCCGAGGGCGATCGCTTCCTCGACCGGTTCCAGGAGCTGCGCAAGAGGGCGGCCGAGCGGAAGAAGCTCGAGGAAGAGCTGAAGAAGTAGCCCCGCCCGGCCCGGCGGGAAAGTTGACAACCTCCCCGATTTCGGGTATTTTAGGGCGTCTTTCTATCTCTTTATTAAGGTTAGAATCTCATGAGGACGTATATTCCCAAAAAGGATGACATCGAGCAGAAGTGGTGGCTCGTCAACGCCGACGGCCGTATCCTGGGCCGCCTGGCCACCGTGGTGGCCGACCTGATCCGCGGCAAACGCAAGGCCCAGTTCACAAGCCACTTGGACACCGGGGATTTCGTGGTCGTCATCAACGCCGAGAAGATCAAGGTCACAGGCCGCAAGCTCGACCAGAAGAAGTACTACACCCATTCGCAGTATCCGGGCGGCATCAAGGAGGAGTCCCTCAAGGACCTCCTGGCCCGCAAGCCCGAGGACGTCATCAAGAAGGCCGTCTGGGGCATGGTTCCCAAGGGCAAGCTCGGCCGGTCCCTGTACAAGAAGCTCAAGGTCTACCGCGGAGCCTCCCACCCCCATGAAGCCCAGAACCCCCAGGAATACAGGTTTTAGGAGGCCCCTTTGAGTCTGATCCAATACTACGGCACGGGGAAGAGGAAATCGTCCATCGCCCGCGTCTTCCTGCGCCAGGGCAAGGGCGACGTCACGCTGTTCGTCAACAAGAGGCCGCGGCCCTTCAACGAATATTTCCGCCTCGACGCCCACAAGGTCATCATCCGCCAGCCGCTCCGGCTGACCGACACCGAGGACAAGTTCGACATGTTCCTCCGGGTCAGCGGCGGCGGGGCCAAAGGCCAGGCCGAGGCCATCCGGCTCGGCATCGCCCGGGCCCTCGTCGAGTTCAACCACGAGCTCAAGCCCGTGCTCAAGTCGGCCAGCCTGCTGACGCGCGACGCGCGGGTCAAAGAGCGCAAGAAATACGGTCTGCTGGGCGCCCGCAAGGCTCCTCAGTACCACAAGCGTTAACGAGGAGGCGCGAGTTGGTTTCCGTCACGATGAAAGAGCTTTTAGAGGCGGGCGTTCACTTCGGCCACCAGACCAAGCGCTGGAACCCGAAGATGAAGGAATACATCTTCGGCCAGAGGAACGGCATTTATATCGTCGACCTGCAGAAGACGATCAAGAACTTCAAGGAGGCCCTGAACTACCTCCGCGGCGTCTCCGAGGAGGGCAAGACCATCCTCTTCGTCGGCACCAAGAAGCAGGCCCAGGACATCGTCCGGGACTACGCCACGAAGTGCGAGTCGGCCTACGTCAACCAGAGATGGCTCGGCGGACTGCTGACGAACTTCGGCACCGTCCGGACGAGCGTCGACAAGCTCAAGGAGCTCGAGGAGATGAAGGAGGACGGCCGCTGGGAGCTGCTGTCCAAGAAGGAGCAGTCCAAGCTCGAGAAGGTCTACCGCAAGCTCCAGAAGAACCTGGGCGGCCTGAAGGCCATGGGCGGGCTGCCCGGGGCCATCTTCATCATCGACTCCTCGAAGGAGACGATCGCCATCGCCGAGGCCCACAAGATGGGCATCCCCATCGTGGCCGTGGTCGACACGAACGGCGACCCCGAGGTCATCACTTATCCCATCCCCGGCAACGACGACGCGGTCCGGGCCATCGAGCTGTTCGCTTCGAAGGCGGCCGAGTCGATCATCGAAGGCAAGAAGAACCGCATCAGCAAGGAGCTCCTCGAGGAGAAGGCGGGCGAGGAAGCGCCGGCCGAGGCCGAGGGCGGCGAGACGCCCGGGGACGGCCTGCCCAAGGAGAGCTGAGCGGCCGGACGCGGGCAAGAGGACGATCATGGAAATCACAGCGGAAAAGGTCAAAGAGCTGCGCGAGCGCACGGGCATCGGCATGATGGAGTGCAAGGCCGCCCTGGCCGAGTGCGACTGCAACATGGACAAGGCCGTCGAGATCCTGCGCAAGAAGGGCTACGCCCGGGCCGAGGCCAAGTCCAGCCGGGCCGCCAAGGAGGGGATCGTCGGGTCCTACATCCATATGAACGGCCGGATCGGCGTGCTCGTCGAGCTCAACTGCGAGTCCGACTTCGTGGCCCGGAACTGCGAGTTCCAGGACCTGGTCAAGGAGCTGGCTATGCAGGTCGCCGCGGCCAAGCCCAAGTGGATCGCCTCGACCGACGTCCCCGAGGACCTCGTGGCCAAGGAGAAGGAGATCATCAAGGCCCAGCTCGGCGACATGAAGAAGCCCCCCGAGATCCTGGAGAAGATCGTCCAGGGCAAGCTGGGCAAGTTCTTCGAGGAGGTCTGCCTCCTCGACCAGCCCTACATCCGCGACGACAAGGTCAAGGTCCGCGACCTGGTGACCAAGCTCGTCCAGAAGATGGGCGAGAACATCAAGATCGGACGGTTCGCCCGCTTCGAGATCGGCCAGGATTGAAGTCCCGGCGCCACCCGGTATAGAATACGGCCGGAGGCGATCATGCCCAAGCCGGCCTACACGCGCATCCTGCTCAAGATCTCGGGGGAGTCCTTCCTCGGCGACGTCGCCCACGGCATCGATTTCACCCGGGCCCTGGCGGTCGCCCGCGAGATCAAGATGGCCCACGACCTGGGGGTCGACATCGCCGTCATGATCGGCGGCGGCAACCTCTTCCGCGGCGCCAAGGGCATCAAGGACGGTATCGACCAGGGCTCGGCCGATCAGATGGGCATGCTGGCCACCGTCATCAACGGCATCGCCCTCCAGGCGGCGCTCGACAAGGCCGGGGCCGACACCCGGCACGTCTCGGCGATCGAGATCAAGTCCGTGGCCGAGCCGTTCATCCGCCGGCGGGTCATCCGCCACATGGAGAAGGGGCGGATCATCATCTTCTCGGCCGGCATCGGCTGCCCGTACTTCACGACCGACACGGCCGCGGCCCAGCGGGCCCTCGAGATCGGGGCCGAGATCATCTTCAAGGCGACCAAGGTCGACGGGGTCTACTCGTCCGACCCGGTCAAGGACAAGTCGGCCAAGAGGTACAAGACCATCCGCTACATCGACGTCCTGAAGAAGAACCTCAAGGTCATGGACGCCACGGCCATCTCGCTCTGCGCCGACAACAAGATGCCCATCCTGGTCTTCGCCCTGGGCAAGGGCGGGAACATCCTCAAGGCCGTCATGGGCCATGACATCGGCACGCGCGTCCGTTAAGAGATCAGATGGGGTCAAACCTGCCTTTTACCCAAAAGCGGGTAAAGGGGAGGCTTGACCCCATCTTGCGGCGCGAGTTCCTGAAGGCCGCGGCGGCCTCCGGGGCGGGGGTCGCGGCGCTGGCGCTGGCCGGGGGGCCGTTCGCGTGCGCCGGGCGCCGGAAGCCCAATATCATCCTGATCCTGGCCGACGATCTCGGCTGCTCCCAGCTCGGGTGTACCGGCGAGACGCGGATCCGGACGCCCCACATCGACCGGCTGGCCGCGGAGGGCACGCGCTTCACCCAGGCCTATTCGGGGAGCCCCGTCTGCGCCCCGTCGCGCTGCGTCCTCCTGACCGGCCTCCACACAGGGCACGCCCACGTCCGCGACAACCGCGAGATCCAGCCCGAGGGGCAGGAACCCTTGCCCGCGGGAACGCCGACCCTGCCGCGGCTGCTCCAGGCCGAGGGCTACGCGACCGGCCTCGTCGGCAAATGGGGCCTCGGCTATCCGGGCTCGCCGGGCGAACCGCTGGCCCAGGGCTTCGACCATTTCTTCGGCTTCAATTGCCAGCGCAAGGCCCACAACCACTATCCGCCCGAGCTCTGGCGCGACCGCGAGCGCGTCCGTCTCGAGGGGAACGACGGCGGGCCGACGGGCCGCCAATACGCGCCGGACCTCTTCGAGTCGGAGGCCCTCGATTTCATCACCGCCAACCGCGGCCGACCCTTCTTCCTCTTCTTCGCCACGACCGTCCCGCACCTGGCCCTGCAGGTCCCGGACGATTCCCTGGCCGAGTACGCCGGGACCTGGCCCGAGACGCCTTACGACGGAAGCAACGGATATCAACCCCAGGCGAAGCCGCGCGCGGCCTACGCGGCCATGGTCACCCGGTTCGACCGCGGCGTCGGCCGCGTCATGGCCCTGGTCGCCAAGCTCGGGCTCGACCGGGACACGCTCGTCCTCTTCGCCAGCGACAACGGACCGACCTTCGGCGTCGGCGGCTATGACGCGGACTTCTTCCGCGGCGCGGACGGCTTCCGGGCCGAGAAGGGCTCCGTCTACGAGGGCGGCGTCCGCGTGCCGCTCATCGCCCGCCGCCCCGGCCTCGTCCCGGCCGGCCGCGTGAGCGACGAGGTCGTGAGCTTCCAGGACCTCCTCCCGACCCTGCTCGACGCGGCCGGCGCCGGCCGCCGCGTGCCGCCGGACGCCGACGGCCGAAGCCGTCTCGCCGTCCTCGAGGGACGGGCCGCCTCGGCCCCCGCCCCCGACCGGCCGCTCTATATGGAGTTCCCCGGCTACGGCGGCCAGCAGATGGCCCGAATCGGGGCCTGGAAAGGCGTCCGCCGCGACCTTATCAAGGACCCCCGCGCCCCGCTCGAGCTCTACGACCTCTCGCGCGACCCCGGCGAGACGGCCGACGTCGCCGCCGCGAACCCCGAAGTCGCCGCCGCTCTCCGGCGGGTCATGGCCCGCGAGCATCGCCCGTCGAAGGAATTCCCCTTCCCGGCCTTGGACCGGTAGCGGAAAGTCGCATGCCAGCCGATCTTTGGGCCCTTTATGAGCTGATGCTCCGGAGCCGGCTCATCGAAGAGGCCGTGGCCGGCCTCTGGCGCGAGGGCCTGATCTCGGGGGAAATGCACCTCGGCACCGGCGAGGAGGCCGTCTCCGCGGGCGTCGTTTCGCAGCTCCGGGACGGCGACGCGATGGCCTTGGACCATCGCGGAACGCCCCCGCTCGTGATGCGCGGCGTCGACCCCGTCGCGATCATCCGCGAGCTCCTGGGCCGTTCGGACGGACTGTGCCGGGGCCGGGGCGGGCACATGCACCTGTTCTCGCGGGACCACCTGGCGGCCTCCTCGGGGATCGTCGGGGCGTCGGGTCCCGCCGCCGCCGGTTTCGCCCTGGCCGCCAAGCTCCTGCGGCCGGGCTCGGTCGCGGTGGCCTTCTTCGGGGAAGGGTCCATGAACCAGGGCATGCTCCTGGAGTCCTTGAACCTGGCCGCGGTCTGGGGGCTGCCGGCGCTCTTCGTCTGCAAGGATGACGGTTGGTCGATCACGGCCCGCTCGGAGACGATGACCGGCGGGAGGCTCGATGACCGGGCCCGCGCGCTGGGCCTTCCCGCCGTCGCCGCGGATGGACTCGACGCGGCCGCGGTCTGGGAGGCCGCCGAGCCCGCCATCCGGCGCGCCCGCTCCGGCGGCGGGCCGACATTTCTGCGCTTTCGCGCCGTGCATCTCGAAGGCCATTTCCTCGGCTTTCAGCTCCTCCGCGCGGTCCGGGATCCGCTCAAGGAGATGCCCGCGATCGCCTTGCCTCTCGCCCGGTCTCTCCTCACGGCCGGCGGGGCCCGGGCCGGGGACCGTTTGGCGGCCTTGAAGGAGATCGCGGCCGCGGTCCTGGCCACGCTGCGCGACCCGCGCCGCGACCCGGCCAATGACCCGGTCGCCCGGGCCCGGAAGGCGCTTGCCGACGAGGCGGCGCGACTGAACGAGCTCGAGGCGAAGCTCGCCCGGGACACCGCCGAGGTCCTGGCCGCCGCGCTCGAGGAGGTCCCGGGTTGAGGACCCTGAAGTTCTTCGAAGCGGTCGACGACGCCCTGGCCCAGGCCATGGCCGATGACCCGCGCGTCGTGGTCTTCGGCGAGGACGTCCCCCTGCTCCGCCGGGACCTGGCGGTGCGTTTCGGGGCCAGGCGCGTCTTCGGCGCGCCGATCAGCGAAAGCGCGTTCCTCGGGGCCGGCGCGGCCGCGGCCATGGCCGGCCTGCGGCCCGTCGTCGAGCTCTACATGGTCGATTTCGCGGCCGTCGCCATGGACGCCCTGCTCAACCATGCGGCCAAGGTGGCGGCTTTCTCCGGCGGGACCTGGACGGCCCCGCTCGTCGTCCGTGCTCCGTGCGGCGGGGGCTACGGTGACGGCGGCCAGCACGAGCAATCCTTATGGGGTTGGCTGGCCCATATCCCGGGCCTCGCCGTCGTCGTGCCGTCGACACCGGCCGACGCCGGCGGCCTGCTGCTGGCGGCTTTGCGGCAGGATGGTCCCGTCGTCTTCCTCGAACCCAAGCTGCTTTCCGGTCCGATGCTCGATTTCCTCGGATCCGGCGGGCGGACTACGGTGCGCTACGACATCCCCGAGGCCGGGGCGAACGGTCCGGTCCCGGGGCGATGGGAGCCTCTTCCGATCGGGCAGGCGGCCGTGCGACGCCGCGGCCGCGACGTGACCATCGTCAGTGTCGGCGTGGGCGTGCATCGCGCCATGGAGGCGTCCGAGGCCCTCGAAGGGGAGGGGATCTCGGCGGAGGTCCTGGACCTCCGGACCGTTTCCCCGCTCGACCGGGCGGCGATCCGGGGATCGGTCTCCAAGACGGGCCGCCTGCTGGCGGTCGACGAGGATTATGAGGCGTTCGGCCTGTCCGGCGAGTTGGCGGCCCTGTCCCTCGAAGAGGGGCTGGCGTTCGCTTTCGGACGCGTTTGTACCGGGTCCACGATCCCCTATTCCCGCCGGCTCGAGGACGCGGTGCTGCCCAACGCCGGGCGGATCCGCGACGCGGCCAGGGCTCTCGTGCGCCGTTCCTCCGGCTGATCGGGTCGGGCGCCCGCGTCCGGCTTCCTTGACAGGCGGCGAGCCCCTAGACTATCATCGCAGCGGTTCCCGAGGGGCGCTCCCCTTTGGGGCCAGCCCCTAATCTGACTTCCGAGAGGGTCGCCATGGTCAAAGATGTCCTCAACGACGTGGCCAAGAAGATGAAGACCTCGGCCGAGCATTTCCGCAAGGACCTGGGCATGCTCCGGACCGGACGGGCCAACATCGGCATTTTCGAGGAGATCAAGGTCAACTACTACGGCGTCCCCACGCCGGCGAACCAGGTCGCGACGATCAAGGTCCCCGAGCCGACCCTCCTCGTCGTCCAGCCCTACGACCCCTCCATGCTCGAGCCCCTCGACAAGGCCATCCGCAGCTCCGATTTCGGCCTCAATCCCCTCAACGACGGCAAGCTCCTCCGCGTCCCCATCCCGCCCCTCGACGAGGAGCGACGCCGCGAGATCGCCAAGAGGATCGGCAAGATGCTCGAGGAGGAGAAGACGGCCCTGCGCAACATGCGCCGCGAGACCAAGGAGTTCATCGAGGAGCTGGAGAAGGAGAAAGAGATCACCGAAGACGACAAGTTCTCCGGGCTCGAGCAGCTCCAGAAGCTCCTCGACGAGACGATCACGAAGATCGACGAGCTGGCGGCGGCGAAAGAAAAGGAGATCTTAGAGAGATAATCCGAGGCCGCAGGTCTCGCTCAAGATATTCCCGGAAGCACGGCTCCGGGTCGCTCCGCCGCGCTTCCGGACGGTCGCTCACTCCGCTCGCTCCCTAGCAGACGGGTTTCTTGTGGAACCAGTTCTCCGTCGAGCCGAACTTCGTCCGGATGGCGATGCCCCAGCCGACGGCGTTCATGACCAGGCTGAAAAGGAACCCGAGGACCGGAACGAACCCGGCCAGGCTGAAGAGCAATAAGCCCATCAGGACGGCGCCCATGGTCGAGACGGTTCGCCCGCGGGACGCGCCCAGGACGGCCGCGCCCAGGAAATAGAAGACGGCCAAGCGGCCGAACACCTTGACCAGGAAGCCGGCGACGCCAAGCGCCATGGCGATCGGGATGCCGACCAGGATGAAGCTCAGCAGCGCGGCGAAGAGGACGAGCATGGTGAAGACGAGGATGGCCACGATCCCCGTCCCCAGGGCCGGCCAGAAGTTCTTGCGGATCTCGCCGGCGGCGAAAGCGATCGGCTTCGGGAAGAGGGCGACGCCGATCGCGGCCGCGATGAGCCAGAGGAAGATGAGAACGAGCTTGACGACGACGATGATGGGGATGATCGAGAGCGAGAACAGGCCCTGGAAGAAGCCGTCCCGGAAAAGCTTGTCGCCGATCTCGCGGGTCTCGAAATAGATCGTGTCGCCGACGATCGAACAGCCGGGCTCTTTCTCCAGCTTGCCGCCGAGAGCGGCCAGGTCCTGGCCGATCCGGGCCGTGGAATTGACCACGACATGGGAGCCGATGCCGACGACGGACTGGCCGACCTCACCGCTGATCGTGATCGAGCCGCCGATGACGAAGACGTCCTCACGGACGGCCCCATCGACGACGACGTGGCCGCCGAGGCTGAAGACCTTGTCCTGGGTCTCGCCGGCGGCGATATGGATGTCTTTCGAGGCGCCGACCTCGGCCTGCGCCCGGGCCGCCGCGGCCAGCGGGGCCAGCGCCAGGAGAACGAAGAGTATCAACGCCAGGCTTCTTTTCATCATCATCTTTCTCCCTGGGAGAGGAGTCGGCGCGCGCCGAAGAGCGCGAGCAGGAACACGGCGCCCCCGAGGCCGAGGGCCAGGGCCACCCCGGCGGGGCCGAGGGTCCGCGCGACCGCTCCGGCGCCCGCGAAGAGCATCGACACGGCGTCCGAGGAGACGTCGAGAAGCAGGGCCGCCAGCTTGAGGACCTTGGCGCCGAGAGGAAGCACCGTGGCGGCGACCGAACCGAGGAAACGGTTGACCGCGACCAGGAGGTCCGCGAGCCCCGCCCCGGTCAGGAAGGAGAACCCGACGAGGCCGACGGCGAGCGCGGCCGCGGCCGCCGCGAGCGGGGCGAGCCAGCCGGACTTGGCCGTCTCCGGCTCGGGCAGCTTTTCCATGACCGCCGCGGCGAAATCCTCGGGCACCTCGAACGGCGGCAGGCTGACGAAGGCCTCGTGGAGAAGGCGTCGCTCGGCCAGAGCTTCGCGGCAGGCGGCACAGACGTCGATATGCTCCTCGAGTTTCGCGGCCTCGTAAGGGCCGAGCTCGCCCTCGAGATAGAGAGAGAGGTCCTGGGGGCGCGGATGCGTCGTCACGCGGCCTCCATCTTCTTGCGCAGCATCTCTTTCGCCTGGAAGACGCGGTTCTTGACCGTGCCCACCGGCAGGTTCTTGATGTCGGCGATCTCCTCGTACGAGAACTCGTTGACGTGACGGAGGACGAAGAGCTCCCTCAGGGCGACGGGCACGGTGGCCAGGGCCCGCTCGATCTTCTCCCGGATCTCGGCCAGCTCGAACTTGCGGACGACCGACGGGCCGGGGTCGGGGACCTGGGGCAGGAGAGCCTCTTCGCCGTCATCGACCGGCTGGTCGAGGGAGACGGTCGGGATCTTCTTCTTCCGCCAGTGGTCGATGAGGTGGTTCGAGGCGATCTTGAACAGCCAGGTGCTGAACTTGTAGGCCGGGCTGTAGGACTTGAGCGAACAGTAGACCTTGAGAAAGACCTCTTGGGCGAAATCGAGGGCCGCTTCGCGCTCCCCGGTCATGCGGCCGAGGTAGCTCGTGAGCGGCTGCTCGTATCTGCGGACGATCATTTCGAACGCCTTGCGGTCTCCTTTGAGGGCGCGGTTGACTAACTGGCAGTCGTCGTCGGTCATCGAGAGAGCATCCTGCCCTCGCTTCTTCATACGGGACCCCGCCCTAAAGGTTTTGCCCCAGGCGCTTGACGGCGGCGACGTCGTCGATGACCTCGGTGCCGGGGGGGGCCTTGAGGGTGAAGGTCCCGGGGGCCAGCCGGACGCCGGTCCGGACCCGGCTGAAGACGAACTCGCGCTTGGCCCCGGCCCACTCGAGGAAGATGGCCCGGCGGAGGAGCCAGGTCGCCTCGTCGATCTCGAGCAGGACGTGGGAGAAATCGCCCTCGGTCTTGGGGGTCAGCCGGACCTGGCGGACGCGCTTCGCGTCGGTCGGGAAGGGGTTGGACTCGACGGTGAAGGTGTCCCGGTAGGAGGTCAGGCCGAGGAGGATGCCGAAGATGTCGGTCCGGAGGGCCTCCTCGGCGACGGGGCTACGGGTGAGCTGCTTCTCCTCGGGGAGATACATCTCGAGGACGCCGTCCTTGTACAGAAAGACCTTGTTCTGGGGCGAGTGGTATTCCCAGCGCATCCGGGCTGGCCTCTCGAGGAAGAGCTGGCCCTTCTCGCGCAGGGGTTCGGAGACCGACATCGAGTAGTGGAGCTGCTCGAAGTCGGCGCGGAGGGTGGTCACGGCCTTGAGGGCCTTCTCCAGGTTGGCCACCGCTTCTTCCGGGGGGACGGCGCTCGTCTGGGCCGCCAGGGCCCCGGCGAGCAGGGCCATCCCCAGGAAGGCGGCGGGCAAGTGCTTCATGCGGCGTATTATAGCATTTTTAGTGTATACTGCGCCGCGTGAAAGCCGCCTTCCTCCTGGCCGCCCTGGCCTACGCGGCCGTCCTCTGGGCCGCGGGCCTGGGGCGCTCCCGCCTCGGGGCCGGGCTCGAATCGTTCTTCCTGGCCTCGCGGGCCCTCGGCCCGGGCCGGGTGGCCTTCTCCCTTTGCGCCTCGTGGATCGGGGCCGCCTCGCTCCTCGTCTCCACGGACGAGGCCTCGCGCGAAGGCCTGAGCGCCGCCTGGATCATCGGCGTGCCGGCCGTAGCCACCCTGCTCGTCCTGCTCGCCCTCGTCGGGCCCATCCGTGACGCCTCCGGCCGGACCCTGTCCGAGCTCATGCGCGACCGCTACGGCCGGGCCGCCGGGACGGCGACGACGGTCCTCATCGTCTGGTACATGACGACCCTCGCCGCCTCCCAGCTCGTCGCCGCCGGGCCCTTCATGAGCGCCTTCCTGGGAACTAAGCCCGCGGCCGGCATGGCCGCGGCCGCGGCCGTGGTCACGATCTATGCCGCGGCGGGCGGGCTCCAGGCCGTGGCCCGCACCCATGTCGTCCAGTTCGCCCTGCTCCTCGCCGGGGTCGCCGGCCTGGCCGCTCACCTGGCCGATCGCGTTCCGTGGAGCGCCGTCGAGGCCGCCGCCGCCCGGCTCGGCAAGACGTCCTATTTCGACATCCTGGCCGGCGCGGACCGGACGCTCCTCATCGCCGCCTCGTTCGTTCTGGCTTGGACCATCTCGCCGATCGCCTGGCAAAGGATGCAGGCGGCCCGGAGCGTGGTCGCGGCCCGCCGGGGCCTGGCCGCCGCGGCGCTCCTTCTCGGGCTCTTCTATGCCGGCATCGTCGCCGTCGGCCTGCTCTTCCTGCCGCTCTTCCCGGAGGGCGCAAGCGGCGTCCCGCTGGTCACCCGCTTCGCCTCGTCCCGGGCCGGCCCGCTCCTCGGCGGCCTGGTCTTCGCGACCGTGCTCGCGGCCATCCTGTCGACGACCGACGCCGCCCTGAACGCCGGAGCCTTCACCCTGACCAAGGACCTTCTCGGCCGCGGGGCCGGCGGGACCGGCGCCCCGGACCGGCGCGCCCTCGGCCTGGCCCGGGCCGTGAGCGTCGGCCTCGCGGCCGCCGCGCTCCTCATCGCCCTCCGGCTCGGCGACATCCTGAAGACCCTCGGCCTCGCTTCGACGATCATGGCCGAAGGCCTCCTCGTGCCGGGGCTGGCCGCGCTGTTCCTCAAGAAGCGGGCCCCTCTGGCCGGGCTCCTGAGCTTGGCCCTCGGCGGCGGTTACGCCCTCCTCTCGTTCCTCGGCGACTCGGGACTCCGTGTCCTGGCCCTGCCGCCGTGGCCGAAGTCCCTGCCTCTGGGCGTCGGCCTGGGCGCCGCGGGATTCTTGCTGGGCCTCGTCCTCAACTTGACATTTCCGGCCAAATCGTTAAAAAGGTAAGGGCACGGAGGGAAAATATGAAAAAGACCTTATGCCTCTTTGTCTTCGCCGCCCTGCTGGCCCTGCCCGCGTTCTCCCAGAGCGCGGCCGAGCACATCCAGGCCGGCGACCAGGCCTACGCGGCCTTCGACGACGCGGCGGCCCTCAAGCATTATCAGGAGGCCCTCGCCCTCGAGCCGACCAACTACGAGGCGCTGTGGAAGGCCTCGCGGGCCCTGGTCGACATCGCCGACGTCATCCCGGCGACCGACAAGGACACCAAAGCGAAGCAGATGAAGGGGTACAGCGAGGCCATGATGCTGGCCCGCAAGGCGGTCGCGGTCAATCCGAACGACACATGGGGCCATTTCATGATCGCGGCGGCCAACGGCAAGCGCCTGCTGCTTCTCGGCAAGAAGGAGCAGATCGACAATTCGAAGGCCGTCCGGGCCGAGATCGACAAGGCCCTCGAGCTCGACCCCGCGAACCACCTGGCCTGGCACGCCCTCGGCCGGTGGCACCGCCGCATGGCCGAGATCGGCGGGGTCAAGCGCGCCCTCGGCAGCCTGATCTACGGCTCCATCCCCAAGGGGTCCTTCGAGGAATCCGAGAAGGCCCTGCGGAAGGCCATCGAGCTCCACCCCGAATACGCCAACCATTATCTCGAGCTCGGCCGGACGCTCGCCGCCCTCAAGCGGGCCGACGAGGCGGCCCAGGCGTTCGAGAAGTGCATCGACCTGCCCAAGACGACGTCGAAGGACGACGTGGTCAAGGCCGAGGCCAAGACGGAGCTCGACGCGCTCAAGACGAAAAAGAAATAGGCCCGCGGCCGGCGGCTATTCGGAAAAGACCTGGGCGGTGAAGACGTCGATCTTCGCCCCCTTCTTCCAGGCGTCCGGCGGGAGCCCCGCCTTCAGGCAGCCGTGGTTGAGGTAGGTCACGCGGTCCCAGCCGTGCTCGACCGGCACCTGCGGCAGGAGCAGCCCCCGGTGGTAGCCCTTCGAGACGATGATGCCGTGCGCGCCGACCCGGACCTCGGCGGGGTCCTTGGCCGGGGCGGGCAGGCCCAGGACGGAGATCTCGATCTTGAGGTCATTCAGCTCGCCGGCGGAGACGGGCTCGAACCGGGTGTCCTGGGTGGCCGCGGCGACGGCCATCTCGATGATCGTCTCGTCGAGCGGCTTCACCGGCAGGGGATAGCCGATGCAGCCGCGGAGCTCCCCATCCAGGGTGAGCGTGACGAAGGCCCCCCGGTTCTCCTTGAGCGTGCCGGACGCGATGGGCGACGGGAGATATTCGCCCGTCCGGTAATAGTGCTCGAGCGCCTGGCGGGCGAGCTTCAGGTAGGCGCGCTGTTCAGCCTCGGTCAAGGACCCGCTCATGGGCCTTCTCCTTCACCGCCGGGGCGAGCGCGATCGGCGCGAGAAAGAACTTCCGCTCGAACTCGACCACGGCCGGCCGGAGGCGCAGAGCCTTGGGCGTCCCGGCGAGCTCGAGCAGGACCTTGCCGTACCAGGCCGGCCCGCACGCGGCCTTGCGGAACGCGGCCCCCGGACGCACGGCGACGAGCCCGACCGTCCGGGCCGGCCAGACGAGGTCGAGCCCGGCCAGCAAGTCCTCGTCCGGGACCGTCCCGGGGGCTCCGGCGGGCAGGACCTTTTCGACGATGATCCGGGCCCCGCGCTTGTGCCCGACGAGAACACCCCACAGTCCCGGCCCGGGCTTGAAGGCCCGCAGGGCCCGGAGCTCCCGTTCGGCTTCCGGCGTGATCAGGACGTCCACGACCGGATTATAGCAGAATTGACTCCCCGCGGCGTTGGCATTAAGATGACGGCGGGGTCGGGCATGAAGCATGAGCTCGTCGTCGTCGGAGCCCTCGAGACCAACTGCTACCTCGTCTACTGCGAAGAGACCCGCGAGTGCGCCGTCATCGATCCCGGTGCCGATCCGGAGAAGATCGTTTCGACGATCGCCGACCTGGAGCTCAGGCCCGTCGCCGTCCTCAACACCCACGGCCACGTGGACCATGTCGGGGCCAACGTCGACATCGTCCAGAAATACCGCGCGCCGCTCATGATCCACGCCGCCGACAAGGACCTGCTCCAGGTCTCCGACTTCATCGAGCTCAGCCTGCTCCTCGGGGCCAAGAACTCGCCGGCCCCGGACCGCTTCCTGGCCGAGGGCGACGCGATCGCGGTCGGCCGCAAATCGCTCCGGGTCATCCACATCCCCGGCCACACGCCCGGGAGCGTCGGCTTCGTCCACGGCGGGGCGCTCTTCTCGGGCGACACCCTCTTCTGCGGCGGCGTCGGCCGGACGGACCTCCCCGGCGGCTCCTGGAAAGACCTCGAGCGCTCGATCCGGGACCGCATCCTCAGCCTGCCCGAAGAAACGGTCGTCCTGCCCGGCCACGGCCCGTGCACGACGGTCGGGCAGGAGCGCGGCGCCAACCCCTTCCTGACATGACGCGCCCCGCCTCGTCCGCCGAGGAGCCCCTGCGCCTTTTCCTCGAGTATCTGGCCGTCGAAAAGGGCCTCTCGCCGAACAGCGTCGCCGCCTACGGGCGCGACGTCCGCAAGCTCGCGGATTTCCTTGAGGCCGGCCGGGTCCCGCTGGCCCGGGTCGACGAGGAGACGCTCGTCGCCTTCATTCACCGGGAGAGCGCGGCCGGGCTCGCCGCGCGCTCGCGGGCCCGGCTCGTCTCGGCCCTGCGCTCGTTCTTCAGGTTCTCGGTCCTCAGCGGCTTCCTTCTCAAGGACCCGTCGTCGCGGCTGACGACCCCGTCGACCTGGCTCGCCCTGCCCAAGTTCCTGACCGTCCCCGAGGTCGAGTCGCTCCTCGCGGCGCCCGACCTCTCCAAGCCGCACGGGGTCCGGGACCGGGCCATGCTCGAGGTCCTTTACGGCTCGGGCCTCCGGGTCTCGGAGCTCGCCGGGCTGAAGCTGGCCCAGCTCAACCGCGAGGACGGCTTCCTCGTCTGCCGGGGCAAGGGGGGGAAGGAGAGGATCGTGCCGGTCGGCCGATCGGCCTGCCAGGCGGTCGGGCGCTATCTGGCCGAGGTCCGGCCCGGGCTCGATCCGGACCAGGGGCGCGAGGAGCTCTTCCTCTCGCGGCGGGGCCGCCCCTTCACCCGCCAGGGCCTCTGGAAGCTCTTGCGCAAGCATGCCGCGGCGGCCGGGCTCGCGACCGCTAGGATCACGCCCCACGTCCTTCGCCACTCGTTCGCCACCCATCTCCTCGAGCGCGGAGCCGACCTCCGCTCGGTCCAGCTCATGCTCGGCCACAGCCAGATCACCACGACCCAGATCTACACGCACGTCAGCCGCGAGAGGCTGCGCCGGGTCTACGACAAATTCCACCCCCGGGCCTGACCGCCGGCCGGCGTCAATGGCCGACGAGGGCGACGACGACCTCGGCCGAATAGCCTTGATTCGTCACATAGGCGTGGGCGCCCTCGGCGACGAGCCGGGTCCCGCTCCACGTCCAGGCGAACGCCCGCTCGCAGCGCCGCCGGCCGAGGTCCGAGGCCGGGAGGACGATGCGGTCCGACCCGTCGAGGACGTCGCCCAAGTAGCCGGGCCGGCCCCCGGGACCGCGGCCCGAGCAGGGCAGCTCGAGCGGGATGCCGATCCCGGGCGCTCCCCGCGGGACGGTTCCCCCTTCGACCGTGAAGTCGATCTCGATCGTATCCTTGTCTCTCAGGACATAGTTGAGGCGCAGGACCGGCGCGGGAAGGGCCGGCGCTTCGACGACCTTCCCGGCCTCGCCCAGACCGATCCTTTCGCGCAGGCTCCATTCCGGCGTTTCCGTCTTGACCAGGACGAGCAGGAAGTCGTCGCCGTCCGGGTTCAGGCGGCCCTCATACCGGGCCTTGACGGCGTATTCCCCCGAGATGGGGGCCCCGCCGCCCCGGATGGCGTAGGTCCCTTTCGCGGCGACGGTCAGTCGGATCTCCCACCACTTCGGGGCCGGTCCCTTGGCCGCCAGGGGACCGGCGAAGGGTCCGGCGAGGAGGATGAGCCCGGCCAGGGCGGCCGCCCGCCGCCAGGAACCTTTTTCCGGCCCGTTCCGTATCATAAGAGACCAGGATCATTCTACCGCGGCCCCGGGGCCCTTGACAAACGCGCCCCGGGAGCGTATCTTGGCGGGAACTGCAAGGTTTCAAGAATAAACTGACGAGTTCAATTCATAAACTGAACGGTTCACCGACTAACTCACCGAAGGCCCGAACGCGATGAAGACCAACAACCTGCGGCGGGAGCGCGAGCTGCGCCGCCGCGCCAGCTACCGGGAGATCATCCTCCATGCGGCCAACCGCGTCATCCTCCGCAAGGGCTTCAGCGCGCTGACCATGGACGATGTCGCCCGGGAGGCCCAGCTGTCCAAGGCCACGATCTACAAGTATGTCGCGGGCAAAGGCGTCCTCCTCTTCGAGATCGTGGGCCACAGCTTTGACGATCTCGCCGACCGCTTCGCCGCGATCGCCGACGGCCCCGGGACGGCCGGGGAGAAGCTCGGCCAGCTCGTCCAGGTCGTGCTCCAGAGCGGCGAGGAGATGAAAAGCCTGAACCGGATGCTCTGGATGGACAAGGCCATGCTCAAGCTCATGCGCTTGTTCGCCCACCTGCCGGGCAAGAACGGCGCCGCTCCGGCCGCGGACCGGAAGACCATGGCCCTGCTCCGGCAGAAACGCCAGCGGCTCGCCGACCTCGGCGCCCGTATTCTCGCGGACGGTGTCGCCGCCGGCGAGTTCCGCCGCCTGGACACGGCCGCGGCCTCGGATTTCATTGAATCCGTGCTCCAAGGCTACATGCACATGCGCTTCTGGCAGGCCGAGGGACCGCTCCCGGCCGCCGCCGCCGAGAACCTGACCCGCTTCATCGTCGAGGGGATCCGGAACCCCCAACCTTCCGGCAAGGAGATCTGACATGAGTAAGCGACTGGGAGCGCTCATCGCCCTGATGCTCGTTATCCTCGGCCCGGCCGTCTTGGCCCAGGAGGCCAAGCCGACGGTCGTCCTGACGATCGACGAGGCCATCGCCTTGGCCCTCCGCCAGAACCCGTTCCACCTGGCGTCCGAGGAGCGGATCGCCCAGGCCCGGGCCGGCGTCCGCCAGGCCGTGGCCGGATTCCTGCCGACCCTCAATGCCTCGGGCGGCAACACCCTGGACGAGAAGCTCTTCGTCCTCGAGTTCCCCTCGTTCGTCCCGGGCGAACCGCCGCAGCGCTTTTCCATCGACTTCACCAAGGACTACCAGATGGCCTTGACGTTCGGCCTGCCTCTCTTCGCCGGCGGCCGTCTCACCGCCGGCTACCGGATGGCTAATCTCGGGCTCAAGGCCAGCCAGGAATCGGTCCGGCTGTCCGAGCAGGAGACCGTCCTTCAGGCCAAGCAGGCCTTTTACGGCTATCTGCTGGCCCGGGAGTTCTCCGAGGTCGCGAACGAAGGCTTGCGCCTGGCCGAGGACTTCATGAAGAACGTCAAGAACCTCTATGACGTCGGCATGGCCTCGAAGTTCGACCTGCTCCGCTCGGAGGTCCAGGCGGCCAACCTCAAGCCCCAGGCCATCCGGGCCCGGAACAGCGTCGAGGTGGCCGCGCTCGGCCTGAAAACGGTCTGCGGCCTCGATCTCGACACGCCGATCGAGGTCAAGGGCGAGCTCGTCGCGCCGCCCCTTGACGCCGAGGCCCGCGACATCGTCGCCGAGGCCCAGGCCCTGAGACCCGAGCTCCGCCAGCTCGATTACCAGCGGGGCATGGCCGGCGAGTCGCTCAAGATCGCCCGCGGGGCCCTCCTGCCGACGCTGGCCATCGGCGGCCAGTACAACGTCTGGGGCGATTCCCTGCGGCTGCGCAAGGGCGTCTGGCAGAACTATTACACGATCAATCTGTCCCTGACCCTGCCCCTCTTCAACGGGTTCGACGCCGAGGCCCGGATCGGCCAGGCCAAGGCCCAGATCCGCGAGCTCGACTGGACCCGCAAGGGCCTCTCGGACGCGATCGGCTTCGAGGTCCGCCAGGCCACGCTGAATCTCAGCCAGGCCCGCGAGACCCTGCTGTCCCAGGAAAAGAACGTCGAACAGGCCCGCGAGGCGGTCCGCATCGCGGAGCTGAACTACGCCGAAGGGCTGGCCACCAACCTGGACGTTTCGACCGCGCAGGTCGCGTTGAGCCAGGCCCGGACCAACTATTCCCAAGCGCTCTATGACTGCGTCATCTCGCAGGCCCAGCTCGAAAAGGCCGTCGGCCGGGGCCGGTCGGAGAGCCGCTCGAACGAACGGAGGAACCCATGAGCACCCTGAAGAACGCTAAAAAGTTCGCCCTCGTTGTTCTCGCCGCGGCCGCCCTTTCCGCCGTCGCCGCCTGCAAGAAGCCGGCCGCGAAGGCCGATCCCTCGGCTCCGACCTTCGGGGCCGCCCCGGTCAAGGTCTTCAAGGCCGCCCGCGAGAGGATCACCGAGAAGATCACCTACACCGGCACGCTCGAGGCCCTGAACAAGATCAACATCACGCCCGAGGTGGGCGGCAAGATCGCCCGCATCTACGTCGAGGCCGGCGACCGCGTGGCCAAAGGGCAGCTCCTGGCCGAGCTCGAGACGGAGTCCATCCGGCTCCAGGTCAAACAGGCCCAGGCCGGCGTCGCCGTGGCCGAGGCCAGCGCCGCCGACGCCCAGCGCAACAAAGAGCGCATGGACCGCCTGATCAAGGAGAACGCCGTCTCCGAGCAGCAGCGCGAGAAGATCCAGCTGGCCTTCGACGCGGCCGCGGCCCAGCTCGAGCAGGCCCGGGCGGCCCTCAACATGGCCCAACACGCCCTCGACATCTCGATCATGAAGGCCCCCTTCGCCGGCGTCATCGCCTCGAAGAACGCCGAGGTCGGCGACGTCATCAACCCGATGATGGGCGGCGCGTACGGCGGCGGGGCCGGCGGCGTCCTGACCCTCATGGACTATTCGAAGGTCAAGCTGGCCGTGGCCGTCTCCTCCGAGGACATCGGCCGCATCCGCAAGGGCCAAGAGGCCGTCCTCCGGGTCGCTTCCCTCCCCGGCCGCGACTTCCGCGGCGTCGTCCGCATCGTCAACCTGACCGCCGACCCGCTGAGCAAGAAGTTCGGGGTCGAGGTCTACGTCGACAATCCCGACGCGGCCCTCCGGCCCGGCACCTTCGGCGACCTCGTCTTCGAGGTCGAGTCCCACGAGAACGCCCTGGTCGTGCCCCAGACGGCCATCCTCGAGAACGCCTACGTCTTCGTCGCCGAGAACGGCAAGGCCGTCCGGAAGAACGTCACGCTCGGCCTCGAGAACACGACCATGATCGAGGTCCTCGCCGGCCTGGCCGAGGGTGACCCGGTCGTCGTCGAGGGCAACTACGGGCTCGAGGACGGGGCGGCCCTCCAAGTCCTCGAAGAGGTGAAGAAATGAAGCTCCCCGAATTCTCGGTCAAGAAGAAAGTCACGGCGTCCATGATGGCGATGATCCTCGTCGTCCTGGGCGCCATCTCCTTCACCCGCCTGGGGCTCGATTTCTTCCCCGATCTCGAGTTCCCGACCGTCTCGGTCATCACGACCTACGCGGGCGCGTCCTCGGAGGACATCGAGAACGTCCTGACCCGGCCCCTCGAGCAGCTCGTCAGCTCCGTCAACCGGGTCAAGAAGGTCACCTCCCAGACCTCCGAGGGCGTCTCGGTCATCAGCGTCGAGTTCGAGTGGGGGACCAACCTCGATTTCGCCGCCCAGGACATCCGCGACCAGATCGGCCTCTATGAGCAGTACCTGCCCGAGGACGCGGGCGATCCCCTGGTCATGAAGTTCAGCTTCAGCCAGTTCCCGGTCATCTTCTACGGCATCACCGGCGACATCCCGGCCATGCGGCTCAAGACCGTCATCGAGGACGAGGTCGCGCCCCGGCTCGAACGGCTCGACGGCGTCGCCTCGGCCCGGGTCTTCTCCATGGACGAGCGCGAGATCCTGATCGACGTCGACAAGGCCTCGCTCGAGAGCCGCGGCCTGAGCCTGGACCAGGTCCTGATGGCCCTGCGGGCCGAGAACGTCAACATGCCGGCCGGGAACATCGTCGAGCGCCATTCGGAGGTCCTCGTCCGGACGATGGGCGAGTACAAGGACCTCGACGACCTCCGCCAGACCGTCGTCGGTATGACCGCCGCGGGCGTGCCGGTCTATGTCTCGGACATCGGCGAGGTCAAGGACACCCTCAAGGAGCTCCGCTACACCTCCCGCATCCAGCGCCAGAACGGCGTCTACCTCATGGTCAGCAAGCGCTCCGGGGCCAACACCCAGCAGGCCAGCGCGGCCGTCAAGAAGACCCTGGCGGGGCTCGCGGGCACGATCCCCGGCAATCCCGTCTTCCACGTCGCCATGGACCAGGGCGACATGATCGAGCAGGTGACGAGGAACACGGTCACCAACGCCTGGATGGGCGGGGTGCTGGCCATCCTTCTCATCTTCCTCTTCCTGCGCAACTGGCGGCCGACCTTCGTCATCAGCCTGGCCATCCCCCTGTCCATCATCACCACCTTCATCGCCCTCTACGCCGCCCACTACACCCTGAACCTGCTGACCCTCGGCGGCCTGGCTTTGGGCGTCGGGATGCTCGTCGACAACGCCATCGTCGTCATCGAGAACGTCTACCGCCACCTCGAGGAGGGGGAATCCGCCGACCAGGCGTCCATCGCGGGCGCGAGCGAGGTCGGTATGGCCATCACGGCCTCGACCCTGACCACGATCGCCGTCTTCTTCCCGATGATCTTCGCCTCGGGCATCACCGGCAAGATGACCCAGGCCCTCGGCCTATCCATCACGTTCTCCCTGCTGGCTTCGCTCTTCGTCGCGCTGACCGTCATCCCCCTGTCCACGTCGCTCCTCTTCCGGACGCCCCGGAGCCTCAAGGCCATCGTCAGGACCCCCGAAGAGAGGCAGTTCGCCAAGGCCAAGGCCTGGTACCGGAAGCGGCTCGACTGGGCCCTGCACCACCGGCGCCGCGTCCTTCTGGGAACGCTGGCCCTGTTCCTCGTTTCGCTGGCCATCGCCCCCTTCCTGGGCACGGAATTCATGCCCGCCCAGGACATGGACATGGTCATGCTCAAGGTCCGCCTGCCGGTCGGCTCGGCCCTCGAGGAGACCGACCGGGTCGTCGGCCTGGTCGAGAACATCATGGCGGCCATGCCGGAGATCACGATGATCTCGGCCCAGGTCGGCTCCCAGGCCGAGCAGGACGCGAGCGACGCGGCCTCGTCCTTCTCCAACGCCGGCACCCACGAAGGGCTGCTCTGGGTCGGGTTGGTCAAGCGGGACCAGCGCAAGGAATCGGACAAGCAGGTCCTGGAGCGGATCCGGGCCAAGTTGCCGAACCTCCGGGGGGTCAAGTTCGAGGCCCTCGATATGAGCCAGCAGATGTTGGGCGGAGCCTCGGCCCCCGTCGAGATCAAGCTCTTCGGCAAGGACCTGCCGACCCTCAAGGGGCAGGCCGATCAGATCGTGCAGCTCGTCTCAGGCATCGAAGGCGTCCGCGACCTGACCCACACCCTGACCGCCGGCAAGCCGGAAGTGCAGATCCATATCGACCGCGAACGGGCCTACCGCCTCGGCCTGTCCATCTACCAGGTGGCCAACACCGTCCAGACCGCGACCCTGGGCAAGGTGGCCACGCGCTACCGCGAGGGGAGCGACGAGATCGACGTCCGGCTCCGGTTCAAGGAGCGGTACCGCGACAGCATGGACGAGATCCGGAGCATCCCGCTCCGGACGGCGGCCGGTCAGGCCGTCTATCTCGAGCAGGTCGCGGACATCTCGACCGGCATCGGCCCGATCAAGATCGACCGCGAGAACCAGGCCCGCCGGGTCTCGGTCACGGCCAACATCTCCGGCCGCGACCTCGGCGGCGTCGTCCGCGAGATCAAGGGCCGGCTGGCCGGCTTCGAGAAGACCCTGCCCCCCGGCTACTTCCTCGAGTACGGCGGCTCGTACGAGCAGATGACGGACGCGTTCGTCATCCTGGCCGGCGCCTTCGCCCTGGCCGCCCTGCTCGTCTACATGGTCATGGCCTCCCAGTTCGAGCATTTCGTCCATCCCTTCATCATCATGTTCACCGTGCCGCTGGGGGTCATGGGCGTCATCTGGGGCCTGCTCATCACCGGGCGGACGATCAGCCTGGCGGTGCTGGTCGGGGTCATCCTGCTCATGGGCATCGCCGTCAACAACGGCATCGTCATGATCGACTATATCAACCAGCTCATCAAACGGGGCGTCGACAAGCGGGAGGCCGTCCTCACGGGCGCGACGACCCGGCTGCGCGCCGTCCTGCTGACCGCGTTGACGACCGTTTTAGGGACCCTGCCCATGGCCTTCTCCCGCTCCTCCGGCTCGGAGTTTCGAGCCCCCCTGGGCGTGGCCATCGCCTTCGGCCTGAGCGCGACAACCTTCCTGACGCTCTTCGTGATCCCTGTTATCTACAGTGTGGTCAATAAGATACGGTTCAAGGAAAAGAAAGCGCCGGCCTAGGCCTTAAATTTCAGGAAGGCGCCGATCCCGCCGTAGCGGTCGAGCTTGGAGGGCGGCTCGATCTGCTTGACCGTCCCGCCGCGCTTGAGGACGGTCTCGATGATCTCGTCGATGACGTCGGCGACGGCCTCCGTCTTCTTGTCGTCGATCGGGCACTTCTCCTCGTCGAGATAGAGGAACTTGTGCGTCGGGCAGAGCCGTCCCGGCCGGGCGAAATTGTGGGTGACGATGAGCGACTGGACCTCGAATTGGTTCAGCCGGCGGACCGTGTCGCGCAGGCCGGAGGTGGCCAGCCCGCCGCGCTCGAGCTCGGCGATGAGCTTTTGGACGGTTTCGGCCTCCTCGGTCTTCTTCAGGCCGGCCTCGACCTCGAGGACCTCCTTGAGGACCTTGGCCGGCGGATCGGTCACCCGCGAGTGGAGGCGGGCTTTGACCTTGTCGCGCAGGTAGCTGTGCAGGTGGCCCTCGAAGTCCCCGATATGGTTTTCCTCCGCCCCGACGAAGAGCCAGTCGAAGGGCTGCTTCTTGCTGAGCTCGAGCGTCTTCTGGGAGGCCTTCTTGTAGTGCTCTAAAAGGTGGGCGTCGATGTGACGCTCGATCCTCTTGGCCGCGGTCCCCTCGAAACCGCCCTCCTTGACCCGGGCCGGGACGTCGCTCTGGATCTTGTCGAGGAACTTGATCTCCTCCATGCTCACGTCGTACCAGACGGCCTCGCGGCGGTTGATGAGGAGGGCGCAGATGGGGCTGTACTTGTCCAGGATGGCGGCCAGCGGCCGGACGTAGAAATTGGCGTCGAAGATGACCCGGTTGCGCGGGCCGTGCGGCAGCTCGAGGACTTGCCAGAACTTCTTCTGGCTGTCGGAAAAGAAGGCCAGGCCCGCGGCGCTCGACGTCAACAGGGCCTGGTTCCCGTGATCGGCGGCGAGGTCCAGGTCCCGGAGCAGGGCGTCGGTCCTGTCCTTGGCGGCGCCCAGGTCGCAGGCCCGGGACCTGGCGTCGTTGAGGAGGGTCTTGAGGACGAGCTGGATCTCCTTCCGGTTCTGGCGGCTCTTGTCCGTATCCAGGTAAATCGAGGTCACCAAGCCGCCCTGGCTCTTGTATTTGGCCAGGGTCTCGATCTGGGAACGGCTCTGGAATTTCATACATCCTCCTTGGGTGATCTTAAACGGGGGCACGAAAGTCCCGGGAGACGTTCGCTGAGGAAGGCCATCAACACCTCCACAATAAGCGCCGCATCCCGGTTTGTCAAGCAAGCCTCTGGATGTCCTCTCCGAGCCCTACACGTGCGGGCGACTCCTCCCTCGGCGTCACCCCCATCCGTCCTCGCCGCGGTGAAGCCACCAAGGCCTCGCGGCTCCGGGCGGGTGGGGGGCCCCCACGCCGTTGCGTCATCGCCCTGCACGGTCGGAGGGTCTGGCGACGATACCCCTCGGCTTATGATCAGAGGTCGTCTCGGTCGCTGCAGGCTCCCTCGACACTCGCGCCCGGGGGCATTTGCGTAGGACGGAAAAAACGCTATAATAAGGGC